>Ga0134122_10000554_pt1 | contig 25406 bp, 23 predicted proteins | sample KB302_FD_96461 | JGI IMG/M metagenome (GOLD analysis project Ga0134122, IMG submission 96461) | Terrestrial soil microbial communities without Nitrogen fertilizer from Kellogg Biological Station, Michigan, USA - KB3-0-2 | ecosystem: Environmental > Terrestrial > Soil > Unclassified ...
GAAATCCAGCGCGAGATTGCCCGCAACGCGATGGGGCAGAGTAGGGCAGTCAATCACGCATATGCGCCCGCTGCCTTGCGTCAATGGCGGCAGGCTCCGGGCGTCTCCATAGCGCCGTTGCAGCTGCCGTCTGCCACAAGCCTCGCTAACGTGCTGATGCCCGCTACAAAGGATCTAGGGGATGTCACGGGCATTGAGACGCCCGCAAATTTTACCAGCGCCGCCATCGCTCAATCCGAACCCGAAATTAGCGGTAGAGAGATCGGGATATTGGGACAGTAATGCGGAGGCACGGGGCACCGAAAGTCGGCCGGTACGATATCAATCGTGTACCGCGTGCAACGGCCCACGGCACGATGGATCCTAATGACAAGCACCGGAATGGTCGCCACATTGCAGTATCTGCGGCCGAAGGCACCGAGAGCGCGCCCATATGTACGACGACCAGCCCATCATAGATGCCCACCACCACCTCTGGGACCTTGAGGGTGATGTGGGCTACCCCTGGCTGAAGCAGGCCGATCCACACCATTCCTACATGGGCGACAACTCGGCCCTGCGCCGGTCTTACCTGCCCGAGGAATACCGTCGCGACACTGCCCTGCACAACGTCGTCGCCACCGTGCATATCGAGGCCGAATGCGACCGCACCCAGCAGGTCGCCGAGACGCGCTGGTTGAGCGGGATCGCTGCCTGTCATGGCATGCCCAATGCCATCGTCGCCCATGCATGGATCGATACCCCAGACGCCGAGGAGATTCTTCTCCAACACAAGCAATGGCCCCTTGTGCGCGGCATCCGCACCAAGCCCATCATATCCGAGGGTCCTGACAGGAGTGTGCGGGGGCAGCCGCGCAGCATGCAGGACCCCAGGTGGCGCAATGGCCTGTCGCTGCTGGAGAAGCACGATCTTTCATGGGACCTGCGCGTAGTGTGGTGGCACCTTGAGGAGGCTGCTGAGGTTGTGCGCGAGCTCCCCGGCCTAAAGACGGTCCTCAATCACACAGGCTATCCGCTAGACCGCTCGCCCGGAGCACTCGCCGTCTGGCGCCGCGGCATGGAGGCGCTGGCCGCCTGCCCCAATGTGTGCTGCAAGATCTCGGGGCTGACCGTCAAAGGCGAGCCGTGGACGCTCGTCGCCAACCGCGCCATCATCCTTGACGCCATACGCATCTTCGGGATCGACCGATGCATGTTTGCGTCGAATTTTCCTGTCGACGGCCTCAAGGGCAGCTGGGACTATCTCTACAGCCAGTTCAAGCGTGCGGTGGCAGACTTCCCGCTCACCGACCGTCGCAAGCTGTTCGCCGAAAACGCGGCGAGGTTCTATCGCATCGCGATCTAGGTTCCTGCCGCGCACTGGCCGCCAGACCTTGAGTGCCATGATTGCCGCGGCCAGCCCGGCTCCTTGTGGGATCAACCGCTTTTGCCAACCAGGGCGCTATTTCGCTGAGCACGAAAGTGGCCGCTCGAGCGGCCACGCAGGGCCGTACAAGTCCGTGCAACGCACGATTGCTGGGTTCCAGGTGCCGCCGGATTGGCTCGGATTACGCGGCGCCTAGCGAGGTGGGTGTGGCTAAGCTCGTCATTGGCAGGGAGAAGAAGCGCTCGCCACTCAGCCCGTTATCTATTGGGTGCGCCGCCGGCCCGCGTGGTTTGTTGACAGCTCGTGTCGAAACACGGCTTGGGGACCCACTTGGCACCAAATCAAGCCGCGCCCGGACGTGTCGGCGTCAGCTGGCGCCGAGGCGGAGCCTAGCGGCGTAGTGTGGCTGTAGCTGCTGGTCCTTATGAGCCACAGGGTCCAACCGTTGGTGTCACCCGCTCGACACAAGGATCTACTGCCGATCTTGGCTGGCACCTCGGACGGGTTGCCCGGCCCTTTATTGGGTGCAACATCACCCCCGGGGGGCAGGACGATGTTGTTGAGTATCATCGACAGTGCGATAGCTGGCTTCGCGCTCACTGTGATCAGCTACGTGGTCTACGCGGCGTTCTGCCTCGTCAGGGCGTGGATCTCGAACCGTCGCGGCTGACCCCGACGGAGCACGCGCGGTTGTGCGGTCGGCTGAAGGTGTCGGCCCTCAGCGCCAGATGCTTATGGCCCCCCCGGGGTCCTGTTGCGTCCGCGAGACGCTGTGGACGCCGGTTTCGCCTCACAGGCCCCGAAAGGGTAGGGCGACGCAGCGCAAGGGCACCAAATCGGCCGATGAGCTAGCCTGCGCTCTGTTTTTTGTCGGAGATTTTGAAATAGTCTCGGCTCCAGGCGCTGTCCCCTGGGAGTTCACCGCCCGCGCACCCGGCAAGGAAGAGCACGATAAGAGCAGGGCCGATAATCTTTGTCATTGTCGTAAGTCCCCTCTTTTGAGCCCGCCCAATGGTGATACAACCGAACATTTGGGTCGAATGTTTGACACAGCCGAGCAACGCCCACGCAGGCCACACCCTGTTGGGAGGGTCTTCAGACTGCCAGCTGCAGGAGTTCACGGCGGAACGGCAAGATGGTGCCGCCATCCCGAGGGTCATTGTCGCCCGTAATATCGGTGCGCATAGCATTGATGATGGGCGGGGCCGGCTTTGGGAGGTGCCAGGGTGCCAAATTTCCGAGTTGAATAAGATTTGGATGGAGCGATCGTGGTTGTCGACGCTGCCAGTCCACTTAGACTATTCGACGCGCGCGGGAGGTGCACAATCGTCCGGTCCGGATCGATAGCGTTGTGAGCCAAACGTCCGGTTCGGGAGCTGCTCCTGCCGTCCCCGAGTGGCCGAGGAACTGCCCGGACCGAATGTTGCCTCGGCCCCTTCCGCGCCCCTATAGTCCGTCTCTGAGAAGAAGGGGCGAAATGATGCCGTATCGCATCAACCATATTCACATTAAGGCCATCGAGCCGCGCAAAGCGGCCGAGTGGTGGGCAAATGCGTTCGACTTCAAGATTGTCAGCGACGAGACGCGCCAGTTCGGCGATCGCTTCGTCCGCTGCGACCTTGGACAAGGTGGGCTGCTGTTGAGCATTTCCAATGCTCGCACCGGCGAAACCCTGGGTCCGGGTAACGCCGCCGCGCACTTCGGGCTGGAGCATTTCGCCATCGAGACCGACGATATCGAAGCTGAGATTGCGCGTCTCGAGCAGCTGGGTGCACAGCTTCAGGAAGGGCCGATTGTGGCGCCCAACGGCGTGCGATTCGCCTTTCTCGGCGCGCCAGATGAGGTCCGCATCGAGCTCTTGGAACTGCCCAAGGCTCCGAGCCGATAAGGTGGTAGGACCGGATCGGGCAGTGGACGCCGCTGCCCCGCCTCGGCCTCACTCTCAGGGTGCGTGGCGACATTGGGCAGAGGTCACCTGGGTGAAGAAGGCAGCATCTACGTTCCCTTGGGCAAATTCTTGCGGTTCAGGTGGCAGAACTCGCGCCTGTGACCGGTGACCGCTCTGCGCTCCACTGCAAAGGACGGATCAATCGTGAACGAGCAAGGTGGGGACAATCCTTACTCCGGAGCCAGCCTTACTCCGAAGCGAACCAGAGCAATGCGCACCAGTGCGCTAGTGTTGGCAGATCTCCGCCGCGGGAGCGGGCTGGCGGATTGGGTTCACGGGACGCAAAAGGGCATGAGGAGAGGACCCAACACCTCATCGTCGATAGGGTGGGCGCGCAGGCGCGTGTGTGGCAGTTGTTCTGTCGTGCTCCCGAACACCGTCTGCGCTCACCAGCGGTTGCAGCATCGCGGCAAAGGAAGCGTACATCATGTCGACGAGCGTCACTTTTGTAGGGTCAGGTGATGCATTCGGTTCCGGGGGACGGTTCAACACCTGCATCCTTGTCGACGCCCCCGGCATTCGCTTCGCCATCGACTTCGGCGCCTCGAGCCTGATTGCGCTTGAACGCCTGGGCATCTCCCACAATACGATCGACAGCATTCTTTTGACACACCTGCACGGCGACCATTGCGGCGGGATACCTTTTCTTCTGGTTGATGCCATGCTTGCTGCCAAGCGCGATCGGCCACTCACCATAGCCGGGCCAGCGATGACGACGGAACGTCTGAAAGCCGTGGCAGCGGCGATGATGCCGGGAATGGACGTTATGGTCCCTAAATTCCCGATCACCTATCTTGATATGGCCGTCCTAGATGCCTGTGAGATCGGCCCTCTCAAGGTAACGAGCTATCCCGCCGTGCACACTAAGCAAACCAATCCCACTTCCTTGCGTGTCGAGGTTGCGGGAAAAGTGATCGCCTACACCGGCGACAGCGAATGGACCGAACACATGCCGGCACTGGCGGATGGTGCCGATCTCTTGATTGCCGAGTGCTACTTCTTTCGCAAACCGGTCCGTTTCCACCTCAACTATCCAGAGATCGTCAAGCATAGGGCGGAGATCAAGGCAAAACGCCTCATTCTGACGCATCTTGGCCGAGAGATGCTGGCCAACCTCGAGAACGTTACCGAGGAGTGCGCCCATGATGGACTTGTGATTGAACTTTAGGAGTCGGCGACTTGCGATGGTGCTGGGCGCCGTGGTGGTCCGCATGGCGGCGCTGCCAAAGAGCGCGTTGGGACCAAACCGTCAGAGCAGGTCAGCGACCTGCGGCTCAGATCTCGGGCAGTTGGGCCTTGCGCAGTCTTGCCAAATGCAGGTGGTCCACCCACGCGTGCCGAAAGCTGGCATGGTCGAAAGCGAAGCGCCGCGGGACGCTACATCCGCCCGGCGATCTCGGCCAGCACCTCGTCGAAGCGGCCGAGTTCGGGCAGCGCCATCCTTGCCGATCAGCAGCAAAAGGGTCGGAGCGGCGTTTGAACAGGGTTGCCTTCTTATGCGCCACTTGACGACGAGCGGATAGCCGACAGCAAGCGGATGCGGCGATCGCCCGCCAAGTCGGGGCCAAGCCAGTCCGGCATGGTTGGAGGTGGGAGTGGATTTGCCGGAGGGTTGGGCAGGGTCGCAATCGTGGCGTCCCGACAAGCTCTGAGCCTGCGCGTCTGCGGCGTTTCGGAGCGGGTCGTGCGCCATCGTCTGCGGTGCGACAAGGTTGCCATGCCTAAGCATCAATTGCGCACGGCGTGCCGCTAAACTAGGCTTTTTGGGTGGCGAGATTTTCCTGGCGTCACCGACCCTGCAAGGAGGCAACATGCGCGTGAAATCCGTCATCTGCTCGGTGGGGCGGTCGGGCTACATGCACCGCGACCTCCTGGGCATCAAATCGGGGGCCAAGCAAGACGGTTTTCTCTTTCATGGCAAGGCTTTGTCTCCCGGATTCAAGCGGATCGTCGAGCCGGCCACCATCGTTTCGGTGATGCTGGAGTTGGATGATGGACAGATTGCCTTTGGGGACTGCGCCGATGTGATTTTGGCCGGCGTCGCCGGTCGCGATCCAGCCTTTCGTGGCGAGGACCACGTCGACTACCTGCGTCGCGAGATCGGGCCTCTGCTAAAGGGCCGCGAGGTCGCAAAATTTCGTGACAACGCCGCAGAGTTCGATCGCTACCGGCGCGAGGGCAAGCCACTCCACACTGCGGTGCGCTATGGCCTCACGCAAGCCCTGCTGCACGCCACCGCGCTTGCGCACAAGAAAACCATGGCAGAAATCATCGCCGCCGAGTACGGCACGACGATATCGAAGCGCCCAATCCCGATCCTGGCCTCGGGTCACAAGGACGATCCCTTGCAACTTGATCGCATTATCCTGAAGCGCGTGGAGCTGTTGCCGCATGCATCCTTCACGATCGTCAAGGAGCACGTGGGGCTCGAGGGCGAGAAACTGCTGTCGTTTGCGGGCACCGTCGCCAAGCGCATCAAAGAGATCGGAGATGCCGACTACAAACCTCGTATCCATCTTGATGTTTACGGCACGCTCGGCGAACTGTTTGACATGAGAATGGAGCCTTTGTCGGACTATCTGGGTCGCCTGGCGCAGGCAGCGCAGCCCTATGGCCTCCTGGTGGAATCGCCGATCATTGCCAAGACCCAAGACGACCAGATCGCCAACTTCAAGAAGCTGCGTGCGCTTCTGAAGGAAAAGAGTATCGCCGTGGGTCTGATCGCCGATGAATGGTGCAACACCCTACAAGACATCAAGCTATTTGCCGATGCGGCGGCTTCAGATTACGTGCAAATCAAGACCCCTGACCTTGGCGGCATCAACAACACAATCGAGGCCGTCATCTATTGCCGCGAAAAAGGCATGGGATCGAGCCTGGGCGGCACCGCCAACGAGACCGATCACTCCGCCCGCATTTGCACCCACATTGGTCTTGCCTGTTCGCCGGACTTCATGCTCTCCAAGCCTGGATTAGGGGTGGATGAGGCCCTGATGATTCAGACCAATGAGATGGCGCGGACTCTCGCCATCCTGGCGGCTCGATCTTGAGGAGGACTTGCGAAAAATGACGCCTGCTGGCTGGCAACGACGGGCCTGGACCCTGGTCGGAGCCGTGGCTGTGTTTGTGTTCGCATCGGCCGTCTGGGCCGCCGAAGAACCCAAGCGCGGCGGCACCGCGATCGTCGTCATTGGCGCCGACCCGGCTATCCTCAATCCGAACGTGACGGTGGGCGCGCCGGACGTTCTGACCGGCTGCATGCTCTATGACGGGCTCGTACGTTTCGCCGAAGACTTTCATATTGTGCCGTCGTTGGCCAAGTCCTGGGAGATCGCGCCAGACGGCCTGACCTATACCTTTCACCTCGTCACCGCGAACTGGAGCGATGGCAAGCCGGTGACGTCGGAAGACGTGAAGTTCACGCTGCTAGAGGTCAGCTCCAAGTACGGCTCGAAGTTCGTCGCCCCAGGCAAGGCGATCAAGGAGATCGAGACCCCCGATCCACAGACGGTGGTTATCCGCTTGTCGAAGCCGTTCGGTCCGTTCCTGTTTTCGCTGGCGTGCGAGCAAAATGCAGCAATCCTCCCGGCGCATGTCTTTCGTGGCACGGACGTGCTGAAGAACCCGGCGTCTAACGTCTCGCCGATCAGCGAGGGGCCATTCCAATTGCTGGAGTGGGTGCGCGGCGACCACCTCACGCTGGTCCGCAACCCGAACTACTGGACACCGGGACAGCCCTATCTCGACCGCATCATAATCAAGATTGTTCCCGAACCTTCCGCCCGCCTACTTGCACTGCAAGCCGGTGAGGTCGACTATATCGACCAGTATTACTTTCCCCTGAGCGCGCACGATCTTCTGGCCAAGGATCCGCGCTTCGTTCTCAAGGAAGTCAGCTACCCGAGCGACGATCTCATCATTCTCAACACGCGCAAAGCGCCTCTCGATCAGCCCAAGGTGCGACAAGCTTTGCTGACGGCTATCGATCGCAACTACCTCTTGCAGAACGTGTTTCTGGGGACCGGGCAAGTCGGACGCAGCGTCATCGACACGCGGCTGACGTGGGCCTACAACTCGGCGGTCGACTACGAAAAGCTCTATGCTTACGACCCCAAACGTGCGGCCGCCCTCCTCGATGAGGCCGGCCTAAAGCCGGGTCCTGACGGCGTGCGCTTGGTGTTGCGGCTCTCCTTCGACACTGGGCGACCCGAATACACTTCGCTGGCCCAGGCCCTGCAGCGCTATTGGCAGGCGGTTGGCATCAAGACGACCCTTGAGGGCGCCGAGCGGCCGGTCGTGCTCAAGCGTGTGTACAGCGATTACGATTTCGACGCGACGCTGCAGAACTATTCGACCTCAGGCGATCCGGCACTCGGCATTTCGCGCGCCTACCACGGCGAAGCGATCAAGCAGGGACAAAACTTTAACAACGCCAGTGGTTACTCAAACCCAGAGGTGAATGCGCTCTTCGACAAGGGCCGCGACGCAGCGACTGAAGAGGAGCGCAAAGTCCACTATTTCAAGGTCCAGCAGATGCTGGCACATGATCTACCTGTGCTGACGATCCACCAGCAGGCCCAGATCGGCGTCTCGGGTGTGCAATTGCGCAATCAATGGAAGGCCGCGGTCTATCAATGGTGGCACCAGATATGGCTGGCGCAGTAGCTGCTCGCTCCGCCGCGAAGGCGACCGCTGCCGGTACTTTGATCGAGCAGGCCGCCGACTACTGGGCGACGGCGCGTTACCAGGATGTGGCCCCCGAGGCGTTGCGCTTGAGCAAGCGGTTTCTGCTTGACACCCTTGCCGCGGGCATCGCGGGTTCGCACAGCGAAGTTGTGGAGATAGCCATCGCCGCCGCGCGCGCCGGCACCGAGAGCACGTCCGGTAGCGCCGTGTTGTGGGGGCGCAGCGATCGCCTGCCGCCAGCGCAGGCGGCGCTCGTAAACGGCACCGCGGCGCACGCCTTCGAACTCGACGATTTCGGGGGCTGCGGCCATTCCGGTGCGGTTGTCACGCCGGTGGTGCTTGCCCTTTCCGCATCGAGAAAACTTGCCGGCCGCGAGGCGCTGATGGCTCTGCTGGCGGGCTATGACCTGGCCGCGCGCGTGCTGGAAGGGGCTGGCGGGTATCGTCCCCACAACGATTTGGGCTGGCACTCCACGGGGACGTGCGGAAGTTTCGGCGCGGCGGCGGCTGCCGCGCGCGCCTTAGCGCTTGCGCCCTCGAGCTTCGCCGACGCCCTCGGCATTGCCGGGACGTTCACCGGCGGCATCTGGGCATTCCTGGCCGACGGCGCCATGACCAAGCGTTTCCATCCCGGCAAAGCCGCCGAGAATGGTTTGTCGGCGGCGTTGCTGGCTGCGGCCGGCATGACGGGTCCGCGGCACGTGCTGGAGACGCAGTGGGGAGGCTTCTTTTCCACTTATAGCCCGGGGATCGCAACGCCCGCGGCGACCTTGCAGGGGCTTGGCAGAGAGTTTCGGATCGACCGGTCGGGAATGAAACCGTATGCATGTTGCCGTGGTCTGCACGCGGGGATCGACGCGCTCCTGCAAATCTTGGCCGAAACCCAAGCCGACAGCCGTTCGATCGCGCGGATCTTGGTGCACGGCAACGCGCAGTTCCGTCTCCAATTCGACCGGATCGAGCCGACCAACTTGCTCGATGCGCAGTTCAGTATGCAGTACGCCCTAGCGGTGGCGGCCGTCAGCGGGCGGGCGACGCTCGATCAGTTCGACCCGCCGCGGACCAGCGACCCGGAAATTGGGCGGTTGATGGCAGCTACAACCTTGATGGACGACCGCGTCATCGCGCCGGGCGATTATCCTCCCATCGAGGTCGTGTTCAGCGATGGTCGTTGCGTTGAGCGTCACGTGCAGTTCGCCAAAGGTGCCGCGCAAAACCCACTGAGCGAGCAGGAGCTTGCCGATAAGGTCGCATCCCTGATCGACCCGGTGCTGGGTGCGTCTCGACGCAGCGAGATCGCCGCAACCATCGCGCGGCTCGACCAATTGGAAGACTTGCGCATTCTCACACGCCTTCTGACCAGGGGCGATGTGGGAAAGGTCGCTTGATGGGTCGCTACCTTCTGGTCCGGCTTGGTTGGGCAATCCCCATCGTTCTGGCTATCGTCATCATCAATTTTATGATCGTGCACATTGTGCCCGGTGACCCGGTACAGGCGCTTGTCGGTGATTTCCCGACGCCGCCGGGATACATCGAGCAGGTGCGGCAGGAGTTCGGGTTGGACCGACCGCTCACGCATCAACTGGGCCTGTACCTGTGGAACTTGGCGCACGGCAATCTCGGGTTTTCCTTTGCCAACCGTCAGCCGGTCCTGGGCCTCATTCTTGATCGCGCTCGCTTGACGCTCCTGTTGATGCTTCCCGCGCTGACGCTCGCGGCAATTTTGGGGATTTTCCTGGCCCTGGCGGCGGCACCGCGCGCTGGCAGCATCTACGACAGCGGCATCACGGCTCTCAGCCTCGTCGGATATTCGATACCGATTTTCTGGCTGGGCCAGCTGCTGGTCATCCTCTTCGCCATCAAGCTCAAATGGCTGCCGGCGCAAGGAATGATCACCTTGCGCAACACGCCGACGGGTTGGGCGGCGGTCCGGGATGTCCTTTGGCACCTGCTGTTACCTGCCCTCAGCGTCACCATTTTCTACGTTGCCGTGGTGGCACGGGTAGCACGAGCAAGCGTGCTGGAAACGCTGTCCCAGGACTATGTCTTGACGGCAAGGGCCAAGGGACTGGGCCAGCGCGCGGTGCTTTGGCGTCATGTTCTCCCCAATAGCCTGATCCCGGTGGTAACGGTGATCGGCTACAACTTTGGCTACTCCCTGACGGGGGCCATTCTGGTGGAAACCGTGTTCGCCTGGCCGGGACTCGGTAATCTGTTCATCACCTCGATCGGCAATCGCGACTATCCCGTGCTGCAGGGCATCTTCCTGTTTACGGCAATGACTGTGGTGGTTGCCAACGTTGTAACCGACGTCCTTTATGGCGTGCTCGATCCTCGCGTGCGAGTGGGCCAGCGCAACCATGCGTGAGTTCTGGCTTCGCTTCGCGTCGCATCGCTACGGGGTGGCAGCCGGCTTTTATGTGCTGGTTCTCGTCCTGGTCGTGCTGGTGCTTGAGGTTGTCCCCGGTCCCGACCCGCACGACATCACGAGCGCGGTGATGCGGCCGCCGTCGGCCTCACACACACTGGGTACCGATGAACTGGGGCGTGACGTCCTGTTGGGCATCCTGCACGGTATCCGGGTTTCCCTCACCGTCGGCTTTGCCGCGGCGTTCGGTGCCACCACACTTGGCGTGGTCGTCGGAGCGACGGCCGGCTTCTACGGTGGTGTCCTTGATCTCTTATTCATGCGCGTGTCGGAAATTTTCCAGGTCGTGCCGAGTTTCATTTTGGCTGCCCTGATCGTTGCGCTCTCCGGTCCCGGCTTGCCGCAAGTGGTTGCGGTGATTTCGCTGTTGGCGTGGCCACAGGTCGCGCGCCTAATGCGCGGAGAGGTGATGCGGCTGAAGCATTTGGAGTTTGTCGATGCCGTCCGTTGCCTCGGCACGCGGGAATTCACGATTTTGGCGAGTGAGATAATACCCAACGCCTTGGCGCCCGCCCTGGCCGCTGGCAGCTTGATCGTAGGGCAAGCGATTCTTCTCGAAGCAGCCCTGAGCTTTTTCGGTCTGAGCAGCGCTGAAATAATCAGTTGGGGCCGCATGCTCAACAGCGGCCAGCGATTTCTGTTCAATGCCTGGTGGCTGTCGGTGTTTCCAGGTGCCGCAATATTCTTGACTGTGCTCGCATTCAATCTACTTGGGGATGCGCTGGGGTCCGCGCTCAATCCGCGCACGGCGTCGCAATGAACGGTCCTCCGCTGCTGGACATTGTGGACGTTAGCCTGAGCTATAGGACGCGTCGGCGCGTGGTGCGCGCCCTGCAGGCGGTCAACCTGTCGATTGCCGAAGGTGAAGCCGTGGGATTGGTCGGCGAATCCGGGTCCGGCAAATCCACGCTTGCCCGGGCGGTCCTGGGCCTGACGCCCGCGCACATCGAGTCGGGAAGCATTCGAGTTGCCGGGCGCGATGTGACCCATCTCACAGAGAACGACTGGGTGGGAGTGAGAGGTCAGCCCATTGCCATCGTTTTTCAGGATCCCCTGAGTTACCTCAACCCAGTAATGCGCGTCGGACGGCAAATCGCCGAAAGCGTGGAGCTGCATACACCCGGCTTGCCCGTCGACGGGCGCGTGCGCGAACTTCTCGAGCAGGTCAAACTTCCCGTAACCTGCGCGGCCTCTTATCCGCACGAGCTGTCCGGCGGCATGCGCCAACGCGTTTTGCTGGCCATCGCCATTGCCTGTCGACCAAAACTGCTAATTGCCGACGAGCCAACAACGGCGCTCGATGTCACCACCCAGGCGGAAATTCTTACACTGCTCAAAGACCTTCGCGCACAGCTGAACATGGCGATGCTATTGATTAGCCATGATCTCGGCATCGTGGCATCGGCTTGCGATCGTATTTATGTGATGTATGCGGGGCGCACCATCGAATGGGGCCGCACGGCCAGCGTCTTCGAGGCTCCGGCTCATCCCTACACGATCGGCTTAATGCATGCTGCGCAGGCGGATCGAGACAGGGATGGGCGTTTTGTCACCATCGCCGGCGAACCTCCCGATCTGACAGGCTTGCAAACAGGCTGCCCCTTCGCGGCGCGATGCAGCCGCGCCCTGCCCCAATGCACGGAATTGATGCCCGGACCGATCGGGCTGGAGCTGGAGCATACGGTGCGTTGCTGGCTCTACGGCGCGAGCCAATCGGCGGCTGCAACGGGTCGCAATGGAGCGCCGTCGTGACCGTGCCCTTGCTCGAGCTCAAGGATGTGTCGAAGACCTTCCGACGCTCGCGTACGGAAAGCGTTGTTGCTCTCGGTTCAGTTAATCTGCACGTCGCTGCCGGCGAAACGGTGGCCCTGGTCGGCGAGAGCGGTTCGGGCAAGTCGACGCTTGGCCGGATCGCGCTCGGCTTGCTGGCGCCGGACGGCGGTTCGGTGTTCGTTGCCGGACGCCAATTGCAACAACTTGGCGCCGCTGAGCTTCGGCGACTGCGCGCCGAAATGCAGCCGATCTTTCAGGATGCGGCCGCCGCTCTCAATCCTCGCCGATCCGCGAAGGGGCACTTGCTGCAGGCTCTGGCCGTGCGTGGAGCTGCCATGGAGACGGAGGCGATCGCCCTGCTCGAAAGCGTGGGTCTGCGGCCAGGGCATGAGTATCTCAACCGCCTGCCTCACGAGCTCTCCGGCGGGCAACGACAGCGGTTAACCATCGCTCGCGCGCTGGCTCCGCAGCCTCGCCTCATCATCGCCGATGAACCTCTGTCCGGAGCCGATGTTTCAATTCGCGGCCAGATCCTCAATCTGTTGCTCGATATCAAGCAAGAGCGCGCCATCGCCTACTTGTTGATAACGCATGATATCTCGGTGGCTCGCGCCTTTGCGGACCGTGTCGCCGTAATGATGATGGGAAGGATCGTCGAAACAGGCCCCGCCGAGCGCGTGCTGACGCGACCCGAGCATGCCTACACTCGCCGGTTGCTCAGCGCAGTTCCGGTGCTGCCGGGGCGCGCGATTATTCGGATTTGAGGCGCGTGCGCGCCACCGATCGCATCGCCGAACTGAAGGCGACCCGATAGCCCTGGCACGCAGGCGCGAAGGCCCAGCCGTTCGGTCGATCCGACCAATCGGCGGCGGCGCGCGGCGCGGCGGCAATATCTGAGGCGATGAGCATCGGGATCCTCAGTGCGAATGCCGACATGACGGTCAGCGGGCGGCGTGTTTGGCCGAAACTCTCTACGAAGTAAGAGCAGAAACGATCAACACGGACAAAGTCCGTCGCGCATTCTGCCTACAACATGAAGGGGGGCCGTCTTGCAACAGCTCCCCTTCTGGCTCAGGCCGGCTTGGCCGCCTCGACCTCGCCGCGCATGCGGTAGAGGTTCTGCAGCAGGGAATCGAAGCCACCGGTCCCGGCACCCGCATGCAGATCAATGCGGCCCACTTTCTCGACCAGCTTCTCCAGCGCCTCAAGCTCCTTCAGGCGCAACAGCAGAGGGTTGTCCTCCATCAGCCGTGCCGTGTTGAGCAAAGACCGCGTTGCCGCCGTCTCCTCCTGGCGCCGGATCAGGTTGGCCTTGGCCGTGCGCTCTGCTTCCACGACTTTGTTGAGCAGCTCGCGAATGTCGCCCGGCAGAATTACATCCTTGACACCGATCTCACCGATCTCCACGCCGAGGTGGCCCGCCCGCTCGGTCACGAACGCACGGATCTCGCGGTCGATGCTGTCGCGCGCCGCCAGGATCTCATCTAGCGTGCGCATCGCCACCGCCTCCCGGATCGCGAACTGCACGAGCCGGTCGATGGTATTGGCGACATCGCCCGCGGCGAGCGCCGCCTTCTCCGGATCGACGATCCGGGTGAATGCGGTCAGCGTCACGCGGATACCGACGCGGTCTTTGGTCAAGATCTCTTGCGCCGTCACCTCGAGAGGCGTTGGGCGCGTGTCGACCTTCTGCACCTTAACGGTGCGGCCCACCGCCCAGAAGGCGTGTCGGCCCGCTGGCAGCCGCTCGGTGAGCTTGCCATCGATGAAGAGCAGGCCCGCCTCGTGCGCCTCCACCAGGGCCTGCGCGACCATCGGCGAACGCGCCGGGTCGAGCTGGTCCAGGTGTCGCTTGGCAACGCGCACTTCGGTTGCCACGTCGATGCGCTCGACGTGAACCTTGGTGATCGTCTTCCAGAACACCCGCGTGGTGTTCGGCAGCACGAGATGCTTCGGCTCGCCGTCGAGCGAGACGATGGCGACCCCGGTCGGGCCGACCTGCACGATCTCAAAGTGCTCTGCGGCCAGCGCCGAATGCGTCATCGCCAGCAGCAGCGCCTTTTCGGCTGGGATCTCGGCGCGCGCGATCTTCACGACCTCCGCCTTCAGGCGGTGGCCAAACTCGAGCGCGGTGAACCGGCCAGGGCCGAGCAGACGCTCGAACCGGCCGTCGCGGGTCAGGAACGCTCGCTCGTCGTCCTTGACGATCACCGTGAACTTGAACAGCACGACACAGTCTCCAATTCTGTCTTTACTATCAATGTGAAAGCGATGTGGTCAGCAGGTTGCCGGCTGCGTTCCCACGTCCCGGCCACGGGACAGCGCTTGAGCCTCGGGTGCAGACTTTCGCGCCTGGCTGCGCCCGCGCCGATCCGAGGATCAGACGCGCCGGTGCCGGGCCCTCGTGCCTGAAGCCAGGGGCGGTATCCACGCTGGCGCAGAGCGCCGAGACGCTGGCTCACCCGGCCGCCATCGCGGCCGGAGCCGCAATGTTCAGCTGGACAAGCAGGGAAGCAGCCGGCTTCCCCTTTGATCGGCTCGCTTAACAGGCGAGTGTTCGGTGTTATCGAACATGGTCATGACGTGGGATTCGAACCCACCACCCTCAGAGTTGCGGTCTGATGCTCTACCAATGAGCTAGCCTAAATGGAGCCCGAAGGCCCCAGGAGCTTGTTGAGCGCGGAACACACGTGCCGCAAAGCGGTGCGCGCCAGTCGGGACTCGACGAGCCCGAGCCGATACGCTCGACAGGCGGGCGGGCATATAGGTGCCGATTTCGGCGGAATTATGCACCATCGTGCCGCATGCAGAGGTTTTTGTGATGGAGATCCCGTGTTTCGTCGTCTGGGTTTTTCTGCGGCTTTCCGCTTTCTGAGCTTTGAAGCTACGGCCGCTTCCTGCCTCGCAGGCGTTGGGTCTCGCCGTGTTGCCAGCAGCGCTGTCAGCCAACAAAAATTGCCCCCGCAACAACTGGTTGGACCGTGGACCCGTGTTCCAGCTGGAATGTTAACAAGACCGCACCCGTTCTCTGCTGATCCGGAATTGTGAAGGGGCGTGATTGGACAGCGTAAGCGCAGGGGCTAACCTGTCCTCCCCTGACGGCCCTATGCACAGCGTCAGCGACTGGCCTCGGCGCTCGGTGATGGCATCTCTCGCAGATGTCGATTGTCCTGTCGGGGCCTTTTGTTTGCCGGCCCGCCGCAGCAGGCGGTCGCGGATGGGAATACCTCAGGAAGGGGCGCTCAGCGCACGTCGAGGTCGGTGTCGAAAGGATGACGCTGGGAGGTATCTCCTTAAAAAGGCACCTCGTACAGCGTCCGCCAGTTATCATCCGCAACGATGATACTACCTCTATCCGTGGGGCCATCTCGCGCCGCGATCTCCTGTCCGCGTCGCAGCGCTTCCTTTTCCGCCTCTGCGAGATCTAATAGTTCAGCCCCTTCATGGTCGAGCACGGTCACTTGGCCGCGCTTCACATGAAAGTAGTAGCGAGGCATCGAAAACACCTCCTCGACCAAGCAACGTGACGAGGTGTTCTTTGATCCGTCGAATGCCAATTTTCTGCTGATGTGTGGACAAGGGCGCGCTCGATTTTGCACGGGGCAACTTCATCTCGAGTGGTAGTCGAGGGCCATTCGCTACTCCCGCCCGCCCGGGCGTGAGACACCCAGGTTAACCTCCGGACGGCTGGGGCCTACCTCCGAGCGTTTACTCGACCAATGCGAACAGGGCTTGAAGGTCTGACGCAAAAACGGGCTCCTAGAGGGATAGGAGCCCGCAGGACTGAGACAAGTCTAGCGGGGTATGACTTCTCTCAGCCCACGGCCAGTAAAGCTTAAGCTGGGCCGGGATGCAATGGTCGGGGTGTTCTGGCAATGCACAATCATGGCCAGGGTTCTACAGGTGCGGGACTGCGGACCGGTGCGGGGAGTTGGCAGCCAGGAGCGCCGCGCCTCGCTGCCGGTTGCGCTGCGCCTCGAACTCCTTTGGCGTTACCGCAAGCCACTTGACGTTCGGATGCGACGCCAACGTTTGAGTTCTTTACCGTGCAAAGATTGAGCGTGGACGTACGATCCATCAAGGCTGGCGCTGGTCTAACGCATTGCAATCGCCCTCGAAAGTGAAAATCGCCAGCTCGGCAGTTCCACGTCTGCGGGCCGCGGTTTCCATATGCTTCCCTTATGCCGTAGGTCGTCTATCCCTCTCGAATTCCTATGCGACGCGTCATAGTTGTGCAGCTTCCTCAGATGCGTGAGGAAGATCGTGTCATGTCTCTCAACCTGGTGGCCGGTATCGACTTTCCGAGCCAGTTGCCGACAGCCACCGCGCCATATTTCCTGCTTGGCCTCAGCTCGACGGGTGCCTGGGTCATTCGGGAGACCACCGGCCGGCGGGCGGGGCTCTTTTCTACCCGACAAGCTGCCATCCGGTTTGCGCGCGCGGAGAGCCTCGACGGCAATTTCACCATTGTTCATTGCCCAGAAGGACTTGAACTTGAGGCTCTGCAACCCGGTTGGGCGGCTTAACATGCGCTTGGATATCTCAGGACAGTTCGTCGTGAACGTGGTGACACCCAACGGCGGCTGGTCGAAGGGCCGTCCCATTGCGTTCATCGAAGACGGCAACACGTGGCGCATCGTCGATCTCCTGATTCCGAATGACCTCAGCGATGGGATGCTCGAGGCATTCATCGCGCACAAGTTTTCGGGTTTCATTGTTGCCGGCAAGCCCATCCGGCGTCTCGATGAAACGAGCGTCAATGCTCTGCGAGGTCGTGTCCACCGCTCCCCGCATTGAGGCAAGCGTCGCACGGGGTGGCAAGTACGTTATCGGTTACCTTCTCGCCGTCTCGAGGATGCAGAGGCTATCTGCGGATCGGCCTGCAAGGGCTGTTCGAGTGACGGGCTCGCCCCGCGCACCGACCAAGCCACGCGGCTCGCCTGCTATGATTGCGCCAACCACCGTTTCGGCCGCAGCCGGCCAGAAGGTATGCGCCGATCACCCCCTGCATGGCCCTCGTCGAATATACCTGTCAAGTCGGCCGGCAATTGTTTTAAAGACCAATTTGAGAACAGTGCCGATTTCGCAGCAACAATGATCGAGCCGCGGCCGCGAGAAAAAATTTGCGATGGTCAGCGTCGTCTATCGGCTGAGATTTAAGACACCAGATCCGCTGTCACTGGTCAGGCGTATGGTCTGGCTTGACCCGTGCACGACGATATCGATCACGCCGGAGATCGAATACTCGCTATTGTAAAAACTACCGGCGAATCTGTTGCTGCCGACCTGCCGCACCGTGGCCGTCTGGGCAGCTTTACCAGAGGCCGTGGCGCAGGTGGCATTTACCGTATAGCTACGCTCGCCGGCCCGACTGAAACTCGCCCTGCAACGCGCCTGCTCTTTCCCGCCCGCGGCGAACGATACGGTGCCGCCACCGCTCCATGAGCCTTCAAGGCTGGCAACATTCAATTTCTTGGACACCTGCGCATTGCCGATCAGTGGCGGCCAGCCGAGCGTGAGCGCGGCGGCCAAAGCTAACGCACATTTCTTGACCCGATGAAGGGAAGCAACGAAACGGGGATCTCGTGACATAGAATGTCTCTCCGGCAACTTCCAAACCATACCCGCCCAGCACGGCCCATGCTTGTTGAGGGCCCAAGGCCAAAGGCGGCACCGCGACTAACAGGCCAAAAACATCGGCCAACACATTTCCGCGTTCTCCTCTTCAAGCCACAAGCTTTTTATGAGCATGCCACCCGGACACGAGGCCGGCACTACCAAAGAACCACGACCAGCAGTCAACAGGGTCTGTAGACGGGCCTCGGGACCCGACGGCAGGCAACGGCTGCAAACATAGTCCGGCGTGGAGCCGCAAGAGGTGCGTCTGGCGCCTCGACTACTGCATTGACTGCCGTTCGCCATCTCGGGGTTTCCACGCATTGCCCGTACAGCGCAGGAGCGTAGTTAAATTCAACACGGGGCCAGCTTCAAAGCTGAGCTGGTTGTTTCAGTCCAACACGATAGCCAAGGAGAATCTCGATGAAGCGGGCATCCGCCATTGCATCAGCTGCATTCGCCCTTGCCGCGTCGGCCTCCCTACTTGCGACCACAACGGCAGCGTCAGCCCAGGGATTGCGCGAGCCTCTTGGGGATCGAGCAGAGAGCCGTGGCGATCTGCGCGACCTCATTTCGGAGCGGTCTTCGAGTCGTGATGATTTGCGCGACCTGTTGCGAGACCGGGTGGAGAGGCGCAACGATCTGCGCGACCTCATTGTGGACCGGTTAGCGACTCGCGATGATTTGCGCGACCTTCTGAAAGACAGGCTGGAAAGGCGCAACGATCTGCGCGACCTCATCTTGGACCGGTTGGCCACTCGTGATGATCTCCGCGACCTCTTCAGAGACCGAATGGAGCGACGCAACGATTTGCGCGATCTCATTTCGGATCGATCGTCGAGCCGAGATGATCTGCGCGACTTATTGCGAGACCGCATGGAGCGGCGCAGCGACCTGCGCGATCTCATCTTGGACCGATTGGCAAGTCGTGATGATCTCCGCGATCTCTTCAGAGATCGGCTAGAGCGGCGCAATGATCTGCGCGACCTCATCTTGGATCGATTGGCGACCCGCGATGATGGCCGCGACCTGTTGCGAGACCGCATGGAGCGGCGCAACGACTTGCGCGACCTTCTGATGGACCGGTCGGAGAGGCGCAACGATCTGCGCGATTTGATTTCGGATCGCGTCCGCAACCGAGACGATCTTGGTCCTCTTCTCAATCGGTTCCGCGATCGACTTGGAGGAAATAACTAGACCCGATCAACGTCTCAGCAATCGAGACTGTGCACTCTCGCCAAGTGGGACGAGAGCTTAATGGGAGAGATCGAATGCAGAAGGCCGTTTTCGTGGCGGCGGCGCTAATATTTGCACCACTGCCTACGCTGAGCCAGGAGGCGCAGCGATCTGAAGGGCGCGAGCCCGCCAACGTCGAGAGAAGTGGTGACCGTGATGCTCGCAGCGAGCAGCCGAGTGACCAATCAAGATTCGAATTCAGGGATCGCATCGCCAACGCAATCGAGACAGTCCAGGGTGCCTGCGCCGATGACATTGATGATTTTTGTGCCAGGGTCACACCTGGAGCAGGTCGGCTGGTGTTATGCATGCGGGCTCACGAAGATCAATTCAGTCGCAGGTGTCGAGCGGTGCTAGACCGCGTCTCGAGCACTCTTGAACGCAGTGCCGAGCGCATTACGGAAATGTGCTGGAACGAAGTTCGCGCCCTCTGCGGCGAGACTGATGGTGTCGGACAGTGCGTGGCGCAGAAGAAAGCATCGCTCTCTCCAGCGTGCGAAACCATCGTCACAATCTTGGGACAGAGGGTGCAGGGATTAATGGCTCGCGTGGGTATGCCCGTTTACAGTTCCGATGACAAAGCCCTCGGCCAGGTTGCTCAAGTCGTTAGGGGGACGGACGGCAAGGTTCAGTCCATCCAGGTAGACATTGGCCGAATGCTCGGCCTCGGTTCAAAGGTCGTGGCCATTAACGCCGACAAATTCGAACAGTTGGCGGGGATCAAGCTGCGGTTGTCGGATGCGGAGATACGCTCTTTGCCCGAAGCCAAAAAGTAGGAGTAGGGCGCAGCTGTCTCGTCCGGGGCAAACAAGACGAGCAGGCACGCAAGTAGCGAGCTTACCCAGCACCTACCCTGCTCGCTCGCCTTGTTGTTGCGCTGATCTTCACGCTGGAGCCGCGCTTCCTCGGCGGGAGTTAGGGTACGGCTGCAGCGGGGTTGTCACCTCGTTGAGCGCCGCACGGGGAAGCCCGTCGCCTGCTCAAGGCCACGCCGACGCCGACCGCATGGTGATTGCGCCCGGTGTTGAGGGCTGCCTGCGTCGGCCAGCACAGGGCCGTGGCGCGGCGCTGGGATTAATCTCGCCGCCGAACTTGAAGGGGCGGTGAGGGTACTTATCGCCCGTCAATGGTCGTGGCGGCGTCGGGGTGCGCCGGGAACCTCGCTGCTTTCTGCTGTGCTGCCGCGGTACCCGCAGCCGCAGCGCTGGCAGCCATGCCGATCCCGAATTGGCGCCGCGTTATGCCTTTGCGCGCCATGGTCCACCTCTCAGCCCATGCAACGCCGTCAGGTAGGCGATGGCAGCACCTCGACGGCTAACCCCGAGCTCCAGATGGCGCAGCAACAAAGATCCGGGAACGGTGGCCAGTGAAACTCAGGATCCCGCGGCCATCGTCCGCAACCGCACGAGCTCGCCGCGCGAGACGCGGTCGCCTGGAATGTTCGGCATGTCTAAGGTGAGCATGATCGGCTGCACCGGCGTGCCGAGCACGCGATCGAGCCAACCACTCGGGGCGGGAGTGATGAGCCGCAGCGTCGCCTCGACCTTGCCATTCTGGTTGAGCACCTTCTCATCGTAGGCATCGAGCTCGGCAAGCTCGGGGAGGTTGGGAAGCTTCTCGCGCAGTACGCTGATGCTGCTGGCACCACCCATTTCGCCGACATATTTCTTGCGCAGCTCGTCGTTAAAGGCAGCAATTTGGCTCACAGGCGTCAGCGACTTGCCGTTGCTGTAGCTCACGGGATAAAAGATGACCGTACCGGTCCAGGCCGAGCGGCCGGCAATCACCAGCGCGTTGAAGGGCGTCTTTGGTCGCCTGCCACGGGTATCGACGAAATAGGCCGCGTCCGCGGTGTAGGTGCCCTCAAAGCGTGCGGTCAGACCAGTCCTGGGATTTTTGACATCGAGCTGCAGCGACAGGACGGCGCCGTCGCGCGCACCACCGTTGGCGATTGTGACCGGCACGGCCAGCACCTCGAAGCCGCCCGACGGCTGGATCGAGGCATCATCGGAGGTGTCCCGCCCGTAGGTGACCACGCCGGTGGCATAGACATTGAGGTCAGCCTGCCTGAGCGATGTCTCCCATAGGCTGTAAGCCGAGAAGACAAGGGCAGTGGCCGAGATGATGGCGGCGGCGCGCCCCCCTTCGGAGGCCTTGCCCGCATGAATGGCAACCTCGGTCGCATCCGTGCCAACCGGAGGGCGCCGAAAGATTCTCATAGTGGGAACTCCCTCGATCGTCCCCCAAGCCTGCTCAAGCCGATTCCCCGTCAATCGGGCCCTGCCGATCGCAGCCAGGACTCTGGCACGCCTGAGGTGCATACGCTTTCGGGATCGCATCGGATCTTGCAGGCCAATAAAATGTGCGTGACTGCAAAAACTTTTCCGGGGAGCGGCATCCGGCGCCGCTCATGGTCCAGCGGGATCCTTGCTGGACCATTGGGAGGGGACGCTCGTGCAATGGAAAGCCACCACCCCAGCTGCCCTGCAGCGATTGTAGGGCCTTGAAGTCAGTCCGCGATTGGGCGATGCCTGGTGATGATTAGCCGGTGGACGGCGGCCAGGCCCGGAGGAAGTTTGCCGGCCCAGGCGAGGTGAGCCGCGGCGGCCTGCGGCCGTGGTTCGCTCGGCAAAAGCCACACGGCCCCGACCAGAGTTACCCAGATCAGGATCAGCGCGAGCATCGGATACTTGCCGATAAGCTTGCCCATGGGTGCCCCTACCCTGCCATCCTACGAAGGAGGCACCGATTGACACAAGGCCACGGCCTAGCCCTGTGTATTCGCTGTGGATTAGTGCGCGTTGCCTCGGAGCGGCTCTGCAACACCAGTGCTGTGCGCTATGTCCGGCGCGGCTTAGCCCGTGCGGTGGGAGCGGCGGAGGCGGGATCCTCTGGCCAGGGGTGCCGTGGATAGCGTCCTTTCATCTCGGCCTTAACCGCGGCCCACGATCCCTTCCAGAACCCCGGCAGGTCGCGCGTGATCTGAATCGGCCGGTGCGCCGGCGAGAGCAGATGCAAGGTGAGCGGTAGCTTGCCGTTGGCGATCGAAGGGTGTTGCCTCAGGCTAAACAACTCCTGCACGCGGATGTGCAAGGCGGGTGCGCCCGCCGTTTCGTAGTCGATGGCGTGACGATTGCCCGTGGGCGCCTCGAAATGCGTCGGCGCCTCCTCTTCCAAACGTCGCTTCAAGTGCCAAGGCAGCAATGTACCGAGCGCCGTACCGAGGTCGTCGGTGTCGATCTCGGATAGCTTCGTCTTACCGGCAAGAAAAGGGGCAAGCCAGGCGGCGGCCGTACCGTTGAGCGCAGCATCGCTAAGGTCCGGCCACTCGTCCTCTCCAGCCGCGCGCAAGAAACCAACGCGGTCGCGGAGCTGGAGTTGCGCCTTGCTCCACGGCAGACGTCCCAGTCCGAGCTTGGCAATGCCGTCGGCGAGCAGGCGCGCGGTTTCCTCGCTCGCCACCACCGCGCGGGGTTCGCTGGCCAGCGTGATGGCGTCGAGGCGGCGTACCCGACGGGCCCGCAGCGCCGCCGCACCTGGATCAAATTCGATCTCGTCCCTCTCGCGGACCCGCCGGCGCGCGACCGCTAAAATGTCTGCTTCATCGGCCGCGGCAGCGAGCAAGATTCGCGTCGAGACCGCGGTTCCTGACAGCTCCGCCGCGACCAGGAATGGAGATCGCGCCAAGCCGTGCGCAGCATCCAGGTTGGCGCCGCGGCCATTGGCGAGAAGGAATTGGCCGGGTGTGCCGCGTGCCTTGCCGATGCGCTCCGGAAAGGCCAGCGCCAGCAACCGCGCGATCGATATGTCCTGACGCGGCCCTTTGCCCAAGCTCCCGGCGTTTGCCGCCCGAGCCCAGTTGACCGCCAGTTTTCGCATGTCGCTGGCGCGGCGTGCACGGTCTCGGCGGAAATCCTCCAGCCGATGGGCGAGGTCGGGATCGCTGCCGCCGAGGCCGCGCTCTACCATCACGGCCGCGATCTCGGCAGCCTCCTCGGCGTGACCGAGCTCGGCCGCGGCCAGCGTCATGCGGGCAAGCCGGGGCGGCAACGGCAGCGACCTCAGCCGTCGACCGCTGTCGGTAATGCGGCCTTCCGCGTCGAGCGCTTCCAGCTTCGTCAACTCCTCGCGCGCGGCCTCGATGGCGGCGGCCGACGGGGGATCGAGCCAGGACAACGACCGCGGATCGGTCGTGCCCCACTCCGCGCAATCGAGCAACAAGCCGGCAAGATCGGCGGAGCGAATCTCCGGCTCGGGGAAAGCCGGCAAGCTTTGGGTTTGTGGTTCGTCCCATAGGCGATAGCAGACGCCGGGCTCGGTACGGCCGGCGCGGCCTCTGCGCTGATCCGCGGCGGCACGAGACGCGCGCACGGTCTCGAGCCGGGTTACGCCGACGTCCGGGTCGAACCGCGGCAGCCGCGCCAGACCGCTGTCGATGACGACGCGGACACCCTCGATGGTCACCGAGGTCTCGGCGATCGAGGTCGCCAGCACCACCTTGCGCACACCTTTGGGCGCCGGCTCGAGCGCAAGGTCCTGCGCCTTTGCCTCCATGGCTCCGAACAGGGGCGCCAGCACAATCGTCGGATCGCTGATGCGCGTCTTGAGCCGCTCCTCGAGGCGTCGGATCTCGCCCTGACCCGGCAGGAAAGCAAGGATCGAGCCGGATTCCGCGCGCAGGCCGCGCATCACCGCGTCCGCCATTTGCTCCTCGATGCGCGCGCTGGCATCGCGACCGAGGTAACGCGTCTCGACCGGGAAGGCGCGGCCTGTGCTGGTGATAACGGGAGCATCGCCGAGAAGCTGGGCCACCCGCCCGCCGTCGAGCGTCGCCGACATCGGCAAGATGCGCAGGTCGTTCCGCAAGCCGCGCTGGCAGTCGAGCGCGAGAGCAAGCCCCAGGTCGGCATCGAGTGAGCGTTCGTGAAACTCATCGAATAGTACTGCGCCGACGCCAGCGAGCGCGGGATCATCGAGGATCATACGCGTGAAGACGCCCTCGGTGATGACCTCGATACGCGTCTTCCGCCCCGATTTCGAAAGCATGCGCGCGCGCAAGCCGATGCACTCCCCGACGGCTTCCGATCGCGAATGCGCCATACGCTCGGCGGCAGCTCGCGCGGCAACGCGGCGCGGCTCCAGCACCAGGATCTTGCGACCCTGGAGCCAACTCTCCTCCATCAAGGCGAGCGGGACGCGTGTGGTCTTGCCGGCGCCAGGCGGTGCGACGAGGACGGCCGATGCGTGCGCGGCGACGGCCGCACGCAATTCGTCGAGGACCGCGTCGATCGGAAGTGGTGTGGCGAACTTCATGGCGGCTGTATCCGGCGGGGAGGTGCCTTTCGCAAGCGCATTTTTGCGCTGAGCAAAGGTCAGCTTGGCGCCGAGCGCCGCTCCCTTACGGGTGCACGGCCCGTAGCTTTGCCAGGATGCGGTCGAGTTCGGCTAGATCCCCCTCGTCCAGGTGCGCGGCAAAATGCCGAGCAATACTGCGCCCATACACAGGCCACATGCGTTTTTGCAGCCGCCGGCCCGTCTCCGCAATGGCGATGTAGGCCCCGCGCGCGTCCTCTGCCACCGGCACCCGCGCCACCAAGCCATCGCCGGCCATGCGGTCGATCAGCCGCGAAAGATTGTATTTGGCAAGCAGCACACGGGCTTGCAGGTCACGGTGCCGTAGCCTCCCGTCCGGCGCGCGCACCAGCTCAAGCACGACGTCGTACCAGACGAGTGGCGGCAGCCCGGCGGCCTTGAGGTCGGCCTCGACCGCCTCCAACAGTCTGTGCTCGGCGCGGATGAACCGCGCCCACACGTCCACGGCGGCACCGGAGAGTTTTCTGGGCATGGAAAACGCTAACATGATTGTTGCAATTGCATCAACCTCAACCTACATTGTTGCAATCGCAACGACCGGAGGACCCACTATGTCCGTCGATCCTCGCCTGGCTCCCACCGGCATCTTGCTGCTGCGTATCGCGCTCGGGACCATGTATTTGGGCCACAGCCTGGTCCTCAAGCTGTTGACCTATGGGCCCGCCGGTACCGCACAGTTCCTCGTTCGCGTCGGTTTGCCGCCTTGGCTTGCCTATCTCACGCTGGCGGCGGAGGCCGCCGGTGGGGTTTTGCTCGTGTTCGGCATCCAGGCGCGCTGGGTCGCCTTAGCGCTGCTGCCGCCCCTGCTCGGCGCCATTGTCTGGCTGCACGGCGCCAACGGCTGGGTGTTCACCGCGACCGGCGGCGGCTGGGAATATCCGGCCTACCTGATCATCGCCAGCCTGGCCCAGGCGCTACTCGGCGACGGGGCCTACGCGTTGATGCCGTCGTCGGGCTTTGCCGCCGGCCGACCCCCGCCC
>Ga0134122_10000555_pt1 | contig 25395 bp, 20 predicted proteins | sample KB302_FD_96461 | JGI IMG/M metagenome (GOLD analysis project Ga0134122, IMG submission 96461) | Terrestrial soil microbial communities without Nitrogen fertilizer from Kellogg Biological Station, Michigan, USA - KB3-0-2 | ecosystem: Environmental > Terrestrial > Soil > Unclassified ...
CGCGGTGATCTCGTCCGCCACCTTCTGCGCGCGCAGCAACGTCTGCTGCAACTGATGCTCGCGCTCCTCTGCCTCCTCGATCCGCTGGCGGTAATACTTGTTCTCCCGCTCCAGCTTCTCGACCTGGCCGACCCGCTGCGCCAACTCCTCGGCCACCACAGCCAGAAAGTCCTCGACCTCCCGAGGATCGTACCCCCGCATCTTGGTCGCAAACTTCATCCGCTGCACATCCAGCGGGGTGAGAGGGGTTATGGCCATGGCATCCTCCACAAAGCCCAGAAGGGGGGCGGATGTTAGCATGGGGATTGACTTTTTCGAACGTCGCGGCGCCCTGCCGAACCCGGGAAAAGAGCGCCGTGGTCGCCGGAAGAGGACAAGGATCAAGACGGCGCCGGAATTCGGTGATGATGCCGTTTAGTTCGGTGAAATCCCCTAGAAATTCGAATGTCTGGGGGACTCCAGCGAATTTCTGGGGGACTTGAGTGAATTCCTAGGGGACTTCGACGAAGTCGTAGGGGACTTCGGCCATTTTTTCTGGGGGATCCAGTGAATTTCTGGGGGACTTGAGCGATTTCCTGGAGGACCTCGGTGAATTTTTAGGGGACTTCACCCATTTCCTGTGTGGCTTGAGTCAATTCCTGGAGGACTTCACCCATTTTCCTGGGGACTTGAGTGACGTTCCGTCTGGCTCGAGTTATTTCCTGCGTGATTTCACCGATTCCTCGCCGCGCCGGATTGAATTTCTGGGTGACTTTACCCTCCCTTCGGGAGGGCAGGATGAGCTCCTCAGGGAGCCGGACGGATCTTCCGAGCCGATCGGCGACTTCCGCCGGGCGCAGCCAAAATCGGGATCGCGGTATTCTCTTCGGGTCTGAGCGGGAAATCGCCCCATGATCAGGTCCATCTCAAAGAAAGCCGTGCCCGATCTCGGGCGTCTGCTCGACGAGGCTGCCTCCGGGGAAGATGTGCTCATCGAAGGCAACCACGGCGCCTCGGTTCGTCTCGTCCCTGTTACCTCAACGCCGGACGAAGAGGAAGAGGACGAGGATCTCCACCAGCCGATCGGCCACGCGCTGGATCGCTATATCGGAACCTGGTCCGCCAAACAGGAAGCCGAAGTCCTCCATGCTCTCAAAGTCTTTGAGCGCGTGGTCTCGGCATGTCTACGCACGCGCGGTCGGCCGATGCCGACGAACGATGTCTGGATCGCTTCGCACACCGAAGAGACGGGAGGCCTACTGATCTCGTCCGACCCTCACTTCAATGAGGTTGCAGGGCTGAGCTGGTTGACCTCTTCGGCGGAGCTTTGCGATTAGCCATGGCAGAGCGCCGACGACATCATTACATTCCACGTTTTTTACTTCGCCGGTTTTCCTCACGCCTGGACGGAAAGAAGTCTTGGATTTGGCAGGCGTCACGGGATGGGAGCGTGCGCGAAGTCAGCACGAAAGATGCAGCTGTTGCAGCGAACTTTCACGGCAAGGCTGATGTCGGGCTGGAAACCGACATTGGCGAGTACGAGACGCGTTTCTCGGTTGCTCTTGCCGAACTCGATCAAGGTGAACCTATTCAAGGGCGAGAAGATACTTTTAGGCAGTTGATTTGGACCCTTGGTATTAGGACTCGCGGGGTGCGCGATCAGTTCGAGCAGCTAATGGACAACCTTTTTGGTGGACTAGCGAACTCGTTTGAATTGGATGTAGCGCAGGACGCCCTCATTAAGGGAATTGAATTGAAATTGCCCGAAATCTTGGAAGAGGCCTACGGTGCCCTTTCTGAATACGAACGGACCTTTCTCGACCCCATCGATGTTCAAACCGAGTCAACCCTGGGAGAGGTTGGGCGGCTGTTGTCTTCAGGCCTCACTCGTAAGCTGTTCGGTGAACTTAGAGATCATGCCGAAGTGGCCGGAAGCCCAAAGATCGCCGAAGAGGCGCAGCTCAAAGGATTGGCCAAAGTTCTCGAGTCTGGTGGAGCACCAGACAGTTTCAATCCAGCGCGGTGGGAGATGTTTGAGTTCAAGGAAGGAGAAATAGTTCTTGGTGACGGTTGTGTTGTAGCTAGGACTGCTGAAGGGCTCTCTGTTTCCCTGCTGCAATCGAACACTTTGTGGGAGAACATCTACCTGCCGATCTCTCCGTCTCGTGTCCTTGCTGCGGGGCGAAGCCAGATTCCGAAACCTTCTGCGGAAGCTATAAACCAAGCCTCAGCCGAACTCTCGGTATCACAGTTTTTCTGCTCAAATCCTGTCGCGGCAACGCCGGAGCTGCTGTTAAGTATTGGCACGAGAGCAGTCATTCTCAGCAGAGAGGATATCGCTGATATGTTCGCCGATGCATGGAAGGAAACAAAGTTGTAGCTTTATGGCCGGCATCGCGGCCAAGTCAAGGCAATTCATCTAGAGGCTGAACGTTGCCGCAACCTTGCGTCGCACATCCAGCAGCACGCATCAAGTTCTACGTTGAATATCTCCTGGGTCAGGCGTTGCCTGTGTCGCGCCCGTCCGGCTCCTTGGCTACGCCCTTGAACGGCTTCCCATCATCTTTCACCGGCATCACTTGACCCGTGCGCTCATCGCGCTTCTGCCAATTGCCGTCAGGCCGCTGAAATTGAGTCCGTGCCGTAACTGCACCGTTTCGATGTCCAGCACCCGTATTTTTCGCCATATAGGATCTCCTGTATGTAACGCTAGATGATTCTCTTTCAAGCAGGCTGTAATTATAGCAAAGTGGCCCCAGGGAGTCCATGCGCGATAAATGTTGCTCCACTGAGGCCCCCCATAGGAATCGAACCACACCCACTAGACTAGGAGCTACCCTCAATGTGGTCCTCTTAACTATCTAAAGGGAGTCGCGCACAGCCGCAATGCTGCGGGCGAGGCTGGAGAGGGTGGAAACTGCTGATGTCTTACTCTGGGTGGAACCCCAGTCACCGCCGCCCAAAAATCGCCGTCCCAATCCGCACGTGCGTAGCCCCCTCCTCAATCGCGACCTCGAAGTCGTCGGTCATGCCCATGGAGAGCCAGCCGGAGAAGTTCGTCGCGTCGGGGTGGGTGGCGAGCTGATCGCGGAGCTCGCGGAGGCGGCGGAAGTGGGGGCGCGACTCTTCGGCGGCGCGGCCGAAGGGGGGAATGGCCATCAGGCCGCGGATGCGGAGGTTTTTGAGGCGGAGGAATTGCGGAGAGACTTCGAGGAAGGTTTCGGGGAGGAAGCCGTGCTTGGTGACTTCGTTGCCGGAGTTCACTTCGAGGAAGGCGTCGAGGACGATGCCTCGGCGCGCGGCTTCGGCGTCGAGGGCCAGGGCGATCTTTTCCCGGTCGATCGAGTGGATGGTGCGGAAGAGATCGAGTGCCTGGCGGACCTTGTTCGATTGAAGGGGGCCGATCAGGTGCCACTCGGTCTCTTGGGGCAGGACCGGGATCTTGGTTGCCGCCTCTTGGACGCGGTTTTCGCCGAACAGGCGTAACCCGAGATCCCATGCCGCCCGCAGGGTCTCGGGCGGATGGGTCTTGGTCACCGCGACCAGGGTGACCGAGGAGCGGTCGCGGCCGGCGCGTGCGCAGGCCGCTTTGATGCGCTCTTCGACCGCGGCGATCGCGGCGGACAGCCCCGGAGTCTCGGCGGGGCCGGTCACCGCAACCTCAGGCCGCGGTTTCCTGAACCACCAGGATCCGCTTGCAGGAGTCGCATTGCACGAGGGTCCCTTGAGTGCGGATCTCGACCACGACTTGCGGGCGGACGCGGAAGTTGCAGGCGCTGCAATGCCATTCGAACTGGCTGCTGCCGATCCGCTCGAACTTGAGCACCTCGGTGATGCCGGAGCCCGCGTAGCGCTCGCGGATTCGCTCGAACAGTGCGAGCACGCCCTTGGGCAGCTGGCCGCGCAGCTCGACGATCCGCTTGCGGATCTCCGTGGCTTCGCGGGCGACTCCCGGCTTTTCGCGCTCCCACTTCGCGGCTTCCGCGGCGTATTGCTGATCGATCTCGCGGAAACTCTCGCGCAGCTCGGCGAGCGCCTTGTTCGCGGTTTCGATCCGTTCGATCGCCGCCAGGCCTTGCTCTTCCAGGGTGGTGATCTCGCGCTTGACGGTGTCGATCTCCTGGAGGAGGGCGCCGTATTCGCGCTGATTGGTGACCCGGTTGATCTGCTGCTGGTACCGTTTCAGCTTCTCTTGCGCCTCGACAATCGCCTCGTCCGCGGCGGTTCGCTCGCGTCCTGCTTCTTCGGCGGCGGTTTCGGAGGCCAGAATCTCGGCGGAGCGCACGCCGTGCTGCTCGTGCAACTCGCGCATCCATTCGGGTACTTCGTTGATTCGGCGTTCGGCGTCCTGGAGCTGGTCTAGGGCGCGCTGGAGCTCGACGATGGTCGTCAGTTGGGGCGTCATGAGTGGCGGGTGCGCTCTCCTCGATAGCCCCGGCAGCTCGCGGTGTGGGTCCACCTGGATTTGAACCAGGGACCTGCCGGTTATGAGCCGGTTGCTCTAACCGCTGAGCTATGGACCCGGGAGACCCCGGCGGGGCGGAGAGGCAGTATAGCACCGGCTCCGGGGAGTCGCTCGGTTTACCTCTTCACTCCTTTGGACGACTCCGCGACTGCGCCGCGCGCCCGGGCCTCCGCCGCCGGGGAAAGCTCTTCGGGCACGAACCGGCTCCAGGCCCGTTCGAGCGCCGGGGCGAGCGTTTTTTCTCGCGCCGGATCGGGCGCCGGCCGGCTGCCGCCCGGTCCCCAGCGCAGCAGATGGAGAACCGGCGCGCCGCCCGGGCCGCCGTTGCCGTGGAGCGGAGGGGTCTGGAAAAACGCCGCCTCCCGCGCGGCGTCGGGCGCGCCGGGCGGCGCGAACGCGACCTGCCAGAGCAGCTGATCCGACCCGGCGAGCAGCGAGAAGCGGTTGCAGCCGTCCGGCCCGCCATAGAGATCGGAGAGGATCGGCGCCGAGGAGGCGCGGAACAAGCTCGGCGCCACGGCGGGCGGCACGGCAAGGCCCGCCGCCTCGGCGACCGTCGCCCAGAGGCGGGTAGGGGCCACCGGCCACTTGGGGGGCGCGACGATCCGCTTGGCGCTCGCCGCGGGAAGGGTAACGACGAGCGGCACTTCGAGCATCTGGCGGCCGAGACCGCCGTCGCGCCCGCCGAGGCGCCCCGGGCCGAAATCTTCGCCGGAGACCGAGGTGACGATCAGCAGCGTCCGGTCGCGCTCGCCGCTCGCGTCGAGCGCGTCGAGCAGGCGGCCGAGCCGCTCGTCGGCCCAGGCGACGTTCGAACGGTACATCGCACCGAGTTTTTTGAGCACCTCCGGATCGGTCGAGCCGTGCGCCAGGAGTTGCTCCACCTGCGCCGCGCTCAAGCGGCGGGGCAGCTGGGCCGGCGCGCCGGGGAGCCGGGCGAGCAGCCAATCGCGGCGCACGAACGGCGGCCGCGGCTCGGAGAGGTGGATCCAGACCAGCTCACGACCGGCGGAGAGGCGGGAGAGCCGGGACATCGCCGCGTGCCCTTTGCCGAGATCGCCGAACTCGTCGAACCCACGCGCCAGGCCGAGCCGAACCTCGCGCGCAGAGCCGAAGCCGTAGGTCCGATACCCCGCGCCATGGAGCGCTTCGGCCAGAGTGAGAATGCCGGCCGGCAGCTCGCCCAATCCCGGCGCGAGGATCTGGTGCTGCCAGGGCGCAAGGCCGGTGACCACGCTCGCGATCGAAGCTTCGGCCCAGCCGGAGGCGGCGATACCTCTTCCGCTCCAGGAGGAGTGGGCGAGCAGAGCGGCGAATCGCGGCGTGAGGCCCGGCTCGCCGCCCAGGCCGGTCACCGCGTCGTCGCGCAGCCCTTCGAAGGTGATCAGGACGATCGGGCCGGCGTGCTGTTTCGGCCGGGTGGGAGCCTCGGCCCGGCAGCCCGACAACAGGAGGCAAAGTCCCGAGAGGAGGCCGAAAAACCGTCCGGCCGGGGAATCCGGGCACCGACCGCGGAACATCAAGACGCCGGATCAGCCTGCGTTCGCGTTCGGATAGAGCCGCCGATAGCTGTCCGAGAGGATCAGGATCCGCTTGACGTAGATCCTCGGCTCGGAAAGCGCGAGACCCTCGACGAAGGCGTCGGTCTCCTGCGCGGGCGAGTTTTTCCACAGCCGGCGAATGCGGTTCGGCCCGGCGTTGTAGCCGGCGAGCGCAAGCTCCAGATTGCCGCCGAAGGTATCGAGCATCTGGCGGAAGTAGGCGGTGCCCAGGCGGACGTTCAGATCCGGCTCGTCCAGTCCCGCGGTGGAGAACGGAATGCCGAACCGGCGCGAGATCTCGCGCGCCGTCGCCGGCATCAACTGCATCAGGCCGCGGGCGCCGACGTGGCTCTGCGCCGAGAGGTCGAACGAACTTTCCTGACGGATCATGCCGTAGACCACATTGACCGGCAGGCCGTGGGTGCGAGCCCAGGTTTCGATCTGCGGCTGGAAAGCGACCGGATAGTAGAGCTGCTGCGCTTCGAGCGGGACCGAGGCCTGGAACGGTCCGCCCAGCGCCGGAAACGCGTCGCGGATCGCGAGCACGCTTTTCCTGCGGTCGCCCTGGCGGGCGAGGATCACCGCCCGCAACGCGGAGAGCGGGCGCTTCGGGGCGCGATCGCTGACCAGGTCGAGCTCGGTCCCGGCCAGGGTGTCGAGGCCGTAGTCCGAAAGCAGGCGCGCGCGGGAGAGCGTCGGATCGGTGGGCCAGGCGCTCGCGGCGGCGCCCTCGGCCGGCGGCGCAGAGAGGTCTTTGGGGACGCTCTTTTCTCCCAGGCGGGCGAGCGCGTTGCGGCGGTAGAAGTCGGCGGTATCCGCGCCGGCCACCTCGCGGTAGATCTGGCGGCTCCGCTCGGTCTCGCCGAGCCGCTCGAACGAGCGGGCGGTCCAATAGCGGGCCGAACGGGCGGAGGTCTCGTTCGGGTAGATCGACACCAGCTCGGTCCACCAGCCGATCGCCCCGGTGTAGTTGGCGCGGGCGTACTCCAGCCAGCCGCGCCCCCAAAGAAGCGTGGCGCCGGTCGTATCGTTAGGGTCGAGCTTGCGTAGCTCGCGCAGGCAGGCGAGAGCGCGATCGGAAGCCTCTTCGCCGACGAACTGCTCGAACAGAATTTTGAGCGCACGCTGCGACAGGGTCTTGTCGCTCGCCAGCTGGACCACGCGGAGCAGATGGCGGCGCTGGCGCTGCCGCAGCTCGGTGCGTTCGACGGCGTTCGGGCCGGTCCGTCCGCGACGCACCGTGGCCGCCTCGTCCGCCGCCTGGGCGCGCGCCCATTCGAGGGCGGCCTCTTCGGCCGGGGTCCGGAAGGAGAGCGGCACGAGCGCGGCGTAGGCCTCGGCGCCGTGGAGGGCGCGGGTCTGTGCCTCCGCATCGAGCAGGCTCCAGGCGAAATCGCGCTCCGCCCCGGGCACCGCGGCGAGCGCGGTCGCGGCGCCGTCGAGCAGGCCGAGACCGAGCAGAGTGCCCGCCCGGCGCTTCAAGTCGGCGCCGGTCAAAATACCGGCCCAATCGACCTGCCCATCGGGCGCGCGAAAGCTCTCGATCACCGTCAGCTCGGCCGCGCGGAGCGGAAATTCGACCAGCAGCCTCCGCGCCGAGCGCGCCCGCTCCGCCGCATTTCCCGCGGCGGTCGCGACCTGCCAGGCGAGCGCTTCGAGATCCGCGTTCGTCGCGGCGTCGGCTTTGACGGTGCCGTTCGCAGTCGAGCCGACCGGAGAACCCGGAGAACGCCGGCCGAGATCGGCGAGCGCGAGAGCGTTCCGCGCGTCGCCCCGGTCGCGGGCGAGCTGCGCCGCGGCGAGCAGGGCGCGCGGGCGAAGGGGCGAAGCCGGATAGTCGCCGATCAGCCGGGCGAGCGAGGTTTCCGCGGCGGCCGGATGACCGACCTCGATGGCCGCCTGCGCCAGCTCCCAAAGGCGCCAATCTTCCAGCAGGCCGCCGGGAGCCTCGATCGCCCCCAGGCGCGTTTCCGCGAGATCGGCCCGGCCGCAGGCTCGGGCGTAGAAACCGCCGGCCAGGCGCGCAAGCACGGCATCCTGCCCGGCGGTTTTCGCGGCGAGCGCATCGACCGCGGAGAGGGCGGCCGGGCAATCGCGGTTCCGGAGCAGGTCGGCGGCCTTTTCCCACGCGCGGGGGCGCGACACCATCGCCCCGGAATCCGACAGGTGCCAGGCGGCGCCAAGCAACAGGGGGAGGATCACGACCAGGAGGCCCCCGAGGGCCCATCTCGAGCGGCGGGCTCTGGCAGGCGGTCTCATGGATTCATTCCCTCCTTCCGGTCGTAGGCCCTTGCACCCTCGCCGGCCGCGGCGAAGGCGTCTGGGGCGGGTGGATCAAATACCCAGGGCGCGCGAGTCGCCGGCCGCGAGGATTCGCACCAGCTCCTGGTAAAAGTAATCGGTCGTCGCGACGACTTTGGGATCGACCCGATCTTCGTACATCTGCCGCGACCGGTCGATGTCTTCCTTCAACCGTTCGTAGATGTCGCGGTTTCGGCGCCCTTCTTCGACCTGCTCTTCGTTGTAGAGCTTGATCTCGCTGACCAGAAGCCGGGCCAGGCGGCGCGCTTCTTCATGCACGGGTTCGTCATCCAAAGAGATCGCCGGCATACGGCCGGTCGAAAACGCCCAGCCGGGTCCCTGCACTCCGCTCGGCGGCCGAACCTCCGCGGTGCGGGGCGCGTCGGGTCCGGTGGGAACGGCGCGCAGCGGCTCGGCATGGATCGAATCGCCATCCTCCGGCTCGGGAAGAGCCGGCTCGACGGGCAGATCGGCGGGTAAATCGGCAAAAGCGGCGGTACCCGCGCCGCTGCTCACCGCGGGAGGCGGCGGCAGGGTGCGCAACAGGACCGTCTCTTGGCCGGCGTGCGTTTCGTTCAAATCTTCGTTCTCGGCCGGCTCGCTCTCGCCGGTCCGTTCGAGGTACGGATCGGCCGGCAGCTCCGGCGCTTCCGGGAAGGCGGAAAGCGGCGCGGTCGATTCCAACGCGACCGGCTCGGGCTCAGGCTCAGGGAGGGAAATCGCGTCGAAGTCGAGCGGCGGCAACACCGGCTCGAGGTCGATTTCCAGCGCTCCGGTGCTCAGGGCTTCAACCCCGACGGCATCGACCTCTTCCGGGGTCTCGATCGGCTCGATCTCGGTCGGTTCGACGGCCCAGGAAGGCTCAGCGGGCTCGACCACCTGGGGTTCGGGTTCGGGCTCCGGCACCGAAAGGGCCTGGGTCGCGGCCGGCGGCGGTGCCTCGACGGGCTCCTCGGGGGCGACCGCCGGGGCAGCTGGAGCCACCGGAGCGATCGGAACCCCCGGGGCGACGGGAGCCGCCGGCCCGGCCGACCGGAGGGTGGCGGTCGCCGGACGCTCCCGGAAAGGCAGCGTCTCGATCGAGAGCGCCACGAGATGCGCGAGGGTCTGGAGCGCCGACGATTCGAGCGCCTGGCCGTCGAGCGCGTCGGCATAGAGCGCCGCGGTCACCCGGTCTCGCAGGACGAGAGGGATCAAGACCCCTTCGCGCGCCGCGGGAGCATCGAGTTGGGAGGCGATGTCCGCGCAATCCTCGGCGCCGAGGATGACCGTCCCCGCGCCGTCGAGCATTTTTTCCGCCAAGGCATGGTGGCGCGGCAGGGTGAACGCGGTGACGCGGTCCTGGGCGAATCCCTGGCCGCCCCAGCCGGCGAGGCCGTCGGGCCGAACGAGCAACAGCGCCGCGCGCGAAGCGAACCGGGAGGTCTGGTCGAGCAGGGCGGAGAGGATGTCGCCTTGGGTCCGAGCCCGATCGATCGCCACGGCCGCCGCGTGGAAGTCGGAATGTCCGCCCCCCCGCGCCTCGGCGGCGAGCGCGCCTTCGTCTACCGGCTCCACCGCGGGTATTGCCGGCCGATCGCGCTCGGCGCTCTCGGTGATCTCCGCCAGAGGGACATAGACGCCGGGCAGCTCGGCGTGCAGCTCGCGCACCTGGCGCAAGGTCTCGTCGTGGCCCGCCTGAAGCCGGCCTTCGATCTCGGCACGCAGCTTGGCGAGCCCGGCTTCGACGGCGACGGCGATCTCCCGATCCAGTTTCTCGAGTCGTTCAACGAAAGACATGCGCTTGGAGCCCCCGAATTCGGTCGATGAAGGTGCGTCGCAGCAAAGGAAATCGATTATGGAAAGCGCTCTCGGTGGTGTCAAGCCGAGAGAATCCCGGAAACTCTAGCATTCATGAGGCTTTGGCGGGTGAGGAGGTTCGCCCGGCTCCTTGCCGCCCGCTTCCGGCGCGTGTTACCTTGGCCGTAGGCGGGGTCAGACCGCGCCGGTTCGCTCTTCCATGCCGACTTTTTGCGCCCTTCCCCCAGCCCTCGACCGCGGTGTTTCGGGGTTCGCGAGTGCCCTTCTAAGCACTCTCGCTCTGGCGGCCGCGCTGACGTTCGCGCCCTCCTGCTCCCCTTCGGCCCGCGAGCCCGAACCGTCCCAACGGGTCGCCGACTCGGCTTGGCGGCGTATCGAGCAGGAACGGCGCGACCTGCTCGAACAAAGGAAACGCTTCGCGGCCGGTGTCGTCCAGGCGCCCGAGACGGCGGCGACCGCCGAACTTCGCCGCGCCGTCGAGCGCCGCTCCGAGGCCTTTTCGCGTCGCCTGGTGGCGTTCCTGAACGACGATCCGCCCCGCGAGAAAGAGCCGCTCTCGCCCCGCCAGGCCCAGGCGATCCGCTGGAAGAGCGAAGAGGACATCTACCTCGCCCGCGGCTACGTCGAGCGGGCGGGAGATTTCCGCCGGGCGGAAGACATCCTGGAAGCCGCGCTCGCGCTCGACCCCGGTCATCTTGAGCTGCGCGCCGAACTGGAACGGATTCGTGCCGCCCGCTTCATGACGCCCGAGCGCTTCGCCAAGGTCAAAAACGGCATGAGCCCCGACGACGTCCGCAACCTCCTCGGCGCGCCCAATCCGCACAACGTCCGCGAATACCTGGAGCACGGCCCCGGCCGCGGGGTGATCGGCTGGTTCTACCCGAAAGACGATCGAGGCGCCGCCGCGGGCGTCTGGTTCACCAAAGAGCACGGCACCCCGAGCGTCTACCGCACCGACTTTTCGGCCATTCAACCCGACGGAGAGCCGCTCCCCGCAGCTCCGGTCGAAAGAAGGACCTAAAGGACTCCAAGGACAGCAAGGACGGCGGGCTTCGGGGCTTTTTGTCCTTGGAGTCTTTGCAGTCTTTGAGGTCCTTTTGCTTTCCGCGCGGGAATCTTTGACACCGCTCGGCGGTTATGAGACACTGCCGCTCCCCTGGAGACAGGGGCACTGACGCGGGGTGGAGCAGCCAGGTAGCTCGTTGGGCTCATAACCCAAAGGTCGCAGGTTCAAATCCTGCCCCCGCAACCAAGAAATTCTCAAGGCAGGCCTCACGGCCTGCCTTGTTTCTTTTGGGCGGAAGGCGGGTTGCCGAACTAGCCCAGAACTGGGATAATCGTCCAGGTGCGACGTGTCTTAGCAGCCGACGAGAAACCGCTGCATTGGGTCGGGTCTTCCCATCGCGATCTTCTGAGGTTTCCCGACGCCGTCAAGGAGGACATGGGAAACGCTCTCGGCATCGCACAGTTCGGCGGAACCTCTCTGATAGCGAAGCCCTGGAAGGGACTCGGCTCTGGTGTTTTGGAGATCGTCGAGTCGCACGACGGAAACGCCTATCGAGCGGTCTACACAGTTCGGTTCGAGAAAGCGGTATACGTCCTCCACGCGTTCCAGAAGAAGTCGCCGTCCGGAGTCCGGACCGCCCAACGGGATGTCGATCTCGTCGCCGAACGCCTAAAAACCGCCGAGAGAGATTACGAGGAGCACTATGGCAAGCCGAAGTGCTGAACCGCAAGAACCGATCACCCGGGGAACTGGAAACGTGTTCGCGGACCTGGGGTTCCCCGACGCCGATGAGCGTCAGGCCAAGCTTCGCCTGGCCTATGCCCTGAATCAGGTGCTCGAAGAGCGCAAGCTCTCGCAGGCAGAAGCGGCCAAAGTGCTGGGAGTTACGCAGCCGAAGGTCTCTGCGCTTCTCCACTACAAGTTGGCGGGCTTCTCTGTCGAACGCCTGATGAAGCTGTTGACGGCGCTCGACCAGGACGTCGAGATCATGATTCGACGAAAGCCCCGCTCCAGGAAGACTGCTCGGATCAGCGTCGTCGCCGCTTGAAGTGGCCCTGGCCGGGGGCGGTCCGGCTACCTTGGGGTGACGCTCGGAATCGGCTGGATCGCGGCGGGATCGAGGGTCTCGGTGGGTATCGGCAGCGCGGGTTCACCCTCGACCGGCTTGGGTGACTTCTGAGGTTCGTCCACCCGGCGGGTGAGCCCGCCCACCCCGAGCATCAGCGCGGCGGCCATCCAGAACGGCGCCTGGGGGCCGAGAACGTCGAACGCTTTGCCGGCCCAGATCGGTCCGAGCATGCGGGCGACTCCGCCGAACGCCTGCTGGACGCCCATCACTTGGCCGGTCTCCCCTTCCGGCGCCGTGCGCGAAACGAGCGCGGTGGTCGCGGGGAAAAGCAGGGCCGTGCCGACCGGCACAAAGAGAACCGCCACGGCGAGCACCGGAATGCTCGGCGCAAAGGGGATCGCGGCAAGGCCGATCGCGAGCGCAATCGCGCCCAGCTTCATCACGCCCACCTCGCCGAAGCGGCGCACCATCGGCCCCAGCAGCAGGGCGCGCATGACCAGCGAAATGCTGCCCACGTAGGTATAGAACCAGCCGATCGACTCTTTGGTGACCCCGAATTTCTTCGCCAGGTAGAGCGCGAGAATGCCGTTCATCGCCATGAAAGCCATCATGCCCACGGCGTAGACCCAGATCAGCGAAGCGACCGGCGAGGTCGGCTCGCGCAGCACGTCCCCGATCGATTTGCGTAGCGAGCGGCGCGGCGCCTTGCTTTTGGGCGCGGAGCCCTGCCGCCGCTGCGGCTCGGGGAGCCAGAGATAGGCCGAGATCGCGTTCGCGACGCACAGCCCGGCGGCGACGAAACCGGGACCCGAAGTTCCCAGCCGGGTGGCGTAGGAGCCGATCAGCGGCCCGATCATGACCCCGGCGCTGGTCGCCGCGGTGATCCAGCCGAGAGCCTTCGCCCGTTCGTCCGGAGGAACGGCGTCGCTTACGTACGCTTGGACGACCCCGACCGTTCCGCCGCCGACCCCTTGAACGAAGCGAAACGCGAACAGCATCCAGATCGAGGTGGCAAACCCGAACCAACCGAACGACACCGCCGAAATCAGCAAACCGGCGATCAGCAGGGGACGTCTACCGTAGCGGTCGGAGAGCCGGCCCCAAAAAGGCGAAGAGAGCAATTGCGCCGCGGCGAAGATCGCCACCAGCAGGCCGATCATGGTCGCCGTCGCCCCCAGGCTCTCGGCGTAGAACGGCAGCAGCGGGTGGACGATCAAGAAGCCCACCATGTCCACGAACACCGTGGCCATGAGGACCGAAAGTTGGCGCAGCGTGCTTTTTTCCATCGAGGAACCTCAGGCGAGGGAGAACCGGCGGTTCCGGCCCGCAATAGTGAACGCAAAACAGGGGCTGCGGGTTGCGTGGCTCGTCACAACGTGTCGCTCCGTCCCCAGAGGAAGAAGACCGCCGCGCTGCCGATGGCGAGCAGTACGCCGTAGGCCGCGGCGAGCCCGAGGTCCTGGAGACGCAGGGCGGAGAGGATCTCGATCGAGATCGGCCGGGTGTCGTAGGTGTAGAGGACGATCGAGACGACGAAGTCGCCGAACGCGGCCAAAAACGCGAGACCGGCCCCCGCGGCGAGCGCGGGGCGGAGGAGCGGCAGGACCACCCGGCGAAGTGTTCGGGAAGGCCCCGCGCCGAGCGAGGCGGAGGCGTCTTCGAGGGCCGGGTCGAGCTGGCGCATCCCGGCGAGCGCCGCCCGGCCGGTCACCGGCAGACTGCGCACCAGGTAAGCGAGCGGCAAAATCCACGGCGTGCCGATCAGCACGAAACGGAGGGTCCAGGGGGAGTGGACGCTCCAGGCCGTGGCCATCGCGACCGCGAATACGGTGCCGGGAATCGCCCAGGGGAGAGCCACGAGCGCTTCGACCGCCCTGGCGGCCAGCCCGCTCCGGCGGGTCGCGATCCGCGCCGCGGCGAATCCCAGCGCGATCGCTGCGGCGGTCGAGACCACGGCCATCCAGAGCGAATTGACGATCGGCCGCAGGCGCTCCGGATCGATCAGGCCGCGGTAGTTGCCGAGCGACAAGGCGGGCGGGAAGGGCTCGTTCGTCCAGGTAAACGGCGGCACGAACGAGATCAGAAACAGGACCGCGTGAGGGAGCAGGAAGAGAATCGCGAGCCCCGCGGCAACCAGCGCGAGAGCGATCCGCACGCCCCGCCGCGCCGGCCGCTTCCGGGACGGGGCGGTGCCGCGCACGCCGGACGAGCCGGGGATCGCCGCCGTCCGTTCCAGCAGCCGAAGTACCCAAAGGGCGGCGAGCGCCACGGCCGCGAGCAGCAGGGTCTCCACCTGCGCGGCGCCCAGCTCGCCGTTCAGCTTCGACGCGACGATCTGGGTCGTCATCACGCGGAAGTTACCGCCGAACAGGTAGGGCGCGGAAAACGACGCGAGCGCGGTCATGAAGGTCAGCAGCGAAGCGCCCAGAAGAGGGGGGGCGAGGAGCGGCAGGGTCACCCGCCAGAGGGTGCGCGCGGACCCAGCGCCGAGGCTCGCCGCCGCTTCGAGCACCGCGCCATCGAGCCGGGCGAGGCCCGCGCGGGTGAACAGGTAGAAGTAGACGTACATCGAGTAGGTATGGACCAGCAGGATCGCGCCCGGCCCGAGCAGCCGCCAGGGGGGATGCTCCAGCCCGAGCAGCGCCTGCACCGCCCGGGTGGCAAAACCGCTCTCACCATAGAGGAACAGGAACGCGATCACCCCGACCAAAGGCGGCAGCGCCACGGGGAGCGCCGCAGCGGCCGACAGCAGGCGGCGGCCGGGAAACTCCGATCGCTCGAACGCGAACGCGAGCGGCACCCCCACCAAGGCGGCGAGCCCGACCGACGCGAGTGAAATCCAGACGCTCCGCCAGAGCGCGAGCCACTCGTCGGGCCGCGCGAGCACGTCGAGAAACGCCTGCGGCTCGCGCAGCGCCTCGATCAGCGTCGCTAGCAGCGGGTAGCCGACCAGCCAGCCGAGGAGAGCGGCGAGCGCGAGTGTGCCCCAGGGCGGGCTCCAGCGGTTGCCCCGATTCGATGTTGGGGCCGCGATCGAGGCCGTCGTCAAGGTTCGACCCTTGAGATCGGAAACACCCGCGGAAGTGGCGCTTCGGACAAAGGCAGCACCCCCACGCGGTCGCCTTCCCGCGCGGCATCCGCTGTGGCGAGCACCTCGATCTCAGTGTTCGAACCGCCCTCCAGCTCGATCGTGAACGTGGCGGACGGTGCGCCGTAACGGCGCTCGGCAATCCGGCCGACGACCGCGCCGAGGGCCGGGACGGCGAATACTAGCCCTTCCGGCCGGGCGATCAGCTCGACGCGAGTACCCACGGAGAGAGTTTCGAGTGCGAGCCCCGTCCAGAGCGGCCCGGCGTCCAGACGGACGTGAACCTGCTCGCCCTCACTCCTCTCGACCCTGCCGGCGAGAACGCTCGACCGGCCGATGAACCCGGCGACGAAGCGGGTCGCCGGTCGCTCGTAGAGATCCTCGGCGCGGCCGACCTGCTGGAGGTGGCCACCCGCGATCACGGCGATCCGATCGCCGAGGTGGAATGCCTCTTCCTGCTCGTGGGTGACCAGTACGGTCGTGATGCCCACCCGGCGGATCGCGCTCCGCAGCTCGCGTCGGGTCCGTTCGCGCAAACTGGGATCGAGGTTCGAAAGGGGTTCGTCGAGCAGAAGCACCCGAGGTTCGGGGGCGAGCGCCCGAGCAACCGCCACCCGCTGCTGCTGACCACCCGACATTTCGCCCGGCTTCCTTCCCGCCAATTGGGGCAGCTCGACGAGCGCGAGCGCCTCGCCGACCCGGCGGACGACCTCAGCCTTGGTGACGTTCCGGGATTCCAGGCCGAACGCGACGTTCTCCCCCGCGGTCAAATGGGGAAACAGCGCGTAGTGCTGGAACACCATGCCGAAATTGCGCCGCGCGGGGGGAAGAGCGGTGACGTCCTCGCCCCCGACCGAGATGCGGCCCCGGTCGGGCGTCTCAAACCCGGCCAGCAGGCGGAGAGCGGTCGTTTTGCCGCTGCCGCTGGGCCCGAGGAGCGCGAGGATCTCCCCTTTCTCGATCCCGAGCGTCAGCCCTTCGAGGACCGGTTTGCCGCCGAACGCCTTCGCCAGGTTCTCGATCGAAAGATAGGTCATCCGCGGTGAGCTCCCGCCTCAGCCCTCACCCCCGGCCCCTCTCCCAAAGGGAGAGGGGAGGAAAAAGAAGCGGTCTTTGTTGTTCTCCGCTCTCCCTTTGGGAGAGGGGCCGGGGGTGAGGGCTGAGCGGGCAAGCCGCTGCTGGTTTTGACGGGATCCTGCCCGCCGCGGCTCCGCACCGTGCGGTCCCAGTTCGCCATCCACTCCTTGCTCTTCTGGGACATCAGGTTCCAATCGACCTTCGCCGGCACCAGCCGGGCGAGCACGTCGCGTGCCCATTCGGGCAGCGCCTCGGGCGGCAGATCGGTGCGCGCCGGCAGCCGGAACGCCTGCTCGGCCGCCAGCTTCTGCGCCTCGGGGCTGCCCACCCATTCGATGAACGCCTTCGCCTCTTCCGGGTGCCGGGCTCCCACCACCAAGCCGATCGAGTCGTCGATCACGGGGGTACCGCTGGTCGGAAACGCATAGCCGAGCGGGGCGCCGCGCTTCTTCTGCCAGAGCATGTCGGTAAGCTCCCAGACGGTCACCAGACCCTCGCGCCGGTTGAGTTTCTCCATCAGCAGCGCCGGGGTCGAGGTGTACTCCTTGGTCTGAACGTCCAGGCGGCGCAGCCACTGCCAACCCCGCTCCTCCGAACCGGTCTCCGCCACCGACCGGGCGAGGATCGAGCCGAACAGGGTGCGCATCGTGCCGCTCGCGAGCGGATCGCGAATCAAGACCTTCCCCGCGAAACGCGGCGCGAGCAGATCGTCCCAATCCTTCGGGGCGTCCGCCGTCGAAACCGCCTGGTCGTTGTAGACCAAAACCGGCGCGGTCCGGTACAGGCCGAAATACAGATCGTCCGCCCGGCGGCTCTCCGGCGTGATCGCGCTGCTCCAAGTCGGATGAAACGGCGCGAGCAACCCGTCCGTCGCCCCCTGGGCGAACGTCGATTGCGGTCCGCCGTACCAGACGTCCGCCTGCGGATTCGCCTTCTCGGAGCGGATTCGGTCATAGACCTCCTGCGCCCCCATGTCCAGCCAGCGGACGTCGATTTTGGGGTTGAGCTGCTCGTAACGCTTCTCAATCAGCGACAAGAGATCGCGACCATGGGGGGAATACAAGACGAGGGGGGTCCGGCCGTCGCCCGAACAGGCGACCGAAAACGCGCACACGGCGCCAAACAGGGCGAGGGAAAGCTTGCGGATCAAGGGAGGCTCCTCGGAAAGCGATCGAACCGCCAAAAGGTGACGGAGAAGTCTAACCGTTTGCGGGCGGGGGGGATTCCAGGACGGGGGCGAACGCTACGGGCTTATACTGGATGGGGCAGGCCTTCAGCCCTTTCTTGAGGGTTCTTTCTTCAAACCCTGGGGCTTCACCCCAGGTATTATGGGCAGCGCCGTTGGCGCTGGCCTCTTCGCGACGAGTCCGAGGCTCGAACGTCGGCTGTAGGGAGGCTGCAATGCCACGCCCTTCATTTATCTGGGATTACGAACTCGACGAGCAGGTCTTCCGCGAGCTGCTAGCTGGAAACCGAACGGTCGGCCGACTCGACCAGACCTGGGCCGCCGTGCGCCTGCTCGAATACGCCACTTATCGTGAAATCCTTCAGTACTTGTCGTTCGCAGAAATCGTCGCGGGCTGGCCCGGATGGCGGGAAAAGATTCGTTCGGAGAGTCGCCGCAGGGGATTCGACTTCTTGGTGAGCTGGCTACCGAAGCATCACCCTGAGCTTTTAGAAGCGCCCATGGGGGACAGAGGGGCGATTGGATAACAGCTTCTATTTCGAGCGACTCTATCCACTCCAGGACGAAGTCCTGAGAAAGCTCGTCGGTGTCGACACGGGTCTCTACCTGTCCGGTGGCACCGCGGTCTCCCGCGGCTATCTCCATCACCGGTTCTCGGATGATCTCGACCTCTTTGCCAACGACTCTCCACAGTTTTCCCTGTGGGTGGATCGCGCAGCTTCGGCTTGGGCTGAGAATCCTCAGTGGAGAACGCGCTTTGTCGTGCGAGACCCGCGATTCGTTCGCCTGTGGATCGATGCCCACCGCGATGTGTCGCTCAAGATCGAAATGATCAACGACGTGCCCTCGCGCGTTGGAGAGGTGAAAATCGACCCGATCCTCGGACGCCTGGATAGCGCCGAGAACATCCTCGCCAACAAGATCACCGCCCTACTCGATCGCAACGAACCGAAGGATTTCGCGGATATCTGGGGGCTCTGCGGTCGCCTCGGCTTGTCGATCGGAGACGCGATCGAAGGAGCCGCGGGCAAGGCGGCGGGAGTCTTTCCTCCCGAGGTCGCAAGCCGTCTATGTTCGGTGACCCGCAACGACTGGCAGCTCGTTCGCTGGATCGATCCACCGGACCCGGACCGCTTCGTCTCCGAGCTGATCGCGCTCGGCGAGAGCCTCCTCCTCAAGGGTTGAAACACCTTCTCAACGCAGATACCCCAGCGCCCGCAGCTCCGCCTGCCCTTCTTCGTCGAGGTCTTCGAGCCGGGTGCCTCCGGCTGACCCCAGGCGGAAACCGATCAGGATCTTCGCGAGCGCGGGGAGCGGGCCGATGAACGGAGGGGTGCCCGGGATCGCTCCTGATTCTTCCAGGAGAATCAGCTCGGGGCGCGGAGCGCCGGGGTGAAAGAGGCGCAGGGAGATTTCGCCGGTTCCCGGCAGGAGTGCGAAGGACAGGGCGTGCGGGCGGCCGGGGATAAGGGCGACCGGCTGGCCCGGGCTCGGGGCTTTGCGTTCGTCCAATCCGTCCCAGACGGCGAGCGGTGCCACGCGGGAGGCGCGGGGGATCGCGAGCGCCGTGAGGTCCTCCGGTAGGCGGACCGCGCGCGGGCCGCCGAACCAGGCGAGCGCGGTTTGCAGACGGGCAAACTGCGGGGCGTCGGCTCCGGTGGCAGGGCGCGGGGCGCGCATCGTGGCGTCGTGGGCTCGATCGAAAACCTGCGCGCGGCGGCGGACAGTGTCGAAAAGGAGGGTGGTCTCGCCCTGGTCGAGGCGGTAGCGCCGCTCGTGGGTTTGATGGAAGGAGTTGAGCCCCTCGGTCACGATTTCGCGCGGCGCGGCGCGGGCTTGAGGGTCGGCGGCAAGGGGGAGTAGCGAACGGCCGGGGAGCGCTTCGAGCTCGTTCTTCGAGGCGCCCGCGAGATCCAGCAGCGTAGGCATGACGTCGACTCCGGAGACCGGGCTCGTGACGGTGCCGCGGGCGCCGTCCGGCAGTTTCAGGATCAGCGGCACCTTGATGTTTTCGTCGTAGAGCTTGCCCATGCCGTGTTCCATGTTGCCGTGGTCCATCAGCTCCTCGCCATGGTCCGAGGTCACCAGGAGCGCCGTCCGGGACGCGAATTCTTCTTGGCCGAGCGCGCGCCAGAGGATTGCGAGATGGCGGTCGGCGCGGCGGATCTCACCGTCGTAAAGGGCGACCACCCGGGCCAGTTTCGGTCCTTCGAGGCGGGCCGGAAAATGGATCCAGTACGCCTCGTCGCGCCGTTTCGGGCCGGGCGGCAGGTACGGATCGGCGAGCCCTTCCCGATTCATGTAAGGCTGGTGAGCCTCGTAGGTATGGACGAACAGAAAGAACGGCGCGGTGCCCCGAATCTTTCCGCCCTTCGCTCTTTCCTTCAGCCATCGCGCGGCCGGTTCGACCACGCGGCGCACGTCTTTCGGGCTCCACGCCTGGCCGCGGGTCGAATCGTAGCGATCGAACCCTTGGGCGAATCCCCACTGAGGATCGACGAAGCCGCCGTCGGTAAACGCCGCGGTCCGGTAGCCCAGCGCGTGGAGTTTTTCGGCGAGGGTTTCCGCCTCGGGAGGCAGCACTTCCGGTAGCCGCTTTACGCCGTGCTGGTCGGGATAGAGCCCGGTCATCAGGCTCGCGGTCGAAGGAAGCGTCCAGGTCGAGGCCGAGTACGAATTGCGGAACAGCAGGGCGCGCGACGCCAGCTGCGTCAGGTTCGGGCTGGTCTGACGCCGATAACCGTAGGTTGAAAGGTGATCGGCGCGCACGGTGTCGATGATGACGAAAACCAGATTCGGCCGTTTCGCGGCCGGGCTCGGCCGGTCGTCGAAGACCTCGGCCCAGGCGACCGGCGCCGGGCCTTCGCTTGCCAGGACCAGCCGACGCGTTCCTCTTCCGGCGGGGATCGCGATCCGGCGGCCCGTCCAACCGTCGCCCGGATGGATCGACAAGGCGAAGAGAGGCGCGGTCTGGCCTTCTTCCACCAGGTCGAGGCGCGCCGCGCTCGGCCGCGGGTCGTGCGGGTCGGCGACCGCGCCGAGCGAGACCTCCAGATGGCGGGCCGCTCCGCCGAGAGGCAACTCCCAGGTGACGCCGTGCAGCGTCAAGACGGCTTCCCGGTCGCTGGTGCCGAGGCGAATCCGGTGGCGTTTGGCGGGCTCGACTTTCCGAGGCGCCGCGGCGGACCAGATTTCGATCTCGCGCGGAGCGCCCGAGCCGAGTCGGGGCGTTAGCACGCCCTCGCGTTCGCCAGGCGCGCAGGCCGCGAATCCGATCGCGAGGACGAGGATCGCCACGGCAGCCCTCACCCCCGGCCCCTCTCCCCAAGGGAGAGGGGAGAACCACCGAAGGTTCACCGCGCGTGGTTCGGCCGCGCGAGGCCGAGCAGGTTCGCGAACAGGCGGTAGCCTCCGGGGACGCCCGCCGGCAGCTCGCGGAAGAACGCGATGCCGGAATAGACGTAGGTGCCCTTGCCGAGCTTGGCGATCAGCAGGCCGCCCTGCTGCTCGGGCTGGTCCGGATCGGTCATCGCGAGCAGCGGGGTGTAGGCGGGGTCCCAGGTATGGGCGAAGTAGAGGCCGCGTTCTTGAATCCAGCCTTCCCAATCGGCGGCACCGATCGCGTTCGGTGTGGTGAACACGGGGCTCGCCGGATCGAGCAGGCGGACCGGCGCGGTCTCGTCGGTCACCCGATCGTGCGGGCGCGCGATGTCGAACGGGAACGGCGCGAACTTGCCATCGACGAACGGATACTGCTGGTACTGGACGATCAGCAGCCCTCCCGCCCGGGCGTAGTCGAGCAGGCGCGGGTTGGCGGGCCCCAAAGCGGGCTCGGATTCGTAGGCGCGGCTGCCGACCACGATCGCGTCGTAGCGGGAGAGGTCCCCCTCGGCCAGCTCGGCGGGGCCGAGCAGCTCGATCGGCAAGCCCACCTGGCGCAGCGCTTCGGGGACCCGGTCGGAGGCACCGCGGATGTAACCGATGCGATCGAGGTGCGGCAGGGCGAGGTCGAGCGCGCGGATCTCGATTTGCGCGCGGCGGGGCATCGGCGTCGGCCGAATGTGCGGATACTCGATCGTCGGCACCGCGAGATCGACCCGCGCCCCCCCTTCGATCTGCGCCGCGAGCGCCAGGGGATAGACGCCGACCGGCAAGCCGTTCGGCAAGTCGAGCTTCAGCTCGACCACCTTCTTTTCCCCTTCCCCCGCGAGCGAGAACGAAATCGGCGCAAGCGGCTTCCAGGGGGACGGCAGCGTGCCCTGGAGCGTTCCGGTGACTGGCTTGTCGGACCGGGAGATCAGCTCCACCCGGACCGTGCGATCGGGAGCCTTGAACTTGCCTGCCGCATCGCCTTTCGGCAGCGGCCAGACCAGGCGGTCCTGATCGATCGCGACCTCGACCGGCGGCACCACGCGGAGCGGCCGGCGGATCTCGCCGAGAGCTTGGTCGCGCACCCTCAGGACGACCTCGCGCGTCAACGAGACTTCGACCCCCGCGATCCGAAACGTCGCGCGGGCGACCAGCGGCGCCGGATCGAACGGTTCGCCGCGCACCGCGGCGGGCGCTTCGCTCCAATCGTAGAGCGCGCCCTGCAGGGGCCGCCGGAGAAAATAGGGGATCGTGGGCGGAGTCGTCGTCGGCACGGAGGTCTGGAGTTTCCACTCGCCGAGCACCCCGGCCGCCAGGTCTTTGGCATCGCCCGCGACCTCGGGGGTTCCCCAGGCACCGGAAGCCACGAGCGTCAGGCGGGCGTTCTCCACGCTCGCGCCTCCCGCCGGCCAGAGGTTCGCCGAGACGGCAACCGCTGCGCCGGGGGTGTAGGTCTCCCGCTCGGTCCAGGCGTCGAACGCGACCCCGGCGGCGGCGGCGAGGGCCTCGTTGGCGACCGCGATCTTCTCGTCCAGAAAATCCGCCGCCGCTCGTTCAGGCCCCGCGCCCGGACTGGCCCCGAGAAGGCCGCGCGCGGCGGTGAGGTCGGCCAGCGAACGGGCAAGCGGAGCGACCGCATCGCTCATGCGCGACGGGCTGAGCGTCCGGCGCAGCTGCTCGGCGGTCGCCTGGACGGCGGTCAACTTCTCTTCGATCTTCCTCCGGGTCTCGTCCTGCGGCAGCCCGGCGGCGATCGCGGCGAGACGGGTGTCCACCCCGGCGAACAGACCGGCACCTTCTTTGCCTTGACCTCCCTCCACCCAGGAGACCGACGTCTCGCGGGGCCCGAGATCCTGGGTGCGCCCCATGTCCTGCGAGCGGTGCTGGCTGCGGCTCGCCGCGGCGAGCTGGAGGATCGACTTGCCGGTCACCGGATCGATCGGCGCGATCGACAGCTTGACCGTCGCATCCTTATCCTCGAACCAGGTGGAGCGATAGAGCGTCGTGGGCTTCCAGGGCGCCAGATCCTCGCCCGCGAGGCCGGCGAACGAGCCGTCGCCCGCGGCCTGGTACGCCTGGTAGGCGGTCCAGCCGGCAACTTGGTGCTGGCCGTGGTTCGGGTGGGGGACGCCGGGGAAGATCGAAACGATCACCTGGGGCCGGAAGCGGCGGACGATGCGCACCGCGTCTTCGAGCATCGCGTCCTTCGGCCAGAAGCGGAACGTCTCGTCGATCGAGCGGGTATAGCCGAAGTCGAACGCGCGGGTGAAAAATTGGCGCGCCCCGTCCACCCGGCGGGCGGCGAGCAGTTCGCGCGAGCGGATCAACCCCAGGCCCACCCCCAACTCCGGCCCGATCAGGTTCTGGCCCCCTTCGCCGCGCGACAGCGCAAGATAAGCCGATTCGCCGCCGAAGCCGCGGGCGATCAGGGTGAGGAGCGAGGTGTCTTCGTCGTCCGGATGGGCGGCGATCACCAGCACCCGCTCGTGCACGGACAGCCGCGCGAGCGCCCGGTCGAGCGCGGCGTAGCCGCCGGTCGAGGCGGATTCGAGCGGCGAAAGGGACGAGGGAAGCTGGGCGGCCGCCGGCAGGAGCGCCGGACCCACGACGAGCGCGAGCGCGGCCAGCACGACGAGCGCAGGACGCGCGAATCGGCGGAGCCGCGAGGCGGGAAGAGATCGAATCATTGCGGGGAGCTCCCTGGCGAGAAGGTCGAGCCCGGGATCGGCTTGATCCGGACCGACGGCAGGCAACGGAGTTTAGCAGGGCGTGCCGCGCTACGAAGACGGCTTGCGCTCGGTGGCCATTTCGGCGCCGGTGCCGAAATTCGACAACACCTTCCAGCTGCCGTCCTCCTGCTTCTTCCAGACCGTTACGTAGGTGCCTCCCCGGCCGACCGGCTGGCCGTCCGGGCTGTCGATCTTGCGCTCGTATTGGCCGTAGGTATAGCCGATCTTGCCGTCGGTCGAGACCTCGGCGCGGATCGGGGTCCAGGTCAGCTTGAACCCGGGGGCGGCATACGACGACGCGAGCGCCTTCCGGATCGCCTCGCGCCCGCGGACGGTTCCCGGAGGACCCGAGAACATGATCCCCTCCGCGTCGAAAAACGCGCTCCACCCGGCCGCGCCGGTCGCCTGGGCGGCGGCGCACGAGGCTTTGTCGGTCGCGAGGATCTTCGCCGCCTCGGCCGCGGAGTCGAAGATCGGGGCTGCGGGAGGTTTCGCCGCGACCGCGGGCAGCGAGACGAGGGCGAGCAGCAGTGCGGGCAAGGCGCGGTGTTTCACGGTCGATCCTCCAGGTGCTGAGCGGGTCGAGACCCTAGCTCCGGCGGAAGGGCGCTGTCAAACGAAAACGGCCGGCCCGGGGAACGAACCCGAGCCGGCCGGAAGGAGGAAAAGAACACCCGATCAGTGCAGGCTGTCTGCCGCCGCGATGACCTCGGGCTCGCCGATCTCCGACAGGGGCGCGAACGACAGGCGCCCTTCGCGGTACGAGGCGCCGCGCAGGGTGAGGGCGAGGACGTCGCCCAACTCGGCCACGGGGTGGATCTCCAGCATGTCGCGGACCTCCTTCGGCAGATCGTCGAGATCGGCCTCGTTGTCCTTGGGCAGCAGGATGGTCCGAATGCCGGAGCGGACCGCGCCGAGCACTTTCTCTTTCACCCCGCCGATCGGCAGGACCCGTCCGGCGAGCGTGATCTCACCGGTCATCGCCAGGTCGAACCGCGCCGGCCGATTGGACAGCGCCGAGACCAGCGCGGTCGCCATGGTGACTCCCGCCGACGGGCCGTCCTTCGGGATCGCGCCCGCCGGAACGTGGACGTGAACGTCCCGAGTGGCGAACGCCTCCTCGTCGATCCCCAAACTCGCGGCGTGCGAGCGGGCGTAGGTCCAGGCGGCGCGCGCCGATTCCTTCATCACGTCGCCGAGCTGGCCGGTGAGCACCAGCTCGCCTTTGCCCTTCATGGTCGAAGCCTCGACGAACATGATGTCGCCGCCCACGGGCGTGTAATACATGCCCGTCGCCACCCCCACCTGGTCGGCGCGGAACGCGCGCTCCGGGTGGACCTTCGGCCGGCCGAGCAGATCCCGAACCTCAGCTGCGCCGACCGTCGTGCGGAGAACCTCGCCGCTTGCGATCTTCCGCGCCACCTTCCGTGCCAGGCGACCGATCTCCCGCTCCAGCTGGCGCACGCCGGCCTCGCGGGTGTAGCCGCTGATCAACATCGCGAGCGCCTCGGCCGAAAGCTCGAACTGATCGGCCCGGAGGCCGTTCGCTTCGAGCTGGCGCGGCATCAAGAACCGCTCCGCGATCGCCTTCTTCTCCGCCTCGGTGTAGCCGGAGAAATCGACCACTTCCATCCGGTCGAGCAACGGCCCGGGGATGTTCTGGATGAAGTTCGCGGTAGCGATGAACAAAACTTCGGAGAGATCGAACGGGACGCCCAGGTAGTGATCGGTGAACGAGTCGTTCTGCGCCGGATCGAGCACCTCGAGCAGCGCCGCGGCCGGATC
>Ga0134122_10000556_pt1 | contig 25385 bp, 22 predicted proteins | sample KB302_FD_96461 | JGI IMG/M metagenome (GOLD analysis project Ga0134122, IMG submission 96461) | Terrestrial soil microbial communities without Nitrogen fertilizer from Kellogg Biological Station, Michigan, USA - KB3-0-2 | ecosystem: Environmental > Terrestrial > Soil > Unclassified ...
AACGAGCGGTACACGAACACCATCGAAATCAACAGGAAAACGACTCCAAGGGTCGTCGTCAATCCGCTCCCATGGTCAAGCTTCAGCGATACCGCCAGTTCGACTGCCAGCAATCCGAACAGCGTCGTGAACTTGATGATGGGATTGAGCGCCACCGAGCTCGTATCCTTAAACGGATCGCCGACGGTATCGCCGACAATCGATGCATTATGAAGTTCGGTTCCCTTCATCTTCAGTTCGGTCTCTACAATCTTCTTGGCGTTGTCCCAGGCCCCGCCTGCATTCGCCATGAAGATGGCCTGGAACAGACCGAACAGCGCAATTGAAATCAGGTAACCGATAAACAAAAACGGATCGAAGAAGGCAAACGACAGTGTGGAACAGAACACCACCAGGAAGATATTGACCATTCCCTTCTGCGCATACTTCGTACAAATCTCGACGACTTTCTTCGAATCGGCAACGGACGCCCTGGTCGTCCCCTCCAGTTTGATATTCGCCTTGATGAACTCCACCGCGCGATACGCCCCGGTACTCACGGCCTGTATCGATGCGCCGGTAAACCAATAGATGACAGCCCCACCGGCGATCAGTCCAAGAAAAAACGGCGGATAAAGTATCGAAAGCAGCTCCTTGTCTCTCGTCAGTCCATTCGTGAGACTCATGATGATCGAGAAAATCATCGTGGTCGCGCCGACCACCGCGGTTCCGATCAAGACGGGTTTTGCCGTCGCCTTGAACGTATTGCCGGCGCCGTCGTTTTCTTCGAGAAACTGTTTCCCCTTCTCAAACTGTGGCACAAATCCGAAATTCTTCTTGACGTCCGCTTCGATACCGGGAGTCTGCTCGATCGTCGAGAGCTCAAACACAGACTGCGCGTTGTCCGTTACCGGACCGTAGGAATCCACCGCGATGGTGACGGGACCCATTCCCAGAAATCCAAATGCCACAAGTCCGAATGCGAATACTGCCGGCGCGAGCATCATCGGCGCCGGCAACACCGGGAAAAACTCGCTGACGTAGTACGCTCCGGTCATCAACGCAAGGATCGCCAGGCCCAGCCAATACGCGCTGAAATTGCCGGCCACCAGGCCTGAAAGAATATTCAGCGACGCACCGCCTTCACGCGATGAAGACACCACTTCACGCACGTGCCGCGATTCGGTGGAGGTAAACACTTTGACGAATTCGGGAATGATGGCGCCGGCCAGAGTGCCGCAAGTAATAACCGTGGAAAGCTTCCACCACATGGTCGTATCGCCGCCAAGCTCCGGTATCAGAACCGCAGATAATGCGTAGGTCAGAATCACAGACACGATGGATGTCAGCCAGACCAGCGACGTGAGCGGCGACTCAAAATTCATCTTGGCTGAATTCTGGTATTTCGCCTTTGCGATCGCGCCATTGATGAAATAGCTTGCGGCGGATGCCACAACCATCATCACGCGCATCACGAAGATCCACACCAGAAGCTGCACCTGCACGCGCGGATCGTGAACAGCCAGGATGATAAACGAAATCAGCGCGACGCCTGTCACGCCGTAGGTTTCAAATCCGTCCGCCGATGGGCCCACCGAGTCGCCCGCGTTATCACCCGTGCAATCGGCGATCACTCCGGGATTGCGCGCATCGTCTTCCTTGATCTTGAAAACGATCTTCATCAGGTCGGCCCCGATGTCCGCGATCTTCGTAAAGATGCCGCCTGCTACGCGCAGCGCTGCAGCGCCCAGCGATTCCCCGATGGCGAAGCCGATAAAGCACGAACCGGCGAGATCTCCTGGAACAAACAGCAGAATGCACAGCATCAGGAACAACTCCACGCTGATCAGCAGCATTCCGATGCTCATGCCGGCCTGCAGCGGAATGTCATAGCACGGATATGGCTTGCCTCGAAGGCTGGCAAATGCCGTACGGGAATTCGCGAACGTGTTGACGCGGATTCCAAACCACGCCACGGAAACACTTCCGGCAATGCCGATCAGACTGAAAACCAGAATGATGGCGACACGGTAGGCTTCCGTATGCTGAAGAACCCCGTAGTAAATGGCGATCGCAGTCCCGATCAGGAGCTCCAGAACCAGGATGAATTTGCCCTGAGTGAGAAGGTAGGTCTTGCAGGTCTCGTATATCAGTTCGGAGATCTCCAGCATCGTGGAATGAACCGGCATATTGCGCAGTCTTCGAAAGACGACCAGGGCAAAGACAAGCCCGAGCGCCGCAACGACCAGTCCAAACATCAACAACGTGTGTCCGTCAATTCCGCCAAGGAATGTGGCCTGACTGAGATCGGGAAGTATGAGTTCCGCCTCTCCGGCAAACGCCGGAACTTCGAACGCCAGCGCGACAGCAATGACAGCAGTGAGTAGAAAGAAGACACGCCTCAGTAAAGGCATGACGGTGCGAACCTCCCTGTGAAACATATTTATTTAGTACTTCAGCGATTTCGGATCCAACCAGTCCCGAAACGCGTCGGCCAGTATATTGAATGACAGTACAGTTAAAACCAGCGCAATCGATGGAAAGACCACCATGTGTGGCGCGTCGAACAGATGATTGCGTCCGTCATTGAGCATCGCTCCCCAACTAGGGGCCGGAGGAGTGATCCCAAGACCCAGAAAACTTAAAGATGCTTCCGCCAGAACTGCCGTCGCCATTCCAATACTGGCCTGAACCAGTACCGGCTGAATGATGCTCGGCAAAACGTGCAGAAAGAAAACCCGTGCGCTCGTTGCACCCATCGCCCGAGCGGCTTCCACAAACTCGAGAGTCTTGATTTTCAGGACCTGGCCGCGCGCCAGCCGCGCATACCCGACCCATCCAATAATGACTAACGCGAAGATCAGCCGGTCCAGGCCCGGCCCGAGAAACGCGACCAGTGCGATGGCCAGCAGTATCCCGGGAAACGCCATCAAGGAATTGATGACGATGACCGTCACAAAAGTGTCGAGCTTACCTCCGGCAAAGCCGGCAAGTCCTCCGATGAGAACTCCCGTGATACCGGAGATTAAAACGACGGTACCCCCTACCCGCATGCTGACGCGAGCGCCCATTAATAGGCGAGACAGGATATCACGGCCCAACTCATCGTTGCCAAAAGGATGCTGCCAGGAGGGTCCCTCCAGCCTTTTCGTCAGATCCTGACCGGCAGGATTGAATGGGGCGAGCCACGGCGCCAGTACTGCGGCAACCACCAGAAAGGTCGCAATTACGAACCCCGCGAGCGCCAGCTTGTTATGACGGAACAGGCTATTCATAACCGGATGCGCGGGTCGACCACGGAATACATGACGTCGGTCAGGAGATTGATCAGGATATACGTCAGGGAAATAGTGAGGATGCAGCCCTGTGCCAGCGGGTAATCCCGGGCATTAATGGCCTGTATCGTCAAACGGCCAAGTCCCGGCCATGAGAAGATCGTCTCGGTGATGAACGATCCTACCAGCAGGGATCCCATCTGCAATCCGAGTATCGTTATCACCGGTATCAAACCATTTCGAAGCGCATGCTTGAAAAGCACCGTTCGCTCGCGCAATCCCTTGGCCCGGGCGGTCCGCACGTAGTCCTGTTGTATTTCTTCCAGCATGGATCCACGAACCATTCTCATGGTCGTGGCAGCCAGGCCCATGCCCAACGTTGCCGCAGGAAGAATCAGCTGCAGTATTCCGCCTCTCCCCGACACCGGCAGCAGTCCGAGTGCGATGGAGAACAGGAGAATCAGAAGCGGACCAAGAGCGAAATTCGGCAGCGACACGCCAAGCAGGCTCACCAGGCCAAGTCCCTGATCGGCGAATCGTCCGCGTCGGATCGCACTGACGACACCGGCTGGAACGGCAAACAGGATCGAAAGGATGAATGCGGCAAATGCCAGTTCCATCGTCGCCGGGAATCGCGACCGGATCGACGCGGCGACGGGTTGCTGATCTCTAAACGATACGCCAAGGTTTCCATGATAGAGTCCAGCCAGGTACGTGCGGTACTGCTCCAACACCGGCCGATCCAGACCCAGTTCATGCCGAAGCCGCGCAACTTCGGTCACCGACGCTCCTTCTCCAAGCATCTGGGCTATCGGATCGCCCGGAACAAGGTGTATCAGTCCGAATACCAGGGTCACGACGATCCATGCGACAGGAAGGGTAAGAGCAATGCGCCGGATTACAAATGCGATCATCGTTGGGGGAGTATATCTCAGGGCGCTTAATGCATTGACATGCGGAACCCTGAAAACTAACATGAAGCCGCTTAGGGGAGGCATTTGGAGGCGGGCCGCAGGATCGGCTCGAAATTGATGGGAAGGACTTCGATATCGGCAGTCTTCCCCGCGTACAACGATCAGCACACGATTGAGGGTATTGTTCGTACTGTTGCCTCAGAAATGTGCAAGGTGACAGACGATTTCGAAGTGCTCGTTGTCAACGACGGGAGCCGAGACAAAACCCGGGAAATTCTGGAACGTCTCCGTATGGAGCTGCGTTTCCTGCGCGTCATCCACCACGACACTAATCGGGGTTATGGCGCCGCGTTGATTACCGGCTTCACTAACGCCACAAAGGACGTCATCTTCTACACCGATGGCGACGGACAATACGATGTCCGTGAGATTCACAATCTTCTCTCCGAACTTCGGCCGAACATCGACCTGGTCAACGGCTACAAAGTGAAGCGCTCGGACCCCTGGTACCGCATCGTCATCGGCGAAGTGTACCGGCGCAGCATGCGCTTCGTCTTTCGACTCTCGATTCGAGACGTGGACTGCGACTTCCGTCTCTTCCGCCGCGACATTTTCGAGAAGATCACACTGGAATCGCGAAGCGGCGTCATCTGTGTGGAAATGGCCCGGAAATTCCAGCTTGCCGGAAGCCGCATGGCCGAGGTTCCCGTCAGTCACTATCCGCGGCTCCATGGCTCCAGCGAGTTCTTCCGTGTCCGGCATCTGCAGCACACACTGCGCGGACTAATCCGGATCTGGTGGACTCTTGTTCTTTCGCCGAAACTACCGGTATGGATGACTTTCGCGCCCAAAAAGTCCTCATAACCGGCGGACTCGGTTTCATCGGAAGCAATCTGGCAATTCGACTCCTGGAATCCGGAGCCGAAGTCACCATTGTAGATTCCCTGGATCCCACCTGCGGCGCGAACGCTTTTAATATCGAACCAATCAAGAACGATGTCGAAGTTGTGGAAGCCAACACCTGCGATCTGGCGTTGATGCGAAAGCTCGTGCGCGGCAAAGCCGCGGTGTTCAATCTTGCCGGCCGCGTCAGCCACATCGAGTCGATGGACGATCCGTTCAACGATTTGCACGCCAATGTTCAAGGCCCCCTCACGGTTCTGGAAGCCTGCAAAATGGAAAACCGCGATGCCCGCATCGTCTATTCCGGAACCCGCCAATCCTATGGAAAGCCCGATGTACTTCCCCTGGTTGAAACCCAACTTTTGAAACCCGTCGATGTGAACGGCGTCAACAAGATGGCCGGCGAGTGGCACCACATGGTCTATCACCGGGCTTACGGCATGCCGACGGTTGCACTGCGCCTGGTCAATACGTATGGCCCGCGCCAGCTTGTGAAGCACGCACGCCTGGGTTTCATCGGATGGTTCGTCAAGCAGGCGATCGACGGCGATGAAATTCAAATTTTCGGCGATGGAGGCCAGTTGCGTGGCTTCTGCTACATTGATGACGTTGTCGATGCCCTGCTGGTTGCCGGTTCAAGTACCTCTGTGATCGGCGACTACTTCAACCTCGGAGGTATAAAACCGGTCACACTGGTGACGCTGGCTCAGATTCTGGTCGGAATCACCGGGACGGGATCGTATCGCGTCGTCCCATTCCCTGCCGAGAAGCGTGCCATCGATATCGGCAGCGTCTACACGTCCTGGATGAAATTCAATTTCGCCACCGGATGGCAGCCTCGCGTCACTCTGGAAGAGGGCCTGACCCGGATGGTCGCCTACTACTTGCAGCATAAAGCCCACTACTGGTAAACATGCGTGGCGTCGATTACGAGTTCCTGTTCAATATCGAGGAACGCTATTGGTGGTTCGTCGCCATGCGCCGGATCACCGACACCATTGCCGCCGGACACCTTCAAGGAAAACAACTGAGTGTGCTCGATGCCGGCTGCGGCACCGGAATCAATTTGCTTCACTTCGAGAAGGCGGGCCATCGAACGTTCGGATTTGACCTCGCGACCGAAGCCGTATCGGCAGTGCGGCGGCGTGGATTCTCAAAAGTCTCCCACGCTTCCATTACGGAAATCCCACATCCATCGAACTCCTTCGATCTGGCGTACTCCTTCGAAGTGATCGATGAAGTGCCGGACAACGACCGCGCGATTCGTGAACTGTTTCGTGTGCTGAAGCCCGGCGGATATCTGCTTCTGCGGCTGCCCGCGTTCGACTGGCTTCGCTCGTCGCATGATGCGGATATTGGAACGTTGCATCGATTTACTCTCGGTGAGATGGAAGAAAAACTGAAGCGCGCCGGCTTTACGATTCGCCGCTCCACGTATGCCAACAGCCTGCTGTTCCCCATAGTCGTCGTTCGACGATTACTCAAGCACGTGGGGATCGGAAGCGGCACCGATACAAAACCGCTGCCCGCCGGCCTCGGATGGCTGGACCCTGTTTTTCGCTCCGTGCTTGGCTTCGAGGCGGAACTGATTCGGCGAGGGGTGTCGCTTCCATTCGGACTGTCCGCAATTTGCTACGCGCAGAAGGGGGAATAGCTGTAGGCGCGGTCGATGAGCGGAGCGAATGCAAGCCCGACAGGGCGCAGCCATCAAGTGATGACCGCGCACAATCCATCCATCGATTTCGTTGTAGACGATGGAGCGTGCGCGGTCATAGACCGCGCCTACAGCTATTCGGATGCGCTACGCGCAATATTATTTAAAAAACCCGCGCACTCCGGCTATCACCCTCTCCACTTCGAAGTCCTGCAGCGACGGATGCATCGGCAGGCTCAGCACTCTCTCACACAGTCGATTGGCATTCGGACACGCACCGGGATTGAATTCCGCAAATGCCTTCTGCCGGGAAAGCGGAATCGGGTAATGGATCAGTGAGGGAATTCCCAGCGCTGCCAGATGTCTCCGCAAAGCGTCGCGCTCCGGAGTTGTGATCACAAACAAATGAAAGTTGCTCTGTCCTGTCTCCGCCTGCAAGCCCACGTGCAAGCCGTCAAAACCCGCACGATATGCCGCGGCAATGGACCGGCGGCGGCGGTTCCCGCCATCGAGGTTCTTCTTTTTCACATGAAGGATTGCAGCGTGAATTTCGTCGAGGCGGCTGTTGTCGCCGAGTACATCCGACGCATAGTTCTCGCGTTGGCCATAATTACGAAGCAGCCTCGATCGATCGAAGATGTCTTCGCTCGATGTCACGATCATGCCACCGTCGCCGTAGGTTCCAAGATTCTTCGTCGGATAGAAACTGAAGGCGGCAGCCGCACCGAAGGATCCACAGCGTCCCCACACGGCGTCGCTTCCATGGGCCTGCGCAGCATCCTCCACCATCGGCAGCCTTATCTCCGAAAGTCGCTTGACGTGGGCGGGCATGCCGTAAAGATGTACGGGGACCACGGCTCTGGTCCGGGATCCGCATTTTTGAAATGCATCCTCCGGGTCCATCGTAAAATCGTCCGGGCGAATATCCACGAACACAGGCCGGGCCCGGAGCTGCGCGACGGCCATTGCAGTCGCAGCAGCGCTGACCGCGGGCACGAGGACCTCATCGCCGGGCCGGACTCCTACCGCGGCCAGCGCAATCCTCAGGGCATCGGTTCCGGAACCCACGCCAATCCCGCGCGTGACTCCGCAGTATCGCGCGAATTCTTCTTCGAATGCCTGCCCGGCCGGACCAAGAACATATCGGCCGCCGGACAAAACCTGAGCGATGGCGGCATCAATTTCACCGGCCTGCTTTTCATACTGAAGCCGAACGTCATTGAACTCCATGCGGCGGCAGAGTAACACATTGGAAGAATGGCTACTGTCCGCTCGGCTGGAAAATTCCGGACGTGGCTGTTGCACAATCGGTGTTATGTTCCCATGGCAAACTTCCAGTGGAGGTTCTGGAATTTCTAATGGATGCCGCCGACGCACGTCCCCAAGCCGCATCGTTCACGATCGTCGTGCTCCTGGGATTGTGCCTTTATCTGCCATTGCTCACGAAAAATTACGATATCAATGGACTTGCAGAAGCGGCCGCAGTGGAGTCTGGCAATCCCGTCGACCTCTGGAATCCGAATCACATGCTGTACCGGCCTGTCGGCTACTTTGTCCGCCAGAGCCTCGCGATGGCCGGAATCAACGCCGGGGCGGTTTCTCTTCTACAGGTCCTCAGCGCGATTTTCGGCGCGCTCGGCCTCGGGTTCGTCTATCTGACGTTGGAACGTCTCACCGCGAACCGGACGATTGCGATCTGGATGAGCCTGGCTCTGGGAATGTCCTGGGCGTATTGGACATTGAGCACGGACGTGTATTACTACAGCCTGGCGGCAATGCTTGTGGCTTCCGCCCTGGCGGTGTTCGTCGATTCGAAATCAAACTCGGCAATGGTGGTGTGTGGGCTTCTCATCGGAGCGTCTGTCCTGGCGTGCCAGGCGAATGCGGTTCTCATTCCCGGATTCAGCCTGGCGATACTGATTGCAGACCCGTCCCTTCGCGGAAAAAAGGCGATTCAAAGACTGGCAGGATTATGGATCTCCGCAGGCGTTGTCGTCGGCACCGCTTTTATCGGGGCCGGCATTCTGGTCTATGGAAAACACTCGCTGTCGGACTTGCTGAACTGGGGGTCGAATTATTCGGGTAATCGTCTGCCGATGTGGGGCGCATGGTCTCCCAGCAGGCTGTTGCAAACCTCCGGCAGCGCCTTTAAGAGCATTCTTGGGATGGATTTCTGGATGTTTCCATTCTTCCTCAGACATTTGAAGAATGGCGAATTGCCGGCCTGGGTTGCACCTCTGGGGTTCGTCATTCTGGCGTGTGGACTGATTCTGGCTTACCGCACAGGCGCTCGTCGAACCAACGGCCAAAACCGCACGGCGGTCTGGCTGCTGGTTCTCTATTGCACGTACATTCCGTTTGTAACCTGGTGGGAGTCGACCTCACCACTCTGGTTCATCGTGCCAAACATTTTCCTCGCGGCAATGATCGCGGTGATCTGCTCCCGCTGGTCCATGTGGCGCTACTTCAAATTTGCTCTGCCTGCGGGCGTATTCATACTTTTTGGAATGAATCTGGCGATCTCGGCGGGACCAAAGCACTTCAAACAATCCAATCCCACGCAAATGGCCGCCTGTGTTGCAGGACACATGGAAAAGGAGGACCTGTTCCTTGCGACGGAGTGGAATTGGTCCGATTATTTGCATTATGTCCATAGTCGTCAGGTTGTCAGCTTCATCGGACAAGTCTCGGCGGCAGGCAACAAGACCGTCGCCTTGCAACGCATCGATCAGATGGTTCGCGATCGCCGGCAACAGGGGGGACGCGTTTATATGACCGACATCCAGTCTTATCCTCCCGAACATATGAAATGGCTAAAGGAACAGACCGGACTCACGGCGGACGATCTGCATGCCTACAAAGGCAGCCAGGCGTTTGAATGCGTGGAGTCGAAGTTTTTGAGACTGGATTGAAGGAAACCGAACAGCTGTAGTTGTGGTTGGAAGTTGCGAATGAATTGGAGGCAAGGGACAACTCCCCTGCTATGTGAAATCAGTCAAGCCCGATCTCGGGGATTGACTGATTTCACATAGCAGGGGAGTTGTCGCGTGCCTCCAATTCATTCACACCTTTCGGCGCAATTCCTTGAATCGCGCGAAGCGTGCGCGCAAGCCATCATCTTTTACGGGAACCACTCGCTGCGCACGCTCCAGCAACCGCTCCACGGCCGGTGTGGCATCGTGGTTTAGCCCGCGCCATGCAAGCACGGCGGTCCCCCTCAGGGTTCCAAGACCGGATGATTCCGGCTGAAGCGTCTCGCGCGAAACCAGGGCGGCAAGAATGGGCGCTACCGCCGGATCGAGAAAACCATTTCCGGATAGAACGATCTGCTCCGCACGTATCCCAGAGCTTTTTTCAATAACCTCCACATATTGCGCGAGATTGAACAGCACACCTTCCATCACCGAACGAAACAGTTCTTCCGGTGTGTGCTCGGGTTTCCGCCCGTGCCACGCGGGCCGCATCCGGGGATTCCATTCCAGCGAACGTTCGCCATTCAGCCACGGAAGAAAGACGGGAATCTCGCGCTTTGGAGCAGCAGTTGAAGTGGCAACGCCAAACTCGCGTCGAGCCCAATCCAGTACGTTGCCTCCGTTGTTGCTGGCGCAACCCAGGAGGAATGCATTCTGCGCTGTCGCGCGATAGCAAAATGTTCCGATCGATGGATCCAATACCGGCGTCGATACCATTTGACGAACCGCGGCGGACGTACCCACCGTAATCGCAATCCGGTTTGAGGACTCGCATCCGGAGCCAATATTGGCCGTGAATCCATCGCCTGATCCATTCACAACGGCGATGCCCGACGCGGTCTCACCGGCGATGGCTTGAGGCTCCTGCAATCGGGGAAGATTTGCGGAACTCAGATTGGATGCCCGCAGGATGCCGGCATCCCAATTGGCGGAATGAATATCCAGCAGACCGGAAGTCGCCGCCATCCCATAGTCTTCGACATATTTGCCCGTGAGTGTTTCGACGAGCAGCGCCTTCGGGGAAACGATTCGACTACCAGCCGCAACCTTCATCGAGGCGAGTTTGAAAACCGGATACATCGGATGGTAGTGACACCCCGTGCGATGATGAAATGAAGAACCCACGGCGCTGCGAATGACATCCATTCCTTCCGGTGGCGCCCCGTCCATCCAGGTATAAACAGGAGACTGCGGCGCGCCATCGGGCCCGAGAACCAGAAAGCTGTGCATGAAAGAGGAAATCGCGATTGCGGCAGCGGGGTCGTCACGTTGAATGGAATGTGTCAGCTTCTGAAACGCCAATGTCACGCCGGCCGCGGTGAGGGGCGTTTCCCACGGAATTTCTTCATAACCTCCGGCTTCTAGCTTCCCATCGAACCGCACGGCAGACATGCCGCCGGACCCGATATCGAAACACAGAACATATGGGGCAGGCATGAACCCTATTGCTTTGCGATAGCGTGGCCGCCGAACTTATTCCGCATCACGGCGAGAACCCTGTTTCCGAACGAATCGGAAACGCGCGAACGGATGCGTTCGAGCAGAGAAAGAGTAATCACCGGACACGGCACATCGGAAGCAATGGCTTCCGCAACCATCCAGCGTCCTTCACCGGAATCCGCGACGCTGGGGCCAATCCCTTTCAACGTGGGATTCTCCGCCAGTGCCTCCGCGGTGAGATCGAGCAGCCATGAACGCACCACGCTTCCGTGCCGCCAGATCTCTGCAATCTTCGGAAGATCGAAATTGAAGTCCTTATTCTTTTCAAGCAAAGCAAAGCCTTCGGAGTAAGCCTGCATCAATCCGTACTCGATTCCGTTGTGCACCATCTTTGCAAAATGACCGGCGCCATTGGGACCGACGTGAGCCCATCCGCGATTGCGCGCCGGGGCGAGCGCTTCAAACAACGGTTGCAGCCTTTTCACAACGGCTTCATCTCCGCCGATCATGAGGCAATACCCTTCCGTGAGTCCCCAGATTCCGCCACTGGTTCCGACGTCGAGGAAGTGCGTTCCGGATTTCTGCACTGAAAACGCACGCTGAATCGTGTCGCGAAAATTGGAATTTCCACCATCAATCAGGACATCGTCCGACTTCAGCAACCTCGCCACGCGTTCGATCGTGGTACTGGCAGCATCACCGGCAGGCACCATGACCCAAACCGCGCGTGGCGTTGTCAGCTGTGTCACCAGCGAGTCCAGCGAGACCGCGCCCGTCGCGCCGTCGGCAACGGAGCGCGCAACGGCTGCCTTGTCCTGATCGTAGGCGACAACGGTGTGGCCGGCGGCGAGCAGCCGTTTCGTCATGGCGGCGCCCATACGCCCGAGACCAATCATTCCAAGCTCCATCAATACTCTCCTCTCGAAAGCCCCTTCACTATATGCGGTAGAATGCACGGATGCTGAGACAAAAATGGGGATCGCTGGTGTGTCCCTCATGCGGCACGCTGGTGGGGGTACGCGACGACCGTTGCCTCACCTGCGGACGTTGGAACCCGGGCATGTGGGGCTTTGGCCCCCTGTTTACAAGGCTCGGCCGCGATATGGGATTCGTTCCGTTCGTGATGGGCGCGTGCGCCGTCCTGTATGTTGCAACGCTGCTCGCCGACGTGCCTGGAATTCGTTTTGGGGGCATCAGCTTCCTGTCGCCGAGTCTTGAGAGTTCGTTTCTCTTCGGCGATAGCGGTCCGAGGCCCGTATTTCAATACGGCCGATGGTGGACCGTGCTCACGGCCGGATGGCTGCACGGCAGTCTTCTACACATCGTTTTCAATATGATGTCGCTTCGCAACGTCGCGGATCCCGTTGCAGAGTTCTATGGGGCCAATCGAATGGTGATTATCTACACCCTTGCAGGTGTTTCTGGCTTCGCGGCAAGCACCCTCGGCGGCACGTTCCTGGGATTCATACCGGGGCTCCGTAGCAGCGGATTCACGTTGGGTGCATCGGCTTCAATATGCGGATTGATTGGCTCGATCTTTTATTACGGACGGCGCGCGGGAAGCCGCGGCGTCAGCGAGCAGGCGAAGCAATGGGGAATCATGATCCTGATCTTTGGGTTCTTTGTGCCGGGAATCGACAACTGGGCGCATCTTGGAGGATTTGCGGGTGGCTACTTATGCTCGAAATTTTTGGATCCGCTCAAACCCGAACGCATGGATCATTTTCTCGCCGCGATGGCATGTCTTGCGCTGACAGCCATTGCCATCGCGGCGTCCATCATCCACGGCTGGCCTGTGTTCCAGGAATTTGTTGGGGGGAGGTAAGCAGCTGTAGGCGCGGTCTATGACCGCGCACGATCCAGAGACCGAAGTGCTGCGGAATGAGAAATCGTGCGCGGTCATAGACCGCGCCTACAGCTGTTCGGAGTCTTCTATCTTGTAAGGTGCCGGTACTTAATCCGATGCGGCTGATCCGCCGCAGTTCCCAGCCGCGCACGGCGATCCGCTTCGTACGCCGAGTAGTTCCCTTCGAACCACACCACTTCGCTTTCTCCTTCGAAGGCCAGGATATGCGTGGCAATGCGATCGAGGAACCAGCGGTCGTGACTGATAATCACGGCGCAACCGGCAAAATTTTCCAGCGCCTCTTCGAGCGCGCGCATGGTGTTGACGTCGAGGTCATTGGTGGGTTCATCCAGCAGCAGGACGTTCGCTCCCTCCTTCAGCATTTTCGCCAGGTGGACGCGATTGCGTTCTCCACCGGAAAGATTCCCCACCTTCTTCTGCTGATCGGCGCCCCCGAAGTTGAAGCGTGCGACATAGGCACGCGAATTCACCTGCCGGGATCCCAGTTGAACAACATCCAAACCATCTGAGATTTCATCAAAAACCGATTTCGTGGCGGTCAGCAGATCGCGGCTCTGATCCACATAGGCGAGTTTCACCGTTTCTCCCAGACGAATCGTGCCGGCATCCGGCTTTTCCTGTCCCACGATCATTCGAAACAGCGTCGTCTTCCCGGCGCCATTGGGACCAATGACTCCCACAATGCCGCCTGCGGGAAGACGGAACTCCATGTTCTCGAAAAGCAGGTTGTCGCCATAGGCTTTCTTCACGCCCTGCGCTTCGATCACAACCTGCCCCAGACGTGGACCAGGGGGAATGAAAATCTCCAGATCCTGCGACGCTCTCTCGGACTCCTGACTCAGCAGTGCCTCGTAGGAATTGATTCGCGCCTTGCCCTTGGCCTGGCGTCCCTTCGGCGACATGCGGATCCATTCCAATTCGCGCTGCAAGGTCTTTTGCCGGTCCGTTTCCGATTTCTCTTCCTGCTGAAGCCGCGTCTGCTTCTGCTCGAGCCACGACGAGTAGTTCCCTTCCCACGGAATCCCGGCGCCGCGATCCAATTCCAGAATCCATCCGGCCACGTTATCGAGAAAGTAACGATCGTGGGTGACCGCAATCACGGTACCTTCATATTCCTTGATGTGGCGTTCGAGCCACGCCACCGATTCCGCATCGAGATGGTTTGTAGGTTCGTCGAGCAGCAGGATGTCCGGTTTTAATAGCAGCAGTCGGCACAAGGCAACACGTCGTTTTTCACCCCCGGATAGTATGGCCACCGAAGTATCCGGCGGCGGACAACGCAGCGCATCCATAGCCATTTCCAGTCTTGCGTCGAGATCCCAGGCGCCTGTGGCATCCAGCTTTTCCTGGACCGTTCCCTGACGATCGAGCAGTTTCGCCATCTCGTCATCGGACATGGGCTCGGCGAACTTCGCGTTGATCTCGTCGTATTCCTTGAGAAGATTCACGACGGACTGCGCGCCTTCTTCCACAATTTGCCGCACCGTTTTCCCGGGATCGAGTTGAGGTTCCTGTTCGAGAAATCCGATGGTGAATCCAGGCGAAACCGCGGTTCTCCCCTGAAACTCCTGATCGACGCCGGCGAGAATTCGCAGTATCGAACTCTTGCCGGAACCGTTCAATCCGATGACGCCGATTTTTGCGCCATAGAAATACGAAAGGTAGATGTCTTTGAGAACAGCTTTCTTGTCGTAGAACTTGCTGACTCCAATCATGGAGTAGATGACTTTGTTCGGAGCAGTACTCATGTGGGGCGAAGAACCTTACTCCTTGAAACTTGCGATGGCATCCGATTCGGAATCGCGGACATCAAAGACACTATTCAATTTGGTGAAGTGCAGCAGATCGGTAATCTGCCTGCCGGGACTGGAAAGCTTCAGTTGTCCCCATGGCCGGCGATCGTTGCTGCTGCACTGGGCGCAGGGCTCCCATTGACCGTCATCATCTTTGAAGAGAGAGGCCCCGCAGGACGAGCAGACCGTCTGAGTGACTGTACCGAGGGCGAGCACCAGTTCGCCGAGACCGCTGCTGTCAACGTAAGTGACATCTTTCAGATTGATCAGAATTTTGGCGTTTCCCTTGGCGACTTCATCGCGAACCGCGTCCCGGAACGCGGTGAGAGAATCGCCTGCCGTAACCTTCCCGGCAAGATCGATGATCGACACTCCATCGGATTCGCGCCGAGATAATTTTAGTTCCATGTTACTCCCCCTGTGGTTCCGGAATGCTTTCCATGATGGCTTTGAGAATGGTATCCGGGTCAATGCGTTCGGCTTCACCTTCAAAATTCAATATCACACGATGCCGAAGCGTCGGCAGCACCACGTGGCGAACATCGGCGGCGGTGACGTGGGAGCGTCCGCCAAGCAGAGCGCGCACTTTCGCACCAATAACGATGGCTTGTGCTCCGCGGGGGCTGGCGCCGTAACGCAGGTACTGTTTGGTCGGAGTGGCAGCCACATCGGTGGTGGGCTGAGTCGCCATGACAATACGGATTGCGTAATCCTGAACCTTGTCGGAAATCGGAACCGAAAGAACCGTCTCGCGAAGCGCCAGAATTTTCTCGCCGCTCCAGACCCTCTCGACAGCCGGAGTCAACAGCGAAGTGGTTCGGTCCAGAATGGTGTGAATATTTTCCACTTCCGGGAAACCCATCTTCACCTTGATGAAGAACCGGTCCAGCTGAGCCTCGGGCAGAGGATACGTGGCCTCCAGTTCCAGCGGATTCAATGTCGCGAGTACGACAAATGGTTTCTCGAGAATGTAGGACTGCTTTCCGACCGTCACCGTTTTTTCCTGCATGGCTTCAAGCAGCGCCGATTGCGTTTTAGGCGTGGCGCGGTTGATCTCGTCGGCGAGAATCACATTGGCAAATATCGGTCCGGGCTGAAAATCCAGATACTTGTCGCCATGTTCATTTTCGCGCACGACGTTGGTGCCGACGATATCGGCGGGCATGAGATCGGGCGTGAACTGGATTCGCGCGGATTTGAGGTGCAGTGCGTCACTGAGGGTCTGGACCAGCTTCGTCTTTCCGAGACCGGGCACACCTTCGAGCAACGCATGACCACGGGCAAGGATCGTCATCAGAATGTCATCGATGACATCGCTGTATCCCACGATAACTTTTGAGATTTCCTTGTGAACCTTTTGAAATTCCGTCTGGAAAAACTCCAGGTCGCGATCCTTGATTTCCGCTACTGCCATATTCTCCGCTCCTTCCGTAGACTGCGCAGCCAGGGATTATACGGCATTCGCTATGCGCGTCCCGCAACTTCGCCGGTTTGAGTATTGACGCGGACGATTTCGCCTTCTTTCATAAACAACGGTACCCGCACTTCGAGACCGGTCTGCAGTGTTGCAGCTTTGGTCGCACCGCCCGACGCCGTGTCGCCGCGCAACCCCGGTTCAGTCCTCGCAATCGCCAGTTCCACATACTGCGGCAGCTCCAAAGAGACGGCGTTGCCGTTGTATTTGAAGATCTGAACCGTCAGACCTTCCTTCATATAGCCGCGGTCTTCACCGATCGTATCTTCCAAAAGCATGAACTGTTCAAACGTCGTTTCGTCCATGAAGTGAAACCCTTCGGGATCGCTGTACAGAAACGACACCGGAGTGACTTCGACATCCGGCTCTGGAAATTTTTCGCTCGTACGAAACGTCTTCTCCAGAACCGCGCCATTCAACAGATTCTTCAGCTTAGTCCGCACCATGGTACTGGCTCCACGGGCCGTTGGGGTGGCAAAAAAGACCTCCAGTATGTTGAAAGGCTGACCTTCGATTTCAATGAGCATCTTCTTTTTCAGCTCATTTGCTCCAATTAGTGCCATAGGCGTACTCCTGGGAATTAAGAAACAAAGATCATAACCTGAGCAGAGGTACTTGTTCCGGGAGAAACTTCAACGTATTCTTCCATCGCCGACGGTCATCAATCCGGCAGGGAGGAACCAATGAACAGCAGATTGCATCGAAGTTCCATCGTTATCCTGACAGCGGTTGGGATGGTGTGTCTCATTTCCGCGCTGGTTTTTGCGCAGGATTACAATTTTGCCGGGACATGGAAGGGCGAATACAAGGCGGCGGCTGGCGATGCACCGGCAGGCGGTGGTGGTGGCGGTGGTGGTCGTGGAGGAGGCGGCGGCCGTGGGGGAGCAGGAGCAATCAGCAGTGGCCCTCAGAAGATCACGTTGCGGGTGAATGTCAGCAAGAACAACATCAAAGGGAATTTCAGCATGGGCACCGACACGAAGGATCTCCGCGAAGGCAAGATCGTTGGCAACAAGCTGACATTTAAAACCGGCCTAGCCAAGCTGAATGAGACGATTTACAACTTTGACGCCGTCATGATTGGCTCGGACCTCACCGTCACGCGCACCGCGGAGGGTGGACGCGGTGGCAAGCCCCAGGTGTTCACGCTCATGCGAAACAAGTAGTCGTGCAATGAAATTCCAATGCCCGCATTAATCCCTTCGGACGGAGAGGCTGTCTACTGAGGACGAGTGCGCGCACTCCAAATATAAGTTTGGAGGAATGACATGAAACGAATCCTTTTGAGCCTGTGGTGTGGCGCGGCCCTATGTGCGGCGGTCCTTCCGGTTAACGTCCTGGCCGCCGGGAATAGTCCCGGAAAAATCAAGACTCCTGCCATCAATGAACGGCAACATCAGCAACAGGCCCGCATCCGGCAGGGCGTGAAGAGCGGAGAACTGACCCGGCACGAAACGGCGCGTCTCGAAGCGGAAGAAGCGCGAATTCGGAAGAATGAAAAATCCGCGAAAGCCGATGGAAAGCTCACGCCGGCGGAACGTCAACGACTGGAGAAGGAACTGAACAAAGCCAGTCACGATATCCACGAGCAGAAACACGACGAGCAGACGAGGAATTAACGAAACCGCGAATCCAGCTGTAGGCGCGGTCCATGAGCGGAGCGAATGCAAGCCCGACAGGGCGCAGCCATCAAGAAATGACCGCGCACAATCCTTCAATTGGACCTGTTAGTAGACTATAGCGCGCGCGGTCATAGACCGCGCCTACAGCCGGACAATTCTCCGGACATCCAGCCTCAATCTCCGGATCGAAATAAAAACTCCGACAGCGCCAAGCAGCGCGCCGCCCGAGCACAGCACAATCACGCCAATATCCCAGGCCGGGCGATTGTAGTACCAGAACGAGAAATCCAGACTGTGCAATCCGTGGTAAATCCACCGCTGCAGTCGTTCGCGCTTCTGGAAGCGGGCCATAATGCGCCCCAACTTCGGATCGATATAAAACCATGTCTTGTCCGGATCGTCGAATTTCAAACGAACAATAGGCAGAGGCGCTTCTCCATCACGTGAATAGTAATAAGAATCGTAACTGGAGAGCTTTTCCGCTGCGACAATCGGAATGTCCGGATTGGCTTCTTTCGCTTTCTCGGTCAATGACGTTGTCGAAAAGAAATCACGCTGAATCCTCAACGGCAGTGCAGACACCAGGGTCGGCTCTTCACCGTAGCCGCGCACCGCATAGTAGGGATTGCCCTGAATCCGGAGGAATTCCACTTCTTTAATGTTCTTATCGGGAAAAATGGAATTCCAGGAAACAGGATCCATTGACGGAAATTGCATTATATCCAGGGGCCCTCCGCTGAAGGCCGCCCGCATTCCCTCACCCAGCCCGCCTTCGGACGCCCAGTCCCACGGCTCCATGGACAGGAATCCGCTGAACACCCATGTGAGTGTGAAAACACCGAATATCGCACCCGTAATGTAGTGCCAGCGCATCCAGCCCGCATAGGGAATGTGAGGCGGCCTGCGGGAGTATTGAATGATGCCGAGAACGATTCCCATCAGCGCAAGAATTATGCCCAGACCCGATGACCACAAAACTACCCACCGCCATACTCCCGTGTCCCGCAGGAGGATTTCCAGATAGAGCCAGTGCGGGATGGCAGAGACCCATGCCAGTGCGCGGGAACCACGAGTCGTCACCACGGAAACTTCGCCGGACAACTCGGACACATAGAGTTCGGTATGCGCTCCGTCATCGGCAGTGATCTTGTGCAACGGCAGAAGACTGCTCTTGCCGATTGTCCATTGATCCGGCGCGGTGATCATGCGGACGTGATGCAACGATGTCGCCGGCAAACTGAGAAACCGACTCGCAGCTTCGAGAGTCTCCTCTGCACGGAGCGGGTCCATCACGTCGCCGGTGTCGGCAAACACGGTTGTCATTTCCGGAGTCGAGAATCGATAGGCTGGGCGGCCCCGGACTGTCAGGAGAAGAAGCCGGGAAGCAGATTCGGAAATACCGGCACGAGCCGCAGCCTCTGACGGCCGGAGATGGATTTGCAGAATATCCAGCGGCTCGAGGTGTTCCAGCCGTGCGCCGGAAGTCAGACCAGGCATGCCTTTCGCATAGATCATTGCGATCCCGGATACAAACCACACGACGACCAGAAGACACAATGCAATGCCCAGATAGCGGTGGAGGATGATGAGCAGGTTACGAAATAACTTCATGATCTTTCCAAGAAGGCGACCGAATAGCTGTAGGCGCGGTCTATGACCGCGCACAATCCGTCAACTTATTCACACCTTCATAGACCGCGCACGCTCTATCGGCAACAAGAAATTCAATTGAAGGATTGTGCGCGGTCATAGACCGCGCCTACAGCTATTTGGATGCGCTTCGCCCACTAATCGCCCCGCGCCTACATCGGCAGCGTAATCCGGAACACGCTGCCTCCGCCGCCATTCGAGGGCTCCAGCGACAGTGTTCCGCCCTGAACCTCCACAGCGGACTTGGCGATGGCAAGACCGAGTCCTGTCCCCCCGTTGTCGCGCGACCTGGATTTGTCGACGCGGTAGAACCGATCGAACACACGGCTTCGCAATTCCTCCGGAATTCCTGGACCATTATCGATCACATCGATTGCGATATTCTTACCCATTGGTACAACGCGAAGCACAATGCGGCCGCCGATGGGCGTGTACTTGATCGCGTTGTCGACAAGATTGATCAGAGCCTGACGCAGAACCAGGCCATCGCCTTTCCATTGTGCCGCGGAAGTCGCGGGGGGCGCCTCAATTCTTATGGACTGCTGTTTTTCCTCGGCGAGAACCTCCAGTTGCGCGGTAACTTCTTCAACAAGAGACGTAAGATTCACACTCTCACGGGAGAGCAGGGCGTCTCCCGTTTCTGCCCGCGACAGCAGCAGCAATCGATCCACCAGACGCGAGAGGCTGTCGACTTCTTCCAGCATGCTGCCGATAATCTCCCGATACTCGCCTTCGTCCCGTTTCTCGCGGAGACCAACTTCCCCAACGCTCCGGATTGCCGTGAGCGGTGTCCGCAATTCATGAGAAGCGTCGGAGGTAAACCGCCGCATTTGGTTAAATGAAGACTGGAGACGGGATAGTGTCTCATTGAAGACGGTCGAGAGCCGCCCGAGTTCGTCGTTCGGATTGTCCACCGGCAGACGGTCACTCATGCGGGTAGCTGTAATCCGACGTGCTTGCTCGGCCATTCTGTCCATGGGCGCCAGAGCGCGTCGCGCCAGTACATACCCACCCAGACCGGAAAGGACAATACAGAATGGAAGGCCGAGAAGGAGCAAATACTGGAAATGGCGCAAGTCGTCCTGAATTGGAGTCGCCGGCCTCGCAACCTGAACAACGAGTTCCCTCTCACCGAACATCGCCTTGCCGCTCATGACGCGCCATGGAGGATTGAGCTTCGCAACCGATACGATCTTTTCATCCGCTTCCGACGCAAGTTTGTCGCTGCCGGGTATTGGATGGCGCAGGGCTTCGGGAGATGCGGAGATCACTTCCCCTGCGGTACTCAGTACACGCAACCAGGGACTGTCATTCTCACCCGTTTCAAGGTAATCGGACGGAATAACTTCTCCATGGGGATCATGTTGCATCATGTCCAGGGCCCAATCGAAATCGCTTCGAAGCTGATTGTCCAGAAACTGGGACATGTTGTGGCTGACGAAATAGAAAATCAGCAAAGCGTAGACGGCAAGCACAACAATCATTGCACCAACGTAGGAAATCGTCAGTCGAAAACGCACGCTCCGGGGACGTCGCAATGCGTTCATGGTTCACCGTCCCGCAACATGAAACCAATTCCACGAATGGTGTGAATCAGCTTCGTTCCATGATCCATATCGACCTTTCTGCGAAGCCGCGCAATATGAACGTCGATGACATTGTTGAGCGGCGTACCTCGAGTCGGTTCCTTCCACACGTCGCGGGCCAGAGTGTCTCGCGGTACGATCTGGTTTTCGTAACGCATCAGGTATTCCAGAAGCTCGTACTCTCTTACCGTCAAATCGATGTTCTTTCCCCCGCGGACGATTTTTCGGGATACAAGATCCATATCCAGATCGCCAACGCTGAGGTGCAGCGTCTCCTTTGTCCGCCCACGCCGGAGCAACGCGCGAATGCGCGCCAGAAGTTCGGCAAATGCGAACGGTTTCACCAGATAGTCGTCGGCGCCGCTGTTCAAGCCATGGACACGATCCTGCAAACCGTCGCGCGCCGTCAGCAGGAGGACCGGCGTTTCGAGTCCGCGTTTTCGTATGGTGGTGAGCACTTGAATGCCGTCACGGCCCGGAAGCATCCAATCGAGAAGAATGATGTCGAACTTGGCTGTATTGACCTGGAAGAACGCGTCTTCTCCCGTGGCCGCCACGGTTACATCATAGCGCTCACCCTCAAGACCCTGTTTCAGGGCATTGGCAACTTTTTGTTCGTCTTCAACTACGAGGATACGCACGTGGCCGCATTGTACCAATAACGGCGAAGAGGGTGAGAACTGCAAACGCCCCACCGCAGAGGAACGTGGCTGAGGGCCCGATCCAGACCCAAAGCGAACCCGCGACAGTACTGGCAGGCAACAAGGCAACTCCACTCACCAGATTGAAAAACCCGAAAGCGGTTCCCCTCAGCTCCGACGGAGCACAGCCGGCAACCATGGCCGCAAGCAGCCCTTGCGTCAGTCCCATATGCACCCCCCAGAGAGCAACACCTGCAAAGAGCAATGGAACGCCCGACGCAGCGGCCAGTGCAACGTCTGCAAGGACAAGGACCACAAGTCCCGCGGCAAGCAGACTGTGGCGGCTCATACGATCGGAAAGAACTCCCGCGGGATAGGCCGAGAGCGCATAGGCTACGTTCATCACGACCATGATTACGGGCACATAGGCATTCGGCAGACCAATGCTCTGGGCTCGCAATACGAGAAACGCTTCGCTGAATCGCGCCAGCGTGAATACTCCTCCGATCGAGACCACCCACCAGTACTCTCGGCCGAGAGTATGGAGATCCGACCAGCGCAGAGCGGGACGCCGGGACTTTGCTGCGCCGGGTGTTTCCGGTTCACGCACCCCAAAGCCAAGCAAAAGCACGGCCAGAACGGCCGGAATCGTTGCAACCCAGAACACCGTGCGGAAGTTACCGTGCGTCCATGCCATCAGCACGATTGCCAGTAATGGCCCAAGGAATGCCCCCGCGGTGTCGAGCGATTGCCTCAATCCGAAAGAAGCTCCGAGAAGGTGGGGCGGTGCAATATCGGCCATCAGCGCGTCGCGTGGAGCGCCACGGATTCCCTTTCCGATCCGGTCTGCAATGCGCGCGCCAATGACATGGCTGACGGAAGTCGCGAGCGGAAATAGTGGCTTGGTGAAAGCACTGAGTCCGTAGCCACATAGAGTAAGAGCCTTGCGCTTGTTCAGGAGATCGCTGATCGTTCCGGAGAATACTTTAACGATGTTGGCGGTGGCTTCGGCGGCGCCATCGATGATTCCAACCGCCAGAACGCTGACGCCAAGTGTGTTCACCATGAACAACGGCAGCACGCTGTGGATCGATTCGGACGAGACGTCCATCAAGAGGCTGACGAAACCGATGATCCAGATGGCTTTCGGAATGGCGCGAAGTCCGGTTACGCGTCGAATCATGCTGTAAGCCATTGTATCGGAAATGGAACGAAGTCGCGGATTCCGCTGTCTGCCTGTAGGCGCGGTCTATGACCGCGCACGCTGTGTCAGCCCAATTACTTTTGGATTTCTGCTTGCCGAAATATTGTGCGCGGTCATAGACCGCGCCTACAGGCAGACGGGGAGGTTGACAGTTCCCTGTCACGCGGTCAGACTCTCGGCAATTCATCCGATTCCAAGGGCAAAGGTTCCGTGAAAGGAGCGCGTTGACAATGAACTATTTAAAGGGCTTTCTTGCCGGAAGTATCACCGCAGTTGTTTCCGTACTGCTCTTCGGTCTGCTGCCTGCAATTGCAATGGGAATTATCAACAGCAGCGAAGACGGAGCATGGATTGTCGATCACACAACCGTTGCAATCGTCGCGTCTCTGGGATTCCTGGCCGGGTTCGTATCGATGCTCCGCCGCGCTTCCAGAAAATTCCCAACGCAGGTCTGGGACACCTCAATTGCAGGTAAACCCTTCCGGCGGATGCCCGCTCTCGATCGCGGCGATCGCAGCGCTCGCTCGACTCAGGGCGTCGTCCACCGGGATTGAGGATTCATAAACACCGGAAAGACACAGGCCCAATGCGGACTCAATCTGCTTCCAATGCGGTGTACGTGGCCGCGGCCGTGCCTTTTCCAGCGACGCATACTGGGCGGGCGCCAGGCCTTCGAAACGTTCAGTCAATTCTTGCTTGAGTTCACGGTCGGCTTCACTTTTGTTGTCCAGCACATCGTCAATATGGAGCTGTAGGACACTCTTCAATGGCGGCGGATTTCCGGCGAGCGCGGCTTCCATGATTTGTCTTTTACCCGTCGCGAAGGAAATGAAATCGCGGGCGCGGATTTCGTGCGGAGCCCGCATGGGAATTGCCAGCAGCCAGGCGCCGAGGGCGGGATGTCCGCCCGGCACGTCCTCGAATACGAAGTCCTGCCTCAATTGGTACCGGTATGGACTGGGCAGCTTTCTCATCGCCATTGCCCACGCCGTCCAGATGATGCTCGTGTTCGCCTTATTCCGGACCAGGTGGATGGCCAGATCGAAATCATCCTGCGAAACGATGCTGAGATTCGCCGTTCCTCTCTGGCCGAGCTTGCGGAGAAGTTCGAATGCGGGCTTCGCATCGGATAAAGACACGCCGTTATCGGAGTTGTCCGAAATGACAAAGCTGTCGCGGGACGACGCCCAGAGCATGGGCATGAAATCCGTGACAATCTGGTTGCCGCCACCGACTCGCATCACATAGTTCGAATTCACGACATCGTCCCACTGCGCCGGAGTCCTGGAATCCGCTTTTCGGATAAACAGCTGTGAATTGCCGACAAATGGAATCGCATGGAACTTTTCACCGCAGGACACGGGTTTGTCGCTATACGGGTTCCGGCCCACCTTCAGCGTCGATTCAACGAAGTCTTCGAGGAGCTCGCATTTATCGAAACTCAGTTTGTGCAGTCCAGTGGCCATGGCAGGCATCCATGGATCGTCGAGCATGATCACGTCGTACCTGCGATCATAGGCGCCACTCACATCCTTCAATTCCGATTCGTACAACTTGTCGTAAGGCATCTCGATGACTTCAACCGAGACACCCCGGCTATCGGCAAACTTCCCGATGATCTCCTTCAATGCCACGCCTTCAACACCCTGATGAATTGCGATCTTCAGCGTTTTCTCAAACAGAAGCCGAGGCGCCAGCACCATCACGACAATGACAGCGATTGCACCCGCCAGGGTCAGGACCGGCGTGGACAACGAAGCGGCGGCTCTCATGATTTCGCGCCATCCGTCTTAAAACCGAGCAGTGCACGAAAGCTTTGTGCCTCGGAAAGCAGTTTGGTGATCGGCGTTAACACACCGACACCAGTGAGGATATAGCCCAGTGCGGATTGCTGATTGAAGAATAAGACCGCAGCCAGAATTCCAATGCCCACCACGACAAACATCAGGCGAATGCCATCCCACAGGCTCGCGTTATCCTTCCTCTCCCAGGCTTTTCGATCCTGGGCGCTGACGGCATGCGAAACAAATTTCCTCAACCCGTCGTCGTCGAAACGGAACGGAATATCCCGGATGAGTCCGCGCAGCTGGAGCTGATCCAGCGCCGCCTTGTTTCTGGGATTGACCCAGCCATCGTGCGCCAGCTGATACAGCGCCACGCGTTCCGCCGTCGAACAGGTCGACCACAGTAGACGCCCCTGCTCGATGGTTTCGCAGGACTGCGAGCCCGCCAGCCGCATCCGTTTGAAGGCCAGAAGCACGCGCCACCATCGGGACAGGCGCTGACCAGGCCCCAGCGACTCCAGGGATTCCTGATTCCCCAGATCCGGTCCAGCGCCGAAGTGGTACACCGGATCGATCGTCGTCGTGATCAGGACGTATTTGTGGGGATTCAGTGTTGCAAGTTTCTCA
>Ga0134122_10000559_pt1 | contig 25353 bp, 24 predicted proteins | sample KB302_FD_96461 | JGI IMG/M metagenome (GOLD analysis project Ga0134122, IMG submission 96461) | Terrestrial soil microbial communities without Nitrogen fertilizer from Kellogg Biological Station, Michigan, USA - KB3-0-2 | ecosystem: Environmental > Terrestrial > Soil > Unclassified ...
GATTTTGCAGTAATCCTTCAATCGATTTCGGGGCCTGTCCCCACTTCATTCACACCTTCCGCCGGCCCAGGATCTTTCGTTCGGCGTTTCCCGTTACTGCGGATTGGTTGCCCTACGGCGCTTCGAGAAATTTCTTAAGCGCCTGAAGTTCCACGTCGTTTGCCTTCTTGAAGAAGTCGTATACTAAATCCCATTCCTTCCCGGAACGGTAGCCCAGCATCGTACAAGCCACTCGAAGGTCTCCTTTTCCAATCTCCTCAAATTCGATAACGGCGAAAACCGTATCGGCGCGGACGACTTCCGGAACCGCAACTCTCTTCCCCGTCTCATCCGGAACAGCGAAGTTGGCCGGAAATCCCACCTTCATGGAAAACATCCGGAGGGGTATGTAACTCAGAATCGTATTGGTGATTGTGCCCTGGTCGCCCACCACGCCGGAATAATGGGTGTGGTATTTGCCCATCATTTTCATTTCGATCTGGGCATCATGAACATTCCAGGCCTTCATGCCCTCCGCAGTCGTCATCGCCCACCAGGCCTTATCGACTGTACTGTGAATGACGATATCGTTTTTCAATACTCGTTCCTCGGCCTGGACAGTTTGTGCAAATGCGAGGATCGCAATCAGACCAACGGTGATCTTCGTCACGGCAGCCTCCTGGGTTTCGAAGATTTTAACCGAGACGATTGCGGCGGCAAATCCATTCCCGCTAGAATCGATTCTTTATGGCCACCGTGAGGTTCACTCAAAACATCCAGCGTCACGTCGCCTGTCCGACGCGCGAGGTGAAGGGATCGAATCTGCGCGAGGTTCTTGACGACTACTTTCGGGAAAACGAGAAGGCGCGCGGGTACGTGCTCGACGAGCAGGGCAAGATCCGGCAACACATGGTGGTTTTCATCGACGGCGACATGGTGCGCGATCGCGACCGTCTCAGCGATCGTGTGGAACCGGGCTCCGTCATCGACGTGATTCAATCGTTAGCGGGAGGATAAGGAGGATACGTCCAATGAGCAATCGGTGTTACATCGCGACGCGGAAGGGATTATTCACAGTGGATCGCGGGAACTCGAAATGGTCCATCAGCAATGCGGCATTTGTCGGCGATAACGTGACGCTGGTGATGCACGATCCTCGAAACGGCGATCTTCTCGCGTCGCTGAACCACGGACATTTCGGCATCAAGATGCATCGATCGCGCGATGAAGGCAAGACATGGGCTGAGAGCACGGTGCCCCAATATCCCCCAATGCCGGAAGGCTACGAACCGAAAATGGTTCCCTTCTTCAACAAACCGCTGGAATGGTCGCTCAAACTGGTTTGGGGACTAGCGCCCGGCGGAGCCGACGAACCCGGAGTCGTGTGGTGCGGGACGATGCCGGGAGGCCTTTTCAAATCCGAAGACAACGGCGACTCGTGGGAACTGGTTCGCTCGCTTTGGGATGATCCGACGCGTGACTCCTGGGGCCCCAACGGCGCGGAGTGGCCCGGCATTCATTCCATCTGCGTGGATCCTCGGGATTCCCGCCACGTCAGCATCGGCGTGTCGACCGCCGGCGTTTGGATTACGCGGGACAGCGGAAAAACCTGGAAGATTACCGGAGGCGGAATGCGCTCCGAGTACGCTCCGCCCGAACAGCAGGGCGATCCACTCGGGCAGGATGTACATTGCCTGGTGCAGTGTGCCGGAAATCCGGAGATGTTCTGGATTCAGCATCACAATGGCATATTCAAGTCCACAGACGGCGCCGCGACGTGGTCGGAGATCACGGATGTAAAACCGTCGGTGTTCGGATTTCCCGTGGCCGTCCATCCGAAGGATCCGAACACCGCGTGGTTCGTGCCTGCATTCAAGGACGAGAAACGCTGCCCGACCGATGGCCGCGTTGTGGTCAATCGGACCAGCGACGGCGGCAAGACATTCGAGACGTTGAGGAAGGGCCTGCCGCAGAAGTACGCCTACGACCTGGTCTACCGCCATGGTTTGGATATCGATGAGACCGGCAAGAGTCTGGCATTCGGCTCCACCACGGGTTCGGTCTGGATCAGTGACGACAGCGGCGATTCCTGGCAGACCGTTGCTTCGAATCTGCCGCCGGTGTACGCCGTGCGATTCGCGAAAGCCTGACGGCGGGAGACCGCACACGGTTATGGCTGATGTACGATTCGGCATCGACAAGATACCCGGCAGCAAAGACGATGCGGTTTCCGCCTGGAAGCTGACGGCACTGACATTTTTCGATCCGAGGTTTGCAACATCCGAAGAAATAACCAATGTATTGGATCTTCTCCACGCCTTCAGTGGCGAGGATCTCGATATCATTTTGCACGGCTACACGGATACGCCTCCCATTTCGATTCCCGAGAGCAGTGTCGTGAAAGTTCACGTCGGAGCCCGGGACGTGTATTACGACGCACGTTCTTTGAAGACCGAAGTGGCCAGGGTCGAAGCGGAAACAAAATGGAAATTCAGCATGAGAGTCGAAGACTACGCCATAAAGGATATCCGCAAGAAGCGTTCCTGAGCCGGCAATTCAAGAGTCCCAGCTCATGTTAAATTCGATGGCTCCTAAGCTGACGAACGCGTTATCTTGGTCCCGCTGAATAGGCCATTCAACACATGCGATTGATCCATTCTTCCGATCTCCAAATCGGAAAAGTCTTCACGTATTTTCCGCCTGAAGTCTCGGCGCTGCTCCAGGACGCACGGCAGTCCGCAGTCCGAACTCTTGGGGAACTCGCAGTCCAACACGGGGCGTCCGCAGTATTGCTGGCGGGCGACATTTACGACAAACAGCAACTATCCCCTCAAACGCTCGCGAAACCGATTGAAGGAATGCGGCAGTTCCCGCGGGTCACGTGGCACCTCATGCCTGGCAATCACGACCACGTGCGTGAGAATGGTCTTTGGGATCGGCTGCTGCGAACAAACCTTCCGGAGAATGTGAAGTTCCACATTAGCCCAGGCGCTGTAAAGATTTCAGATGACGATGGAATTCCCGTCTTTCTACTTCCCGCCCCGCTCGCGCATATTTCCAGCGTTGACGATCTGTCGAGTTACATGGATAAGGAAGCCACGCCGGACGGTGCCATTCGAATCGGCATGGCCCACGGTTCGATTCAGGGATTCGGATCAGACGGCGAAGCTTCCAATTACGTAAACCCCGCTCGTGCGGAGACTGCGGGGCTGGCATACCTCGCGATGGGTGATTGGCACAGACAGATCCGGATGAGCGATCGTGTGTGGTATTCGGGTACACCGGAACCGGACCAGTTCAAACGCCCTCCGGACTCCGGCGGGACGCGTTGCAACGGCGGCGCTGCTCTCGTGGTCAACATCTCCGGCGCACGCGCATTACCCTCCGTTACTCCGATCGAAGTCGGCAAATATCGCTGGCACCAGCTCGCAAAAACGCTAACGGACGACTCCCAGATCGATGCATTGGAAGCGGAGATTCGCACACTCGATTCCGATCTGAGCAGAGTGGTTCTCGATCTCAACATCTCGGGCACCTTGTCGCTGGCCGGCCGAAAGCAATTCGATAGCAGGATCCTCCAGGGAGTTGGCGCAGCTATCTGCGGCAGTCGCGTTCAGAACGACCAGTTGGTTCTGGTGCCCACGGAAGCCGACTTGGATGATATCGACCGTTCCGGATTTGTACGAGTTGCAGCGGACCGGCTCAAGACAATTGCAGAGGATCCCTCCAACTCCGAACGGGCGCGTATCGCATCGCTCGCGTTGCGCCGGTTGTACATTGAGCATCTCAAACCGGCGGACCGCGCATGAAAATCCGCTCGGTCCAGCTCACAAATTTTCGCAAGTTTCAGGGCGCTTTTCGCGTGGACGGGATCGCCGATGGCGTCAATGTTCTAGTCGGTAATAATGAACTCGGTAAATCCACGCTCTTGGCGGCAATCAACGCCGTGATCTTCGAAAGGGCAAAGTCACAAACAAAGACCACAGAAAGCTTCCAGCATTTCGTTAATGGCACGGTACCCGAAGTCGAACTCACTTTCGATCTTGATGGCGCGAGCTGGACCATTCGAAAGCGGTTTGCAGGACAATCGGGGAAGGCGGTGCTGACCAGTACAGGCAATCGGCGATTCGAAGGTGAGGCGGCTGAGATGGAGCTTCAGCGTCTTCTTCAGTTCGAGGGACGCCGAAGTGGAGCGGAGCATGGGATCTGGGGAACCCTATGGGTAACTCAGGGCAAGTCATTTGGCGATCCCGAAATGGACGATGCAAGCCGGCGCACCTTGCAGGGATGCATCGAAGCACAGGTTGGCGTGGTTACCGGAGGTGATCGAGGTCGAAAGATTCCATTGGCCGTGGATGAGGCGTTGAGAGAAATCATGAACGCGCGAGGACCAAGTGGAAAATACAAACAGACTCTGGTAGACCTCGAAGAAGCGACCGCACTGGCAACGCAGCTCGATAGAAAACGGAACGAAGTCTTTGAGCATATGGATTCCCTCGCGCGGCAGAAGCGTGACCGAAGAAGCCTGGAGGCCGGCTGGAGTGACGAAGTCCACCGGCACGAACTTGATGAATCCCGGTTGCTCCGCATTGCAGCAGCTACCAAAGCGCTTGAGATCGACGCGGCCCGCATCGAAGCCAATAGCGCTGCGGACCGGGCCGCGCGTGAATTACAAGCCGTGGAAGTTCGAGCGCGTCTCGCCCGCAGCCTGGAAGCGATTGAGAATGACATCCGCTTACTCACGGTCCAAATCGAACAGGTAAAGTCCGGCGTGAACCAGGAACGCTCCATGGTCGAAGTCGGCGACAGAACTTTAGCCGACCTTCGAGACAAATTGCGATTGAATGGAGAACGAGGCCGACGACTCGAACGTCTCCGCAGCTCGATCACATTTCAGGCCGAAATCCAACAGCATCAGGAAACGCTGAGCAAAGCTTCTGAACTGCAAGTGAAGTCCGGCGAACTTTCCCAGTGGATCGGACGGATCACAGCCACAGACGATTCCGTGTCGCGAATCGAAACCGCAAGCGCCAATCTCGCCGGCGCAAGCGCAGCCCTACAGGCGAAGGCTACGACTGTGGATTTCACAATTGATACGGCTGCATTACATGGTATTCGCATCGACGATGCGCCGATGGCCACTGGCATAACATCCCTTTCTGTTGTCGCCCGCACGCAGATCACTATCGACGGTATTGGCACAATTACGATTGACCCTCAAATCCGCGAAGCCGATGCGATCGTGAACCAGCTCCTGTTGGCCGAGGAGGAAGTAAAGGCCGCTTTGGAGGCGGCCGGTGTTAAAAACCTGAATGACGCGCGTCAGGCAGTGGCCCAACGCCATGAGTTCGAGCGACAACTCGCCGACGTCCGCCGGGAGATTGCAGGGCTGGCGCCCAAAGAAAAATCGCTCAAACTCGATGCCGGATTGGAATCGCGTCAGGCGCGTATTCGGGAACTGCAAGGCCGCCTCGCTGCGGAATTCGAAGCTTTGGGTGTGTCGATGTTGCCCACTGCCGAGGAAGTCGATAAGGACATTTTTGAGAATCACGACCGTACGGACAGGCTGACTGCGGATATCGCGATGGCAGACGCGGCGGCAGGTGTACCCAGGAGCAGGTTGGACGAGGCAACCGGGGTCCTTCATACACTCGAACAACGTCTTGCCGGCTTGAAGGGAAGCTATGAAACAACACACTCGGCCTTGATGGCGAGCAGGAATGAATTCAGTGATGAACAACTGTCCGCCAACGCGCTGCTGCTTGCGGGCCGCTCTGAGGAGGCCAAATCTGCGTTGAAAGCGATCGAGAGTAATCAGGGGGAAACAGTTGCCGCCGTCGACTCGCGCATCAAGCGACTCGAAGCCCTCGGGAAGAATCACCATGAGTCTCTCGCCCGGTTGAACAATGAGATCACAAGACTCACGACATTGATCGAAGCGAACGAAGGTGCGGGAATCGAAGAAGCACTGGGGTTCGCACAAGCCGATCAGACCCGGCTTGAGGCCGCCGTGAAAGGCTACGAAGAAGAAGTTTCTGTGCTTCAGTTGCTCCAGGAAACGCTTCGCGATGCCGAGAGCGAGGTAAACAGTCTTTATCTGGCTCCCATTGTCAGCCGCGTCGAACCCTATTTAAAAATGTTGTTGCCTGGCACGGATTTGATGCTTGATGAGAATCTGGGCATCAGCTCCCTTAAGCGTAACGGCACCGACGAAGCGTTCGAGCGGCTCAGCGACGGGACTCAGGAACAACTAGCCATTCTCACTCGACTCGCGTTTGCGGAACTCCTCCTGACGAAAGGGCGTCCCGCCACCGTCATTCTCGACGATGCGATGGCTTTCAGTGATGACGAGCGCATCGAACGCATGTTTGACATCCTCACGCGCGCAGGTGACAAAGTTCAGATTCTTGTGCTGACTTGCCGGAAGAAACTGTTCACCCGGTTTGGCGGCACAGAACTGATGCTGAGAGAAATTCCGAGTGGATGAGAACCTTATGGCCCTCGCGCTGGAAGAGGCACGGAAAGCGGAAAGGGCAGAGGAAGTTCCTGTCGGTGCGGTCATTGTCGATGCTGCGGGGAACGTCATCGCGCGAGGGTTCAATCAGCCGATATCGACTCACGATCCGACCGCGCATGCGGAGATAGTAGCGATGCGAGCTGCGGCGCTTGTAGCCGGTAACTACCGGCTCACGGGGCTGACGCTGTACTGCACCATGGAGCCGTGCGTCATGTGCGCGGGAGCGATCGTTCATGCGCGAATCCAGCGGGTGGTTTACGGAGCGGCGGATCCAAGGGCCGGAGCGGCGGGGTCGATTTACAACGTGCTGGCGGATACGCGGTTGAATCACCAGACGGAGGTCGTCGCGGGTGTTCGGGAAGACGAATGCCGGGAAATCATGCAGAGGTTCTTTGGAAAGCGGCGGCTGTAGGCGCGGTCGATGAGCGGAGCGAATGCAAGCCCGCCAGGGCGCAGCCATCATGTAATGACCGCGCACGATCTCCCATTGCCAGGAACCCCTGAATGACAAATTGTGCGCGGTCACAGACCGCGCCTACAACTGCTCAATACGCGAGCAGTTCTTTCACCTTCGCGCGCAGATCCTCCACGGAAGGAAGGGTTTCCTCCTCGAGCGACACCGCGGAAGGAACGAAACTATCCTTCGCGCCCAGGCGCAGGATTGGCGCATCGAGATGCTCGAAACAACCGGCAGCTATTCGCGCCACAACCTCGGCACCCCAGCCCAGCGTTATGGAATCTTCGTGAAGCACCAGAACGCGATTGGTTTTCCGCACGCTGTCGAACACGATCTGGTCATCCATGGGAACGATGGTGCGCAGATCGATCACTTCCAGATCGAACTCTTCGGCAATTTCCAGTGCGGTATAGACCGTCGCGCCCCACGTGACAATCGTCGCAGCATTCCCTTCCCTCTTGATCTTCCCTTTGCCAAATGGAATGACATGATCCGCATTCGGTTCCGGCGACTTCGCCGAGATATGCCGATACAGCCGCTTGTGCTCGAGAAAAATCACCGGATCGTCGCAACGCGCGGCGGTCTTGATCAGCCCCTTGGCATCTTCGGCATTGCTGGGAAAGCAAATATACCAGCCCGGCGTGTGCGCATAAAATGTCTCCGGACAGCAGGAATGAAACGGCCCGCCTTTAATCCTGCCGCCGCATGCAATGCGAACCACCATCGGGTTCTTCCACGCGCCATTGCTGCGCCATCGCAACGTCGGAATCTCGTTCCGCATCTGCATGAAGGCAGGCCAGGCATAGTCGGCGAACTGAATTTCGACAATCGGCTTGTAGCCGGCAATCGCTATTCCGCCGGCGACTCCGGCAATGCTGGCTTCGGCCAGCGGCGAGTTCTGAACGCGATCGGGATACAGCGTGCTCAGCCCGCGGGTGACGCCAAACACGCCGCCCTTCGGGTCTGCGATATCTTCTCCCCACATCACGATTTTCGGATTGCGTTCCATTTCCTCGCGCAATCCGCGATTGATCGCTTCGATCATCGAAATCGTATCGGCGGAAACGTAAGCGGGATCCTTCTCTGCAAACGTGGGAGTGTCGTCGCTGAAAATCTGCGACGTAATACGCCCGACGACGGGCTGCGGCTGGGCGTCGGCCTCCACGGCGGCGCGGTCGATCTCACTTTGAGTTTCCGCACGAATCTGCAATACCTGCTCTTCGCTGTAGATTCCATTTCTTATGAGGTAGCGCTCGGTCTGAAGAACCGGGTCGCGCTTCCGCAATTCCTTCATTTCGGCTTCGGTGCGGTACTTCATCTGGTCATCTGAAGAGGAGTGCGAGTCCATGCGGATCACGTCGGCTTCGATCAACGCGGGACCTCCGCCCGCACGCATCCTTTCTATAACCCCGGGCAGCAGCCCATACAGCGGCTCGTACCATGTGCCTTCGATCTTGTACGACGGCATTCCGATTCCAAATCCCTGAGCCATATCCTTGATCGACGAGCGCGTTTGAGCGGTCTGCGGCACGCTGATGGCGTAGCCGTTGTTCTGAATCAGAAACAATACCGGCAGTTGTTCGCGGGTCGCCCAGTTCAGAGCCTCGAAAAACTCGCCTTCACTGGTGGCGCCTTCTCCGGAAGACACGTAGACTATGGCGCCCTTGCCGTCTCTTTTCGCGGCTTTGGCAGCGCCAACGGCAATCAGATACTTCGTGCCCGTACAGGCGGTGCCGGAAACCAGACGCAGGTCGAACGACGAAAAATGCTCCGGCATGTTCCGTCCGTTGGAACTGGGATCGCCTTCGCGGCTCAGCATGTGCAGGAAAATATCTTTCGCAGGCATCCCCAATGCATATGCGACGGCTTTTTCGCGATAGTAGGTGAAGAACCAGTCCAGCCCGGGCTTCATCAGCATCACGGTGCCGATCTGCACTTTCTCATGACCGCGCGTGGATGCGTGAAACGATACCTTGCCCTGCTTGGTGAATATTTTGAGACGCTCTTCTATGAAGTACACTCCAAGCATCTTCCGGTAGAGTTCGATGGCGACCGAATCCGGGATTGTGCTTGGAATGGGATCCTTGATCTTCTCGGACATTGGAAATTCTCCTGCTTTCATTGTGGCACACACAGGGGAGTACCGTAGAATAGTGGATCGTTCACCAGTACGGAGAGGTGCTGGAGCTGGTTGAACAGGCCGGTCTCGAAAACCGGAGTGGGGGAAACTCCACCGTGGGTTCGAATCCCACCCTCTCCGTTTTAAAGTAGAAGAGCTTCAAGCCGATGGGCGTGCACGATGTCGCCGGCAGGAGACCAGGCAAAGACGGTAAAATGGCCATCCTGCGAGGCCACCAGAGCGATCGCCTGACGCTGGTCGTGCACGAATTGCGCTGCAGACAGATGCCGGGTATTGCCAAGCTGCGACGGTTCCACGATCGTCCGCTGCGATCCTTCAACCGGTTCGGTAACCAGAACGCGCTCGATTCGGCTGGCCGCGTCGCGGGACACGATTTTCACGCCGGATGCCAGCAATGCAAAGCGATCCGAAATCACCGTCGCGCCGTCGACCGCCGTCCAGCCGGCCAGGGCATCGACGGCTCCGCGCAGGGCATCGGAATCATGCGGCAGGCCGTCGATTTCCGAAAACGGCGGCGCGACCGAATACGAGAGAGGCTTGACGAGCGATGCCCGCCAGTCCTCGCTGCCGTGCGGAACCACAAGCAGAGATCCTCCCCTCTGGTGGGCACGCATGGAGATGGCGAGACGCACCAGCACATTGTCGGATTCCTCGCGCCCGGCAGAGGAATAGAAGGTCAACAAGGAGCTCAGCGCCGTGGGAATTCCGGAGACGATCGCATCCTGCTGGGCAATGAATTTCACGTTTGCGCCTTCCAGCACGGCAATATTCGCGAACTTCGTGGACGGCTCCTCGCGACGAAATTTCACCACAAGCAGACCGGGGGCGATCACTTCAAGAACAAAGCACCATGTCGGCACCGTTCGTGTTGTACCCCACAGGCACAGCTGATTGTCATTGTCCCAGACACCGAGGTGAATTCCAGGTCTCTCCACTGCAGGAGCCAGACGAACCAGCACGTCCGGGTCGAGCGGCAGCCGGGACTCAAAGATCAGAGGTCGAAGGACCTGCTCGGGCGGCACAAAGGCAAGAGAAATGGCCGGGGCTTTGCCTTCTTCACGGCGCAGGCTGGCCCAGAATGCCGCGCTGATGACCTCTTCAATGACAGCGGCGTCTGGCTTCGGTGCATAGCCGGACTGTTGGAATTGGATCGCATAGTCCGCCAGACGCGACTGAATCCGCTCGGCGACCAGACGTGCTGCAGGATAAGTGGGTCCGCCCATCGTTCAAAGTGTACACGTGGCAGCGGCCGGAATTGCGCGAAGTCCAGTCGCTGAAGTATTTCGTTCGGTCACCATGTGCCGTGCCGCGAAAAAACTCGGCCATGATTTCGTCGGGAGTGCTATCAGTGCCGGCGAGAGTTTCGACTCTCTTCAGAAGATCGGGGGCCAGGGCGATGTTCTTGTCGGTTCTTTCGGTGCTCATGGTTGTGTTCTGGGGTAGTCATTTAACAGGGAAAATAGGAGGGGGCTTGCATCTCACGGATATCTTTTCTTGCGCAATATTCAGAACAATGGCCAGTATGCAAAGCCGTTGACGTTCTACGGGTCCTTGCGGCCTGTCTTCTGCTGAATATCCGTTAGTCTCTGTCTGGTTTCAGCGACCTGCGGCGCATTGGGGAACAGCCTGACGTATTCTTCGAAAAGTGTCCGAGCTATAGTCATTGCTTCAGATGTCCCCTCCCGGTAGAGCAAGTCAGCCAGTGCATATTTCGCCTGAGGCAAATACTCGTTATCGGGATACGTCCTGATGAAGGTTTGGAACAAAAGTTGGGCTTCTGCGTGGATGCCCATTTCCATCCGCTCCATACCCAGCAGATAAAGATCCTCCGGCTGCGTTCTTAGACGCTCCTCGGAGATAACAAAGTCCAGTCCGTTGCTTGCTGCGCCGGGGCCAACCGGGATACTCGCAGCATTCCTGGCATCGGATGCGCCCGAATAATACGTCGCTCTGCTGATCGGTCCAGCAGAAACGTAGTAGCGGCCTGGAGGAACTTCCAAGAAATAATGACCTGTGTCGTCGGTCTTACCGATGATCTTCGGACCGTCTGCCCCACTGCGCACTCCGGCTTCGCTCGAGGCCTCAATCGCTGACACCCTTACATCCGGCAGCGGTTCCCCCCTGGGATTCCGCACGAAACCGGCGACCGCAAAAACGACAAAATCCAATCCAGTGGTTGCGGAACCCGATGCGAGGGACATAACGGCTGCCCCTTCCGGACTGCGGACGCCCGGATAATACGTCGGCTTCTCCACGCGGCCCTCAATAATGAAATAGGGACCTGCAGGAACTTCCAGGCGGTAGCGGCCCGTTTGGTCGGTCATAGCGATACCCATGAGAGTGTTGGTGCCCCCGGCCTCCGAGGTTGCCATCGCTGCGACGCGCATGCCGCCCAGCGGTTTACCGCCAGTATCCCGGACAACTCCGGTCACACTAGCACCCGCCAGAGATTGCGCCCCTTGCACGAGGAACATTGCCATCAGTAACAAGATATTCATCAGCAATCTTAGAGAACGATTCCTTTAGTACTTGCATGCCTTCCTAGGCTTAGCAAATCCAGCTTCTTTCCGCACTGCGAGAGGCCGGCGTGCGCGCCGACGGCTCGATGAGGAATTCTATTGGCCTGCTGGAATGACTACAACACTTACTGCTTGATTGGAAGACTCCGCAATGTGGATGGGGTTGGCCGATGTCTCCGCCTTCGCGATCACCTCAGGATCAAAGTAGGCATAAGGGTCCAGGGACTCCCATGCAGTGAGCGTGTATTCGCCCGGAGCGATTGATGGAATTGTGAAGCGCCCGTCGATGTCGGACATGGCGGGCCGGAACAGTTCGGGGCGGTCGTGTTTGCCAAGGGGAATCAGCACGACCGGAATTCCCGGCGTGAGCCGTCCTGACGCGTCGCGGACATCACCAGAGAGTGTTCCTACATTGGAACTGAGCACGATATCGAGCACTCTCGTCTCGGAGTTCGAAATGATCATGCTGCCATTGAGAGCATCGGCATCGCCAAAGTGCGCATCTTTCACAAAGAAACCAGGCGGCAAGCCTTGCACCACCAGACGGTATTCACCCGGCAGCACATTGTCGATGCGGAATGAGCCCGCCGCTGCAGAGACAACGATATACTCCGGCTCCGTCGTCCTATTAGAAACCTTGCCGCCTGTTCCTTGCCCTCTCAGTTGAATGCGCAATGTGCTGAGAAGCGCCGTCCCCACTGGGTTATCGGACTCCACGCGAAATCGTCCGCCGATCGATCCGCTCGTTCCCAACGTCAGAACCACGCCATCCACATCCCTGTTAGCGACCCTAACCGTCGCAACTGCGCGCGGGCGGGCGCGAACCGCATTCGTCGACGACTCGAAATAGGCAGTCCTCTCGTCCGCAGAAAGCCTGGAAAAATCCGGCTCGGCTGTGGGCGGGCCTGAATCCAGCGCGATGATGGTGTATGTTCCGCTGCTGACGTTCTGAATCTCAAATGTCCCGTTCCGGGGGTTATAGGTCGCCAACTCCCGGCGGCTCCCAGTCAACGCGAGATCATCGCTTTGAACCCGCATCACGACGTCGACGTGTTGCGGAGGCTGCGCCGTCGAATCGACAACACGACCACGCACGCGATACGACTGCTGAGGCACGACCAGCAGATCGACACCCTGGAGATCCGCCCCGGGCTGCACTTCGATGACGCCAGCCCGGCTGTCATCCAGGACTCCCGGGTAATACGTCAGCGCATAACTTCGTTGGCTTACATTCCGGCTCAAATATCCGCCCCCGCCAAGGAGATATCCCGAACCTGGGCCGCTGTTTCCGGACTGCGTCTGTCCTTCCTGATGGCCGGCAGCGAGATAATAGCGGCCCGGAGTCAGATAGAACATCCGATAGTCTCCGTGATCATCCGTCAGCGTTTGAGCAATACTTTGCAGCTGTTTCTTCCCTGTTTCATCGAAGCTAAATCGCACAATCTGGACCGGAACACCTACGGCCGGATCACCGGACTGCTCATGGATCCTTCCACTGATCGCTCCCACTGGCGACAGTCTCATCACAATGTCTGTCTTCGCTTGATTCGGGGCGAGAGCGAATGAAACCCCACTGCCTGCCGCGGATCGTTGTCCGTATTGCTCGTTCGCAAATCGTGCACCTGAGAAAAATAGCGTGTAGTTTCCAGGCATCACGTCATTGAAGGTAAATCGGCCAGCGCCATCCGTCATGACTGGCGGTGACGACGAAGGCACAACGGCGACACCGCTGGATGGAGTGACAATGATTTCAAAGATCTCCGCCACCGGAATCGCCTTGTACATGGCGGCTTGAGCCGCCGCCGGGCCATCGCCGCCCGCGCTCTGCGACTGCTCTTCCATCCTTGCGCGCATTGCCGCCAGCGTTTCCCCGCTGATTGTCATCCCAGATTTCGAAGCATCGCCGCCAAGCATTTGACCATAAGGCCCAATCGACATGTCTGTTCTGGCAAGCGACACCCGCACATTGGCGATCGGCTCGCCCGTGCTCGCATTGACGACAACACCACCGACTGTTGCTTTCGCGGCAGGAGCCGCCTGAAGGAGCAAAGTGAGAAGAGCGGCATGCAACATCATTGCGGAGTTTCCGCCGGGATGATTCTCACGGGTGTATTTTCCGTTGAGATGTCTGTGACGTGAACCAGCACTCCTTTCGTTTCCGAGCGTCGAAGCAAATCGGGATCAAACCACTCGTTGTCTTCAATGGACTCCCAGGAGAAGACTCTGTAGTCGCCGGGCGCAACATTTTGAAAGGCGAATGCTCCCCTTCCATTCGCCGTCGAGATGACATACAAATCCGTTCTAAAACGCATGCGTTCCGGTACGAGGACCACGGAGGCTCCGGCGACAGCCTGCGATCGCGCATCGATCACGGTTCCTGTGATTCTTCCGCCACCGCCGGCGAGCGAGATGTCCAACAAACCCGAGCTGTTCGCTTCGACATGCAACGGATTCATGAGAACGTCGGTGGCTTCGTAGCGCGCGAATTCAATGAAGGCACCTGCGTATTGGAGTCGAGCGGGACCGACAGACACATACACACGATAGTCTCCTGGAATTACATCGGGAACGCCGAAGGTCCCATCGGCGTTCACTGGAGAGTCCTGAAAGTAGAAACTCGCCAGTGGGGTTTGAAGCACAACACTACGGACACCCACAGGTATCAGTCTCACTCGAAAGGCCTCAAGCTTTAGGGCCGATGGCAGTTGGCCCCCGATTCGAAGCCGTCCGGAGATGGCCGGAGCAGGTGCGACGGACAAGACCAGTCCCTCAACATCGGCAGATCCAACTGTCACCGGCGTTGTCGCAATGGCTTTCGATTTCGGCGCGCCGCCGGGCAGCGCAGGATCATCAGCGACGATTCCAATCATGTAGTTTCCGGATAGGATCCCTTGAAACTCAACCTGACCGGTACTGGCGTTGTAGTTGCTGGCGGGAGGGACAAGAAGCCCCAAGCTCGAGTCGTTGCCGGGAGTCTGAGTCCAGATGAATACGGAGGCCCGCGTGGGCGGTTTCCCGGTACTCAAATCGATCACCTTTCCGCGAATCGAAAATGTTCGTGGCGATGGTTTCAGCGGCAGATCCACATGAAGATCGGCACCCGGTTTAATGTCGAGAATCCTGGCGTCGGCAAAATCCGTTACGCCGGGATAAAACGCGTAGCCAAGTACCGGCGGCACATCATTGCCGGCTGCCGATCGACGGCCGAGTGAAATCGACATGATGGCCTCCATCGGATTCGCACCGGCCGTCGGACGCCCGGCAAGCAGGTAGTAACGTCCTGGTGTAACCCAATACAGCCGGAACTCTCCACGGTCGTTCGTCATTGCAGTTCCGGCGGAATCGTAGGATGGCTCGCCATTGAAGTTGTAGGAAGATCGGAGCAACTGAACGGGCACGTTGACGAGCGGCTGATCCGTAATATCGAGAACGCGTCCGCTGACGTTCGCCACCGGCTTCATCGCAATCGACATGTCCTTAATGACGTCGCCCGCGTCCAAATCGATCGACGATCCCTCCCCGATGTATCCGTCGGCCTGCACCTTCACGTCGTAGGAGCCCGGCTCGACATTTTGAAACACAAATCTGCCCTTGTCGTCGGTTGTCGCAACCAGCCCCGATCCTGCGAGAGAGGATGAGAGATCGGGATTTGCGATCGGCACTGCGCCAGGCGATGGGTCGTGCGCTGCGGTCGATCCATGTTGCCGGACCAGCGAGACACGCGCCTTCGGAATCGGCTGAGGCAAACTCGCGGTTAGGCGAATGATCGTCCCTTCCAGAGTGGCCCGTGAGGTTTGCGTTGATGCAGGATTTGGACCAGCTTGGAACAAGACCGCGACCAGCAGGACAAGGCTCATGAGCTTCATACGAGTTAAAGGGCAGAATAAGTCGAATCAAACCAGAGCACAACCGCTGGTTCGTTTGTATTCTGGCGCGCAGTCGCCTTCACACGGGGAAATGCATCCTTACCTAGGTTTTCTTTTTATGGGCCGCCAGCAATTGTGCGGCAACTGTTGGATTGTCGATGCTTCCCAGTCCCTGGCCGGTAACCACTCGAGTGATTCCGTTAACGATCGGATATGCGTCTGGGGACTGCACCTTTTCCGATGCCTTGCGTAAGCGCCCATTCCAATCGTAGGGTTGACCAAAGGCAATAACGGACTCCGTGCCGGCCACTTTTTTGAGGTCGGACCATTCCGCCAGCGTCGGCCTTTCCTGACCGGCCTGGAGCTCGAAATACATGTAGCCGGCCTGCGGCCCCAGGTACGCTTTTCCGGTCTTGCCGTCGGCAACGGAAAACATTCCCCAGACTTGAATCCGCTTGGGTGTGGATTCATTGGGTTCCAGGATGATCTTGTCCACGATGGCGTAGCAGCCTGCCGGGCCGCTCGCCCACATCACAGCGGCGCTGCCGGCAGCTAATCCACACAAGAGAACCAAAAGGAATGTTTGTTTCAGTTTCATCACGTTCTCCAATTCAAGAATTGAGTTGCGGTGAACATACTTCCGGTTTGAGAGCGAATACCACCGGAAAATTGCGGCTCACCCACGGGAAGGGTTCCACACAGGAGCGATCCAAACATGAGAACTCGCATGCGACGTTCCGCTTCATTTTTGCGAAGAACAGGTTGATCTCGCGTAACACTTGCTGATCATTTCTCCAAGGACAAATGACTTCTCGTTTCGTGATAATTGCAACGATTGCTCTGCGGATTCGCCGTATCTGCCATTTATTAAAAATGATAACGTAGTCAAAGAGGGTTCGAAGCATGGCAGCCAAACTGAAACGCACGTGATCTCGCGTAAAGTTCACAAGGGACGAGAGTGCGCGGGGTCATCATCATCCGTTGGAGAGAAACCAATCCCAGCGTGCAATAGCGTGCAATGGTCGTCAGCAACCATGGCAAGTTTGGCATAGTAGGCAATGAGACATCTGTAAGTTACAGAACGTATTATGCGGCGTGTGGTTCGAATCCCAACCTCTCCGCTTTGCAATTTATAAGGAAAGTATTCAGGTCATGACAACATCGATAGCGACACTTCAGGAAATCGGCAGGCGTCTCCGCATTCATTCCATCACCGCCACGACCGAGGCAGGCTCCGGGCACCCGACCTCTTGTATGTCTGCAGCAGACATCGTTTCGGTAATGTTCTTTCGCCAGATGCAGTTCGATGCTTCGGATCCGGATAATCCGGCCAACGACCGCTTTGTCCTCTCCAAGGGGCACGCCGCGCCTTTGCTCTATGCTGCGTACGCGGAAGCGGGAATCTTCACGGTGCCGCAGTTGGCGACGCTGCGAAAAATTGACAGCATTCTCGAAGGCCATCCCACACCGCGAATTCCGTGGGTCGATGTGGCCACCGGCTCGCTGGGCCAGGGGCTTTCCGCTGCTCTGGGCAATGCCCTGGCATCGCGGCTCAGCAAGACTTCGTTCAATACCTACGTGCTGATGGGCGATGGAGAGTGCGCCGAAGGATCCGTCTGGGAAGCGGCGACGCTCGCAGGCTATTACAAGGCCGCGAATCTCTTCGCGGCCGTGGATGTGAATGGTATCGGCCAGAGCCAGCGCACCATGGATGAATTCCATGTCGAACGATTCGCAGACAAGTTTCGCGCCTCGGGCTGGTTCGTCATTACCGTGGACGGGCATGACTATGACGCCATCACTTCGGCATTCGATACGTTCAAAGCGGAGGCTGGAGACAAACCTCGTGCTCTTGTGGCAAAGACGTTCAAGGGCAAAGGCGTTTCATTCGTCGAGAACAAGGATGGATGGCACGGCAAGCCCATTCCAAAGGCCGATCTGGCGAAAGCGCTGGCCGAACTCGCAACGCCGGTCGCCGGAGCGGAAAAGATCCAGCCAAATCCGAGGCCCTGGCCGGAAACCGGAGCCGCTGCAGTTCCTGTGCCGTCGCTTGAAATAGTTCCATCCCGTAAGGCCGGCGAAACCGCCGCCACGCGCGAAGCCTACGGAGATGCGCTGGCCAAACTTGCGCTCGTCGACCCCCGGATTATTGCCCTGGACGGAGACACCAAGAACTCCACATTTTCCGAAAAGGTTCTGAAAGCGAAACCGGAACAGTTCCTGGAGATGTTCATCGCCGAACAGAACATGGTTGGCGTGGCAATGGGCCTGGCCGCTCGCGGCATGGTGCCGTTTGTCGCCACGTTCGCGGCGTTCCTTACACGCGCATACGACCAGATTCGCATGGCGGGGGTTTCGGGATCGAACATCAAGATCTGCGGCTCGCATTGCGGCGTCTCCATTGGCGAAGACGGACCGTCTCAGATGGGCCTGGAAGACATTGCGATGTTTCGACCGATTCCGAACAGCGTGGTTCTGTACCCGTCCGACGCGGTGTCCACCGAGCGCCTTGTGGCGGAAGCCGCGAAGCGGCACGGTATTTGCTACATCCGGACGACACGTCCCAAGACGCCGATACTGTATTCTAATGACGAACTCTTTCCTATCGGTGGATCCAAGACGTTGCGCAGTTCGGGCAACGACCGTGTCACGGTTGTCGCTGCAGGAATCACGGTCCATGAAGCGCTGACTGCGGCAGACGTTCTCAGCAAGGAAGGAATCGCAATTCGAGTCATTGATGCATATTCGGTGAAGCCGATCGATCGTGACGGATTGCTGGCGGCGGCCCGCGAAACCGGCGGACGCATGATTGTCGTGGAAGACCACTATGATGAAGGCGGACTGGGTGATGCGGTACTGAATGCGGTTGGAAACCAGGCCGATACTGCCGATGTTGTCAAAGTCGTGAAACTTGCGGTGCGCGAGATTCCGCGGTCCGGGCCTCCGGATGCGTTGCTCGAAAAATATGGCATCAGCAGCAGGCATATTGCCGATGCTGTTCGCAATTTCAAATAAGGAACGAGGAATACAATGAGCCGAGCTGCCAAGGTTGCCGCGAAGGGTGCGGAGTCCGAGATACGCATCGTCGTCGAAGTCGATGGAAATCCGGTGGGCATTTTGGAGCTCGACCTCGATCGACTATGGCCCCTCATCAACCATCGAAAGCGAGACACCGCGCCTGCGGAATGGATTGACCGGACGCGATTCCGCACGGCGGTTCGTGCCACAGTCGCACGGAATCTGGGCAAACACCTTCAGACGCACATGTATAAGGCATTGGGGAATGAAATTGTCCGGGCACAGCTGAATCTGGAAACGATGGTGCTGAAGGCTGAAGCGGCCGCGCAAATTTTCGGCCGGACCACGCGCGAGATTAAGACCCTTGCCGCGAAGTCGGGCCGAACGGCGGCGGATTTTGAAGCATTCTTCTGGGAAAACCTGCTGAACGAAAGCGAATCCGCGGACTTGAAGAAGGCATGGAAGGCCGCCAAAAAACGGTAGCCTCCTAATCGTTGTAGGCGCGGTCTGTGACCGCGCACAATTTCTCAAAACCGCAGTACCGCATCTTCTGGAATGTGCGCGGTCACAGACCGCGCCTACAGTGGAACGGAGCTACCGCCGGTACTCCGCTTCAATCCTGGAATGCATTCCGCCGCGGGCCGTGAAATCCCCAATGACCTTCGCAGAGATCGGCTGACAGGCCATCACCACATCTCTCAAAATCCGATTGACGGCATTCTCATAAAATATCCCCAGATTGCGGTATTCCTGGATGTACATCTTTAAGGACTTCAGTTCCAGACACAGCTTGTCGGGGCGATATTGGATCGTGATGGTGCCAAAGTCCGGCAAACCTGTTTTGGGGCACATGGAGGTGTACTCGGGATTCGCGATCGAGATGTCGTAGCCGGGAAACTGATTCGGCCAGCATTCAATTGAGGGGAGCTTTGCGTCGATTCCGGCTTTGGCGTGGGACTCATTGTAGTCAGGCATGCGTTGTAGTCTGACATCGGAGGCGGAAAAAACAAAAGCCCTCAGGCGCTTCTTACATCTGAGGGCTTTCTACCTAGTCTCCTGTCATCGTCGTATTAAGATTCCGCCCGCAACTTCCTGTTGACGTGGGTTCCCTCCCTGCGCGGTCCTGCTGACCTCAAAACGCCCGACTACCGTCCCTGGCTGGAGTAGCCATACTGCTACTAGGAGAACCATCTCTTATATTGAGACGAGAGAAATTGTCGAACCATGCCGAGAAGTTTGCAAGAGTTTTTTTGCGGTTTTTCGTTTACTATTCCGACATGTCAAATAAGACCAAACCCATCGTCGTTATTGTGTTGGCAGTGGTATTGGCTGCAGGAATTGCAGTCTATTTGGGTCTCCAGACTTCGGCCTCAAACGGTGGGGCTGGCAAGCCCAGTACCGAAGTAAATCCCGGCGGCGGCCATATCCGTGGAAACGCGTCCGCTCCGGTGACTTTGGTGGAATTCGGGGACTATCAATGTCCGAGTTGCGGGTTCTACCACCCTATTGTCGATGAACTGCTCCGGCGATACCCCGACAAGGTGAAGTTGGAATTCCATCACTATCCACTGGTGACGGCGCATGCGCACGCGCTCGCGGCAGCGATGGCAGTGGAAGCTGCAGGCGACCAGGGGAAATACTGGGAGATGCACGACGTCATCTATAATCACCAGAAGGAATGGTCGATTCTTCCCAATCCGGAATCTCAGTTTCTGGCCTATGCCGCGGAGCTGGGGTTGGATGCCAACAAGTTCATGCAGTCGGTGAAGTCCATTGATGTTGAGAAGCGCATTTCGGACGACATCAAGAGAGGCAGCGAAGCGAAGGTCGGCGGGACTCCCACGTTCTTCATCAACGGACATGCCGTGGAACCGCTGCCTTCCGGAGTGGATGAATTCGCCTCCATCGTGGACGCCGCGATGAAATCCTCCAATCAGGCTCCTAAATGAAACAGCGCGCGACGGCGATTTGCGTCGTCGCCTTTCTGGGAATGATCGATGCGCTGTACCTGACCATCATGAGGGGGGTGCATGTCCCTTGCACCCTGAGCGGTGGCTGCAACGAAGTTCTCACCAGCGCATACGCCGAAGTGTACGGTGTTCCCCTTTCGCTGATTGGACTGATCTTTTATATGGCAGTATTCAGCATCGCCGTCTTTGGGATCTTCGAGGCCGCGGCGGCGGTAGGCCTTCTGCGCTGGATTTTCTGGCTGGCCTTGCCCGGATTTGTCATCACGCTGGTACTGTTTTATCTTCAGGGGTTTGTCATTCACCATTTTTGCCAGTATTGCCTGGCTTCTGCGGCGTTTGTGACGACTATATTTCTTCTCTCGGCTTGGCCTCGCGGTTCAAGGCAAATTCAGGCGTAGACCGTCCAAACCAAAGTGCTATACTCCGATAGTCGTTATTCGAGGATAAATCCATGAAACCTAAACAACTTAAGTTTCTCTTTGGGTCCGTAGCCATCGTCCTGGTTCTGATCTATCTCGGTTATTCGGGTTTTAGGGCCAGCATGTCCTATAACCAGACGGTTTCGGAAATGTTGGCTTCACAAGATGCCGCTTACGGCAGACATATCGAACTGGAAGGGGACGTGGTTCCCGGAACGATAAAGCGTAACGGTTCGATCGTCACCTTCGACGTCAACGACAAGAACGACAAACAGAAGGTTGTTACCATTCGATACGAAGGCAGAGACCCTCTGCCGGACACCTTCCGCGACAATGCCACCGCGATGGCAAAAGGAAAGCTGGATCGATCCGGTGTCTTCGTTGCTACCGCCATGTCTGCCAAGTGCGCATCGAAATACGAAAAAGAGAAAGCTGCCGGAATCAACGTGACCGAGGCTGGCCTGGATTAGGAGGTACCGCCCGTGGGACAGGTAGGCCAATTCGCCATCGCGCTGGCCTTTGTGGTGACGATTTACTCGATTGCATCGTCGCTGCTTGGGATTCGGATCAAAAACGATAAGCTGATTGCAAGCGGACGGAACGCGGCTGTTGCCGTGTTCGTTCTGATCTCCACGGCTATTGGAACCCTCGCATACCTGTTCCTGACCAGCGACTACGCCTATGCATATGTGGCGGCGCACTCCAATCGCAATCTTCAAACGTATTTCAAAATCAGCTCAATCTGGGGTGGTCAGGAAGGCTCGCTGCTTTTCTGGGGCTGGCTGCTGACGATTTACACCGCGTTGGTCGTCATTCAAAACCGGCGCCGCCACATGTCGATGATGCCGTATGTGACGTCGGTGCTGATGGGGACTTCGCTCTTCTTCACGTCCATGCATCTTTTCGTTGCGAGCCCATTCAAAATGAATGCCGCTCAGGTTGGCACAAAGATCGTCGGACTATTTACTCCAGCCGATGGCCAGGGGCTGAATCCACTACTGCAGGATCCGATGATGGTGATTCACCCGCCGATGCTCTATCTCGGGTTCGTCGGCATGGTTGTACCGTTCGCCTTTGCCATGGCTGCCCTAATCACCCGCCAGCTTGGCGATACCTGGATTCGAACGACGCGGCGATGGACTATGGCTGCCTGGGGAATTCTGGGAACCGGAATTCTTCTCGGCGGATTCTGGGCCTATCACACACTGGGTTGGGGCGGCTACTGGGCGTGGGATCCGGTTGAAAATGCCTCCTTAATGCCATGGTTGATTGGTACGGCCTTTCTGCATTCGGTGATGGTTCAGGAAAAGAAAGGAATGCTGAAGGTCTGGAACATTGTTCTGGTGATCATGGCCTACATCATGGCCGTCTTCGGCACATTCCTGACGCGCAGCGGCGTTGTGAACTCGGTCCATGCGTTTGCGAAATCGCCGATCGGCGGTTACTTTCTGGCGTTTATCGTGATTGCAATGTCTGGCGCTTTCTATTTGCTGGTGGATCGCCTTCCGTATCTCAAGAATGAGAAGCAGATGGGCGCGGTGGTATCCCGCGAGAGCAGCTTCCTGTTCAACAACCTGATCCTGCTTGTGGCCTGCTTTTCGGTGCTTTTTGGAACGATGCTGCCGTCTCTTTCGGACTGGATCACGGGAAACAAAATCACCGTCAGCAAACCTTTCTTCAACGCCGTGGATGTTCCGATCGCCATCTTCCTTCTGTTCCTGACCGGCGTCGGCCCGTTACTGGCATGGCGAAAGGCGTCTACCAATAGCCTGAAGCGGAATTTCATGGTTCCAACAGCGGTCGCCTGTGCCACCGGAGCGGTGCTGTTGCTGATGGGCGTGCGCCACTTCTATGCGTGGAGCGCGCTGGTCATGTCGGCCTTTGTAGGCACGTCGATCATTCGGGAATTCTATAAAGGCGCGCGGGCACGATCTCTTGGAACGGGAGAAGGATTCCCGGAAGCCGTTGTGAACCTGACGATGCGAAATACCCGGCGCTATGGCGGGTATCTTGCACATCTGGGGTTTGTGCTCCTGTTTATCGGCTGGTCGGGCCAGGCATTTACGGCTGACTCGGAATTCAACGCCGGTATTGGAGACTCGTTTCAGATCCGCAATTTTACGGTACGCGTCGATGGCTTCGAGGCCGTCAAGGGACAGAATTATACCGGCGATCGCGCCAATGTCGGCCTCTACAAGGACGGAGTGAAGATCGCCAACATGTATCCTGGAAGGCGCACCTACGAAGGCGCCGAAGGTGAACAGGCCACCAGTGAAATTGCCATTCGCGAATCGCTTCGTGAAGATATTTATCTGGTGTTCCAGGGCGCCGCAGACAACGCGGGGCAAAAGGGCGCGTTCCATATTTATGTGAACCCGCTGGTAGTGTGGGTCTGGATTGGTGGAGTGGTGCTTGGACTGGGGACGATCGTCGCGCTATTGCCCAACAGGAAGTCCACACCGGCAAAGCGCAGGAAGGATCAATCCGTCGAAGCCATGAAGGAAGGGCCGCCAATTGCGAAACCTGTTTCGTAAGGACAACCTGAGATTGTTCTTCCTCGTTGGAGTTCTTCTGCTGACTCCTGCGTTGGGCGCCGCGGATACGGATCGAACGAAAACCCTGGGCTCCAATCTGATGTGCATCTGCGGTTGCGGCCAGGTGCTTACCGAATGCAATCATATTCATTGCCCCAGTTCGGTTCCGATGACGGCGGAATTGAAGGACCATCTCGCCGCGGGAATGACCGACAAACAGGTCCTGTCGGCATTCGTTGAAAAGTACGGCTCCAAAGTCCTTGCGGCGCCGGCATTCTCGGGAGTATTCAACAAGACCGCGTGGTTGCTGCCATTTGCGGCTCTGCTGGCCGGACTTGCAGGTTTGGTCTACTACCTCCGGCGCATCAAATCCACAACGGCGCAGCCTGCGCCGTCCACCCTTGAAACGTCCAGGTACGATCGGAAGATCGAAGACGAACTCAATAATTTCACTCCGGAAGATTGATGATCTATCTGATCTGTGCGTTTCTGGGCGCCGGCGTTCTTGTGGCGATCTGCGTGCCGCTGTTTCGCAAGGACAACAGTCTCGAATCCGCCATCATCGAAGAAACCGAGTGGGATCTGCTTCAGCGTAAAAAGGAAATCCTGCTGGGCAACATCCAGGATCTCGATTTCGAGTTCAAATGCGGCAAACTGTCGGACGCAGACTACCAACAGGTCCGCGGCGAAATGACCGCCGAAGTCTCCGTCGTTCTGGATCACATCGACCAGCTTGAAAAGTCCCTCGACCTGGACGTATTGATCCGACATGAAACCGATATCCGTAAAGGCGCCGCACAACCAAAATCAGAATCCTTTTGCGGAACCTGCGGCGCAAAGAATCCTTCTGCCAATAAATTCTGTTCGGAATGCGGAACCAGACTGAGCGGAACCAGACTGAATCGTTCATGAAGATGCACCTTCGGTCGCGGCTTCATGCCGCCTGCTGGATGGCACTGTGGATTCTCCGTGGAACTTCCGGATTTGCGCAGGACGACAATACTCCCCGCAGCGCCGAAGTCCCCAACCCGATGGGTATCCATACCTGGTTCATTATTCTGGTCATCGGCGCATTTCTTGCGTGGTGTATCAGCTATTCCCTGCAGATGCAGAAGGACGCATTGAAGCGAAGAACCAGCCGCGAAGGCCTGCTGCTTCTTAAAAAACGGGGCCTGGACGAAATTGCAAAGCTGGAATCGCAACGAGAAGCGGGGACGATCAGCGAGCAGCGCTATCAGCGGCAATTTAACAATACAAAAATACGTCTGGCAAAAGTGCTCAAGCAGATAGAACAGCTGCGGGACGCGGAACTGTAGGCGCGGTCGATGAGCGGAGCGAATGCAAGCCCGACAGGGTGCAGCCATTAAGCTATGACCGCGCACAGTTTCTCAATCGACGTCACAGTAGACTGTAGGGTGTGCGCGGTCACAGCCCGCGCCTACAATCCCATATGACACTGGCAGTGGAATCACAGGACATCCAGAAGAAGTTCGGACACTTTACCGCGCTGGGCGGCGTGACGATTCAGATTCCGCGAGGCGAGTTTGTGACGCTGTTTGGGCGCAACGGTGCAGGCAAGACGACTTTTCTCAAAATCGCCGCAACACTGATGCGGCCCACCGAAGGCACGCTGCGGATCGATGGCATCGACATCCGCAAGGAACCCGAAAAGGCGCGGCGGCATATTGGATTCCTGTCCCACAATACCTTTATATATCGTGACCTCTCGGCTAAGGAGAACCTGAGATTCTTCTGCAGGCTTTACGGCGCCGATGCCAGCGACGATCGCCTGATGGGCTTGCTGGAACGCGTCGGCCTGCGGCGCCGGGCCAACGATACGGTGCGCAGCTTCTCACGCGGTCTGCAGCAGCGCCTGGGAATCGCTCGCGTTCTGTTGCATGACCCGACCCTGATCCTTCTGGACGAGCCCTACA
>Ga0134122_10000561_pt1 | contig 25263 bp, 23 predicted proteins | sample KB302_FD_96461 | JGI IMG/M metagenome (GOLD analysis project Ga0134122, IMG submission 96461) | Terrestrial soil microbial communities without Nitrogen fertilizer from Kellogg Biological Station, Michigan, USA - KB3-0-2 | ecosystem: Environmental > Terrestrial > Soil > Unclassified ...
GCAATAGTGAACTGTTCGCACGGCGATACGAAGCACATCATGCTGCTGCCTTGCAGTGTTTCCGAATGCTTCGACATGGCGGTGGATGCGTTCGACCTGACGGAGCGTTTCCAGACTCCGATCTTTGTCATGTCCGATCTGGATCTGGGTATGAATAACTGGATGTCGGATGGTTTCAAGTATCCCGAGCGGAAATTCGATCGCGGCAAGGTTCTGAATGCGGAAGATCTGGGGAAACTCGGGAAATTCGAACGCTATCGGGATGTGGATGGCGACGGCATACCCTATCGCACACTTCCCGGAACAAACCATCCGGCCGCGTCGTATTTCACGCGTGGAAGCGGCCACAATGAAAAGGCTCTCTACAGCGAAAAGCCGGAAGACTACACAAACAATATGGACCGGCTGGCAAAAAAATACGACACCGCGCGCGAATATGTACCCCAGCCTGAAGTTCAATATGTAAAGGACGCCAGAATCGGCTTCCTCGCATTCGGCACCACGCACTGGGCGATTATCGAATCGCAGGATCAATTGGACCGGGAGCACAAACTGCCAATCAGTTATTACCGGCTGCGCGCCGTACCGTTTTCCAAACACCTCGTCGAGTTCTTCGAAAAACACGATCGCGTGTATGTGGTGGAACAGAACCGTGACGGCCAGATGGCCGGCCTGATCAAACTGGAATTGTCCTCGGCGTTGGGCGCAAAGATTAGAAGCATCCGCCACTACAGCGGACTTCCGATTGACGCACGTTTCGTTACCGACGCCATCATTGCCGCAGAGACCGCGGAGACTGCCGAAACAGCAGATCAAGGAGCGAAGAAGTAATGTCTACGACAATGCAACCGCCATCATCCACGCCGCCGCCGAAAGTCAACCGGATCGGCTTGAGCCTGGCGCAATACAAGGGTGCCGACTCCACGCTCTGCGCCGGATGCGGTCACGACGCCATCACAGCTTCGATCATCAAGGCGTTTTATGAATATGGAGTGGAGCCGCATCGGGTGGCGAAACTCAGCGGAATCGGGTGTTCGAGCAAGACGCCCGCATACTTCCTCGGCCAGTCTCACGGATTCAACGCCGTGCATGGCCGCATGCCCGCCATCGCCACCGGAGTGATGCTGGCGAATCAACAGCTTCTTGCCGTTGGAGTGAGCGGCGATGGAGACACCGCATCGATCGGCATGGGCCAGTTCGTGCACCTGCTGCGCCGAAATATTCCGATGATGTATATCGTCGAGAACAACGGCGTCTACGGGCTGACCAAGGGACAGTTCTCCGCAACCGCGGACTTCGGATCCAAAGCCAAGAGTGGTTACATCAACGATCTGCCGGCAATCGATATCTGCGCTTTGGCGATCGAACTGGGCTGCAACTTCGTCTGCCGTTCATTTGCCGGAGATCCGAAACAGCTTGGAGCGCTACTGAAGGCCGCACTGGGTCACAAAGGCACGACGCTGTTTGATGTGATCAGCCCGTGCGTGACGTTCAACAATCACGAAGGCTCCACCAAGAGCTACAAGTACGCCAAGGATCACGAAGAGCTGCTTCACGAGATTTCGTACGTTCCGTTCTTCGAACAAATCAATGTCGAATACAAGGAAGGCGAAGTGAAGGACGTGGAACTGCACGACGGTTCCCATATCCGGCTGCGCAAGACGGCGCACGACTACGATCCAACCGACAAAGGGCAGGCTCTGAATATGCTGCGGGTATGTCAGGAAACCAATGAATTCCTGACCGGTTTGATTTATGTGAATGAGGAAAAGCCGGACTTCCTGAGCCAGCTTCACATGGTTGATGATCCGCTGGCCACTCTGCCTCAGGAACTGACGCAGCCCAGCGAGGCGGACTTGAAAGCGATCATGGAAGAATTGATGTAGTCGGCTCGTGCAATGAGAGATCGTGCGCGGTCTTCGCCCGCTTCTACAGTTTGTCTACTTCTTTGGCGCGGCCTGAGCCTCAGCTTCTTTTTGCTGTAGAGTGGTTCGGGTTTGCGCCAATTCCCTTTGGGTATCCCCCAGTCTTACCTGGGCATCGACCAGTCTGGCCTGGGCGTCGTTGCGGGCCGCCATATCGGTGACGGGATTGTAGAACTCGATCGAGACATCGTTGATTTTTAATTTCAGCGCGGTTTCCTGGTCTTCCAGGTCCCGAATCCTGGCGCGCAGTTTTTGGACAGGGTCGTCTGATGGCGGAACCACAACTGCAGGCTTCGCGGCCGTGGCCGGAGCAGCGGGAGCAGGAATGGGAAGTCTGCCAGGCATAATTGCAACCGGAATGGCAGGATCCACGGAGTGCGCGTTCGCGTCTGTAAATACGCGGGTGCTTTTGACCTGGGCCTGGCGCGCGCGTTCCTGCCGGGCGGCGTCGGCAATCGTTTGAGCTCCAAGCGATATAGAAGCGGCGACAATCAGAATCAGGGGTTTCATGTCTGAAATTATACTCATACAGTGCAAAGCCTGTGAAAGTGAGGTCAGTTTTGTGCCGGCCGAGGCCGGCCGGTTAATCTGTCCCAACTGCAAAAAGCCGATTCGGCTGCAGGTGGACCGGTCGCTTTCCGAAAATCACATCGTCCAGCATTGTGTAGCATGCGGCCATGACAGTCTCTATATCCAAAAAGATTTTAACCGGGCCCTCGGTATCGCCATTGTCGTCGTGGGAAGTACCGCCAGCGTCTTCTTCATGACTCGAAGCGAGCCGCTCTACGCCATGCTGGCACTGGCAATCACGGCGGCCGTGGATTACTTTCTGTACCGCCTTGTGGGGGATGTAACGGTCTGCTATGCGTGCCACACGATTTATCGCGGATTCGAAAAGAATCCGAACCACACGACATTCGATCTCAAGGATCTCGAAAAGTACGGCGGCCGGGAGCCCAGGTTTTGAATGAATTGGCGGTGATGCGCTCCGAACTCCCCGCCTGGATTAGGCGGGGTGGCTGCGCCATCAAGCAAATATCGCGCAGCACCATGAATCGGCGCAGACGGGGCGGTAGATCAAGTTCCAGCAAGATTTCTTTGTTTGTATTTGATCTACCGCCCCGTCCGCTCCATCTAAGGAAGCTTTGCAGCATTTTCTTGAGGTCGCGGCCACCCCGCCTAATCCAGGCGGGGAATTCGGGCCCCCATTCCAATTGATTCACACCTTCTATGACCGCGCACAATCCTGAATATACGGGCACCTTAGATTGAGAAATCGCGGGCGGTCATAGACCCGCCCCTACAGTAAAATTTGCCCCTCCGCCAGCCTTGATAATGCGGGTAGCTTTGGGTTATCGTCGTTATTCTAGTTTCGCCCCTAAGAACATATAGATGAACGCGAAAACGGTGGATCCGCACTCACTCGCCATGGCTCAGCGCCCGGCGCTTCCTCCTCGAGAGACGCAGCTCAAAATCCTCTACTACATGAAGGTCGTCCGTGAACTGGAAAACCGGATCGAGCGCAAACTCTACCGGCAGGGCAAGATTGTCGGCGGCGTTTACGTGGGCCGGGGCCAGGAGGCCATCGCGGTCGGCAGCTGCATCGACCTTCGCTCCGATGACGTGGTGTGTCCGTCGCACCGGGACATGGGCGCGTTTCTGATTCGCGGCATGTCTCTCCGAACCATATTGGCCCAGTATATGGGGAAGAAAACCGGAGCAACCAAAGGGAAAGACTCCAACATGCACATGGGCAGTCTGGAACACAACCTGATTGCCTTTATCAGCATGTTGGGAGACAACGTTCCGGTGGCGGCGGGAATAGGACTCTCCTTCAAGATGCGGGGGCAGGACCGCGTTGTTGTGTGCTCCTTTGGGGATGGCGCCACCAGCCGGGGGGACTGGCACGAGGGCCTGAACATGGCATCCGTGTTGAAGTGCCCGGTCATTTTTATCTGCAATAACAATCAGTACGCGTACTCGACTCCCCTGGAACGTCAAATGGCGGTGGAAAATGTTGCCGACCGCGCACCGGCATATGGAATGCCCGGGGAGATCGTCGACGGCAATGACGTCCTCGCGGTGTGGGATGCATCCCGGCGCGCGATCGAACGCGCCCGCGGCGGACATGGACCGTCGCTGGTCGAGTGCAAAACATTCCGCATGACCGGGCACTCCGCGCACGATGATGCCGGATATGTCCCGGCCGAACTCTTCGAATACTGGGAAACGCGCGACCCGATACGGCGGCTGGAACGCACGCTCGTACAGCAGAACATGCTGTCGGATGCCGGCATCGCGGAAATGCAGCAGGGGATTCATACGGAAATCGACGAAGCCATCGCGATCGCCGAACAGGATCCCTATCCCGAGCCGGAAGATTGTCTTCGCGACGTCTACTTCGAAAAAGAATAATGGCGCTAACCACCTACGTCGAAGCGATCCGCCAGGGAATCGCCGAAGAAATGGAGCGGGACGACAATGTCTTCGTCCTCGGAGAGGACGTCGGCATCTACGGCGGCGCATTCAAGGTCACGACCGGCCTTATGGAGAAATTCGGAGAAACGCGCGTTATCGACACGCCCATTTCCGAGTCTGCGATCGTCGGTGCGGCCATAGGCGCGGCCATGATGGGATTGCGTCCGATTGCGGAAATGCAATTTGCCGATTTCATTTCCTGCGCGTTCGATCAAATCACGAATTTCGCGGCCAAGTGCCGCTATCGCTGGGGTGCGGGGATCCCCATTGTGGTGCGTGCTCCAAGCGGAGGTGGAATTCACGGCGGACCATTTCACTCCCAGAACCCCGAAATGCATTTCGTCCATACTCCCGGACTCAAAGTCGTATGCCCGTCTACCGCGTATGACGCGAAAGGCCTGCTCAAGGCGGCGATTCGCGACCCGGACCCGGTCATCTATTTCGAGCACAAGTATCTGTACCGGAGAATCAAGGAAGAGCTGCCCAGCGATGATTTCATCGTGCCCATCGGCAAGGCCGCGCTGCGCCGTGCGGGATCCGATATGTCCATCATTACTTATGGAGCGATGGTTTATGTTGCGCTCGATGCGGCAAAGGAACTGGAAAAGGATGGAATCGATGTGGAGGTGCTCGACCTTCGCTCGCTTCTTCCTTTCGACCGCGAAGCCGTCCTGGAAACCGTCAAGAAAACGAACAAAGTGATTCTGCTGCACGAAGACACCCGAACCGGCGGGTTTGCAGGCGAACTCGCCGCTCTGATTTCCGAAGAAGCGTTCGATTATCTCGATGGCCCGATTCGGCGCATCACGGCGCCGGATACGCCGGTGCCGTTCAGTCCCCCAATGGAAGAATTCTTCCTTCCGAAAATCTCAGATGTCCTCCGCGTGGCTCGCGAGCTGCGCGCATACTAACCCGGAGAAACCATGGCTGAAACCAAAGTAATCATGCCTCAAATGGGTGAGAGCATCTTCGAAGGCACGCTCACGAAATGGCTCAAGAAACCGGGCGACAAAGTGGAGCGCGACGAAGCGCTCTTCGAGATCTCGACGGACAAGGTGGACTCTGAAATTCCCTCGCCCGTTGCGGGAATTCTGCAGGAAGTTCTCGTAAAAGAGGGTCAGACGGTACAGATCAACACCGTCGTTGCCATTATTGGTGACGGTAGCAGCGCTCCTTCGGCAAAGGCGGCCCCGGAAAAATCCGAGCCGGCAGCGGAGAAGCCACAAGATGCTCCAGCTCCAAAGGCGTCAGCGCCTGCTCCAGCTCCGCCTGCTCCAGCCGCGCCAACAGCGGAGGAAACCGGCGGCAGGCCGACTTCCCCGCTCGTCCGCCGGATTGCAAAGGAGCACGGCATCGACCTCGCAACTCTTGCCGGAAAAGGCACGGGTATCGAAGGCCGCGTCACGAAGAACGACATTCTCAAAGTCGTTGAAACCGGTGGCGCGAAGAAGCCCGCGGCTCCGGCGCCTTCCCCCATCGCCTTTTCCGGCGAAGTGGAGCGCGTCCCAATGACCGCCATGCGAAAGTCGATCGCCGAACACATGATGGCCAGCCGGGGCACGTCCGCACATGTGACAACGTTCTTTGAAGTTGATTGTTCCCGCATCGTGGCGGGCCGCGAAAAGCTTAAAGCCGAATTTGAGCATTCCGGAGTGAAGCTGACGATCACGCCGTTCTTTGTTCAGGCCGCAGTACGCGCGCTCCGTAAATTCCCGATTGTGAATGCTTCAATCGATGGAGATTCCATTGTCTACAAGCGCGACATCAATGTTGGAATTGCGGTCAGCCTGGATGGGGGCTTGATCGTGCCGGTGGTCAAGAACGCAGCGGAAAAGAACCTCCTCGGACTCGCCCACGCGATCAACGACCTTGGAGAACGGGCGCGAACCAAAAAGCTGTCTCCGGATGAAGTGAAGGACGGCACATTCACGATTACGAATCCAGGCATTTACGGAGCCCTGACGGGAACGCCGATCATCAATCAGCCCCAGGTAGCCATCATGGGAATGGGTGGCATCAAGAAGCGCGCTGTTGTGATTGATGACGCCATCGCCATCCGCTCGATGATTGTCCTGTCGCTGTCCTTCGATCACCGGTTGATCGATGGGGCGGTTGCCGACCAGTTCATGGCGGATATCCAGAAGCAGCTCGAAAACTGGCAGGGATAGCTAGGGGTTTGCCGTGTGGGATAAATTGAAGAATCGGCCCGCGGTCGCGGCAATCGCTCAGGACCTCCTGCAATCGTTCGGCAAGCTTCAACCCAAACTCGAACATCTTGCGCCGACACCACTCCCGGACAAGGCGTTGATCGTTCAACTGCTCGATGATTTCCTCGAAGCAATATATCCCGGATACTTCGGCCGCAAGTTCATTGAAACTTCACACATCGGACATCATGTCCGCGGGCTGGTGGATTCGATCTACGAACGGCTCTGTGTCGAGATCTATCGAAGCGTCCGGCCAGTCTGCCAGGAACCTTCGGTGGTCTGCACGCACTGCCAGGGTCTTGCCGAAGAACAGGCGCTGGCGCTGTTGGGCAAATTACCCGCACTTCGTGCCGCACTTTCAGTCGACGTTCAGGCGGCATATGACGGAGATCCCGCGGCCAAGAGCATCGATGAGGTGATTTTTGCCTATCCGGCAATCGTTGCGATTACGATTTTCAGAATCGCCCATGAGTTGCACCTCCAGGGAATTCCGCTGCTGCCTCGAATCATGACCGAGCACGCGCACTCGATTACCGGGATCGATATCCATCCCGGCGCGACAATTGGAATGGGGTTCTTCATCGATCACGGGACAGGTGTCGTCATCGGTGAAACGACAATCATTGGGAATCATGTGAAGCTCTATCAGGGCGTCACTCTTGGCGCGTTGAGTTTCGCCATGGATGAAGAGGGCCGGTTGATTCGCGGCAAGAAGCGTCATCCGACCATTGAAGACGAGGTCGTGATTTATGCCGGCGCGACAATTCTTGGCGGCAACACGGTCATCGGCCAGGGTTCGGTGATCGGCGGCAACGTCTGGCTCACGCATTCGATTCCGGCGAATAGCAAGTTCCGTAACGAAGCGTAGGCCTCTCCCGAAGGGAGAGGGTGGCGCAGCAGCGCCGGGTGAGGGGTAAATAAACTAGCTCCCCCCGCCCCCTTCAACCGAGGTACTCCGCCGCAAACACCTCCGGATTCACATGCTCCGCGAACCAATCGGCAAGCCGTTCGTACTGGATATCCTTCTCGTCGGGTCTCCTGTTTCCCAGTCTGCGTTGAAGCACTTCCTCCAGCACCGCCTGATTCTCGAACGCGCCATGAATGTATGTCCCGACGATTCGAGGCAACCGAACTCCGTCCCGTCGTCCATCTTCCAGAACAGCGAACGGACTTCCGCCGTCGTCGATAGTGGTAACGCCCATATGAATTTCATATCCATGAAATGGAATTCCCGATTGGGTACGAGCCGCGACCAGGCGCATCGTTTTATGAGCCATCAATCGCGTGACCGCCCGAATGAATCCCAGGCCGCGGACGGAACCCGCAGTGGATTCGACCCGTTCCGGATCCAGAATCTCGTCGCCCAGTATTTGGTACCCGCCACATATCCCGACGATCGTTGCGCCTTCACGGTATTGCTGCTGAATCCAGGCCTCCATTCCGTTCTTTCGAAGCCACTGCATGTCCTCCACCGTGTTTTTTGTGCCCGGCAGGAAAATCACATCGAAATGTTCATGGACTGGCTGAGAAAGATACGGAGCATCGTGAATCAAACGAAAGTCTGTGAAATTGGAAATATGCGGAAACTTCACGATCGCCACACGAGGGTTCGCGTCCAAGGCATTCGAGAATCGAGCCACCGGGCGGCTGTCGAGCGAAACGCTGTCCTCGGGATCGAGATGGATATCCGTCGAATATGGAAAGACTCCGAGACAACGGCGGCCGGTCTTCTCTTCAAGAATCCGGACTCCGTCTTCAAACAGCGAGGTGTCTCCGCGAAACCGATTGATGAGAAAAGTTCGAACCAGCGCCGATTCCTCCGGATCGAGAAGCTGAAAGGTTCCCGCAACAGATGCAAACACGCCACCCCTGTCGATATCGGCGACGAGAATCGATGGCGCCTTCAATCGCACCGCCAGTCCAAGATTCACCAGATCGCAATGCTTAAGGTTCAATTCCGAGATGCTTCCGGCTCCTTCAATAACAATGTAGTCATAGGTCGACGCGAGACGTTCGTAGCTCTCAGTTACGGCCTGGCGAAGAAAATCGAAATTGTCGTAGTATTCCCGCGCCGTGAGGGTTTTCCATGGCTGACCATTCACGACAACCTGACTGCCCAGATCCCCCGTGGGTTTTAGAAGGATGGGATTCATGTCGGTGTGAGGAGACAGTCCGCATGCTTCTGCCTGCGCCGCCTGCGCTCTTCCGATTTCACCGCCATTTTCGCAAACCATGGCGTTGTTCGACATGTTTTGCGCTTTGAACGGAGCGACTCGCAGGCCCATACGGCGGAGATATCGGCAGATTGCGGTTGCGACCCAGCTCTTGCCGACATGGGAACCTGTCCCGCCGATGAATATTGGTTTAGCGCTCAATGGGGATTTGCCTTAAGGAAGCTGTAGGGGCGGGCGGAAGATGGGAATGAATTGTGGGGGCGATCCCTCTCCCGAAGGGCGAGGGATTTGTCCTCCAAATTCATTCACACCTTCCGCCCGCACCTGGAGTCTAGTACCGAAATTTGATTCCCGCGATCGCCCAGGCTTTGGGTCCAATAAATCCGTTTTCGTACGCCTGCTGATTGAACATATTCTCGACCTTGACATAAAACTCCGCCGTATGGCGATCCGAAAGCGGGTAATCGTAATGGAATGCGATATCTGCCTTGACGGGACCGTCGAACACAAATTGACGCCCGGACATGGAAAGCGTGTACTTGCTGAGCGCAGACATGTCGAACGCAACATTGGCGCGACTGCCGAACCATTGCGTCGCAGTGACTGTAACGGTGTGAGGAACCTCACCGACTGTCTTGAAATAGTTGGCGCCTATCGTCGCGGCGCGCGAATCGGAATTCACATACGTATACGACAATCCAAGGTTGGTCCTGGCTGTCGGCGACAGATGACCGCTGATTTCGACCCCACGCGCGATGCCGCCACCGACATTCGCGTATCCACCAAAGGGGCGGCCGAACGGATCGCCTGAAGGCAGGCTATTCACAAAATCGATCCTCTGCTGCAGGTTGGTATAAAACATCGTACCGCTGAGCGTCAGCTTTGATTGAAACAACTTCTGATCGACGCCGCCGTCGACGGCAACGGAGCGCTCCGGACTCAGGCGTGGGTCCCCTAAGTAACCGAACGATCCACCGCCAAACCGCTCATATCCGGAAGGCGCTCGAAAGCTGTTGCCGACATGACCGCGGAACTTGGTGCCGGATTCCGGAACAAGGTAAGCCAATGCCGCATCGCCCGTGTATGCAGTCGGCGGAGAAACTAAAGCCGTTCCCGTATATGGAGAGACCAATCCCGCAAAGTCCGGGTTCTGGAGGTTGAAGAACTGACTTCGGCCTCCAACCGTCAATTGAAGCCGGCCTCCAAGAAAACGGAGTTGATCCTGAAAGTAAACGGCATTGCTGCGCTGCCGAAGTTTTATGAAATTTGCCGATGCGGAGGTGCTGTAATTGGTGCCGCTGAAGCTGACGTAACTCTCACTTTCGAATTCGTATCCAAAAGAGATGAGGTTATAACGCCCAATGTGCTGATCGAATCTCGCCTGTAACGTGCGCGTATAGCCATCCAGGTTATACACCGGACCGACAGTCGAAGGTTCAAAGGAGCCCGGTCCCGCAGGTCCATCAAGGCCGGTGCGTGTGGTTTTGACGCCCTGATAGGTCACGTGATACGAACCACTGCTCGTTACCTGATGCTGCAGGGTAATCCCCCCACTCCAAAACGTGCTCAACAGGCGGCTATCCGGATCGATTTGATTCGGAATGTATGTCGCATTGCCGGAGTTGTAAGGCTGACCCTTTTCGAATAATTCAAGCTGGTCCGTTGGAAGGGCGATGGCGTTCACCGGACCCGTGGCTGGAAAATTCGCGAGCTGCGCGGACTTGACGGTCGGACTTTCCGTAGTCGCCAGGTAGCTGTTGGCATACCAGAGTTTTCCAGAAAGTGAAATCTTCGGAGTGAAACTATACTTTGCCGAACCCTGCGTACTGCTATTGCGAAAAGGCAGTCCGTCGCGCGGCCCCTTCGTCGCGTTCTGATGGGAGACGGCTCCGCTGTAGGAAAAGCGATCCATTCCAAAGCCGCCACCAAGCGTGACGACACTTCGAAGCATCCCGAGGCCACCGCCTTCTGCGAGTATGGAACCATGGGTCGGGCCGCCGCCGGGCCGTGAAGCGATGTTGATCACTCCACCAGACGCGCTTGAACCATAAAGCGAAGAGCCGGATCCGCGTAAGAGCTCGATTCTCTCGGTATCCACAATAGTCATGTTTTCAAGGAATGCCGTCGCGTCTCCCTGGGGACTGGCCGCATCGCGAAAACGCATTCCGTCGATGAGTACTGCCGTATTCTCCGGCCTCAAGCCTCGAATTTTAACCGTCGTGAAACTGCCGGGGCCTCCCAGAGTCTGAACGCGAACTCCGGGAAGGCTGCGAATGGCTTCGGAAATCGAAAGCTCATCTCGAAGGGAAATCTCGTCGGCATCGACAACATCCAACGCCTTGGCATTTTCGTCCACGTTGAGCGGCGTGCCCGAGGCTGTTACCAGGACTTCCGTATTGGTGCTGGAGATTGCCATCTGCAACTTCACCTTCTCATCGCCCTTCACGACAACTTCGCGAGACACGCGAAGCGTACCAGTCGCGCCTTCCGCCTCGAGAAGATAGGTTCCCCGGGGAATTCCCTGAAAACTGTAGCTGCCTTCCTTTGAACTCGTGGTGCTCCGCGGCTCGCCGCCAGTACGGTCGAATAGCCGGATTTTCGCGTCGGCGACTGCGCTGCCCTGCAGGTCAACCACCTGTCCCGTCAGGCTCTCCGCATGTACAAACGCCGGCATCACGATCACTGCCAGCACAATGGCAAACATTGAACATGCATTCTTGAATTGAACGAACCTTGCAAACATACTTCTGATCCCCCTGAAAAATAGAATCGCAAACAGATCGGTCATTGGGTCCGTCTGGCAGCGCCAGCCGCACCGGCAGGAACACGTGATTCTCAAAAACCAGAATCTGTCCCTTTCCTGCTGCCGTCGTGAGCCGTACCGCCGGATCCTCCATCAGCCGCTGCAAAGTCTCCGGCGATTTCCCTTTGGCTGCTCCAGAAACGATCCACTCCGGATCCCACCGCAGAATCTGTTCGGTGCTGATCATGTCGTATCCGTGAAGGCCGTGCTCGGCGCCCACATTCACGGCTCCGATGGCGCGCACGATGTCGTGAAACAACGTCTGGTCGCCATAGCTGTATCGGCCGCCGAAGCCGAGTATGCGCGGCGCCGTCATGCCCGCAGGTTTACGTGCTGCCGCCCGTTGAATCGTTTATCGACTCGAAGGTCCGATTTGGAAAAACGCGGGCCGCCGGGAAGGCTGGTTTCCCCGGCGTCTCCGCGCAGCGTGGAAATGGACATGATTCGGCTCCTTAAGGAACCTTCGATTCCATTGAAGGGAGAAGAAAAATTGAATTGTTCGAAATATGGGGTGGCCCATCTCGCCCTTCGCCTCGAAGGCTCAAATGAAATTCAGCGTTGTTACGCCGGCCATCGACAGGTCTTCGGACTCGCAGGCATCTGATTCCTACTGGCCGTAGCTTCCCAGGTCGTCATGACCCAGTGCTCGAATACGGCGGTCGTTCCTGCTTACCGCTGCGGGACAGTTCCGGATTCACACCGGATTCCCTTGTGATAGCGAAGTGAACCTAACATGAAAATTCCGAGCGCCGCAATCATCATTTTTGTTTCCCGCATCGATGCGCTATTCTCGCCGGGATGAGTCAGCCAACTGCAGTACAGCTCTGGAAATCCGCACCCTGGTTTTCCGCACCCACGTTTGAAGCCTTCCGCAAGGGCCGCTTTGTCATTGCAGAACTCGGCGGACCGCACCGCGTCATCACCACATCTTCGTGCGTTGGAGGAGTCAACACCGCGATTCGACACCTCGTGAACCATCAAAGCTGCGAAGGTTCCGGCCATGCGGAACGGGCCTCCGTGCTGATGGAGCTTGGACTGGACGGTTACCATCACAGCGTTTGCGGCGAACTGGCATTGTCCCCTGATACGACCGCTGTGATGGGAACGGCTGCAAACATGATTTATGCCGCACACGAATACGCGGTGTACGACGATATTCGTGTGGATGCCATCGTCACCGCAGGCGTCGAAGGCAATGCGGCGTGTGCGGGAGATCCGGCATCCTGGGCGGAAACATCTTCGGGTTGGACCAAACTTGCGGAGGTCGCGGGTACGATCAACACCATCGTCGTCGTGAATCAACCGTTGAAGCCGGAGGCGCAGGTTCGAGCGCTGTTGACGATTACCGAAGGCAAGAGCGCCGCATTGATGGAGTTGGGTATATCGAGCCGATACTCCCGGGATCTGGCAACCGGCACCGGCACCGATCAGATCTGCGTCGCAGCGCCCATTATCGAAAGCCGCTATGCCTATGCCGCGACAAATCCGCACAGCAAGCTGGGTGAACTTTTCGGCAGCGCCGCGCGGGCTGCAACAAAGCATGCCCTTCGATGGCAGAACGGTCTCGAGCCGTCGTTAACACGAAGTCTGATTCATGCACTCCGTCGATTCGGATTTTCGGAAAGCGGTTTTCTCGATGCGATGCGAAGCCGCCTGGGTGAAGCCAATCTGCGGCTGTTGGATAAAAACAGAAATTCCGTCCTCTACGAACCGCAAGTCGCGGCAGCGGCATACGCCTTTGCGAGCGTTCTGGACCGCGTGCGCTTTGGCGTTCTCCCTCCTGCCGTTGGCTGCGAGGTGCTGCGCCATCAGGCCGCCACGATAGCGGCATCGCTATCGACGCGCATGGAACGCTGGAATGGGTTTCGGGAGAAGATCATCGTCGATATGAACCAGCCGATAGACGCGGTGTACGATGCGTTGGCTCTCGGCTGGGCGGCAAAATGGGAATTGAAGGACTAGCTCCTTCCGCAGGATTGCTCGCCGCAGGTGTTCTGCTGGATGCTGTTTTTGGGGATCCGCAGGTGCGGTTTCATCCCATCCGTATTCTTGGGAAAACGCTATCCGCTTATGAATCTCTTCTGCGGCGCATGGGATGCGATGGTTACGCCGGCGGAGTCATGCTCTTTCTCATGCTTGCCGTCACATGGGTCGCGATACCCTGTCTGCTCCTGAACCGAATTTATCACTGGAATGAGGAGGCCGGAATCGCGGCTCACGTGATCCTGGTCTACATCTGCTTTGCTCTGCATGATCTTATCGTTCATGTTCGTAAAGTTCAGCGAGCGGCAGACCGCAACGATATTGCCGCGGCGCGGCAGGCCATTGGAATGCTCGTTGGGCGTGATATTGAAAAAATGGATATTGCGGCGTGCCGGCGCGCCGCAATTGAAAGCCTCAGCGAAAATTTCGTCGATGGCGTACTGAGCGCGGTCTTCTGGTATGTCCTGCTTGGCGTCCCGGGACTTCTGCTTTTTAAGATTGTCAGCACCATGGATTCGATGGTGGGTTACAAGAGTGCTCGCTACCTTCGTTTCGGATGGTGTGGCGCCCGACTCGACGATCTGATGAACTTTGTTCCGGCGCGTCTGGCCTGGCTGTTGTTCGGATTTTTTTCAATTCCAAAAGGGTGGCGCGTGGGTCTTGCCCAGCATGGCATACTTCCCGGTCCAAACCCCGGCTGGAGCGAAGCGACGATGGCGGGAATCCTTCGGCGTAAACTCATCGGTCCAATTTGGAAAGAGAATGAACTCGTAACCGAAACATGGCTCGGCGATCCACAGGATCCCGAGGCGGGGAGCACCGAAGATCTGACGAAGGCCGTGAGAGTGGTTGTAGTCGCCGCGCTCGTTTCACTGGTGCTCGGAATGATTTCAATTTATGGAACCTGGAGATGACGGTAATTCATGCAGCTTCTAAATCTGACGAAGAATTCAGAATCTTTTCCGTGAATGATCCTTCGGCCTTCGCTACCATCTGTTGAAACTCTGGAGGCGCACTTGTGATTCGAATTGTTCTATCGCTTCTCGCTCTCTCGCTGCAGGCGGCGGATCCAGCTCCCATGGCGTTCGTCAAGATCGAGCCGGGTTCATTCCGGATGGGATGCTCACCCGGAGACATGATGTGTGACAGCGACGAGAACCCGCAGCATCCGGTCAAAATCACGAAAGCTTTCGAAATTGGCAAGTTCGAAGTCACGCAGGCGCAGTGGCTGTCCGTTATGATGGGGAGAAATCTCAGCCGGTTCAAAGGGGACGACTTGCCCGTGGAAAACATCAGCTGGCTGGACGTGCAGCAGTTCCTCGGCCGGCTGAACGAACGCAATGATGGCTATCATTACCGCATGCCCACGGAAGCCGAGTGGGAGTACGCCGCGCGCGCAGGAACGACGGGGCCGAACACCGGGCCCATCGGCGATGTCGCCTGGTACAACGGGAACTCGGATGCTCACTCCCATCCCATTGGACAGAAGAAGCCGAACGGCTGGGGTCTTTATGACATGGAAGGCAACGTCTACGAGTGGACCGAGGACTGGTATTTCGACTACGAAGAAGACTCGATAACCGATCCGGCCGGACCCTCAATGGGCATTGCCCGTGTGCCACGCGGCGGCTCCTGGGAAAGCGGTCCCCGCGGCGTGCGAACATCGAATCGCAACATGGCCGAACCGCCGGACCGGAACTACAACATTGGATTCCGGTGCGCACGCGTCCCGATTTCAAAATGACGAACCCGATCAGCCGCCGATCGTTCATGACGCTGCCGGCTCTGGCACCGCTCGGCGCGCTTGGCTCGAGTCTGGGAGCGGATGAACACCGGTTTCATTACGATCACATCATCGGAACGTCGCTGGACCTCGCGGTGTGGACGCCGCATTACATTGGTTCCGGCGGCGGCACTCGAAACATCGCCCGCCAGGCCGCACAGGCCGTGCTGGCAGAGATCCATCGGCTAACTGCGATCTTGAGTACGTATGATCCGGAAAGCGAGATCAGCCGGTTCGATCGATTTGAACATCGCGAGCCATCCCGCGAACTTGCCGAAGTGCTCGAACTATACAGGATCTGGGAGAATCGAACGGGCGGCGTGTTGTCCGTACGGCCTCGCGGCGCCACTACGCCACTGAACGTGGACGCACTCGGGAAAGCGTATATCATTGATCGCTCGGCGGAGGCGGCACGCCTTGCCGTCCCGGATCTCGCTGGCCTGGTGCTGAATATTGGCGGAGATATCGTCGTTTGGGGCCGTGAATGTGAAGTGGGAATCACCGATCCGGCTGCGCCGGCCGACAACGCTGATCCGCTGACACGCATTGTCATTCGTGGCGGCGCGGTTGCAACCAGCGGGACTTATCTGCGAGGTGCACATCTGATCGACGCGCGAACGGGGAGGACTGAAATCCGGGCATCGAGTTCAACGGTCGTTGCTCGCAATGCGGTGACGGCGAATGCCCTGGCGTCAACACTCTGCATCCTGAACGCGGATGAGGGCATGAGGCTTGTCGAACGAACCCGCGACGCGGAAGCGCTGCGAATCGACCGCAGCGGCGCGGTGCAACGTAGTTCCGGATTTACAGCTGTGGAACGATTCCGAAGAGTTCAACAGACGACTGCGGCGAATTGGCCGCTGGGATATGAAGTATCGATCGCAGTGACGCTGAAACCGATTCCACCGGGAGAAGATGCTCCATACCTTGCTGCCTGGGTTGAAGATGCGACGGGTAAGCTCGTACGTGCCATCGTGCTATGGGGAAGCAAGGACAAATACAAGCCGGAGCTGTCCAGCTTCTGGATCATTACCGGCGGATCGAAAGACCTGCTTTATAAGGTGTCGAAGGTCACGCGCCTGCCCGGAACGTATAAGATCGTATGAAATGGCCTGGATGATAATGGCAAGCCCGTGCCAAAGGGAAATTATCGAATCGTGATTGAGACGAATCGCTACCACGGTACGTATGCCAAGCAGTCGGGCATGATCGCGTGCAATGATATTGCCGCGACGACGACGCTCAGCGGAACGACAAACTTCGAATCCATCATCATTCAGTACGGCCCGAAACCAACAGCTGTCTGATGTAAGAATTCCTCTCCCGAAGGGAGAGGGTGGCGCAGCAGCGCCGGGTGAGGGGTCATAAAATGTCCCCCTTCATGTTCCTTTTCTTTACCCCTCACCCTACCCTCCCCTTCGGGAGAGGAATTCCTTCTTCCTTCTGCCTTCTTCTACTTATTCTTGGCGTCTTTGGGATAGTAGAACTTCAAGTGGCAGGTTTCGCACGCCTTGTCGATAGCTTCGCCTGCATCGGACAGCGCCATTGCGTTTCTGGCATCGATTGCCTTTAGTGCGGGCAGGATGGAATCGTGAAGATCGTGCGTCATCTTTGTCCAGGTAACTGGATCCTTGTGGATCAGCGCGTCGATTTCTTCCGGCGTCAGGTTCACCGGATCTTTCGATATTTCACCCGCCTTTGCCACACGACGTCCGGGAATCAAAATCAGGTCACAGGCTTCCATGAGCGTAATCGCGCTGTCCCGGACATCTTTCCACTCCTGTTCCGTCTTCGGAGCCTTCTCTTCAATTCCTTTTGCCGTCACCGATGAGGAAACGGCGTTCCAAAGTACATTCGCGCTCGGCATCACCATGGACCCCATGATTTCTCTCATGGTGGATGACAGCTTGTATTCCGGTTCTTTGGGGAGCTCCGGCTTAGCGCAGCCACTGGTGAGAATAACCGCCAGGCCCGCTGCTGTCAGGAATGAACGAATACGCATTGAACTCACCTCTAAAATTGGGGTCAGACCCCTCGTTCCCCCATTTCGGAAATGGGGGAACGAGGGGTCTGACCCCAATTACTGCTTGACGTAGATTTCGGCGCCCGCCTTGAGAAATTCCCCGCTCTTTTCATCCATGGCGGCCTTTACTTCTTCGGTGATCTTCATGGAGCAGAACTGAGGACCGCACATGCTGCAGAAATGGGCGGACTTCGCGCCATCGGCCGGAAGCGTTTCGTCGTGGAAATCCCGGGCGGTTGTCGGATCCAGACTGAGATTGAACTGATCTTCCCAGCGGAATTCAAATCGCGCCTTGCTCAGCGCGTTGTCGCGTTCCTGCGCTCCGGGATGGCCCTTGGCCAGATCCGCAGCGTGGGCCGCGATCTTGTAAGCGATGACTCCGTCTTTCACATCCTTCGCATCGGGCAATCCGAGGTGTTCTTTCGGCGTGACATAGCAGAGCATCGCGGTCCCGAACCACCCGATCATGGCGGCTCCGATGGCGCTGGTGATGTGGTCGTAACCGGGTGCGATGTCCGTAGTCAGCGGCCCAAGCGTGTAAAACGGCGCTTCATGCGTCAGTTTCAATTGAAGGTCCATGTTCTCTTTGATCATGTGCATCGGCACATGGCCGGGGCCTTCGATCATCACCTGAACATCATGCTTCCATGCCACGGTCGTAAGTTCTCCCAGCGTCTCCAGTTCACCAAATTGCGCATCGTCGTTGGCGTCCGCAATGGAACCGGGGCGCAAGCCATCTCCCAAACTGAACGACACGTCGTAGGCGCGCATGATTTCGCAGATGTCTTCGAAGTGTGTGTAGAGGAAGTTCTCCTGATGGTGGGCCAGGCACCACTTCGCAAGGATCGAGCCGCCGCGGCTGACAATTCCGGTGCGCCGCTTGATGGTGAGCGGAATGTACCTCAACCGGACGCCGGCATGAATCGTAAAATAATCGACGCCCTGCTCGGCCTGTTCAATCAAAGTGTCGCGATAGATTTCCCAGCTGAGATCTTCGGGACGGCCACCGCACTTTTCCAGCGCCTGATAAATCGGCACGGTTCCAATCGGCACCGGCGAATTCCGAAGAATCCATTCGCGCGTCTCGTGGATGTTTTTTCCGGTCGACAGATCCATGACGGTGTCCGCGCCCCAGGCGATGCTCCAGCACATCTTTTCCACTTCTTCTTCGATCGAACTCGAAATCGCGCTGTTGCCGATGTTCGAGTTGATCTTGACGAGGAAATTCCGGCCGATGGCCATCGGCTCCAGTTCGAGGTGATTGATGTTTGCGGGAATAATCGCGCGGCCCCGCGCCACTTCGTCGCGAACAAATTCGGGAGTGATGACATCGGGGATGCTTGCGCCGAACGATTCTCCCTTGTGCTGAAATCGCAGGTTGGAGCGTTCTACCGGACCGGCTTCGCGTTCGCGTTCACGACCCAGGTTCTCGCGGATGGCGACAAATTCCATTTCCGGAGTAATCACGCCCTTTCGTGCGTAATGCATCTGCGACACGTTGCCGCCCGGCTTTGACTTGCGCGGCCGTCGACGGACACCGGGAAAGATTTCCAGTTCGTTTCGTCCCGTCGTTTTTGCCGCATGTTGTTCGCTCAGATAGCCATTGTCTTCGGGGCGGGTGCGGCGTCCCTCATACTCCAGCGTGTCGTTGCGTTCGAGGATCCAGGATTCGCGCAGCGGAGACAGCCCCATGCGAACGTCGCATGAAGCCTCCGGATCGCCCCAGGGGCCTTGCGTATCGTAGACTCGAAAGCTGGAATTATCTTGAAGTCCGATCTCGCGAAATGGAACTCGGATCGAAGGGTGAACTTTGCCGCCAGCCCAGACGCGAGAACTTGCAGGAAATGTAGTCATGGTGCCTCCCTACGTCGGAATTACCCGAATCAGGTTCATGGGGTCGTCCGCCGGGCCAGTCCTTGCCCCCGGATCCTCTCAGCGATTACCGCTCCCCCGTTTTGTCGATGTGATTTTAAACGCTGAACGAACTGCCGCAGCCGCAACTGCCGGTGGTATTCGGATTGTTGAATTTGAATCCTGCGCCATGCAGGCCATCGACGTAGTCCACTTCGGATCCATCCATATAAAGCAGGCTGGCCTTGTCGATGAAAACCTTCAGGCCTTCGAATTCGAATACGGCATCGCTTTGATCGTTGAATGCTTTGTCGAAGCCCATCCGATAGGAGAAACCCGAGCAACCGCCCCCCACAACTTGGATGCGCAGGCCGGCGTAGGGTTCGGGTTGATCCGACAGGATCTCCCGAACTTTCTCTTCCGCTTTCTTTGTCAATGTAATCGCCATAATGTTGTCCTTCCTTACTGACTCTCTTTAAGAACTGGCGACGCCCATCGCCTGGAGCCGGATCGTGCGTTCTCGAGGTCCATCCAGCTCCGCCATAATGATGCTCTGCCACTCGCCCAATACGATTTCACCTTCCGCGATCTGGAATGTCAATGTCATGCCCAGAATCAGGGATCGAAGATGAGAATCGGCATTGTGGCGATCGCAGTCCGACAGTTCAGGGTCATTGTGCCGGTAATAGGTGTCCCCATCGGTCAGGCCCTGGATATACGTTTTCACGTCGTGAACCAATGCGTCCTGCCATTCATTGATTAGAATAGCGCACGTCGTGTGCATTGACGAGACGATCACGGAACCGGCCCGAACACCTGACGATCGTACAAAATCGCGAACCATTTGCGTTAAATTGTAGAGCTCTTCCCGGTTCTCGGTCTGAACCCTGGCAACGCTCGTCGCAACCCGGTATGCCCCTGTTACAACTTCAACGGCAGCCTGTTCTGGTACTTTCACGGAGGCAGAAGCCATAATCTCTTGAACCCCTTATGCGGCTGTTAGCGAACGAGTATTATAACAAATTATATTGAAACTATTTAGACAGGATTCTGAAATTCACCTTGCTGTGATTCAAATTCGAGCCGAAAATCATGTCAATGGTCAATACCGTTCTAATCGTCGCTGTTATTCTTGCCATTGTGGCAGTGGTCGTTGCAATCAAAAAACAGGCCCATGTCACAAGATCCTTGTCCGTTGAAGAACAATCCCTGAACTCCCAGGTGCTTGAGAAGTCTACCAAACGCATGGAATTGACGGTTGCCGAAGCGCTTGCCGAGAAGGCGCGCGATCCGCGTTTGGCCACCATGACTCAGGAGGATCTGGCCTACGAGGTTCTGAAGGAGTGCTTCGACCCGGAGATTCCGCTGAACATTGTGGACCTCGGCTTGATTTATGACGTGAAGGTGAATCCCGATAACGTGAATGTGAAGATCACCATGACGTCACCGGCCTGTCCGTCCCACGTTCAAATCGGGGAGGACATCAAACTGAAGCTGACCGATGCGGGTTTTCCGGATCCGAAAATTGAGGTCGTGTGGGAACCGGCATGGTCACCGCAGCGGATATCGGAAGCGGGGCGCAAGGCGCTGGGGATTTAGGCTGGGGATTTAGGGGGCTTGAAGAAAGGGAGAGGGAAGTAGAGAGAGAGGAATTCCTCTCCCGAAGGGAGAGGGTAGGGTGAGGGGTCATGAAATATCCCCCTTCATGTTCCTTTTCTTTACCCCTCACCTAGCGCTGCTGCGCCTTCCTCTCCCTTCGGGAGAGGAATTAAATTAAAACAGAAACGGCCACCTGATTAATCAGGTGGCCGTTTGGTTTGGAACGATCCGAACTAGTTGCTAACGACTTCTTCGGCCTTGCGCTTCGCCAACTCGATCTTCACAAGCTGTCCCGCTTCGGTCGAGCCCAGGTTCTTTCCGTAAGTGAGCTCGTCCATCATGCGTTTCATCTTCTCGGCTTCGCGCTGAGCCGCGCGCCGCAGCTTTTCTTCCTCGGCCGCCGTCTCCGGAACGTCCTCAACATGCTCACGCACCCGGGCGGTATCCTTCGCGTTCAATATCAGATTGTGCTGGAAGTCCGTCAGCGGAACATCATGGCCGCCGGCGTAGACGCCGTGCTTGCCATACTTCTTGTTCCACTCCTGGACGCTGGCGGTTTTGTACATGTTTTCGATGATCTTCCGCCATCCGATGCCCGTGTTGTAGGCGCAGAATGAGATCTCCCCCAGCTGTGTGGCATACGGAATGATGCACATTTCGGTGCGGCGGAAATCGTAGTTGAACAAATCCTGGAACCACATTCCTGCAATGAACAGGAAGTTCCACGGATCCTGCCGGCGTTTCTGAACATCTTCAACGGTGCGGTCGCCGGAAACCTTGCCATAGCTCTTGCCGCTTAGGCCAAACGATTTGTCGAATTTCTTCATGATGTCCATCAGCGTCAGGCTTGGCGGTCCGCCGAATGGGTTGTAGTTTTTCAGGAGAGCGAGGGCCATCATGCTATTCGAAAACCACTTGCCGCGGCCGGAATCGGTGATCTGCTGCATGTCGGAAACCAGGCCGGGAATATTCAGGAACTGCGGAACCGGAGCGAATTCCTTCGTCTCCTTATTGATCATCATCGCGGTGCCGACACCGCAATTCGGATGGCAGCCGCAACTGACCTGACCCCAATCGGCGCCGGGCCCGTGAACCAGGTCCGCGAAATCGGCAAACGCACCCATCAACGATAACGGGAACCAATCGCGTGTCGGTTCGGTGATGCCGACCTGGCTCTTCACGTCGTTGGCCAGATGCGACAACGTGTATCGCTGACGGAGGCGGCGTTCCGGAGTGATGTCTTCATCGCGTCCGGTAAACGACACGGGCTGGAAGGCGATGAAGGCGATCTTCTTCGGATTATCCATGGCAAACCGGATGATGGAACCCACCTGGTCGTTATTCACGCCGTTGACCAGGGTGACGACCAGAATGATTTCGACGCCGGCTTCGTGCAGGTTGTCGATGGCCTTTAACTTCACATCGAACAGGTTGCCGATCTGGCGATGGCTGTTCGCGTCATTACCGATGCCGTCAAACTGGAGATACGCATATCGAAGGCCGGCGGCTGCCGCTCGCTTCGAAAACTCCTTGCTCTTGGCGAATTCGATGCCGTTGGTCGCGGCCTGAACGCTGGAGTAGCCCAGTTTCCGGGCGTACGCCACCGCGTCACAGAAGTAAGGGGACATGGTCGGCTCGCCGCCCGAGAACTGAATGGACATCTGACGGCGGGGTTTGATGCCGATGGCGTTATCCATGATCTCCTTGACGTCTTCCCAGGAGAGTTCATGGACGTATCCCACCTGATTGGCGTCCATGAAGCATGGGTCGCACATCATGTTGCACCGGTTCGTGAGATCGACCGTCAGAACGGAGCCGCGGCCGTGCTTGATGGTGCTGGTGCCGTGGTTATGGAGTCCCTCATCGTTGTGGGCCGGAATATCGCGGCCGGGGAAGTTCTTCTCAATCCATTCCAGGAACTTGACGTCGATGGCCATGAGGTCTTCGGTGCGGCCATGCTGGGCGCAATCCTTGACCATCCAGACCTGGCCGTCGCGTTCGATGATCTCGGCTTTCACTTCGCCGACTTTTTCGTGGAGGAGCTTTGTCCATTCCTGCTGCCCTCCGATAATCGCTTCCCGAGCTTCCTTGACACATTCGGGGCAAAGAGAATCGGTCTGGCGCGGCCAACCCAGGGTCGGTTTGGTCTTCTGCCAGGACTTCAATAGGGGTTTCTCCGTCCACTTTGGGGTGAACGGCAAAGACGGGTTGAACCGGTTGAAGTACTGAACCGTATCGAACGCAACGCCGGCGCCATAGCAAACGGCGGCGTCGACATATTTTGTCAGGCGCTTGCCCAGTGGAGCCTTGGCCTTGTTACGTACGGTGTAGTCGGCATGGGGTGTTTCGAACGCTGCTTGACTCAAGTCAGACAAAGAGGCCTCCTTATATTTATCGGAGCGGTGGCTGCCCTTCCCGTATCTGGGAAGCGTGCCAAAGTGACAGTAAACGGGGTTCAGGATAACCAACAAGCCCTGAATCTTCAACACAATTGTTGGGCAAGTCCTAAATTTTCTATAGGCTTACAGTGAGCCTACAGGCCGGACAATTTCCACCGAAACATAGTCTGCGCGGGGCGCCGCCAACGGCGAAATCTTCCGCACCAGAACTCGGACCTGCGGCGTTGGAAACTTTTCCAGAATCCGGCCGGCAATTTGTTCGGCGACGGTTTCAACCAAGTGGAACTCCGTACCAGCGCAGACTTCAGCCACGGCCCGGGCCACCGTGCCGTAGTCGATGGCATCCTTTATAGAGTCCGTCTGGGCCGCCGGACGCACATCGACCAGGAACTCTACATCAATAGATAGGCGTTGCTTCACCGCCCGCTCTTCGGCCGGTACACCAATCGACGTCAGACAGTCCATTCCGGAAATGAGAATCTTGTCGGGGGGGGTCATTTGTCCGTATCGTCGAGCGGTTCCCGGCTGTCGAAGCCGGAATCGACGTCGTGCCAGTACCCGATCGAGTCTTCACCCAGTTGCCAGCACAGGTACACGACTCGGCCGCGCCGCATATACGGGAAATCGCAAAGCCCCTTGTCGGCGTCCTTCAAAAGGACGCCCATTTCCTTCAATTGATGGAGCAGGAACATGAGGTGCGAAACGGCTTCGACGTATTGAACGCCGTAGGGCGTAAATCCGTCCAGCGGCGCTTTATCGCGCACCTTCTGGATTTCCGGATTCAGCTCCCGGACGCGGCGCCATTCCCCGGTAACTTCCTCCAGAATCGTACGGATTCTGGGCAGGAGCCGGGACGCTTCTTCTAGGGTAAAAAGCCGTTCTTCCATTTCCTTCAAGAATCAGTGTTCCAGCCACCGCTCCGCTTCGATGGCAGACATGCAGCCGGTACCGGCAGCCGTGACGGCCTGCCGGAACACCGGATCCTGAACATCGCCACAGGCGAAGACGCCGGGGATATTGGTTCGCGTGGAGTTTCCGGAAGTCTTGATGTAGCCGCGTTCATCGAGATCGATCTGGCCTTTAAAGATGTCGGTGTTCGGATTGTGCCCAATGGCGACAAACAGCCCATCGACATCCAGGCCGGATGTCTGATTGCTTTTGACATCGCGCAGCTTGAGCGCCGTCACACCGGTTTCCGGGGATCCGAAAACCTCGTCGACAACCGTATTCATCCGGAATTTAATCTTGGGATTGCCCTTTGCTCGATCGAGCATGATTTTCGAAGCCCTGAACGTTTCACTGCGGTGAAGCAGGTTCACTTCCGTGGCGAACTTGGTGAGAAACGTGGCCTCTTCCATGGCAGAATCGCCACCGCCGACAACCGCAATTTTCTTGCCGCGAAAGAAGAAGCCGTCGCACGTGGCGCAGGTCGAAACACCATGGCCCATTAAGCGAATTTCCGACTCGATGCCGATGAGCTTTGCAGATGAGCCCGTGGAGATAATGACAGTCTTGGTTTCGACTTCCTGGTCGCCGTAATACACCTTGAAGGGTGATTGCTTCAGGTCGACTTTGTGCACGAACCCGGTCACGATTTCGGTTCCAAACCGCTGTGCCTGCTTGCGCATGTCTTCCATCAGTTGAGGGCCCATGATGCCGTCGGCAAATCCAGGAAAGTTTTCGACCAGGGTCGTGAGGGTCAACTGTCCGCCCGGTTCCCGCCCTTCGATCATGAGCGGCTGAAGGTTTCCCCGCGCGCTGTATACGGCTGCTGTCAGCCCCGCGGGGCCGGACCCTATGATGACGACGTTTCGCATGAAGGCTGCTCCAATGGTCTCGAATTCAAACGATTAAGGTACCACAAGCTTTGTTACAATCGTTCGACCGCGCCCGTAGCTCAGCTGGATAGAGCATCGGACTTCGAATCCGAGGGCCGGGGGTTCGAATCCCTCCGGGCGCACTCTTCAAACTTGTCAAATGTCCGATGTCCGTTGTGCGATGTCCGATGTACTTGTTTCGATGGCCCAATGTGAAATTA
>Ga0134122_10000562_pt1 | contig 25228 bp, 19 predicted proteins | sample KB302_FD_96461 | JGI IMG/M metagenome (GOLD analysis project Ga0134122, IMG submission 96461) | Terrestrial soil microbial communities without Nitrogen fertilizer from Kellogg Biological Station, Michigan, USA - KB3-0-2 | ecosystem: Environmental > Terrestrial > Soil > Unclassified ...
CGTGCACCGGAAGCGCGTCATGTAGCGGAGGGCGGTCAGCCGGGGCACGGCGCGAGTGTAGATCTGGGCGCTCGCGCGCCCGCGTGAAAGTGTGCGCGGTACGCGCGTGAAAGTGTGCGCGGCTCGCGCATGAGAGTGATGCACGGCTCGCGCACGAGAGTGATGCGCGGCTCGCGCACGAGAGGGATGCGCGGCTCGCGCGCGAGCGTGATGCGCGGCTCGCGCATGAGCGCGTGCGCGGTCCGCGAGAGGGTGGCCCGCGGCGTACAGGCGCGCGAGCGGCCGGCCTCTTTCCACCCGCCCACCCTCCACCCGTCCGAGCCCGCGTTGCCCCGCCGCGCGCGCGCGCCCACGTTCACTCCGGAGGTCGCATGGAGAACGCGACGACTGGCCGGGTGGTGGTGATCACCGGGGCGTCCGCGGGGCTCGGGCGGGCGATGGCGCGCGCGTTCGCGTCGCGCGGGGACAAGGTGGCGCTGCTCGCCCGAGGGGAGGACGGCCTGGCGGAGGCTGACCGGGAGGCGAGCGCGGTGGGCGCGGAGGCGATGGCGATCGCCTGCGACGTCTCCGACGCCGCCGCGGTCGAGTCGGCCGCGCAGGCCGTTCAGGAGCGCTTCGGCGCCATCGACGTCTGGATCAACAACGCCATGGTGTCGGTGTTCTCGCCGGGCGCGCAGATCACCCCGGACGAGCTCCGCCGCGTCATGGAGGTGAACTTCCTGGGCACGGTGAACGGCACCCAGGCCGCCCTCCGCCGCATGCGCAAGCAGAGCCGCGGCACCGTCATCCAGATCGGCTCCGCGCTCGCCTACCGCTCCATCCCGCTGCAGAGCGCCTACTGCGCGTCCAAGGCCGCCATCCGCGCCTACAGCGACTCGATCCGCTCCGAGCTGTACCACGAGCGCTCGCGCGTCCGCCTGTGCATGGCCCAGCTCCCGGCCATCAACACCCCGCAGTTCGAGTGGGTCCGCACCCGCCTCCCCGGCATGCCGCGGCCCCTCCCGCCCATCTACGCGCCGGAGGTGATCGCCGACGCCATCGTCGCCCTCTCCCTGCACCCGCGCCGCGAGGTGTGGATCGGCGGCAGCTCCGTCAAGGCGATCCTCGGTCAGAAGGTCGTCGGCCCCCTGCTGGACCGCTACCTCGCCCGCCGCGGCTACCGCGACCAGCAGGACGCCGTCCCGGTGGAGCCCTACCGGCGCGACAACCTCTTCTACCCGGTGGAGGGCGACCGCGGCGCGCACGGCCCCTACCTCGGGATGGAGCGGCAGCACAGCGCGCAGGTGTGGCTCGACTTCCACCGGCGCGCGGTGGCGGTGGCGGCCGCGGCGGTGGGCCTGGCGCTGGGTGCGGTCTGGGCGCGCGCCCGGACGTGACGCCATGGCCTGGACCCAGCCCCCCATCCACGATCTGGCCCTGGTCGGCGACTGCCGCTCCGCCGCGCTCGTCGACCGCCGCGGCGACGTGGTCTGGCTCTGCTGGCCCCGCATGGACTCCGACGCGCTCTTCGCCTCGCTCCTCGACGGCGAGCGCCGCGGCCACTGGCGCCTCCGCCCGGAGCCCGGGGCCGGGGCCGGCGGCGGCTGGCGCGTGGAGCGCCGCTACATTCCGGACACCAACGTCCTGCAGACCAGCTTCCTCCGCGAGGACGCCGAGGTGGTCCTCACCGACTGCATGACCGTGGCCGACGAGAGCGATCAGCGGCGCCTCCCGCTCCCCGAGCACGAGCTGCTCCGCCGCGTGGAGTGCATCCGCGGCGAGGCCACCGTCGAGCACGAGCTGGTGCTGGCGCCCACCTTCGGCCGCAAGAAGGCCCGCGTCCACGCGCACCCCACCCTGGGCCTGTGCTGCGAGGCCCCCGCCGGCGCGTTCCTCTTCCGCGGCGAGGTCCCGTTCTCCGAGACGCCGGCGCCGGGCACCTTCGGCGGCCGCTTCACCTTGCGCGCCGGCGAGTCGCGCCGCTTCTCCCTCACCTACAGCGCCGAGGCGCCCGCGGTGCTCTCACCCCTGGGCGACGCCTCCGATGACGCCATCCGCCGCACCCTGCGCTGGTGGCGCGCCTGGGCGGCGAAGTGCACCTACCGCGGGCCCTACCGCGACGCCGTCATCCGCAGCGCGCTCGCGCTCAAGCTCCTCTGCTACGCGCCCTCCGGCGCCATCGTCGCCGCCGCCACCTGTTCGCTCCCCGAACGCGTGGGCGGCTCGCTCAACTGGGACTACCGCTACTGCTGGATCCGCGACGCCGCCTTCACCTGCCGCGCGCTCTACGACCTGGGCTACGCGGACGAGGCGGGGTCCTTCATCGAGTGGCTCCTGCACATCACCCGCCTCAGCCAGCCGCGCCTGAGGGTGATGTTCGACGTCTACGGCAACCCCAGCCCGCGCGAGCGCGTCCTGGAAGGCGCCCGCGGCTACCGCGACTCCCGCCCCGTCCGCGTCGGCAACGGAGCCGTCCTCCAGCGCCAGATGGACCTCCACGGCGAGCTGGTGGACGCCATCTACGCGCACTGCCGCCGCGGCGGCGAGCTGGACCGCGACACCGAGGTCCTCCTCGCCGAGCTGGGCAGGTACGTCGTGAAGTCCTGGCACCTCCCCGACCAGGGCATCTGGGAGCTGCGAGGCCCGGCGCGGCCGTACACCCACTCGCGCGTGCTGTGCTGGACCGCGCTGGACCGGCTCATCGAGCTGCACCGCCTCGGCCACCTCCACCGGGTGAAGCTGGACGTGGGGGCGCTCGCCCGCGCGCGGGAGGAGATCCGGCGCAGCGTGCTGGAGGAGGGCTACGACCCCGGCACCGACTCCTACGTCGAGCACCTCGGCGGCCACGACCCGGACGCCGCGCTCCTGCTGCTGCCCTGGTACGCCTTCGAGCCGGCCGACTCGCCGCGCATCCGGGGCACCTTCCGGCGCGTGGTGCACGAGCTGTCCGCGCCCAACGGCCTCCTCTTCCGCAACCCCGCCCTCCGCGAGGCGGGGGACGGCGGCTTCGTGGCGTGCGGCTTCTGGGCGGCGGAGCTGCTGGCGGACGGAGGCGGGCCGCTCCCCCTGGCGCGCGCCTGGTTCGAACAGTTGCTCCGCTGCTGCAACGACGTGGGCCTGATGTCCGAGGAGATGGACCCCCAGACGGGCGAGGCAATCGGCAACTTCCCTCAAGCGTATTCCCACGTGGGGCTCATCTCGGTCGCGCTCGCCCTGGAGGCGCGCGCGCGCCGGGAGCGCGGCCGCCCCATCCCCGCGGTCGTCGCGGAGGAGGCCGCGCCATGAACGTCGGGAGCTGGATGCTGTGGGGGTTCGTGGCCACGGTGGCGCTGACGGCGGCCCAGGTCGCCACCCAGGAGCTCCGCCTCACCCGCGTCAACATCCCCTTCATGCTGGGGTCCATCTTCACCCCGGAGCGCTCGCGCGCGAAGGCGCTGGGCACGCTGTTGCACCTGGTGAACGGGTGGATCTTCTCCCTCGTCTACGTCGCCGCCTTCCAGGCGTGGGGGAAGGCCGGCGCCTGGCGCGGGATGCTCATCGGCCTGGTGCACGCCACCTTCGTGCTGGTGGCCGGCCTGCCCGCGCTCCCCGGTATCCACCCGCGGATGGCGCACGAGTCGTGGGGGCCCACCGCGCGGCGGCAGCTGGAGCCGCCCGGGTACCTGGGGCTCCACTACGGCGCCTTCACGCCCCTCACCGTCCTGGCGGCACACCTGCTGTTCGGCGCCATCCTCGGCGCCTTCTACCGGGTGCGCTGAGGTCGTTCGTGCAACAGTCCGCCGCCCCCGCTGTCCAACCAGCGGGGCTCACCGGGATGGTTGCTGAGAATTTAGCACAACGCTAATTTGCTAGCACTCCGGAGGGGAACGCGTGCGTCGTGGCGTGTGGGCAGTGGCAGCGCTGGTCTCGCTGGGGGCCCAGGCGGCGGTGGAGGGGCCGGGCGTGAACCAGAAGATCCCCGCCGCGCGGGCGCAGGGCCCGGTGCGGCTGGACGGCCACCTCGACGAGGCCGGGTGGGCGGCGGCGCCGGTGTTCACGGACTTCGTGCAGCGCTTTCCGGACGTGGGCAAGTCGCCCACGGAGAAGACCGAGCTGCGCATCCTCTACGACGACCAGGCGGTCTACTTCGGCTTCTACTGCCACGACTCGGATCCGGCGGCGATCTCCCGGCAGCTCGGGCGGCGCGACAGCGACCCGGCGTCGGACTCGGTGACCGTCCTCATCGACGGGATGCACGACCACCGGACCGCGTTCTATTTCAAGCTGAACGCGGGCGGCGTGCTGACCGACGGCCTGCTCTTCGACGACCGCAACTTCACCTTGGACTGGGACGGGGTGTGGGAGGGCGCGGTGGCGCCGATGCCGGACGGCTGGTCGGCGGAGATCGCCATCCCGCTCTCGCAGCTGCACTTCCCCGACGCCCAGGTGCAGACGTGGGGCTTCTCCGCGCGGCGGTTCATCCTGCGCAAGCACGAGGAGATCGAGTCGGTGCTCAACCCGCACTCCTCCGGCGCGGTGGTCTCGCGGCTGGGCCACCTCACCGGGATGGAGGGGCTGAAGGCGCGCCGCGCGGTGGACCTGCTGCCGTACGCCGCCGCGCGCGCGGTGCGCCGGCCGCTGTTCGCCATCGACTACTGGCAGCCGCCGGACGGGACGCGGCGGATCACCGACCCGTCCCTGGACGTGGGGCTGGACCTCAAGTCGCAGCTCACCTCGGACCTGACGCTGGTGGGGACCATCAACCCGGACTTCGGGCAGGTGGAGGCGGACCAGATCATCTTGAACCTCACCACCTTCGAGGCCTTCTTCCCCGAGAAGCGGCCGTTCTTCACCCAGGGGATGGAGCTGTTCCAGCCGGTGGGCGGCGGGGCGGGCGACGTGCCGTTCGCGCAGTTCTACTCGCGGCGCATCGGCCTGGACGGCGCGCCCATCCTCGGCGCGGCGAAGGTGACCGGGACGGTGGGCCAGGTGAAGGTGGGCATCCTGGACGCGTTCACGGTGGGCCCGTCGGTGACGCACGTGGACGAGAACGCGCCGGACACCGGCTACGGCTTCCACCTCGAACAGCCGCTCCGCCTGGCGCCCAACGACACGCTCTCCCTCCTCAACCCGCCGCCCACCAACTTCCTCGCCGCGGTGGCGCAGATGAAGGTGTCCCAGGGGTCGCGCATCGGCCTGGTCGCCACCAGCGCGGTGCCCGTCGCGCCGGAGTGCACCGTCGCCGACTACTGGCAGGACGACATCTCCCAGACCAGCTACGACGACCCGCCCAACAGCGCGGCGTCGCACGTCTACGACCGGCTCCTCCCCTCCAGTTGCATCGGCCGCACCGGGCACTCCGCCGGCGTGGACTTCGACCTCCAGACCGACGACGCGGTGTACGCGCTGCAGGGGACGGTGGTCGGCTCCATGGTGGGCCGCGGCATCGAGGAGCGGGTGCTGCGCGACGGCGTCCGCCTGCACCCGGGCGACCTGGGCGCGGGCGCGTACCTGCACGCGGGGAAGGTGGGCGGCAACGGCTTCCGCTGGGACGTCAACTACGAGTACGCCTCGCCCAAGCTGGAGCTGAACCCCACCGGCTTCATGCGCACGCAGAACTACCAGATGCCGCGGGTCGGCCTGCGCTACCACCGCCCGGACGGCTGGGGCCCGCTGAAGGAGTTCTACGGCAACTTCAACGCCGGCTACCGGTGGACCACCGACGGGACCGGCCAGTCCCGCGGCGGCTTCTTCAACTTCAACATGGCGCTCAACCTCCCCAGCTTCGACGTCATCGGGATCGAGACCGGCGCCGAGGGGCTGGGGATCAACCCGCGCGAGATCCGGGGCGCCGGCGTCCCCACCGAGATCCAGGGGGACAAGTACTTCGTCTTCTTCTGGGGCACCAACCCGGAGCGGAAGATCGCCTTGGACGGCTTCGCCGCCGTCGGGTACCACGACCAGGCGGGGGCCATCGCGCCGACCTGGGGCTGGTCCGGGCGGCTCAACGTCAGTCTCCGGCCGCACCCGGTGGTGGAGACCCAGCTGGAGGTCAGCACCGACCGGTCGCCCATGGCGGCGCGCTGGGTGGACTGGGACTTCAACCCGTCCGCACCCGGCGCGGCGCCCATCGAGACGGACACCTTCTACTTCGGGGACCTGCAGTCGAACTACCTCTCGTTCACGCTGCGCCAGTCGGTGGTGCTCTCGCCCACGCTCACCCTGCAGGCCTACGCGCAGCTGTTCAGCGACTACGGCCTCTACGGGCCGTTCTACCAGGCGCACCCGTCGGCGGACCGGCGCCCGCTGATGTTCGCGGACCTCCAGTCGTCGGCGCTGGGCGACTACTACAGCTTCTACGAGACGCAGCTGAACCTGAACGTGGTGGGCCGCTGGGAGTACCGCCCCGGCTCCACCCTGTTCGTCATCTACACCCGCCACCAGCTGGGCGCGTTCCAGGACAGCGGCCCGGGCATCACCAAGACGGTGTTGCCGGTGAATCTCTTCGGCGGGCCGGCCACCGACTCGTTCATGGTCAAGTGGTCCTACTACTGGACCGTGTAGCGGGGGCGCCTAGACTGGAAGTCCTTGTCTCCCCCGCCGAGCCCGATGGAGCGCCGCGCCCACGCCCGCATCGCGGTTCCACTCAACGTCCGGGTGCTGGCGGGGAAGAAGGAGGTGGAGCTGGCGGCGCGGGACATCTCGCGCTCCGGCATCTTCCTCTTCTCCACCAACCCGCCCGGGCAGGTGGGGACGATGCTCACGCTCCGGCTCTCGCTCACCGCCGGCATCAAGCCGGTGGAGGTGAAGGCGGAGATCGTCCGGGTGGTGCTGGATCCGATGGACGCGAAGGGCGGCGTGCTGGGGTTCGGCGCGCACTTCGTGGAGCTGACCCCGCCCAAGGAGCAGGACCTGCTCAACCTGCTGGACCGCGCCATGCTGGGGCGCGGGAGCATGCGGCGGATCTACCCGCGCGTGTACCACCTGATCGAGGTGCGGGCGCGCTCGAAGACCGAGCTGCGCGCCATCCTCCAGGACATCGGCGAGGGCGGGGTGGGGCTCAACCTCGACCGCCCGATGCAGCTCGACGAGGAGGTCGCGCTGGAGATCGCCCGCACCCGAGGGGAAGGGCCGCTCAAGCTCCAGGGGTGGGTGACCTCCTGCGTGGGCTCGGGGCAGGGCACGTTCCGGGTGGGCCTGCGCTTCGGGCGGATGACCCAGCCGGTGCGCGTGGAGCTGCAGGCGTTCCTCAAGAAGCTCTACAGCAAGTAGGTCACTGCGCGGGCGCCTCGCCGGTGGGGGCCCGGCCCTTGTCCATCCAGGCGGCGATGAACGGCTCCAGCTCGCCGCGGAGGACCTCCTTGATGCGCCCGCTGGCGCCGGTGCGCGGATCCTCCACGCGCGCTCCCAGGTCCGGCAGGTAGCGGCGCACCTCGCCCGCGGGCGGGGGGATCTCCAGGAGCGCGGCGGCCAGCGCGCGCAGCTCCGCCACCTCCGCGGCGCCGTGCAGGGTCACCATCCGCCCGGTGGCCTCGTCCTTGGCGGAGGCCTCCGCCGACAGCCGCTCCACGAAGAAGCCCGGGCGCCGCCGGATCTCCCGCCCGGAGGTATGCGCGCCCGCCTTGTCCTTGGGCCACAGCCGCACGCGGACGTAGGCGCCCACGCGGCCGTTCTTCTCCATCCGCCGGTGCATCCCGGACTCGCCGGCGAGGAACCCCAGCGCCCCCGGCCCGCCCACGCGCAGCAGCACGCGCCAGGGCGCGGTCGCCTCCGCCACCGCGAGCGCGTCGTAGCCGCGCTTCTCCGCCCAGCCCAGGTACATGAAGCCCAGCTCGCGCACCCAGTCCTGCGCCGCGGGGGAGTCCGCCGCCGCCTCCACCTCGATCAGCACCTCGTCCACGTCCAGCGGCCCCAGCCCGCGCGCCTCGAGGAGCTGGACCTCCCGCGCCATCTCCTCCACCGCCCGGGCGGCCGAGGCGAGGTGCTGCTCGCCGCGCGCGTCGCGCACCAGCTTGCGCGCGAAGGCGCAGCCGCGGGCGACGCGGTCCAGCTCGGAGAGCTTGGCTTCGATGCCGCGGAACTCGCGCAATGTGGCGGCGGCCTGGGCCGGGTCGTCCCAGAAGTCCGGCGCCTGGATGGCGGGGAGCAGCCGCGCGCGGCGGGACTCCAGGTCCGGGCGCCCCAGCTCCACGCCGATGCGCGAGGCGCGGGCGACCAGGTTCTCCGCCTCGGCCTGGAGCGACTTCTTGTCCAGCCGCCGCCGCACCGCGCCCGCGCCCGGCGTGGGCAGCACCACCTGCGCGGTCGCCTCGCGGGGGGCGCGCAGGTCCGAGCTGGCCACCACCGAGCCGTCCGGCCGCGACTCCACCCGCACCGGCGTCCCCGGCGGGAGCGGCCGCTTGACGATCTCCACCGCCAGCGCCGAGGTGAGCGTCTTCTCGATCTCCCGCTGGAGGAAGCGCGCGCCGAAGTGCGGCGAGTAGCCGCGCTCGACCAGCAGGTCCACCACCTCCGGGGCCACCTCCACGTCCAGGCCGCGGGCGCGGATGCCCTCGCGCTCGAGGACGCGGCCGACCTCGCGGTGGGCGATCTTCCGGATCTCGATCTTGGAGAGCGGGTGGAAGTGGCAGATGGCGTCGAAGCGGTTGAGGAACTCGGGGCGGAAGACGGAGGCGATGCGGCGGTCCACCTCGGAGAGGAGCTCTCGCTGGGAGCGCGAGACTTTGATGCCGATGGGCTGCTCCTGGTAGACCTCCGCGCCCGCGTTCGAGGTGGCGACGATCAGCACGTTGTTGCAGGGGACGGTCTCCCCGGCGGCGTTGACGAACTGCCCCTCGTCGAAGAGCTGGAGGAAGCGGTCGTGGACGCGCTCGTGCGCCTTCTCGAACTCGTCGAGGAGGAGGACCGCGAACACCTTGCCGTCCAGCAACTGGGTGAGGTCGCCGCGCTTCTTGGAGAGCGACTCCGCCCACGGCTGGCCGAAGGGGACCGCGTCGTCGTCCTCGCCCGGGTAGTCCGCCATGTTGAGGCGGACCAGGCGGTCCGGCGACCCGAAGAGGTACTCCGCCAAAAGCTTGGCGAGGTGCGTCTTGCCCACGCCGGTGGGCCCGGCGAAGAGGAACACGCCCAGCGGGCGGCGCGGGTCGTTCAGCCCCGCCTTGAGCAGCGCCACCGACCGCAGCACCGCCGCCACCGCGTCCGTCTGCCCCAGCAGGCGCTCGCCGAAGAAGCGCGACACCTCCTGCAGGTCCAGCGGCATCGCGTCGTCGACGACGAAGCGCGGGAGGAGGGTGGTGGCGCAGAAGCGGGAGAGGACGTCGTCCGGGCCGGCGCGCTCCTTGCTCGCGGCCGCGGTCTCGGCGGCGGTCTCCTGGAGCAGCTCGATGGCCTTGCGCGGCATCCTCTGGGCGACGAGGAACTTGGAGGAGAGGCGGAAGGCGAGGTCGATGGCGGCGGGCTCGAAGGGGACCAGGTGCTCCTTCTCCAGGTCCTCCGCCACCTTGGCGAGGATCCAGCGCACGCGGTCCGGGGGCGGCTCGTGGACGGGGAGGAGGTGGAGGCGTTCGCCCATCGTCTCGTCGGAGCGGAGCAGCTCCTGGGCGCGGCGGAGGTCCGCCTCCAGGACGAAGCGGAGCGAGCCCGTGCGCAGCGAGCGGATCATCACCGGGATGGTGGGCCCGCCCACGCCGACGGCGAGGTCGCGCACGTAGACGACCGTCTTGGGGACCTCGGCGAGGCGCTCGAGGAGCTCGTCCAGCGTGTCGGCCGCGTGGCGCTCGCCGCGGGCGAGGATGCCGGCGATGGAGATCTCCATCACCCGCGCGTCCGCCAGCGCCGGGCCCGCCGCCCCGGTGACGATGCGCCGGGCGATCTCCTGCACGATGGCGGTCTTGCCCACCCCCGGGTCCCCGGCCAGCAGCGGGTGCTTGCCGTCCGAGGACATCAGGGCGATCACGTCGCCGATCACCTCGTCCAGGCCGTACGCCGGGCGCAGCTTCCCCTCGCGGGCGAGCGCGGTGAGATCGCGCTCCACCAGCCGGTTCCTGGCCTCCTCGTCGTCGGTGCGGCGCCTCGCCATGGCGTTTTCGTGAATATTCGCCGCCTGGAGCGGGAAGATCCCGAAAACATTCGCCTGTCAGGCGGCGGCTGGTCCGACGTCAGTGTAGGCATGCCCTATCCTCCCTCGTGCTACCTTCTCGCCAAGCGTGGGACCTCGCGAATCCCAGGACTTGTCGGACGAGGCATTGTTCGCCCAGGTGGCGGAGGGACGGGCGAGCGGCCGGGAGGTGAGCGCCCCGCTGGGGACGCTGATCGACCGGTGGCGGCCCGCGGCGTTGTACGTCATCCGGCGCGTCCGGCAGAGCTACGGGAAGGGTTCGCCGGAGGACGACGAGGAGCTTCTGCAGGACGCGGTGACGAAGCTGGTGGAGCGCGGGCTGGAGCAGTTCCGCGGTGTCTCGGAGCAGCTGCCCGGCAAATCCGCGTCTCCCAAGACCTTCTTCATGCGGATCGCCAAGCACGTGGCGATCGACCGGTTCCGGCGCACGCGCGAGCTGCTGGCGGAGGCGCCGCCAGAGGGCGAGGAGGAGGACCGCGAGGGGGCTTCGGGCGCCTCCGGCGCGGCGGAGCGCTCCACGGCCGTGGAGGGGTCGCGGCGGCAGGAGGAGCGGACCGAGGCGGCGGAGCTGTACTGGGCGGCGTACCGGCGGCTCCAGCGGGAGCACCCGAACGAGGCCGCCGCGTGGGACCTGTACCACCACCAGGACCTGGACGATCACCAGGAGGTGGCGAAGCGGTTGGGGATCACGGTGACCAACTCGTACAAGCGCGTGTCGCGGGCGCAGGCGTATCTGAAGGCGTACCTTCTCGAATTGGGCGGGGAGGGATGAGCTGATGAGCGCGAACGGCGGCGTCACCCTCACCATGCGGACGGAAGCGCTCACCGCGCTGTACCGCAAGCTCCAGACCGCCGGCGAAGTGGGCGCGATGAAGCCGGTGGAGACCATGGTCGGCGCGGGCGACCTGCTGCGGCGAACGCACGCGGCCGGGCTCCTGAGCGAGTCGCAGGTGGAGGTCGTCCTCGGCGCCGTCCCGCGCGGGCCCCTGGAGGCGTGGCTGGCCAAGGCCCCGGCGGTCGCCCTGGAGGCCGCGCTGGAGCGGGCCCTGTCGGAGGGCGGCGAGGCGGCGCTGGCGGAGGACGGCGAGGAGCGGGAGGTCTGGGCCTCCTCCGCGCACGAAGCGCTGATGGCGCGGGACCGGGCGGAGTCCGCGCGCGTCGCCATCGACCGGTGGGAGAGCCTCAAGGGCGAGGAGCTCAAGGGCGCGGAGGAGCTGCGGGAGCGGCTGTTCGATCTGGACCAGCGATTTCGCAAGCGCGCCCGGTTCCTCGTCGGGCTCAATCGCCGCCGCCGGGTAGAGCGGGACGTGCTGGACGAGGGGACGCGGGAGACGGCCTGGTGGTTCACGTCCCGGGCCGACTGCGACGACCTCCTCCGGCTGCTGGCGGGAACGGCCGCCGCCACCAGCGAGCAGCACCTGGCCGGATGCAGCCTCTGTCGCGGGGACCTGAAGCGCTCCCGGATGGTCGAGCGCCCCCCCCAGCGGCACCTCACCTCCGACGATCTCTGGAGCATGGACCTGGGGCTCCTCCCCGCCGAGGAGCGCCGGGAGCTCAAGCGCCACGCGGACGGGTGCAAGGCGTGCGCGCAGGTGCTGTACGCGATGGAGGAGGGGGAGAAGGCGATCGCGGAGGTGATGGAGAAGGGGGTCCCGGATGCGCCGAAGGGCGCTCCTTCGAAGAGGTCGGGCGCGCCGTCCCAGCGCGCTCGGCGGCAGGTGGCGCTGGAGCGGAGGGAGTTCCGGCTGCTGGTGGTGCGGGACCGCGGGCGGGTGAGGTTGGTGGTGGAGCCGAGGGAGGCGAAGGGGTTCGCGGCGGCGAAGTGCACCGTGCCGCCGCAGCGGAAGGCGCTGGCGCCGAAGAGCACCCGGGATGGGTTGGAGTTCGACCTGGGGACGGAAGAGGACCTGAAGGGTCGAACGGCCAAAATCACACTCAAGCTCACCGAGCGCGGAGATCCGATCACCGCGGACGTGTCGCTCTGAACGCGATCAGGCTGCTGGACGGCGACTCGTGACTATCCTGAATGGGAGGACTCCGTGCAGGAGGTCGCCATGAGCAAGCGCAAGGTCTACGACGTAAGCCCGAGGGGCGAAGGGTGGGCGGTCAAGCAGCGCGGCGCCAGGCGGGCCGTCGGCCTCTTCGAGGACAAGTCCGACGCCGTCTCGCGCGCCCGCGGGATTGCCAAGCAGCGCGAACCCGCGCAGGTGGTGGTCCGGACGAAGGACGGGTCGATCCAGACTGAGTACACGTACGGCGGCGACCCAAGCCCGCCGCGGGGCTAGGAGCCGGACGACGCCTTGGGCGGCGCGGCGCTGGACTCGGTCCGGTACTGCTCCAGCTTGCGGTAGAGCGTCTTGCGGTCCAGGCCCAGCGCCTTGGCGGCCATGGTGCGGTTGCCGCCGAAGGTGTCGAGCGCCTTGAGGATGTACCGCTTCTCCACCTCCGCCAGCGGGACGATCTCGTCGGCGTCGCTCCCCTCGGGGATGACGCTCTGCGGGGTGTGGGAGCGGATCTTCTCCGGGAGGTCCTCCACCCCCAGTTGGTCGAACACCGTCACCGCCACCGCCCGCTCGATGCAGTTCTGCAGCTCGCGGATGTTCCCCGGCCACGGGTAGGCGAGGAGACGGCGCGCCAGCTCCGGCTGGAAGGCGATCACCTTCTTTCCCGACCGGGCGGCGAACTGCTCGGTGAAGCGCTGGGCGAGGAGGAGGACGTCGTTGCCGCGCGCGCGCAGCGGCGGCAGCTCGATGCCGATGACGTTCAGCCGGAAGTAGAGGTCCTCGCGGAAGCGCCCCTCCTGCACCAGCGCCTCCAGGTCCCGGTTGGTGGCCCCCACCACGCGCGCCTCGAAGGGGACCTCCGCGTTGGCGCCCACCGGCCGGACCTTCCGCTCCTGGAGCGCGCGGAGGAGCTTGGGCTGCAGGCCCACGGGCAATTCGCCGATCTCGTCCAGGAACAGCGTCCCGCCGTGCGCCTCCACGAACAACCCGGTCTTGTTGCTCTTGGCGTCCGTGAACGCCCCGCGCACGTGCCCGAACAGCTCCGACTCCAGCAGCGCCTCCGGCATCGCCGCGCAGTTCACCGCGATGAACGGCCCGCCGCGCCGCTTGCTCCGGTCGTGGAGCGCCCGCGCCGCCAGCTCCTTCCCGGTCCCGCTCTCGCCGGTGATCAGCACCGTGGCGTCCGAGTCCGCCACCCGGTCGATCAGCTCGAACGCCCGCTTGAGCGCCGCGCTCTCCCCCAGCACCGGCCCGCGGTCGGCCCCGGCCGCCACTGTCCGGCGCAGCCTATGGATCTCCTCCCGCATCCGCCGGTGGGAGAGCGCGCGGTCCAGCACCATCGCCAGCGCGTCCAGCTCCACCGGCTTGGTGACGAAGTCGTACGCGCCCGCCCGGATGGAGGCGATGGCCGTCTCCAGCGACCCGAACGCGGTCACCACCACCACCGGGACGTCAGGCCGGGTGTCGGCGATCCGCCGGCACAGCTCCACGCCGCTCATCCCGCCCGGCATGTTCAGGTCGGTGAGCACCACGTCGTAGTCGGCGTCCAGCACCTCGTTGAGCGCCTCCGCCGCCGTGTGGTGCGAGCGCACCTCGAAGTCGCGGCGGGTGAGGCCCTGCTCCAGCAAGGCCCGCATCGCGCCGTCGTCCTCCACCACCAGGATGCGCCCCTTCATGCGGCGGCCCTCGCCGGCCTCGTCGGGAGGTACACCGAGAAGCGGCTCCCCTTCCCGGGGGCCGTCTCCACCGCGATCCACCCTCCATGGTCCCGGACGATCCCGTAGGACACCGACAGCCCCAGGCCGGTCCCCTCTCCGATCCCCTTGGTGGTGAAGAACGGCTCGAAGATGTGGGGGAGGACGTCGGGGGCGATGCCGCTCCCCTCGTCCACCACGTCCAGCCGCACGAAGTCGCCCTCGCCGCCGTCCACGCCCGGCGGCGGCGCCGCCCGCTGCTTCGACGCCTCCATCCGCACCGTGCCCGGCGCGCCCATCGACTGCACCGCGTTCATCAAGAGGTTGGTGAGCACCTGCTGCATCTGCCCGCCGTCCACCTCCACCTCGATGGGCGGGACGTGCTCCGCCGACAGCGCCACCTGCTTCTTGGCGGCCAGCGGCTGGAGCAGCGAGAGCGTCCGGTCCGACAGCGCGCGCAGGTCCTCCGGCGTGCGCATGGGCTCCCGGCGCCGCGCGAAGTCCAGCAGCTGCCGGATGATGCGGATCATCACCTGCGCCTGCTCGGCGATGATCTTCCCGCTCTGCTTCGCCTGGTCGCCGTCCTCCTCGCCGGAGGCGATCATCCGCCCGCGGCTGTAGACGACGTTGAGCGGCGTCCCCAGCTCGTGCGCCACGCCGGCGGCCAGCTTGCCCACGGTGGTGAGGCGGTCCGCGTGCCGCAGGCTCTCCAGGGTGGCGATCCGCGCCGCGGTCTCGCTCTGGAGCTTCTCCCCGGCGTCGGAGAGCGCCTGGGTCATCTCGTTCATCGCCACCGCCAGCGCGCCCAGCTCGTCCTTCTGGTCCAGCCTCACCCGCGCCTGCAGGTCCCCGGAGGCGATCCGCCGCGCCTGCGCCGCCAGCGCCTGCACCGGCTGGCCCACCATCCGCCGGCCCAGGCCCAGCGCGGTCACCACGTAGAGGACGGCGATGGCCGCGGTGGCCAGCGCGGTGGTCCGCACCGCCCGCCGCAGCGCCGCCTGCTTCGCGGCGAGCGACTCGGTGAGCTGGATGGCGCCCAGCTTCCCGCTCATGTGCGCCGGGAAGTACGTGGTCAGCACCTCGGAAGCGCCGCTGCCGACCTCCTGGGACGCGGGGCGGTTGTGCCGCAGCTCGTTGAGCACCCACGGCTCCAGGGCGTCCGGGGCCTGCGGGCCGTCGACCCACACCCAGCGGAGCGCGACCTGGGACTGGTACCGGTTGGCCTCGTCCAGCAACGCCAGCGCCTCCTGCTCGCCCTCCAGCTTCCAGGCCTTTCGCAAGGACCCGGTCAGCGTGCGGCCGAGGAGGAGGTGGTTTTGCTTCATCTCGGTCGGGACGCGCTCCCAGACGCGGAGCGCTTCGGCCGCGGACTCGGCGATCAGCACCACGATGGCGAGGAGGGTGAGGGCGAGGGTGATCTTCCTGGCGAGCCTCACGCCGGGTCCTCCCAGCCATCCGCACCTCCCCGCCCACCCATCGGGGGCGGGGGAGGTGGAAACACACTACGGACTGCGACTTCGACTACTTGGCGTCGGCCGGCTTCTCGGCGTCCGGCTTCGCCGCGTCCTTGGAGGCCGCGTCCTTGGCCTTCTTGGTGGACTTCTTGGTGGACTTCGCCGGCTTGGCGTCGGCCGGCTTCGCGTCCGCCGCCGCGTCGCCCGCAAACGCGCCGAACGAGAGGAGGGCGAAAGCAGCGGCGAGGGCGATGGTGATGCGCTTCATGTGGTTCTTCTCCGGGGTACGGCACGCCGCTCCATGCGGCGCGTCCGACGGCCGGGAGCAAGCAGCGGCCATGCCGCGAGGGAAGTGCCCTGCTTCCTTGAGGTCTTACACCCAACGGGAGCCCATCGCCGCGGGGCACCGCGCCCCGCTGTGGCATTCTGCCACGGCCCCGCGTCCCCAGAGGCCCGCGGTGGGGCGTGCGCGGTGCCGCGGCGGCCATGTGGGCGCGCGCTTGCCTCGCGCCCGGGAGGCCGGCCAAGGTCGCGGGGCGGGGCGGGAAATCCTCGAAGGAGATAGTCCGCACTGGAGAATGTCCACGATGGAGAATATCCCCGAGATCCGCACTCCGCGCCTGCTCCTCCGCGCCTGGCGGCCCGAGGACCTGGACCCCTTCGCGGCGATGAGCGCGGACCCGGAGGTGATGCGCCACTTCCCGGCCACGCTCACCCGCGCGGAGTGCGCGGCGATGATCGACCGCATCCAGGCCCACTTCGCCGGCCACGGGTTCGGTCCGTGGGCCGTCGAGCTGCCGGGGGAGGCGCCGTTCATCGGCATGGTCGGCCTGGCGGTGCCGCGTTTCCAGGCGGCCTTCACCCCGTGCGTGGAGATCGCCTGGCGGCTGGCGCGCGCGCACTGGGGCCACGGCTACGTCACGGAGGCGGGGCGCGCCGCGCTCCACCGCGGCTTCACCGTCCACGGGCTGGAGCAGATCTACGCCTTCACCGTCCCCGCCAACGTCCGCTCGCGCGCGGTGATGGAGCGGCTGGGCCTGCGCCACTCCCCGGACGAGGACTTCGACCACCCCATGCTCGCCGAGGGGCACCCCCTCCGCCGGCACGTCCTCTACCGGATCCGGCGCGAGGCATTCCAGCCGCTCACGGCTTCGGCCGGAGCATGAACGCCACGCGCTCGCGCTCGGCGCGGACGGCGGCCTCGTCGGGGCGCGCGTGGTCCGGGCTCACCCAGGCCACCATGTCGTCCGCCTCCCACTCGTAGGGGGCGCCGTTCATCAGCACCGCCTTCTCCGCCAGCGCCTGGGTCGCCTCCAGCAGCGCCAGGCCCTTCAGGTCGCGGAGCATGGCCTGGAAGCGGCCCTCGCGCGCCGGGTCGATGAAGTGGGCGAGGTGCCGGGCCGCGTAGGCCATGTGGTACCAGGACGGGCGGAAGGCCAGGCCGCTCAGCCCCAGCCGCCGGGCCATGAGCGCCAGCAGCTCGGACGCCTCGCGCGCCATGCCCAGCCCCGGCACGTCCTGCCCGGGCAGCGCCGGCCGCAGCGCGCTGAACTGGGCCCGCGGGTGCCGCAGGGTGAGCCAGTTCACGAACAGCACCTCCACCGCGTTCGGCCCCACCGCCTTCCTCGCCACCACCACCTCCACCAGCAGGTGCTCGACGCCGTCCTGGTCGTTGCCGAAGACGCGCAAGCGGTCGCCGGCGCCGGTGGCGTCCACCGCCACGTGGAAGCGCGAGTAGCCCAGCCGCTCCAACTGCTCCAGGAACCCGTAGCGGTGGAGCGCGTACTCCACGCCCTGCGCGGTGTAGAAGCCCAGCAGCCGCGGCGTCCGGTCCCGGGGCCCGCCGAAGAGGTCCGCCATGTCCTCCTCGGTGATCAGCTCGTCGCGGTCGGCCAGCTCGCGCTCGGTGAGCTGGCGCGAGATGCCGGCGAAGCGCAGGGAGAGCGGGTCGGTGCGCGGCGAGATGCGCCGCCGGGGCCGCCCCAGCAGCACCAGCGCCGTCCCCGCCGGAACCCGCCACGAGTCGCGCCGGTACCCGCCCGCCGGCAGCCATACGGTAGGTACGCGGCGCAGCGCCTCCGCCACCGCCGCGTCGCGCCGCCGCACGCCGCGCTCGGTGAGGCCCAGCGTCCCCAGCTTGTCGCCCCGCACCACGTCCCCGCCGGCGATGACGAACGCCAGCTCCGGCGCCTCCCCCATCCGCCCCAGCAGCGCGCGCAGCGCCTCCAGGTACTCCGCGTCCTCGCAGCCGGCGGGGAGCAGCGTCTCGTCCACGCCCGGCAGCGGCCCCCAGTCGGAGCCGGAGAGCGAGCCGATCCGCACCTTCTCGTCCCCGCGCAGGCAGTCCGCCAGCCCGTCCGGCGGGTGCGCGTCCAGGTCGATCACCCAGGCGCGCCCGGCGAAGCCGTCCCGCCGGAGCGCGGCGACGGCCACGGCGATGTCGTTGACCGCGCAGTTCCCGCCGCCGCGCGCGCGCCCCGCGTGGTGGAAGCCGCCCAGCAGGTTCAGCGCGTGGAGCGCCCGGCCGCCGCGGCGCTCCAGCACCGAGCGCGCCGCCGCCAGCGTGGCGCCGCACGCCAGCCGCAGCGTCACCAGCAGCGGCTCCACCGGGACGTCGGACGGGTCCACGCCGAAGACGCGGCCCAGCACCGCCGGGTCGTGGAGCGACTCCAGGTATTCCTCGGTGTGGACCATCGCCAGGTCCGAGAAGCTGATCCGCTCCGGCTGGCGGAGCTGGTCCGGGCGGATCAACCGCCGCTCCAGCAGGTACCAGGCGACGTAGTCCGCGCGGCGCGGCTCCACCCCGTGCATCGCCTCCAGCGAGGTGAGCGGGGTCCGGTAATCCGGGTGATACCAGACCTCCACCGCAGGCCATCCCCGGAGGGCGTTCACCAGGCGGAACCAGGCGCTGGACAGCACCTCTCCTCCATAGCGCGAAGCCGTGCACGTACGCCCGGAACATCTTGCGCCGCCCGCCCCGACCACAGAGCATCCGCCCCCGTGAGCCAGGCCGCCCCGTCCACCGTCCCCGAGCTGTTCCTCGCCCGCCTCCAGAAGACCCCCCAGCAGATCGCGTTCCAGACGCCGGAGGGGAAGGCGTGGCGCGACTGGAGCTGGCAGCAGATCGGCGACCGGGTCCGGGACATCGCCATGGGGCTGCGCGCGCTGGGGTTGCAGGACGAGCAGCGCTGCTCCATCGCCTCCGGCACCCGCCTGGAATGGGTGCTGGCGGACCTGGGCATCCTCTGCGCGGGCGGCGCGACCACCACCATTTATCCATCGTCCACGCCCGACGACACCGCCTACATCATCAACGACTCCGAGTCGGTCTTCGTCTTCGCCGAGAACCAGGAGCAGATCGACAAGCTCCGCTCGCAGCGGAAGGACCTGGCCGGGGTGAAGAAGGTGATCGCCTTCGACCCGCCCAAGGACAAGGACGACTGGGTGATCACCCTCCAGGACCTGGAGGCGACGGGCCAGAAGGCGCACCAGGCGGACCCGCAGGCGTACGAGCGCCACGCGCGCGCGGTGCGCAAGGACTCGCTGGCGGTGCTGGTCTACACCTCCGGCACCACCGGGCGGCCCAAGGGCGTGGAGCTGGTCCAGGACTGCTGGATCTACGAGGCCCAGGCCATCGAGCAGCTCAACCTCCTCCGCCCGGACGACGTGCAGTACCTCTGGCTGCCGCTCTCGCACGTGTTCGGCAAGGTGCTGGAGGTGGCGCAGATCCACAGCGGGTTCCGCACCGCCATCGACGGGCGGGTGGACAAGCTGGTGGAGAACCTGGCGGTGGTGAAGCCCACCTTCGTCTGCGCGGTGCCCCGCATCTTCGAGAAGGTGCACAACCGGGTGGTGGGCCAGGCCCGGCAGGGCGGCGCGCTCAAGTACGCCATCTTCCGCTGGGCGTTCCGGGTGGGGATGGAGATGTCGCGCACCGTCCGGGCGGGGAAGGAGCCGGGGGCGCTGCTCCGGGCGAAGAACAAGGTGGCGGACCGGCTGGTGTTCTCCAAGCTGAAGGCGCGCTTCGGCGGGCGGCTGCGGATGTTCGTCTCCGGGAGCGCGCCCCTGGCGCTGGAGCTGGCGGAGTTCTTCCACGCCGCCGGCATCCTGGTGCTGGAGGGCTACGGGCTGACCGAGTCCTCCGCCTTCACCTGCGTGAACAAGGACGCGCAGTTCCACTTCGGCACGGTGGGCATCCCGGCGCCGGGGACGGAGGTGAAGATCGCCGAGTCGGACGGGGAGATCCTGATCCGCGGGCGCGGGGTGATGCGCGGCTACCACCACCTCCCGGAGGCCACCGCCGAGGCGCTGGACCGGGAAGGCTTCCTCCACACCGGCGACATCGGCCACATCGAGGACGGCTTCGTCCGCATCACCGACCGCAAGAAGGACCTGATCAAGACCTCCGGCGGCAAGTACGTCTCGCCCTCCGCCATCGAGGGGAAGCTCAAGGCGCTCTGCCCGTACGTGAGCCAGGCGCTGGTGCACGGGAACAACCGCAACTACTGCTCGGCGCTGATCACCCTGGACGAGGAGACGATGAAGCCGTGGGCGGCGCAGCAGGGCCTGCCGCCCATGAGCTACGCGGAGCTCTCCAAGCACGAGCGGGTGAGGTCGCTGATCGGCGAGTACGTCGGCCAGCTCAACGCCACGCTCGCCAACTACGAGTCGGTGAAGAAGTGGGCCTTGCTGCCGCAGGACCTCACCCTGGAGGCGGGCGACCTCACGCCGTCGCAGAAGGTGAAGCGCAAGGTGGTGGAGGAGAAGTACCGCTCCGTCCTGGACGGCTTCTACTCGGCCTCGCTCGAGAAGATGTGAGCCCCATGCGCTCCCCCTCGGACTCCTCCTCCGATCGCACGCTCGCGCTGCTGTTGACCGCCGGCCTGCTGGCGATCACCGCCGTCCGCCTCCGCCCACCCGCGCCGCTGCCGCCGGACGCGGACCCGTCCCTGTTCTCCGCCGGCCGCGCCCGCGAGCAGCTCCGCGCCATCGCCGGCGACGGCCGCCCCCGCCCGGTGGGGAGCGCCGGCGCCTCGGAGGCGCGGGAGAAGATCGTCCAGCGGCTGAAGGAGCTGGGGTACCAGCCGGAGGTGCAGGACGGCTTCGCGTGCAGCGCGGTCAACACCTGCGCGCACGTGCGGAACGTCACCGCCGTCAAGCCGGGCGCGCAGGGGACGGACGGGCCGCTGGTGATGGTCTCCGCCCACTACGACTCGGTGCCCGCGGGGCCGGGCGCCAGCGACGACGCGTCGAGCTCCGCGGCCATCCTGGAGATCGCCCGCGCGCTGTCGAAGGAGCCGCCGTCGAAGAACGCGGTGCTGTTCCTGATCAACGAGGGCGAGGAGCCCGGGCTGATCGGCTCCGAGGTGTTCGTGGCGGACCACCCGCTGGCGAAGCGCGTGGCGGCGGTGGTGAACGCGGAGGCGCGCGGCACCTCCGGGCCCAGCCTGATGTTCGAGACCAGCGACGGCAACGGCCCGCTGATCTCCCTCTACGCGGAGCACGTCCCGCACCCGGAGACGAACTCCATCTACTACACCGTCTACAAGACGCTCCCCAACGACACCGACCTCACCGTCTACAAGCGCATCGGCTACCCGGGGATCAACTTCGCCTTCATCGAGGGCGAGGTCCGCTACCACACGCCCAAGGACGACGTCGCCCACGCGGACCCGGCCAGCCTCCAGCACCAGGGGCAGAACATGCTGGCGATGGTGCGGGCGCTGGCCGCGGCCGACCTCTCCGCGTTGCGCGGCGAGGACTCGGTGTTCTTCGACGTGTTCACCCTCTTCACCGTCCGCTGGCCGGAGAAGTGGATGCCGGCGCTGGGCGGCCTGGCGCTGGTGCTGGTGCTCGCCGGCGCCGCGCTGGTGATGCGCCGGGGGTACGTGCGCGCGGGGCAGCTGGGCTGGGGGTTGGCGGCGGCGTTCACGGCCGTCCTGGCCACGGCGGTGCTCGGGGTGGCGGCGCTGCTGCTGCTGCGGCTGGCCCGCGCCGTCCCGTACTTCTTCTTCGCGCTGCCGGCGCCGGCCAAGGTGGCGTTCTGGGTCTCCGCGCTCGCGGTGGCGGTCCCGCTGTGCGGCGCGGTCCTCGGGCGCGCCGGGCGGGCGGGCCTCTGGCTGGGGTCCTTCCTCCTCTTCGGGCTGGGCGGCGCGGCGCTGGCGATGCTCCAGCCCGGCCTCTCGTACGCGTTCGTGGTGCCGGCGCTGGTGGGCGGCGCGCTGGCCGTCGCCTGGGGCCTGGCGCCGTCGAGGCCGGCGGAGCTGGTGCCGCGCTGGGTGTGGCTCCCGCCGTTCCTCGTCGCGGCGGTGCTGTGGCTCCCGCTGACGTGGCTCCTCTACGACGGGCTGGGCGCGCCGGCGCTGGTGGGCGTGGCGGCGCTGTTCGGCCTGCTGCTCACCACCGTGTCCACCGTCTGGGGGCCCACCGCCGAGACGCGCACGCTGCGGATGGGGGCGTGGGTGGTGTGGGCGGCGGCGGTGGCGGCGCAGATCGCCGCGCCGCGCTTCACCGAGGACCACCCGCGAAAGCTCGACCTCGAGTACCAGGTGGTCGCGGGCGACCAGGGGCCCACCGCGAAGTGGACCGCCACCGGCTGGGAGAACGCGCTGCCGGAGCCGCTGGCGTCCTCCGGCCACTTCGCCGAGGAGGTCTCCCAGACCTACCCGTGGCCCGCCTTCCGCCGGAGCCACGCCGCCCCCGCGCCCGTGCTGCCCCTGACGCCGCCCACCTTCGAGATCGAGCGCGCCGTGGCCGAGGGCGGGCACCTGAAGATCGAGGGCAAGCTGGCCTCGCCGCGCGGCGCGCTCTACGCCGGACTGGTGCTCCACGGGTCGCGGTTGATCTCCTTCAGGGTGAACGGCAAGGCGCCGCCGAAGCAGGTGTCGAAGAACCTGGTGCCCAAGCTGCTCGCCTCCGAGGGCTGGCTGAACCTGATGGACTGCACCACCGGCACCGAGGGCGCGCGCTACGCGCTGGAGCTCTCCGGGACGGAGCCGGTGCAGGCCTACGCCTGGGACCAGACGTTCGGGCTCCCGGAGCAGGGCGCGACCCTCGCGACCGCGCGCCCCGCCAACTCGGTTCCGTTCCAGGTCGGCGACGTCACCACCGCCGTCCGGCCGCTCAGGCTGGAGGCGAAGTAGGCCGCGGCTCCGGCGTCCACCGGTCCCTCGTGCAGGCGCGCGCGAGCGCCGCGTCGTGGGTGACCAGCACCAGCGCGCCCGGGTACGCCTCCAGCGCCGCCTGCAGCCGCTCGATGGAGGGGAGGTCGAGGTGGTTGGTGGGCTCGTCCAGCATCAGGGCCCAGACCTGACGGTCCAGCGCCAGGGCCAGCAGCGCCTTGCGCGCCTCGCCGGGCGAGGGCCGCCGCGTCCGCAGCAGCTTCTCCGGGTCCACGCCCAGGGCCGCGGCGTACGAGAGCACCCGGCCGCGGGGCTCTCGCGGGAGGGCGCGGATGGTCTCCACCGCGGACGATTCCTCCTCCGGCGACAGGTCCTGGGGCAACAGCAGCAGCCGCTCGGGTGGAATCCGGGCCCCGGCCGCGAGCGCTCGCAGCAGCGTGGTCTTCCCGGCGCCGTTCGGCCCGTCGAGGTGGATCCGGTCGTCGCGGCGGAGGAAGCGCCCGCCGCCCCCGGCGATCCACTCCGACGGCGCGGGCGCCCAGCCCACCATCACCGCCGCGCCCAGCTCCTTCTCCACCTCCAATTCGGCGAACGACTCCTCCGCGCGCGCCAGCGCCGAGGCCCCCGCGGTCACCCGCCGCCCGAGGGCCTTCTCCGCCTTCCGCACCTTGAAGTCCGCCATCAGCGAGCGCGCGTCGCTGTCGTGCGGGCTCCGCATCCGCGCCCCGGCGGAGCGCTGGGCCGTCGCGCCCGCCAGCGCGCGCCGCCGGCCGGAGAGGTCCGCGGCGATGGCGTCCCTCCGCCTCCGGCGCTGCTCGCGCTCCTCGGTCATGGAGGCGGTCTCGCGCGCCCACTCGGCGGACGCGGCGGTGTAGTTGCCGGGCCACAGCCCGGCGGCCCCGCCGCGCAGTCGCAGCGTGTGGTCGGTGAGCGCGTCCAGGCACTCGCGGTCGTGGGAGACGATGACGCCCACGCCGCGGAACCGCCGGAGCGTCTCCACCAGCCAGCCGCGCGCCTCGGCGTCGAGGTGGTTGGTGGGCTCGTCCAGGAGCAGCACCTCCGGCTCCAGCGAGAGCGCGCCGGCCACCTGCCACCGCCGGCGTTCGCCGGGGGAGAGCGTGTGCCAGGCGTCCAGGCGGGTGGGGTCCAGCCGCAGCCGGGCGATGAGGCGGAACGCGGCGCGGTCGGCGGACGAGGCCAGCGCCAGGACGGCCGCGCCGGGCTCGCCGACCTCCTGGACGCACACCTGCGACGTCGCGTCGAGCGGGACGCGCTCGATATTCCCGGCCGTGGGCTTCAGCTCGCCGCTCAACAAGCGCAGCAGGGTGGTCTTGCCGGCGCCGTTGGGGCCGGCGAGGCCGGTCCAGCCGGGGCCGAGGTGGAAGTCGAGGTCGCGCAGGAGCGGCTCGGCGTCGCCCGCGAAGGCGAACGCCGCGCCGGACGCGCGGAGGGAAGGCGTGGAGGCAGGCACGAGAGGCTCCGGAAGGTCGGCCGGGGAGGCCGGGGAAACGGCGGAAGAACGCGGTTTTCCGGAGCTAGGAGCGCACTGGAGTCAGGTCCCTGGTGGCGACGAAGGGTATCGACGGTGCGGGAGGCGCGCAACTGACCGGCCCAGGCGTTAAGGTCCCCGGGCGATGGCCGACGAAGCCCCGCCGTACTGGATGCTGATCTCGGTGCTGTTCAGCTCCGTCCCGCTCCAGCCGCCGCTGGCGATGGCGCTCTACCACGTGGCGTACGAGTTGGAGCGCAGCTCGGCGGGCGAGGGCGAGGTGAGCTCGGGCCTGGCGCAGGGCCGGGTGGTGAACCTGCGCAAGGACGTGATGCTGGGCAGCATCGGCGGCCCCTCCTTCGAGGCGGAGCTGGAGACGGAGCGCGGCAAGGCGCACGTCCGCTTCCTCCTCACCCGCCAGGGGCTGCGGATGCGCAGCGAGACGGAGCCGGCCTCGCCGCAGGCCTGGATGCCGGCGCCCCGCGCGCAGCTGCCGAACTGAAGCGGCGAGATCATCGGAAGGTTACTCAATTATAAGATAGTTACTCATGTGGTGAGTAACTTGCGTATACTTCAGTAACTTCTCGATGGATCCCATCCGAAACCCATTTGCGCCTGGCGCAGGTACTCAACCACCCGAGCTTGCGGGTCGCGAACGGCTCATCGAGGACGCCCGCATTACCCTTGAGCGGACGAAGCAGGGGCGCGCCGCCAAGAGCCAACTCCTGCTCGGCTTGCGCGGTGTGGGTAAGACCGTGCTCCTGAACCGGCTCGCCAGGCTGGCCCAGGAGACCGCGTTCGAAACGGTCGTGATCGAGGCGCCGGAAGACCAGGCACTGGCTGCGCTTCTCGTTCCCAGGCTTCGTTCGCTCCTCTTCAAGATGGGCTCGAGCGCCAAGGCGGCCGATCTGGCCAAGCGGGCATTGGGCGTCCTGAGAGCGTTCGCGAAGGCGTTCAAGGTCAAGGTCGGGGACGTCGAGTTCACGGTCGATGCCCAGATCGGCACGGCAGACTCCGGTGATCTGGAGGCCGATCTGCCGGAGCTCCTGATCGAAGTGACCCGCGCGACCAGGTCGTCCGGCACCGCCCTGGCGCTCTTTCTCGACGAGGTGCAATACCTCTCGGCTGCAGACCTGACGGCGCTCATCACGGCCGTTCACAAGCTCGGACAGCAGGAGCTTCCCTTCGCGATGTTCGGCGCAGGGCTGCCTCAGCTCGCGGCGCTCGCGGGCAACGCCAAGTCCTACTCCGAGCGGCTCTTCGCCTATCCAGAGGTGGGAGCCCTCGGTGAGGAGTTCGCCATCGAGGCGATCCGCGCTCCCGTTCTCAGGGAAGGGGTAGACATCGAGCAGGAGGCGCTGGTCCGGATCGCCACCAAGACGAAGGGCTATC
>Ga0134122_10000563_pt1 | contig 25217 bp, 14 predicted proteins | sample KB302_FD_96461 | JGI IMG/M metagenome (GOLD analysis project Ga0134122, IMG submission 96461) | Terrestrial soil microbial communities without Nitrogen fertilizer from Kellogg Biological Station, Michigan, USA - KB3-0-2 | ecosystem: Environmental > Terrestrial > Soil > Unclassified ...
GAGCGTTCCTTCCACCAGATCCGGATCGAAATGAGTTCCCGCACACCGGCGGACTTCCTCGGCCGCCTGCCGGAAAGTCACGGGAGTATTGTAGGGCCTTTTGTAAATCATCGCGTCAACGGCGTCGATAATTGCAAACACCCGCGCGCCGAAAGGAATTTCCGTGCCCGAGATGCCGCGCGGGTAACCGCTTCCGTCGAATTTTTCATGGTGGGAGTACACCAGATCCGCCGCGTCTTTCAGGAATTCGATTCCACAAAGGAACTCAAAACCGTAGCCCGGGTGCATCCGCATAGTCGTCCACTCATGCTCATCCAGCCGCGCGGGTTTCCAGAGAATGCTGTCGGGGATTTTGAGTTTGCCGACGTCGTGCAGCAGCGCGCCGTGCTCAATTTGCAGAAGTGCGTTGCCGTTCATGCCAAATGCGGCAGCCGCGCCGGTTGTGAGATCGGCAACGCGGCGTGAGTGTCCGCTCGTGCTCTGGTCGCGGAAATCCAGGGCCATCGACAAAGCATCCAAAGTTGCACCATGGACATGCGTCAGACTTGCCAATGCGTCGTTCAAAGCCTGAGTCTTTTCTGCGACCAGGCGTTCCAGATGAAGGCGGTAAGCTTCGTTCTCCAGGATCAGCCGCCGATGTTCCAGTGCACGAGTAACAGCCAGTGAAAGTTCACCAAGATCTACCGGCTTCAGAAGATAGTCCAACGCGCCGCGCTTCATCATCTCGACTGCGAGGGAGGTTTCATCCTCGCCAGTGAGAAAGACTACTTCAATTGTAGGATCTTCCTTTTTTATGGCATCCATAAGGGCTGCGCCGGACAGATGGGGCATTCGAAAATCGAGAATACAGACGTCCGGCCGGAACTTGTGCACCAGTTCCAGTGTTTGACGGGAGTCCGACGTGCCTTCAACCAGATAGCCCCGCATGAGAAGCAATTCCCGGATAAATGATACGATTTCGACTTCGTCGTCGACCACAAGCAAGCGGGCAGGGAGGTGTTCCAAACGGTCGGACATTCACGGATTCTACAGTATGGACTGCGCAGTACAGTCAAGGATTGTGGGCCGAGCCGCCTGTAGGCGCGGTCTATGACCGCGCGCGATCCTCAGTACAAAGTGCTACGGAACGACAAGTCGTGCGCGGTCATAGACCGCGCCTACAGTTTCAAAGGCTTTTAAATACCCGGATCGGTTGACGTTCTCTCCGACACTCCTTTAATATGAAGGTCCCTTAAACTCTTGAAAACACATTTTCCAATGAACAAAAGAACCCCAGGTCCTCTGTTCCTATCCATTGCCTTTGTTCTGGCGTTATCCGCCTCGGCTTATGCGCAGGTTCCGAAGTTCTTTCCGGTATCGGAAATCCGTTCCGGAATGAAGGGGACCGGACGCACCGTATTCCAGGGCACAAAGATCGAAGATTTCCAGGTCGAGATTCTGGGTGTGTTGAAAAACTACGGGCCGAAGCAGGACATGGTGCTGGCACGGCTCTCGGGCGGCCCATTGGAGAAGACAGGCGTTATTCAGGGAATGAGCGGCAGCCCTGTCTACATCGAAGGACGTCTTGTCGGCGCCGTTGCTTTCGCTTTTCCTTACGCAACGCAGTCCATCGCAGGCATACAGCCGATCGAACAAATGACAGGTGTGCTCGATCAGTTGCCGGCTGCCGGCTTGAGGCAGACTGTGCCGGCTTCGGCGTCCCTGCCTTCCCAGTCTCCGGCTGCCTTTGTATATGGGATCGTTGAAAAACTGCGTGAAGGCCGGCCAATTCAGGAATTGCTGGGGCTCACCACTTCGCCGGCGTCTGCCACGTCGCTGGTTCATCTCCAAACTCCGCTGTTCTTCTCCGGGATGACGGCAGTTGCCGCGCAGCAACTCTCGTCCTTTTTCAGCATGCTGGGATTCAATCCGGTTCAGGCCGGAGGCGCTGGCACAGCCACGAATATCGGTCCCGTGCCGACCCGCCTGGAACCCGGCTCCACGGTCAGTGCCGAACTGGTTCGTGGAGATATGAGCATCAGCGCCAATGGAACTGTGACCTACGTGGATGGCAACAAAGTTTATGCCTTTGGTCATCCATTTCTGTCTGCTGGCCCGATCAGCGTGCCGATGTCCAGCGCCTATGTCATCTCACTTCTCCCGAAGCTGGATGCTTCGATGAAGCTTGCATTTCCCGTTGATGTGGTCGGCGCGTTTCAGCAGGACCGGTCCACCGGCATCTTCGGCACCATGGGCGACCGGCCCAGCATGATCCCGGTGTCGCTTGGTGTGCGGTCCAGCACCAATGCGACGAATCGCTACAACGTCGAAGTGGCGAATGACCGGTATCTCACGCCGATCCTCATGAATTACGCCGTGGTCAATGCCATAACCGCCAGCGAGCGTGGAGTTGGAGAGATGACGCTGAGCGTTACCGGCCAGGTTCACATCCGGAACAACGACACCGTCAATATCGCCACAATGTTTGCGGGCGATGCCAACGGGCCTTCGATGGCAACTGCGGCCGCCGTGGCTCCCATTCAGTATCTCGTTACCGGAGGATACGAAGGTCTCATCATCGATAAGGTTGAATTTGAAATCGTGTCGACGGACCGCAAGACGCTCGCGACGCTCGATCGCATTACGGTGGATCGCATCGAGGTTCGGCCTGGCGAAACGCTGGCGCTTTCGGCGTTGATGCGCGAACCGAGCGGCCAGACGTTTATCGAACGGTATTCCGTCCTGATTCCTACCGGGTTGCCGGCGGGTACCGTTCAATTGCTTGTGGGCGATGGAACAACGTTGACCGGCACAGAACTCAAGCGCAGTCCTTCCGGCATTCCCATGGATCTGAAAACCGCAATTCGCGAGTTGAACAAACTTCGCCGAAACGATCGTCTGTACGTTCGCATTCTCAGCAATCAGCCTGGTGTGGTGATTCGCGGGGAGGAAATGCCCTCGCTTCCTCCGTCGATGATCGGATTGCTGGGCACCGATCGGGCATCGGGCCGCAACGTCACGCCGATGGGAAGTTCGGCGGTTGCCGAGTATGAGTTTCCACAATCCAAGTACGTCATACAGGGACAGCAATCGCTGACCCTCACGGTTAAACCGTGATGACAAAAGCACGCTGGCTGCTTCCGATTCTTCTGGCCGCTCCGCTGTTTGCCGTGACGCCGTCATTCTGGGAAGTTCGCAGTTATGAAGATTTCCAGAAGGGCAAACTCTCGAACCTGTCGTTGACGAATGATGACCGCCTGATTCTCGCACCACGCTACGACATGGTTTTTGATACCCAGCAGACCTTGATCGCATCGGCAGTAGCGGATTCGAAGGGTAATGTCTACCTCGGCACAGGACACGACGGAAAGATTTATAAAGTCGATCCGTCGGGCAAAGGAGCGCAGGTTGCGGATCTGAACGAGCTCGACATTTTCGCCCTCGCCGTGGACAGCAAGGACGTGCTTTATGCCGGCGCGTCTCCGAACGGGAAGGTTTACAAGATCGAACCCGGGGGTTCACCAACGGAATTCTTCGATCCGGGGACGAAGTACATCTGGGCGATGGCTTTCGATAAGCAGGGAAGACTTCTGGTGGGTACCGGCGACAAAGGCGTCATCTATCGAGTCGGCAGCGATGGCAAAGGCGCACCGTTTTACGACACCGACGAGACTCATATTGTATCGCTGGCCGTGGACCGCGATGGAAATGTCATCGCCGGTGGCGATCCCAAGGGGTATCTCTATCGAATCTCTCCGGAAGGCAAGGCGTTCGTTCTCTACGATTCCGGTTTGCGTGAAGTTCATGCCGTGTCGATCGGTACCGACGGGCGAATATTTGCGGCGGTATTGAACGGCGAGCCAGGATCGTCTCCTTCAATGACGGCTCCACGGCAATCGAGTCCGGCAAATCCATCCGGTGTCGAAGGCGGAGGGATTACGATTACCATCGGCGAAAGCGCGTCGGTCGCCGCCCAGACAGTGGAGATCACTTCGGATCAGGCAGGCGTAGATGTTGTACCGCCGTCTGCGTCCGGATCGTCTTCGAATCGAGGACCGGGAACCGGGCCGGCCCAGAGCGTCATCCTCGAAGTGGTTCCGGGCAACAATAATACGGTGAACACGCTGTGGCGGTTGAAAGACGAGATGGTCTATTCGATACTGCCACACGGTGGCCGGTTGTTGTTTTCTACTGGAACTAAAGGGCGGATTTACTCGATCGACGATGCGCGGAACACCACGTTGCTGGTGGAGTCGACCGAGGAACAAACCACTCGTTTGATCGAAGTGGGGAACCGCGTCTACGCGACATCTGCGAACACGGGGAAGTTGTTCGGACTGAGCGATGCGACGGCGTCATCGGGATCTTATGAGTCCGTCGTTCGAGATACGAACGCCGTTTCGACCTGGGGAACCATGTCGTGGAAAGCGGAGAACCCCGGCCAGATTCAGTTTTTGACTCGGACCGGAAACACGGGTGTGCCAGACAAGACGTGGTCGGATTGGTCTCCGGTGCCAGCCAGCGGGGCGGTGGCCAGTCCACCGGCGCGATTTGCGCAGTGGAAGGCCGTTCTGACGTCCGCCGCCAACAGGCCTGGACCCGCTCTGGATTCGGTGACTTTGCCGTATCTTCAACAGAACTTCCGTCCCGAGCTGACTTCGGTTGAAGTGTTGCCCCCGGGAGTGGCATTGGCGAAGGTTCCGCCAATCACGTCGAGCGGAGCCCCGGCCCCCACGGATCCGGCGCTGATCCGGGCCAATGTTCGAGCGGGTCTCCAGCCTGCGGTAAAGCCGCCTCCGCGCCGTTCGGTCGAGCGCGGCGCTCAGTCGTTTCGATGGACGGCCACGGATCGCAATCAGGATACGCTTGCTTACGATGTGTACTATCGCGGCGATTCCGAGCGCACCTGGCGGTTGCTGAAGAAGGACCTGGAAGATAATTTCTATACGATCAATTCCGATACCCTGCCCGACGGAACCTATATTCTGCGCGTGGTTGCCAGCGATTCGCCCTCCAATCCACCCAAGGGGGCGTTGACGGCCGAACTGGAAAGCCGCCCGTTTTCGATCGACAATACGCCTCCTGCGGTCCGGATCCAGCAACGAGCAATCGCCGGCGGACGGGTCAGCGTTGCTATCGACGCGTCCGACGCGACGTCTACTCTCAATCAGGCGGAAATTTCCGTGGATACCGGGCCATGGCAAGCTCTGTTTCCAGCGGACGGCATCACGGATTCAAAAACCGAGACGTACTCGTACCAGTCGGAAATTCTCTCAGCGGGAGAGCATGTGATTGCGTTTCGAACATACGATCAGAACGATAACGTTGGCATCGGTAAGCTGGTTGTGAGGATTCCATGAGTGAGGGTTTCATGAAAATGTTGAAGAGCGTATTTGTCTCCGTGGCGATCCTGCTTGCGCTGGCTTTGCCGGCGATGGCGCAGCCTCAATCCCGGCTCGGAGTGAACAACGCGCCTGCGGCAGTCACGCTTCCTCCTTCCATGGATGTCGAGAACTACAATCTCGACGTCACGATCACACCGGAAGAACACAAAATCGACGGAATCGCGGATATTCAGCTGCGCCTGTTGGACCGGAATGCATCGACCAGCTTCGATCTGGACAAGCATTTCAAGGTGACGAAGGTAACGGTTGGAGATATCTCTCCCCGCAATCGCCAGTTTGACGATTCCACGTTTGAGGTGGATCTGGGCAATGCCACTCCTGCAGCCGATGGAACGATCACTCTCCACATTGAGTATTACGGACTCTTCGATTCTCCGGATAATCCCCGCGACCCGGTGCTGAATCATCTCACCAGCGACTCGGCGTTTCTGCTCTACGAAGGGAAGTGGTACCCCTCGAATGGTCTGTATAAGGACAAAGCCAATATGCGGCTTCGTGTTCATGCACCGGCCGGTTGGGCTGTGGTTACGGACTTGCCCGCGTCGGGCAACGGATTTGCGAGCACGTCACCGTCGTATTGGGGAACCCTGGCTCTTGGCAAGTATTCGGCTGTTGCCGTAAAGTCGGGCGAGAACGACATCACCGTGTACACACTGAAGGCGACGGCCGAATCGGCCACGCCTTTGGCGCAGGCTGCCGGGAAGATTCTCGATTTCTATACGACGAAATTCGGCCCTCTGCCTTCGCGCCAATTTCACATCATCGAAGCTCCGGACGCCAACTGGACATCGCGCTGGTCCACGGGCTCGCTGGTGCTGCCGACTTCGCAGTTTCGCCCGGACTTCGATCTGCCGGCTTTTGCTCGAACCATCGCCCATCAATGGTTTCCTCTGAAAATGTCGGTGGCGGATCCTGCGAACGACGCGTGGCTGATGGACGGAATGGCCGTGTTTGCAAGCTTGCTCTATGGGGAGAGAAGTCTTTCACCCGCGGAGTTCAAGGATCAGATCGACAAGACCCTGGTCAAGGCGCTCGCCTATGAGGGCAGCATGACGGTGCGGCAGGCTGGTGGAACAGACAAGGATTCCCTGGAATACCATTCGCTGGTGGAATACAAAGGCGCCTTCGTGTTGCGAATGCTGCAGTGGGTGATCGGCAATGACAAGTTCGACACGCTGCTTGCCCGCTATGTGGATCAGTTCAAGGATAAGCCGGTTTCCTCAGCGGCTTTCGTCAAACTGACATCGGACGTGGCCGGCAGCGATATGGCCTACTTCTTCGATCAATGGGTCAATTCATCCGGCGTTCCGCAGCTCGATGCCGATTACCAGGTGCTGCGCGTAAAGAATGGCAGCAAAATCATTGGCCAGATCAAGCAGGACCTGGAATTGTTCCGGATGCCGGTGGAGCGGGTCGTTCTGACCGATGAAGAGCCCGAGTACAAACGCGTCGATGTGGTTGGTCCAAACAGCGAATTCACTGTCAACACCGCGCGACCGCCAAAGCCCGGGGGAATCAGGATCGATCCGAATAAGAAGATTCTCCGCATGTCTCCGGATATCCGTGTGGCCGTGTTGATCAATCGTGGAGAAGAATCTGCCGCGGAGCTCCGCTATAACGATGCCGTCGATGCGTACCAGCAGGCGTTGGAACTGGATGGAAACAGTTCGCTCGCGTCGTTCCGAATGGCGGAGGCTCGGTTCGAATCCGGGGACATCAACAATGCGCTTCAACTGTTTCGCGATTCCCTCGAAGGTGATTTGAAGCCGAAGTGGCTCGAGGTATGGGCGCATATCAATATCGGCAAGATTTACGACATCCGCGGCGGTCAGCGCGAGCGCGCCGTGATTGAATATCAGAAAGCCGTCAATACGGGTGACGATTCCTACGGCGCGCAGGCCGCTGCGAAAGAATATCTTGCAAACCCGTTCCGCCAGGCGCCATCTAAATGACCCCTCATCCGGCCCTGCGGGCCACCTTCTCCCTTCGGGAGAAGGATCCGCGGCAGCCAGCAGGCTGAAGCGGCGGGAGGGGTAATCTGATTTTTCCTTCCTCTGCTTTTCCAGCCTACACTTGAACCTTTCGCTCCAGATTTCCGACTGACTTTCTGACGCTATGGACCAGGACGCGATATGGATTCGGAAGATCGCCGAAGGCGACCGGGCCTGTTTCGAAGAATTATTCCATGCCTACCAGCGACGCGTGTTCGGATATGTCTTTCGACTTCTCGGCGATGTGTCACAAGCGGAGGAAGTAACCGGCGACGTGCTCTTTGAAGTATGGAAGGGCGCCGGACGATTCGGCGGCCGGTCTCGGGTGTCGACCTGGATATTCGGCATCGCGCACCATAAGGTCATCGATGAGCTGCGCCGCAGGAAGCCCGAGGAAGTCGATATTGAGGATCATCGCGGCCTCGTGGATCCGCAACATGGACCGGAGAGCGATGTTATTCAAGCCGATCAGCGAGTGCGGCTGCAGGCCAGGCTTGCCCGGCTCACGCCGGAACACCGCGAAGTTATCGAACTGACTTTTTTCCAGGGTTGCACGGTTGAAGAGATCGCCGGAATCCTTCAGTGTCCGGCGAATACAGTAAAGACACGCATGTTTTACGCCCGCAACAAACTGCGTGAGATTCTCAAGTCGCAGATGGGAGAACCATGATGACGCACCACCAAAGCCTGGAGTTGCTGCCGTGGTATGACACGCTCGATGAGGACCAACGCCGCGAGCTCGACGCGCATGCGGACGGTTGCCCGGAATGTGCCCGGGAGCTCGCCGAGATGAACACACTACGGGAAACAATAGCTCCGCTCGAAGACATCCCGGAACCCTCCGCCTTCATGCTCTCGCGGACACTGGAAAGGATCGATGCCTACGAACGCGAAATGGCTGCCAGACCGGCGGGTTGGCGGCGGATCACGGCGTGGTGGTTGGAAAGCGCCTTTCCGGTACGCGCATTGATCGCTGCCCAGGCGGCGCTGATCGTTATACTTGGCGTGGGCGTTGTGCATTTCCATCGACAGTCCGAGATCTTTTCCACCTTGGCCGGACCCACGGCCGGCGCCGCCGGAGCCCGTTTGACTGTGGCCTTTCAACCCGGAGTCTCCGAGGAAACGCTTCGGCAGACTCTTCGTGACGTGCAGGGAACCATTATCGACGGGCCGTCGGCTCTGGGAATCTATCTGGTGCAGATCCCTCGTGGGGCCAATGCGGAGCAGATATCGGCGCAGTTGCGCGCACAATCCGCGGTGATCCGACTTGCGGAAAAAGCGCCAGAACAGTGAGGAGGTCTCTTTCCGGAAGGGGCATCTTTCCCCCGTTGTCAAATGTCCGATGTACGTTGTGCGATGTACTTGTTTCGATGGCCAAATGGCCAGATTACTTTCTGCAACTATCCGGAAGGTAGGTTCCATACGATTTGATCCTGCGAAGCTGGGTTTATTTGGTCATCGAAACAAGTACATTGGACATCGCACAACGTACACCGGACATTGGACAACGGGGGCGCCGGTTGAGAGGTTACGCGAAATAGTATGTTGCTTCGACTCATAGTCGTGATCGTCTTGACCTCCCCGGCCTTTGCACAATCCGCTCAGGATCGTCCGCACTTGTTCGCCTGTGGGCCGGTGGCATTTGCCGGGCAGACCATGTGTGTGTGCGGCAACTTTCCGTCTTCCTCCGTGGATGGATTGTTGCTGGACGGCAAGCCGCTGGGTCATCCGTTGACGGTGTCGCAGACCTCGCTGACGTTTCGCGTTCCCGACGGCGCCGCGCCGGGCCTGCATGTGGTTCGTGGAATGCCCGAAGCCGGCTATTCTCCATCCGAGGCCGTCGTGACGACGCTGCTTGAACTGGTTTCAGAGATCGATCAAAAGGCGATGCTGTCTGGACAATGGACGCGCGCGAAATTTCGCGTGCGCGGCACGTCTTCGCCGCTATTGCTTCGTATCGTCAACCGAACTCCCCGCATTGTGGAATTGGAAGGCGGTGAAGTGCAAAGCTTCCGTACTTCAGGCGGCGCAGACAACACGGTCAGCCGCCGAGTCCACGCACTGATGCGTGGCGATTTCACCATTGATGTTGAACTCACCGGCGACGCGTGCCCATGCGCGGGCGCGCGGGCGCTGCGCCAGGCGCGCTCCGTTCCTGCGCCTCCTGGTCCTCCCGCCGTGACAAGCTCGGAAGATCCCCGTGGTTTTCTCGCAGCGCGCATCCTTGCAATCGTTCCGCTGGCATCGCAGGCTGCCTTGGCCTCCACGGCGCAAGCGTTGGCGGCAGCCAATGGTCTCATTGTTGCGGAAATCACTCGTCTCGCGTCAAGTGGTGACGGACTCATTGTGTTTACCATACCCGGTGCAGCCGATGTACTGGACCGGACGGCGGCGCTCAACGCCGATCCTCGCGTTCGTTTCGCAGAACCCGACTTTCTCTTTGACACCGACGGCGCTGCAGAATCGCAGAACGGAAACGCCAACTCGCTCAAGTATGGAGCGCGTTTAATGGGCATGGACCGGCTCAACGCATCACTTAATGGCAAAGATATTCTGGTCGCCGTGATCGACACGGGAGCGGACACGAAACACCCCGTCCTGGCATCGCGCATCAAATTCAAGGCGGATGTAACGGCCACGCCTTACAAGGCCGGCATTCATGGGACGCTGGTGGCCGGTATCATTGCCGACCTGGCGACTCGCGCCAGTTTGTTTTCGATCCAGGCCTGTCTTCCGCAATCCGCGCAGGCCATCGCAGCGCGTTGCTCCACAGTCAGTCTGGCGAAAGCATTGGATCTTGCAATCGAAAAGCATGCCAGCGTAATCAATCTGAGTATCGGAGGACCAGCCAGCCGCGTTGTCGAGCGGATGGTCCGCCAGGCTGTCCACAATGGTGCCATCGTCGTCGCAGCCGGAGGCAACGGCGGTCCGAACGGCACCCCGTCTTTTCCTGCTGCGATGGACGAGGTGATTGCGGTTACGGCGGTCGATGTGGAACGATCTCTTTACGCTTACGCCACTCATGGCAGCTTCATTGATCTGGCGGCTCCGGGAGTCGATATCCTGAGCGCTGCACCAGGCGGTCAATTGCTGTTTTCCGGAACCTCCGCGGCGGCGCCTCACGTGTCGGCCGTTGCCGCCCTGATGCTGCAATCGATGCTTCAGCAAAAGCACACTCTGAGTCCAGCAGCCACACAGGAGTTGATGGAGCGCACGGCCAACGATCTCGGTCCCGCCGGCAAGGATCCGGCGTTCGGCAGCGGCCTGCTGAACGTCTGTAACGTCACCCGCCTGTGCCGGTAGCAGCGCATCCAAACAGCTGTAGGCGCGGTTTACGACCGCGCACGATTTCTCATTCCGCAATACTGCACAATCAGGTGTAATGCCTTCCTCGAATTCCTTTTGAACCTTTTCGGGTCCTCCTGCGACTTACTTGCTGTCGGACACAAGACACAGGAGGATCCAATCATGATTCGCAAGACTTCAATCGCTTCAATGTTTGTCGTGATTCTGTTGGCTGGCGGTTTCTTCCTTCAGAGCGCACACGCGGAAGGTAAGAGGACGTCGGACCACAAATGGGACGGTAAAACAAAGACCGCCACGGACACGGTGAAAGACGCTGACGGTAAACTCGTTAGTGAGAAGGTGACCGAATACGACAAGGACGACCGCATCAAGAAGCAGACAATCACCGAATATTACGCGAACGGCAAGGGGAAGAGTGTGACAGTGATCATCTACGACAAGAATGGTTCTCACGCGACAAGGGAGGACTTTGACGAGGACGGCAATCCGAACGGCAAGGGCAAAGGCAAGACATCGACGATCATCGTTCCCATCTCTCTTCGCGCAACAACCTTCAACTCTGCGTATGGAAGCATCATCGTCAATCTTCCGTCGGACATGGCCGCCGGGGATACGATATCGGGAACCGTCTTCATGAATCCTATAGGTCATAGTGATGCCGAGCGGGCGCGGAACTCGGATGAATTGAGCGGATATGTTGTCCAGTTGGACGGCGTTGGAAACGCAACGAAGGCGAATTTGGGGAGAATCTTCAGGTTCGCGATTCCAGCCGGCAGTGCCGCGCTGTCGCTGAAGCTGATATCGCCAGCCGGCGTTCCGGCGCAGGTTGTTGAAATTCCGGTGGCTCCGCAGGGCCTGCCGCTACAAGAAGACTTTGTCTTGCCAAGGTTGGGGCAGGCTGGACGGTCCCTCAACGTTCAGGGTCCCTTCGATGGCGATATGACAAACACGAGCCTCCAACTCGATGCCCGCGATGTAACGATTCTTGCGGAGTCTCCCCGATTGCTCGTCTTCGAAGCTCCGTCCGCCATCGCTGGACCGGGAGGCCTGACCTTGAAGGAGGGATCCGCGACAGTGGTGTCGCAATTCAATAATCTCCGCGTTAGCTTGACGGCGCCGGTGACGAGGTTGATGAAAGGTGAGAAGACTGTGGTTACCGCAAAGGTGGAAGGATTGCAGGGACTGCCCGCGGAGGCTTATCCGCTTTCACTGCAACTTATGAACATGAGTCCTGCGGTGATTGCGCTCGATAACGCAAAGAGCGCCACGCTGGAGCAGCCGCTTCGTTACTCGGCAGTGGATCCGGGCGGATGCTATTCCGTGAGTGTTCCAGTGCGGGGCATCCGCGCAGGAAGCTACACGATTTCGGCCACCGCCCATTCGACAAACGCCGCGGCTTTGTCCGCCCGATAGCAATGGCGGTGAACGGGGAAACGCCCGGCTGTTTTCAGCCGGGCGTCCCCTTGCGTCAGAGCCTTGGGGAGGGAGCTCTGACTTTCCGCAGACTGTTAGCGAGTGGCTTCAGAGGCCACCAGCACTTTGTCGGTACCGGTTTTTGCAATTTGCGTTTCGAGATGGGACTTCATCAACCCATTGGCAACGCTATACCCGCCTCTGCGTACCTCGGTCAAAAAATTGTAACTGTCGTAGCGGGTGAACAGGAGCTGCCCTGATCCCTGTCTCATCGACACGGTATTTGAGACTGGATTCGTCAGAGCAAAGGCAGAGTGTCCGTTTCCGTCCGACACCTTCACGTACATGTTGAAAATCTGCACATTGTAGGATCCGGACGGCAGCATCTGCTTGCCGACGTAGAAATCGAACGGAACTTTCACAGTCATCTCGGACTGGGCCTGTGCGACAGCCGGCATGCTCACAACAGTCAACATCGCCATTGCCATCACGGCCGTAAAAGCCACCAATTTGTCCCTTGAAATCGTCATATCATTCTCCTCTTTTTGATGCGCGTCTTTCGACGCATTTCACATTTCGTTGGTCTTTGATTGGTAATGGCAAAGGTCAACGAAGCATTTCAGATGGAGAAAAGAAGTGGACTTGAGTCCGCGTCGCCGGAGGCTTACCGGCGGACGCGGAAGAAGAAGGTGATGGGTTCCGGGGTCTGGGAGGCTGAGACACCCGTCAGACTCAGACTGAAATCGCCCGAGCGCAATTTCGTGAAAGGTACGATGAGGATCAGTTCTTTTGCGTTTCCGATTTTATGCGAGGCGAGCTCTTTCGAGGTCCAGAGCTCATTTCTGGCGTTGTCGAGCAGCGCGACTCGATATCGATCGTAACCGTCGTCAGGGGGCAATGCCAGGCGGAACGGCACAATCTGAATTTCATCATTTGTTTCGATTGTGACCGGCGGCTCACTCGCGCTTCTCGTCGAAGCACCGGGTTCAAGATAGACAGCCGCCACCTGCGCAAGGGGTGAAAGAAGCGAAGCCGGAGGCTTCGAGTTCTCAACGGCCTGAAGTTCGGCTTTTAGTCCTTCGTTCTCGGAACGGATGTCCGTCAACTGGCTCTGAAGTGCCTCGCGCTGTTGATTCGCCGCATCGACCTTTCGTTTCAAATCGACCATTCGAATCGAGGAAAAGATGCCGCCAGCGGTTATCAGAAGAATCAGCGCCGATGCGGCATAACTGAATGTCGGGCGGTATTGGAAAAATTCCATCACAGCAGACCAAAATGGAACCGAAACGGGACTAGGCGCAGTTTGCGGCCTTGGCTTGGGCTGGGCTTCTCTTACATGCCGCAGGAGGGAACGGCTGAATTCAAGTTTTTGCCTTCTCTCCGGAGCAGCGAGAAAGTAGGTATTGAATCGATCGAGTTCCTCGCCCTTGAGCTTTCCGAGCAGCGAATCGTCGATGAGATCGTCTTCAGCGGCAACGATGCGTTCATAGGCATCCTCGTCGGACATCAACCACAGTTCAAACTCTGCCTGTTCCTTGGCCGAAGTTTGCCCGAGGAGATATTTTTTGATTGTCACTTCGTCTTGTGTCTTCATTTCCATGGCTTTAACCTCCATTGCATCCTTGCAATTATTTGCGCCTTCATTGAGGATGGCCATCCGGCCGGTTATGTTTCATCATTTCATCGGATTCCCGGAGACGAAGTTGCTCGACACACCTCATTAGAGCTGCCCGGATCCTGCATGCGCGGATGCGGAGGGCATTCATTGGAATGCCCAATTCTTCCGCCAGTTCTCTGCGTCGATCGATCTTGTGGTGTTTTTCCTGCTCGTAGTAGGTGGCGATCAGATAAGCGTCTTCCTTGGTGAGATTGGCGATGCACTGCTGCAGGAGCTCGTAGTCCCGCTCTTCGTCCGGATCGGGCGGCGATGGGGGCGGCATTCCTTTGGGGGGAACGCGCTCTTTCTTCAAAGACTCGAGGAGAATGAAATTGGCCACCTTGAGAAAATAATGAGCAGGGTCGCCCTGATAGCTTGCCAGGATTTCAGGAAGTTTTCGTGCCACGCGATTGATGGTGGTGTCCGCCAACTCTTCCGGGATTCTCGAGCCCCTGCAAACGAAAATCTTTACAAGTCTCTTGCGGATCGATTCATACTTGTGACCGGCAAGGTCGCGATCGGCATCCAACCACCCAAGCAGCTGGTCAAACTGTTCCCGGTTGATACCGCCGATTTCCGGGTTAGGATTCGCAGAATTCAATTCGTAATTCTCCAGTCCCCCTGAAGCTGGAAACCGGCCCAATAGTACGGCGATTGAGTGTATGGCTTCTCCATCAATGCCTTCTGCGCTTCGCGAAGGGCCGCAGATGGGCTTAGCTTCTTTTCCAGAAGCTGTTTGTAGAACTCCGCCATGAATCCCGCGGTTTGCTTGTCATCCACTTTCCACAAGGTGTCCAACACCCGCGGTACGCCAGACGACATGAATCCACGAACCATACTCATCAGACCCTCGCCCTTGATCTCCTTTCCCAAGCCGGTATCGCACGCGCTTAGGACGACCAGTTCCGCAGAAAGCCTCAGGTTGGAAATATCCCGTAACCACAAGGAACTATCGAGAGGGTTGCCGTTCTTGTCCCACTTGGAGAACTCCAGACTGGAGAGATCCGGATAGGCTTCATTCAATATGGAGTGGGCGCCGATATGAAGTATTTTGAAGCGTTCCAGTTCCGAACCTTTTAGCGCCGATTTGGTAGCACCAAAACCGGTCAGTTCGAGCCGGCTGTCTGCCGGCACCAGATTCAGTATGGCCTTGGCTTCGTCTTGAGTATAGGTCAGGCGGGGAAGATCGAATGCAACACCGTTCGAAGCGCCGCCTCTAAGCACCGGACCGCCTTTTCCCGTGAACGCAGCCGGCTTTGCCGGGAGAGTTGGTTTATTCCAATCGCGGACCTCCGTTCGCTGATAAACAGGGTCGTTTATCACTGCAATGGTTCGGTCGGGATGACCTCGGAGTGGAGCTGCACGCCGACTCGCCACCAGCGCGGAGGCTGAAGGCAGGTACGCGATCTCATGTTCTTTAGCGAGAGGACTGAATGATACGGCTTGCGCCGATGGGGAAATCGCAAGTGCTCCAAATGGTAAAGTCTGTAGGATGCCGTCAGGTACGATTACCATGCGCCGGTCGCCCAACTGATCCGCAGCCGGCCCAAGCAGCATTCGGCCGAGTTCCTTAGCGTCCTGCTGATAGTGCGTGATGGCCTCCTCGATTTGTTTCCTGGTCCAGGTAACCGGATACGGCGTCATGATCGAATCGCGAAACCGACGGACCTTGCTCTCAATTTCCAACCTTCCAGGCAGGCGATAACTCTTGAAATCCTGCTGTGTGACTAAGAAAAGATAGCTGGTTCTATCGCCGAGCGAATATTCCAGCATCACAGAGTCGTCCAACTCGCGGCGAATTTCGGGTAAGGTCAGTGGGTCACGCCGAGCCTGTGCGGCGTATTTTGGACTTTGGCTTCGAATTTGAGCCTCAATCCTGTCGAGTTCTTCTTTCAGCGTCGAGAGATCCTCGCGCAATTTTGCAATGGTGTCTGAATCGCCATTTGCATTGACGGCATTTTGGTGTTTTATGGACAGACTGTCCAGCCTGGCCAGGACAGACACTTTGCTGACAATCAATTTCGGATCTACGCCTTCAGAAGTCGCCAGATGCGATTCGCCAATACTTTCCACCAGCGTGCGAGCATGAGATTGCTCGCTCGCTTCGAAAGCTTTGATATCCAGCAATGCGGAGTTGTCTTCCTTGTCAAGATTCATTAGCGTGTCGATGTAGAGTTCGTACTGCTTGCGCGCGGAAGCAAAATAGGATGTCCGAAGCGCGGAGTTTTCTAAGCTTGCCCTCACGCTCTCGACTTCATCGACTGCGCGCTTCACGTACCGACTCGCCTCCGCGAAGTCACCTTTGAGATTGAGGCTGGATGCGACGTGAAACTGCGCATCCAGGTGGAGAAGACGTTCCGGAAAGGTGCCGCTTAGAGTGAGTGCCTGCCGGTAATACTGCAATGCGACATCGATCTCTCCTTTGGCTTCATGATAACCGCCGACACCAATAAGCAATCGAACTTCCAGGCCGCGATCGGGGTCTTCAAACGATTTGACCATTTCCAGTGCCGACCGCATCGATTCGAAAGCTTTCTCGAGTTCGTTTGCGGTTTCATAAACCAGCGCCGTGTCATAAAGCACCCACGCTATGCCCTTCTTGTCTGGAATGGGAGTATTGCGAAAACCTTCGAGAGCTTGTCTAAGATAAGCCAGCGCGCTTCCCGTATCGTTAAGCGCTGCCATACTCAACCCCAGCGCCTCGAGCGCATAAGGAATTTGAACCTTATTATTCAGCGATCTGATTTTCTCAAGCGCCTGCCTGGAGGCAATCTGGGCGTACTCGTGTTCGCCCAAATCCGAATAGACTTGCGCAATCCCGGCAAACAACTGCGCTTCCTCATGCACGTCGCCGGAATCCTGAATAAAGGAGTTGTATTCATCAAGCGCCTCACGCGGGTTTCCCATCCGGTACTGAATGTTACCGAGGATAATGTGGGCATGCCCTTCGCCCTGCCGATCGCCTACGGATTGGAATATCGCCAATGACTTCTGTGCGGCGTCGATTGCCAGAGAGTAATTTCGCTGGTCCCCGTCGATCGAAGCCAGTTTGATCAGCGATCGAGCCAAACCAACTCTATTTTCAAGCTTCTCGAAAATCCTTCGAGCTTGCTCAAGGACGCTGGCCGATTCCTTGGATTTATCATCTTCGTCATAGTAAATCCTTCCCATGAGAAGCAGAGCTTCTGCCTGTTCTGTGTGGTTTGGGAGCGAGCGGCTCTCGTCCAGCGCCTTTTTCGCCAATTCCTCCGCACGCACCAGGTCCCCATTTCTCCATTGGAAAGTAGCGAGCGCAAGCAGAACGTCAACTTCCGCCGCGGAATCGTGGATCTTGCTCACGATCCCCACGGCTTTTTCGATACTTTTCTTCGCTTGCACGCTTTCCGCGCCCCGACTATATAGTTTTGCAAGCTCGAGCAACGTGTGGACTTCTTCGATGCGCGCATCAGCGGCCTCCCATTTTGCGGCGGCGTCTTCGTTTTTCTTGATTGCAGTTCGAAGGCTGGCGGAACGATATTGCGCGGCAGCCATTTCCGCTTCCGACGATAGATGTTCCGCAGCGACACGTAAGCGATCCTTCGATAAAGCCACTCTGGGCCGCGAAAGAACAATTTCCAAGTCAAGCCCCTGGCCCCTCGGATCGCAGTATTTCAATCGCGCAGTGTACGCGCCCGGATGCAGGGCAACCTCCGAGACGTTGAGTGGGCCATCCTGGAAACAAGGCACAACCCGGATCGCCTGATTATCCGGTCCGAGAATCGAGAGTTCAACATCCGTGCCGGTTTTCTGAATCGACAACCTGAAATACTCGTTCGTTTCCAGTTCAAACTGGTACTTCAGGGGATCTCTTAACGTCACCTTGATGGGGCTTTCAGGCGACAGGTGAAAAGGGCTGTCTTGAGAGATCGCTGGAACTATGGGTCTCTGGACCGCGCTCATGCTGCACACAAGCGACGCCATTCCGATAAGAATTGTTGGCGCGACATTACCGGTCTTCACGGAATTTACCTCGGCGTTACGACATATCCTTCCAACGGACCGGTGGATTTTTCATGCTGGCGATTTTGGGCATATCCCCAAATCTGGCGCTTCCGCTCATTCGAATTCTCGGATTCAGACTATCCAGTCGAATCCTCGGGTTCAGACTGTCAATCCGAATTCTCGGATTCAGACTATCCAGTCGAATTTTCGGATTCAGACTGTCAGTCTTTATGTCCGCAGGACCGGTAAACAAGCCTTCGCGACGGTTCAGCCTGCTGGGATGTTCGTGGCCCCTGGCATCCTTCCGTACCTCGCGTTGCGTCGCTTCATGGTAGGCGCTTAAAAACTCATCCCAATGGGTTTTTTTTGCGAACTCCAGATTTTTATAGTGCGCGACCTCGGAAATGCCGGCCGCGTCGGTGATGCTTGCCCACGGAAAGAAAACCGAAACGCCGTGGGAGTGCTGGAATTCCGGACCAGTGTAGTTTGAGGAGAGAACGAGTGCTTCCTTTATGGTTTTCTTGACCTGTTCGCATGATTTGAAGATGGGATGCGTCTCAGGATAGCTCTGCTGCAGGAGTGAGCAGAAATCATATACGTCGGTATGCTGTTCGTCCTTGTAACCCTGGGCCCGCCAATGCGCCATTACAACGGCATTGACGGTTTCCAATTTGGTGCTCTTTGATTCCAGAGCATTCTTAAGCAGCATCGAGAGCCCATCCGGGCCTCCCAATGCTTCCACAAACGCCATGAGTTTTCTTTGGCTCCCCTGCTCTCTGGTGAGATTGAGTGCGCTTTGATCGGTGGAAACGTCAGCCAGCGTGTAGTCCAGGGAGTAGCAACGGATATACTTTTCGACGATGTCGGTGGCTAGATCTGCCGGAGCTGGATTCCCTTGAAGCAACATCAGGATATCATCGTATGGCCAGCCCGTGTTTGGTTCAAACCCTTGCGGTCCGACCAGGTAATCCACGAAGTGTCGTACCTCGAAGGCGACTTCCGCCATGCCCATCAAACAGCTGTCCAAACCAAGGATGTCGATTCTTCCCCGCCGCAGACACGGTTGATATGTTCCGTTTTCGGCCAGAAACTTCTCGTTCTTAAGGGTGCCGCAGATATTCTCCATGGCAGCCTTAAGATCTGGAATGCTGAGCCCGCCAAAACGGCTGCTACCTGTCAGGAAATCACCCACAGCGCCGCTTCCGTGACCGGATAGAACCAACATATATTTTTCCGCAGGATGTTCCCGGATCGTCCTTACAACAAAATCTGTCAAGACTGTTTCAACCGAATCTACGACTTCAGGTCCGCCATTTGCTGCGGCTTTCGCCGCACTGAATAAATGTTTCAGCTCATCAACCTGAGCTTTCGCGTCTTCTGTAATACTCAAAAATGCATTCTTCAAGAAGTCCGATGCCGGAGCGGATGGTTTCCCCAGCTTCGCAGGTGGACGTAATTGTTTACGGATCTCGTCCAGTTTCTTGAGAAGCCCAGCAGTGTTCTTTGTTGCAGTTGCCAATTCGTCCCGCGTAACCCGAACCAGGTTGTCGGCTTCCGATTGCCGAGTTCGTTCCGCCCGATCCAGGAGACCGCCCGGTACAACATGACGGGTGCGGATCTCGAAGGGCACCGGACCAATACCACTGTCATAGAGTGCAAAGACCTCATAATCCGGGGGAGCACTGCCAACCAATTCCATGGACTTTATGGCATACACCATTTCTTCCGCGAGATTGTTGTTTCCCGCCAGATAGACCATTACCGTCCAATGGTTTGGTCTGATTGCTCCGGTGGCCGATCCGTTTCCAGCGTGTGCCAACCCATCTGCGGAATGAGATTTACGTTTCTTTGTCATGAGCCTCCTCCGGTAAGTAATGACTGCAACGGTGAAAACATTTCTTAAAATTCGAACCGTAATGCGAACTGCATGATTCGCGGGGACCCCGCGGTACTTTTGAGCTTGCCAAAACTGGCCTTCGCGTCCAGATCGAAGTCGATGCCGCGGTTCAGCGCGGCATTCGGACGGCCATCAAAATTTGCGGTGTTAGTCAGGTTGTAGGTCTCCCAACGAAACTGAATCTTCTGCTTCTCGGATACTTTGAACGTCCTCTGGAGGCCCGTATCCAGCGTGAAAAATCCTGGGCCGTGGAAGATATTGCGGTTCCCGGAAAATCCGGAACGGGTGTGCTGAAACGAATCGTACGCTGCCTGAGGATCTTCAAAGATGTTCGGCCCATTTGGACCGTTCTTCGTTACTTCGGTTACGGGAACCGCTGCTCCTGGCACAAGCGTCGGCGGTCCCGGTACAAAGTAGTTGGTGGGAAATGCGAAGCCATTGCCGGAGCCTTGAGGAAACGGAAATCCCGTGCGCCAACGCAGTAAGCCAGACAAACTCCAGCCGCTAATAATGCCATTCATTACTGGAGGCATGTTCGCTAAAAACTGCCGGCCGTTGCCTACTGGTACGTCCAGCATAAAGTTCGAGTTCACTTGATGTCGGATGTCGAAATCCGAATTACCGCGCGACTGCCGGGGGGCGAACGCGTTGAGAATCTGGCCATACCCTGGCCCTTCGCTTTCAACGGACGATCCGTTATCGATCGATCTCGCCAAGGTATAGTTGAAGTCTGCCTGCAATCCCCTGGTCAATCGTTTGCGAACGATGAGTTGAAAGGAGTGATAGCTGGATTGTCCCAGGTTGGTCCAGGTTGGCAGCCAGTCGAACTGTTGCTGGAAAAACGTATGCGGCCCGTAGATGGTCGATCCCGTTGGCGAAGTGTCCAGAAAATGAAGCGCATCGGTCCAACTGGAGCCCGCCCCAAGCATGATTCCATAGAAGGATTGCGAGGCACTCATTCCGGGTGCGGCGAGCGGTGCGAATACGTTCTCGAAAAACGGTATCGCTGGAACGTTCGCCGTCGGAGTGTTTTTATCGAGCAAATCCGCGATAACCCCTGAGGCTGCCACCCACGTCTGACCCGATTTCGGATCCTTGAAGTTTACAAGGGGCGCTGCAATATCATTTTGGACCAGCAGCTTCCTTCCGAACCGTCCGACATAGGCGGCTTCGACAGTCATTGCGCCGGGCAGATTGCGAGAGATCGAAAAATTGATCGTTGTCGAATAGGGAGTGCGCAGCTTCGTGTCCACCATAAAACCGGTGTTATTGGTGAAGCTTGGCGTCGAAGGGAAGCCTGCGGTCGGGGCGGAAGGAGCGGGGATGGACGACAATCCTTGAATTCCGCTGAATCGTGGCGCGGTGTCGTAGTTGAATGCGGCGACCGGCGTTACCAGAAACGTCGATAAACCAACAGCGCCATTCAGGTCTGTGGTGACGGGGAACATCCCTCCCGTACGGTCGTACAGCATCGATACTCCGAATCGAATCGAAGATTCGCCCGGATCACCCAGGACCGCATGCAGCGGGCCGCTCTGAAATCCAGGACTCCAGGCGACCGCTAAACGAGGCGCAAAGTTGTTCTTGTCCGGATCAAACGTTGGCTGCGCGTTGTTTGCTTTTCCGGCCAGCACGAACGAAAGCAGTGGATTCGCGTTTGATGGGATTCCCGTGGCGCCGCCATCCCGCCGCGTGGCGAACCATGAATTGACATCGAAGTTTGCACGAACCTGAAAACCATTTTTTTCATAGGGCGGCGCGAAGTAAGAGTATCGAACTCCCGCCGTCAGCGTCAGATTGGACCTGATTTTCCATTGATCCTGCGCGTACCATTCCAGCTCATTGCTGATGAACTCGCGCCGGGGCACGTGGGGAGTCGGGAAAATCGCGCCGCTACGGTTCACAAAATAGGTGACTTCGACCTGATCGATCGTTCCCAGCAAGGCCATCTGCGCGTTAATGTAAGGTATCTGAAAATCGGGACTAATCGTCGCGGGAAGCACGTCAAGCCCGACATTCTCCATCCAGCCACTGTTTGAAGAGTAGCGCGGGTAGGTTTTTTCTTCGGAGAAGCGCTTGTTATGGATGTTGCGATAATTGACGCCGAATTGCAGTGTGTGCCCTTCCCGGACCCAGGTCAGGTCTTCCAGTAAATTGTGTGTGGGCAGCGTCCGGCCGTTGTTCCGCGCAAACAAATTTTGAAGGCTATCCATTCCGCGTATTCCCAAACCCGGGTTGGTATTGCCGCCCGTGAAATTCAGAGACTGGCGGGTGAGACCCCAGTGAAACGCACTCATGAGGTTTGGGCTTACGGCAAAAGTGTGACCCACCGCGATGCCCTTGCTCCTGTCGAGCATCACCTGGGATGCGGGCTGTCCGGGGAATTGAGGCGCCTGAATGTCCACCTTGTAATCTGCCACGGAGCCTCGGACAAAGATGCGATGCCTGGAATTCAGGTAGTAATCGATTCGCCCGATATACGAGGGCTTGTCTTCCTTCAGCGGACCATTGAATCGAAATCCAGTGAAATTCAGCCCCCCGTCTCCCTGTGTTGGATCGTTACCAACGGGATATTGGCGCATCAAAGCCAGAATCGCTGAATTAGGGCCGATGTTGAGGGGGTCCATCGCTTTCAACTGCTCGGGCGTTACGGTCTTCACGACGCGAGCCGTGTCGAAATAACTCAGAGTACCCTGACGGAGTGTAGCGGAAGGAACCAGGCGAAGCTGAGGTTCCTCCCGGCGCGTAATCGTGTCCTCAACATTGACAAAGAAAAACAATTTGTTGCGGAGTATCGGTCCTCCCAGCGAGCCCCCAAAGATGTTCCGATTGAACTTCGGGCGTTCGAGGCTTTTGCCAGTTATTGAATCGATTGTGGAGTTGTTGAAGAAATCATTGGCGGACGTCACCGCGTTGCGCTGATATTCGTAGAATGAGCCGCTGAGCCGGTTTCCTCCGCTTCGAGTGACCAGCGAGACTTGTCCGGCGCTGGACCGTCCCTGATCCGCATTGGCATTCACCGTGACGACGCGAAATTCCTGTGTGGAGTCCAGGGTTACCGGGATCACGGCCTCGAATGCCTTTCCCGTCTGCTGGTTGTTTGCATCCACTCCGTCTACAGTGGTGTTGTTCTGATCGCTGCGTCCACCGGCCACCGACCCGCCGCGCGTATCCGGAACGATGCTGTCGTTTATGCCCGTGTAGACGACGCTGGGCTGGAAGCTCATCAACCCGCCAGGATTTCGGTCTTCCAATGGCAACTGTTCGATCTGTCTGCGCGACATCGCGTTCCCAACCGTCGCGTCGGTGAGATTGATTTCAATCCTGACGCCCAATGCCATCTCAAAATTCAGCATGGCCGGCGTATTCACCAGCAGTTCCAGATCGTACTTGAGTTCGAACTTATTGAAGTGAGCCCCTTCGGCGCTGACATGATAGGTACCCGGCATTACCACGGGAATTTCGTAGTTACCGATCCCATCACTGATTGCGCTGCGTTCTGCTCCGGTGTTCGTATTTGTAAGCGTGATCTTCACGTCCGGAACTTGCTTGCCGGCCGGATCCTTTACGGTTCCTCGAACCGATGTCGTATCCTGTGCCCACCCAACAGACGAACAGGCCGCTGCTAGGACTATGCCCGCAACGGCAAGACAGAATATTCGAAAACGTCCTGCGAGGGTTATCACTGCACCTCAAAGATTAGTGGTTATCGCTTTAACAGTTGCGCATCCTACTCCAAAACCCCCGAAAGGTGAAGTTGTGTCTATAACTTAACGACTTTGGATGGAGTGTGGAAAGGCGCACCTGCGGTTGTGGAAAACTTCCATCAGACGATGACAGAATTCCGGCCCACACGGCAATGGATACCGCGACGGGTTTCAGAATTCGTTGTTATTATTTGATGGCTTCTGCGAATGAAATGGTCAGGCCATCCGGATCGATACAGACGGCGAGCTTGATCCCCTGGGCTTCCTGCACCATTGGAGGCACGACAAACCGGACTCCCTTTGCCGTGAGGTCTGCAAAAGTCTGATCCAGATTCGGCACGCTGAATCCAAAGGTGCATGCCTGATTCGATGGCGGCTGCTGCGGCGTCCCTCCTCCGTGCAGGGCGAGAGTTGTTCCGGCTGTCTGGAATTCCGACCATCTCGGCGCTTGAGACTTCAAAGGTATGCCCAGTTTGTCTCTATAAAACTCCACGGACCGATCCATGTCGGAGACCGTGACCATCACGTAATCCAATTTATTGAACATGGTTGCTCCTTGCAGGGTGCGGGATCTGATCAACGGTCAATTCTCAATGCTCAATGCTCATCCGATCGGATGGGAATTCAAATTCGGGGTTCGAGTAGCACGGCCCCGAATTCGGCCCCGAATTGGTCTGCCCCTATTTTTTACACCTTCTATGACCGCGCCTACAGCAGAAACACTACTCATCCAGCTGGTAATTCGGAGCTTCTTTCGTGATGAACACGTCATGGACATGGCTTTCGCGGAGTGAAGCTTCGGTGATCTTGATGAACCGGGTTTTGGTTTGAAGGTCCGGGATCGTGTGTGTCCCGCAATAGCCCATGCCGGATCGAAGGCCACCGATGAGCTGAAGGACCATGGATGAAAGCGGTCCCTTGTAGGCCACGCGTCCTTCGATCCCTTCCGGGACAAGCTTGCCGGGCGCTTCCTGATCCTGCCCATAACGGTCGCGGCTGCCTTCCTGCATCGCCCCCAGCGATCCCATCCCGCGATAGGACTTGAAGGTTCTCCCCTGATAGAGAATCGTTTCTCCCGGGCTCTCGTCGGTTCCCGCAAAAAGTGATCCGATCATGACGGAATCGGCGCCCGCTGCGAGCGCCTTCGTAATGTCTCCGGAGAATTTGATACCGCCGTCCGCAATCAGCGGAATATTGGCGTCGCGCGTTGCCTTGACGCAACTCATGATCGCTGTAATTTGCGGCATGCCCACTCCACTGACGACGCGCGTCGTGCAAATGGAGCCGGGTCCCATGCCCACTTTGATCGCATCCGCCCCTACAGCGATCAAATCGCGTGCGGCTTCCTCTGTCGCAATATTTCCGACGATCAGTTCCAGATCCGGGAATTGCCGTTTCACTTCCCTTACGGCCGCGATGACCCGGGCCGAATGCCCGTGTGCGGTATCGATGGCGATGACATCCACCTTTGTTCGCACCAGTTCGGAGATTCGATCCATGAAGTCGCCCGTGGCGCCCACCGCCGCGCCGACACGCAATCGTCCATGCTCGTCCTTGGCGGCCAGGGGGTATTTGATTTTCTTGGTGATGTCCTTAACCGTGATGAGCCCCTTCAGCTGCTGATCCTTATCCACGACGAGCAGCTTCTCAATGCGGTGCTGGTGAAGAATGCGCTGGGCTTCTTCCAGCGTCGTTCCTACCGACACGGTAACCAGATTTTCCTTGGTCATCACTTCGCTGATCGGCAGGTGAAACCGTGTTTCGAACCTCAGGTCGCGATTCGTCAGAATGCCCACGAGGCGGCCGTTTTCGGTGATCGGCACACCGGATATTTTGTAGTGCGCCATCAGCTTCACGGCGTCTTCAATCCTGTCGCCGGGC
>Ga0134122_10000564_pt1 | contig 25212 bp, 26 predicted proteins | sample KB302_FD_96461 | JGI IMG/M metagenome (GOLD analysis project Ga0134122, IMG submission 96461) | Terrestrial soil microbial communities without Nitrogen fertilizer from Kellogg Biological Station, Michigan, USA - KB3-0-2 | ecosystem: Environmental > Terrestrial > Soil > Unclassified ...
CCATCCTCGCCGTCGACCCCGGCAACGGCTCCACGAAGTGGTCGTGGCGCTTCCCTGACTTCGGCAGCACCCCTGGCGGCGGCAACGGCGCCGGCAACTCCGCCCCCTCGCTCGGGGCTGACGGCAAGCTGTACGTCTGGGGCGTGAACACCCTGTTCGCGGTGCCGTAGGGGCTACGGCTCCATCGCGTGCAGCTCGCGGATGGCCTTGGCGATGTCCGGCGGCTGCGGCACCGAGGCCATCTCCAGCGGGTCGGCGAGGCCGATGCCGGGGAGGAACTTCCCGGCCAGGAGCTGGGGCGGGGCGAGCAGCTGGTAGAAGAGCTCGCTGACGGTGCGGCGGATGAGGTGTTCGCCGAAGTTGGTCACCTCGGTGTCCTCGTTCACGTAGAGCACCTTGCCGGTCTTCGCCACGGACGCGCGGATCGCGTCCCAGTCGTACGGCCAGAGCGTCCGCAGGTCGATGACCTCGGCGGAGATCCCCTCCTCCGCCGCCGCGTCCGCCACCTTCCGGCACAACGGCAGCGTGCGCCCGTAGCTGACGACGGTGAGGTCCGTGCCCTCGCGGACCACCTTCGCCTTCCCCAGCGGCACCTCGTAGCCGGTGAGCGCCGGCCACTGCGGCGTCCACTTGCTGCGGTCGGCCGGCGGCGGCGGCGCGTCGATCAGCTTCGACAGCTGCTTGTCGTCGCCCGGCTCGCCGGGGATGAGCTCCTCGCCGCGCGTGCGCAGGAGCGCCTTGGGCGGCAGGTACATCACCGGGTTGTCCTGCTTGCAGGCGGAGAGCATCAGCCCGTACGCGTCCAGGGGCGTGGACGGCATCACCACGAACCAGCCGGGGATGTGCGTCATCGTCGCGTCGAACGAGTGCGAGTGGTAGACGCTCCCGCGGATCCCGCTCCCGACGATGGTCATCACCACCATCGGCAGGTTCCAGTCCCCGTTCGACGACCAGCACGCGTTCCCCGCCAGCTTCAGCAGGTCGATGGTGTTGTAGATGTAGTCGCAGAACTGGATCTCCGCGACCGGCCGCTGTCCCGCCAGCGCCATGCCGATCGCCGTGCCGACGATCCCGCGCTCGTCCAGCGGCGAGTTCCACGCCGTCTTCAGCCCCTGGGTGGCGGTGAACGCCCCGCCCAGCGGCGGCCCCACGTCCTCGCCGAAGATGTCCGTCACCCCGAGGTTCTCCTCGGCGTAGTGGAGGGCCATCCGGATCGCCTGCGCCATGTTGGCCATCAGCGCTTCCCCCCTTCCCAGTACACGTGCCGCCAGATGCTCTCCGGCGCCGGCAGCGGCTCCTCCCGCACCTTCCGCGCCAGCTCCGCGATCTCGTCCGTCCAGCGCTTGCGGACCGCGTCCATCTGCTCGCGGGTGAGCACGCCCTCCACCGCCAGCTTCTCCTCGAAGCGCTTGAGGCAGTCCACCTCCTCGCCGTGGAGGTTGGCGCCGTCCGCGGAGGAGTGGCCGTATAGGCGCGACACCATCGCCTCCAGCAGGTACGGCTTGCGCTCCTTCCGCACGTAGGTGAACGCCTCCTGCAGCGCCTCCCAGCTGGCGACCACGTCGTTCCCGTCCACCGTCCGGGAGCGGATGTTGAAGGCGAGGCCGCGGTCGGAGATCCGCTCTTCGCCGTGCTGGCCCTCGTACGGCGTGGAGATCCCCCAGCGGTTGTTGGTGACGACGATCAGCAGCGGAACCTCCTTCCCCTTCCGCGAGCACCACACCAAACAGGTCGCGAAGTCCCCCTCCGCCGTCCCCGCGTCGCCCCCGGTGACGATGGTGATGCCGTCCCCGCCGTGGCGCTTCTGCGCGATGGCCGTGCCCGTCGCCATCGAGTACTGCACCTCGATGGGCGAGCTGACCGGGCAGATGTTCCACTCCCGCCTGGAGAAGTGCCCGACGAAGTTCCGCCCGCCCGAGTACGGATCCGAGGCGGTGTTCTTCATCTGCCGCAGCGGGTTGATGGGGTCCTCCCCCATGGCCAGCAGCGTGGCGGAGTTGCGGTAGTGCCAGTGGTGGAAGTCGTGGTCGAGGCCCTGGCCCTTCTTCACCATCAACCCGAGCGGGACGTTGAACGCCTCCTCGCCCGGGCCGCCGATCCAGAAGTAGCCGTGGCCCTGCTTGTACATCTGGATCAGGCGCTCCTCGAGCACGCGGGCCTTCACCATCAGGTCGTGGATCTGGACCAGCCGCTCCGGTTCCAGCGCGGGCGACTGCGCCGCCTCCTTCGAGGTCACCAGCTTGGGGCGAGTCATGCCCGCGTCTGTACCCGGCGTCTCAGCCCTCCGCAAGGGCGCGGCGCGTCGCTTCGCGGAGGCCCCGGAACGGCAACGAGCCCATCGCCTCCTCCGGGTCCGCCCAGCGGTACGCCTCGTGCTCGGAAGCCGACAGCCGGACCTCCGCCTCCCCCGGCCATCGAGCGGCGAACGCGGTCTCGCGCGTCACCGCGGGCGGGACCCGGCTCCCGAGGGCGAACGCGTGCTCGTACCCCAGCGGGCGGACCTCCAGCGCCTGCCCCGTCTCCTCCCGGACCTCGCGCGCGGCGGCCTGCGCGGGCGACTCCCCCGCCTCCACCCGCCCGGTGACGATCTGCCAGAAGCCGCCCCGCTCCGCCCGCCGCTTCAGCAGCAGCACCTGCCGCCGCGGCGCGTCCCGCACCACCGCCACCGAGACGGTCCGCGCCGGCTCCGGCGCCCACTCCAGCGACTGGCCGAACACCTCCGCGAACGACTCCGCCAGGGCCTGCTCCACCACCTCGATGGGCGGGCAGCGGTCGCCCAGCTCGCGCTCCATGGAGGTGACGCCGGCCTCGTGGATGCCGCAGGGGACGATCAGCTCGAAGTGCGACAGGTTGGTGCGGACGTTGAGCGCGAACCCGTGGGTGGTGAGCCAGCGGGACAGGTGCACGCCGATGGCGGCGATCTTCCGCGCGTCGCCGGTCTCCGGGCTGCCCAGCCACACGCCCGGCCACTTCGGGATGCGGGCGGCGCGCAGGCCGAACCGGGCGAGCGCGCGGATCAGCCCCTCCTCCACGTCGCGCACGAAGCGCCGCACGTCCTGGCGCGCCTCGGGCAACAGCAGGACGGGGTAGCCGACGATCTGCCCGGGCCCGTGGTAGGTGACGTCGCCGCCGCGGTTGGTGTCGAACAGCTCCACCCCCAGCGCCGACAGCTGCTCCGGCGTGGCGACGACGTTCTCCCGCTTCGCCGCGCGCCCGAAGGTGAGCACCGGCGGGTGCTGGAGCAACAGCAGCGCGTCCGGCTCCAGCTCCGCCCGCCGCGCCTCGCCGAAGCGCTCCTGCATGGCCAGGCCGTCGTCGTACTCCACCAGCCCCAGCCGGTGGGCGCGCAGCGTGCTCATGGATGCGGCGGCGGCTCGTCCTTGCCGCGCTTGCGCCGCCGCCCGCCGCCGGCGCCCAAGGCCCCGGCGGCCGGGGCGGACTTCAACGTCCAGGAGCCCGCGGGGATGCGGTCCAGGAGCGCCCGCAGCTCGTGCGCCCCGCGCGGCGACCGGGCGGCCTCCGCGGCGAGCGCCTGCAGCAGGTCGTCGGACAGGTCCAGCTCCGCGGCGCGCGCCACCAGCAGCCGCCGGGCGATCTCCACCAGCTCCTCGGATGACGGCGCCCGGAAGGACGCCGCCAGCTGGATCTTCTCCGCCACCGCGGGCGGCAGCGCGTCGCCGCAGGCCAACAGCAGGTCGCGGGTGGCGTACACCGGCAGATCCCCCGCCTCCGATCCGATCACCAGCGGCGGCGCCAGCGCCGACCCGCGCACCGCGATCACCGCCCGCCGCACCCGCCCCAGCGCGTCGGCGAGGATCGGCTGGTCGCCGCGGTTCGCCGCCTCCAGCCCGTCCACCAGCAGCCGCTCGTCGCCCCACGGCTCCGCGAGCGCGGCGGCGGTGGAGAGGTACCTCCCGGCGCCCCTCCGCTCCAGCGCGCGCAGGAACGCCGTCTTCCCGCTCCCCTCCGGGCCCACCACCAGGATCCACCCCATCCCCAGGTCCAGCCCGCGCTGCACCAACTCCACCGCCTCGCGCTGGCCGACCAGGTCCGGCGGCTCGGCGGGCTTCGCGGGCTCGGGCGGCGGCGGGCTCGGGGCGGAAGGCCTGGGCGCGGGCACCGCCACCAGGAGCGGCACCGGCGCGCTGTCCAGGTTCAGCAGGCGCGCCGACTCCCGGAGGCAGGTGGCGCAGATGAAGGCGCCGGCGGGTCCCGCCACCAGGTCCCCCACGTCGGTGCGGGGCCGGCAGCAGAAGGAGCACCACGCCGCCAGCTCCGGGTCGGAGAGCGTGGGCCCCCGGTCGACCATCATCCGGCGGTCGGACTCCTCCAGGGCGCGCAGCGGGGCCAGGGCCTCCTCGGTCTCGTGCTCGGCGTCGACGGCGCGGAGGAACGGCTTGTCCGGGAGCCACTCCAGCCGGCGGATCTCGTCCAGCAGCTCCGGCTGGTTGCCGTCCAGCCGCTGGGCGTGGCGGAGGAGCTGGAGGGCGCGCTGGTAGTTCCCGCCCGAGCGGACCAGCATCGCCGCCTTCTTCAGCAGCTCCACCGCCTGCGGCTTGTCGCCGCGCAGCTCGGCCTGCTGGGCGGCGCGGATGTACTCCCGGACCTCGTCGGGCATGCTGGCCTCGCCCTCCAGTCTAACGCGGAGGGAGGCGCCGCATCTCCTCGCGCTGCTCGCGGAGGTTCCAGGGTTCGGCCGCGTACACGTCGTCGAACAGGGTCTCCGGGGCCGGGGGGGGCAGCTTCTCCGCCTCCTCGATGGCGGCGTTCACCTGCTTGAGCAGCTCCGCGCGGAGGGCCTCCTCGCGCTCGGCGGACCAGGCGCCGCCCTCCACCAGCCGGGTGCGGAGGCGGTCCAGCGGGTCGCGGAGCTTCCAGCGGTCGACCTCCGCCTGGTCGCGGTAGCGGGTGGGGTCGTCCGAGGAGGAGTGCGCCCCCATCCGGTACGTCTCCGCCTCGATCAGCGTGGGCCCCTCCCCCGCCCGCGCGCGGTCCACCGCCGCCTTCGCGGTCCGGTAGACCTCCTCCACGTCGTTGCCGTCGATCTTCACGCCGGGGAAGCCGTAGGCCTTCGCCTTGATCGCGATGGACTCCGAGGCGGTCTGCTGGTGGGTGGGGATGGAGATGGACCAGTGGTTGTTCTGGCAGACGAACACCAGCGGCACCTTGAACACGCCGGCGAAGTTCATCGCGGAGTGGAAGTCGGCGGACGAGGTCGCCCCGTCGCCCATGAACGCCATCATCACCGTGTCGTGCTTCTGCAGCTTCGCCGCCCAGGCCGCGCCCACCGCGTGCGGCAGCTGGGTGCCGATGCAGGAGGACCAGCTCACCTGGTTGACGGAGCTGGACGCCTGGTGGGAGGGCATCTGCCGGCCCTTGGTGACGTCGCCGGAGTTGCCGAACACCTGCGCGAGGTAGGGCACCAGCGGGAAGCCGCGGAACAGCATCGCGGACGCCTCGCGGAGCGCGGGGAAGATCCAGTCCGTCTTCCGCAGCGCGTAGGCGGCGCCCAGGAACGCCGCCTCCTGTCCGGTGCAGGCGCCGTAGAAGCCGACGCGGCCCTGGCGCTGGAGGGTCATCATCCGCTCGTCCAGCACGCGCACCATGGACATCATCCGGTACAGCTCGAGCAGCTGATCGGCGGACAGCGGCGTGCGAGCCGCCTCCTGGGGCGGCTGCGGGAGAGACGTGGCCATGGGTGTCGGGTCCTAGGTGAGCTCCATGAAGAGCAACTCGGGGCGCTCCAGGTAGCGGATCAGCTCATAGGTGAACTCGGCCCCTACCTGGCCGTCGATCACCCGGTGGTCGAACGACAACGACAGGTACATCATCTCGCGAACCACCACCTGGTCGTCCACCACGACCGGGCGCTTGCGCATCCGGTGGACGCCCAGGATGGCCACCTCGGGGTGGTTGATGATGGGGGTGGCGAACAGGCCGGACTTCTGCCCGAGCGAGGTGATGGTGAAGGTCCCTCCGGACAGCTCCTCCATCTTGAGCTTCTTCTCGCGCGCCGCGGCGGCGAGGCGCCCGATCTCGGAGGCCAGGTCGCGGATGGAGAGCTTGTCCGCCCCGCGCAGCACCGGGACGGTGAGGCCGTCCTCGGTGGCGGCGGCGATGCCCAGGTTGTAGTCGCCGCGGACGACCAGGTCCTGCGTCGCCTCGTCCATGTTGGCGTTGAGGTGGGGGAACTTGCGCAGGGCCGCGATCACCGACTTGCAGATGAACGGGAGGAAGGAGAGCTTGGTGGTGTCGCCGGCCTCCGCGAGCGACGCGTTGAGGCGCTTGCGCAGCGTCACCAGCTCCGTGGCGTCCATCTCCTCCACGAAGGTGAAGTGCGGCGCGGTGAACTTGGACCGCACCATCTTCTCGGCGATGCGCTTGCGGAGGCCGCGCATGGGGATGCGCTGGTCGCCCTGGCCCGAGGAGACCGGGGGGGCCTTCGGCCTGGCGGCGGAGGTCTGCGTGCCGGTGGCCACCGCGCCGGACCCGGCGATGGCCGCCACCACGTCCGCCTTGGTCACCCGCCCCTGCGGGCCGCTGCCGGAGATCTCCTCGAGGCTGAGGCCGTGCTCGCGGGCCATCCGGCGGGTGACCGGCGTGGCGAGGACCTTGCTGGACGAGGGCTCGGCCTTCGCCGCCATCGGCGCGGGCGGCGCGGCGGGGGTCGGGGCCGGCGCGTGCCCGTGCGAGGAGCCGTTCCCGGCGGCGGCCGCGCCCTCCGTCTCCAGCGTCACCAGCGGGTGGTGCACCTTGGCGATCTCGCCTTCCTTGCCGTAGGTCCTGAGCACCTTCCCCTTCCGCGGGCTGGGGATCTGCACGGTGGCCTTGTCCGTCATCACCTCCACCAGCGGCTGGTCCTCGGAGACCTGGTCGCCCTCCTTCACCAGCCACTTGACGATCTCGCCCTCCACCACTCCCTCGCCGATGTCGGGCAGCTTGAACTCGAAGGTGGCCATCTGACGGTTCTCCTAGGCGATGAAGGCGGCGGTGTCGCGGATCCCCTGGAGGATGCGCGGCGCCCGCGGGAGGTACTCGTTCTCCAGCGTGTACGGAAACGGCGTGTCCCAGCCGGTGACCCGGCGGACCGGCGCCTCGAGGTGGACGAAGCAGCGCTCCTGGATGAGCGCGATCACCTCCGCGCCCAGGCCGCAGGTGCGGGCGGCCTCGTGCACCACCACCACCCGGCCGGTCTTCCTGGCGCTTCCGGAGACGCAGTCGATGTCCAGGGGCCACAGGGTGCGCAGGTCGATCAGCTCGCAGTCCACGCCTTCGGACGCGGCGGCCTCCACCGCCTCGGCGGCCTCGTGCACCATCGCGCCCCAGGAGATGACGGTGACCTGCTTCCCCTCGCGCAGCACCTTGGCCTTGCCCAGCTCCACCTCGTAGTCGCCCTCGGGGACCTCGCCCTTGGAAGCGCGGTAGATGCGCTTGGGCTCGAAGAAGAGGACCGGGTCCGGGTGGCGCAGGGACGCCAGCAGCAGGCCCTTGGCGTCGTACGGGTTGGACGGGGAGACCACCTTGAGGCCGGCGACGTGGATGAACAGCGCCTCCGGGCTCTGCGAGTGGTACAGCCCGCCCTTGATGCCGCCGCCGTACGGGGTGCGGATCACCATCGGCGCGGCGTACTGGCCGCCCGAGCGGTAGCGGAGCTTGGCCAGCTCGCTCACGATCTGGTCGTAGGCCGAGAAGATGAAGTCGGAGAACTGGATCTCCGGCACCGGGCGCAGGCCGTAGAGCGCCATCCCCACCGCGGTGCCCACGATGCCGCCCTCGGAGAGGGGGGTGTCGATGACGCGGTCCGGGAACTCCTCGGAGAGGCCGGCGGTGGCGCGGAACACGCCGCCGAACTTGCCCACGTCCTCGCCCAGCACGACCACCCGCGGGTCCCGGCGCATCTCCACCCGCAGCGCGTCGTTGACCGCCTGCAACAGGTTCAAAGTCGGCATCGGTTCAGGCCCGCTCCTGGGCGGCGGTCTGCCGCTCCCGGCGCTCCATCAGCCCCTTGAGGAAGAACTCGGCGGCGCGGTAGCTGGAGCGGACCAGCGGGCCGGCGGCGGCGTAGAGGAAGCCCAGCGCCTCGGCGCGGCGGCGGTGCTCGTCGAACTCGGCGGGGGGGACGAAGCGCTCGACCTTGAGGTGGTAGGGGGATGGCTGGAGGTACTGGCCCAGGGTGAGCACGTCCACGCCGGCGGCGCGGAGGTCGCGGAAGGTCTGGTCCAGCTCCTCCGCGGTCTCCCCCAGGCCGAGCATGATCGACGACTTGGTGTAGACGCCGGCGGGGTGGCGCTTGAGGTGCTCCAGCACGCGGAGCGACTGGCGGTAGGTCGCGCGGCGGTCGCGCACGGTGGGGGTGAGGCGCTCCACCGTCTCCACGTTGTGGGCGATGACGTGGGGGAGCGCCTCGGCGACGGTGTCCAGGTCGCGCTCCACGCCCTGGAAGTCGGGGATGAGGACCTCCACGCGGGTGCGGGGGGATTCGCGGCGCAGGGCGCGGATGGCGGCGGCGAAGTGGGAGGCGCCGCCGTCCGGGCGGTCGTCCCGGTTCACCGAGGTGACGACGATGTACTCGAGGCCGAGATCGCGGACCGCGCGGGCCAGGTGCTCCGGCTCCTCCGGGTCCAGCGGGGGCGGCGCGCCGACCTTCACGTGGCAGAAGCGGCAGGCGCGGGTGCACACCTCGCCCATCAGCATCACGGTGGCGGTGCCGCCGCCCCAGCACTCGGCGATGTTGGGGCAGCGGGCCTCTTCGCAGACGGTGGCCAGGCGCGTGCGGCGGACGATCTCCTTCACCCGTTCGTAGCCCTCGCCGTGCGGAAGGCGCACCTTCAGCCAGTCGGGCTTGCGGGTGCTCTCTGGGACCTGGGGTTCGGAGAATCGGTCCGGCGTCGCCATATGGGCTCTCCGGCATGTAAACGCCGGAGAACGCTGGGTCAAGCAGGCAGCAGGTCAGCGGCCTTCCAGGTGGCGGAGACGGGTCTCGTGGTCGCCGAGGGCGTCCGCGGTGACAGTGAGCATGTACGCGATGCGTTCCAGGTGATGGTCCATCCTGCCGAACCGCTCCCTGGTCTCCCGAACGGAGTCACGCAGGTGCCCAGCCATGGTCTCGATGTGCTGCGTCATGGCAGCCAGGCTTGTTTCCATGGCCCCGAAGCGCATCCCGGTGCTGTCCACGTGCGCTCGGAGCTCCTCCCGCAGGTCATGGACCTCGCTCAGCAGCTCCACCAACGCCCCCCCTTTTCCATTTCCCGCCGCCATGAGGCGGATGGTGGCATCCGCCCCTGACACCGACAACCTCAGTTCGGCGCCGACTCGGCGCGCTTCTTCAGGTCGGCGGCGAAGTGCTCGAAGTCGGAGGTGAAGTCGGGGAGCGAGCCCTCGATCATCCCCAGCATGCCGCCGGAGAAGACCTCCGCCATGGTGAAGGCGGTGCTCCCGTCGGACTGCGGGGTGAGCGTGAAGGTGCGGACGCCGGCGAACATCCCCATCGGCATCCCGTCCTCCCAGACCATCCGGCTGGCCGGGGTGAGCTCGCTCACCTTCAGGTCGAACGTCCGATCCGGCGAGACCTTCGCCACCAGGTGGATCGTCTGGTCCTTGGCGATCGTCCCGTCCAGCTTCACCAGGGTGGAGTTCCAGGACGTATAGGCGGAGGCGTCCGTCAGCACCTTCCAGACGACCTCCGGCTTGGCGTTGATCTTCGCGGCCACCTGGTAGGCCATGGCCCCGTTCTCCTTGATCTTCGAGGCCTTTCCGTCGAGCGGCATGGAGGCCGGGTCCCGGAGTTGGCGGACCGTGCCGCAGCTGCAGGCGGAGGTGATGGTGGCGATGACGGCGACGGCGAGGACACTGCGGGTGAGGTTCAGGTTCATGCCGCCCTGGACGCATGTCCCCGCCAAAAATCGTCGGTCGCTGCGTTCGAATTTCAGCGGGGGGCGTAGTGCTCGTTGATGATGAGCGTCTCCGGGTACCGGCGGTGGATCTCCTCCGGGGTGAGCGGGAGCTCGCTCGCGGAGACCGGCACCCGCCCGGCCAGCTTCTCCGGGCACTCGGCGGCGATCTCCCCCACCCGGTCGTGCAGCCGGGGCCGGTAGAGGTAGGTCGCGCCCGACGGAGACCAGCCCGCCTCCATGATGAATGGGTTCTTGGGGTCGCCCGGATCGCGCGTCCGGACCCCCAGCGGGTCGAACATCTCGATCAGCGTCCCGTCCCGGGTGTGGGGCGTGCCGTTGCCGCAGTAGTCCGCGCGCACCATCCGCACGCAGGCCAGGTGGTGATCGTGCAGCGACGTCCCGCCCACCTCCTTCCACGGGCGATACCCCCACCGCATGCACTTGCCGATCGCCCCGCTGGTGCACGCGAAGGTGATCGCCCCGTCGCCCGGGGACCAGTCCCCGTGCTGGTCCCACGACCCCTCCACCGGGATGGCGCGCGACTTCCCCTCCCGGTCCGGAGCGCAGTAGGGCTGCCACGCCTCCGACCCGGCGGCCTGCGCCGAGAGCCCGTAGAGCGTCAGCTCGCGCTGGGCGTCGGTCGGATCGGGATCGATGGCGTCCACGCGGAGGCGGACGCGCTCGCCGGAGTCGGAGAACGCCTCGACGATGGAGCCGATCTCCGCCGGGTGCTCCCCGCCGGCCGCGGGCTTCACGTCGGGGGCGCGCGGGACGCAACCCGCCGCGACGGAGAGCGCGAGCGCGGTGGCCAGGCGGCGGCGCATCTCGACGCAGGCGTCCATCGCGGCGGTCCTCGCAATCGTCGGGTGGGGCTCAGCGGAAGAAACAGCTTGCCGCCGCGCGCCGACGCTCTTACTTCGCGCGGACGAACAGCCGGCCGCCGTGGGTCGCGGCGTTCCAGGTCTTCAGGCCGGTCTGGTCGCCGGACGCGCGGGTCGTGTTCAAGGCGCGCCCGTTCTCGGTCCCTCCGCCGCCGGGGTCGCCAGGGCCTCCCGGCATGGGATCCTCCACCACGATCGGCTTGGTCGGAGGAGGTGGCGGCGGCGCGGGAAGCGGCCCCCCCGATCCACCCGAACTTCCCCCACTCCCGTCAGCGTAGGCAGCGAGGGCGAACAGCGAACACACCAGGAGCAACGCTTTCTTCATGGTGGCCTCCTCCTACTTCGCGACGTGGATGAAGAGCTTGCCGCCGCGGACCTTGGCGTTCGGGGCCTTGAAGCCGGTCCCGGCCTTGTCCTGACCGTTCAGGCGGACGCCGTTGCTCGGATACGAGCCGCCGCCACCTGTCCCTCCAGAGCCTCCACCCACGGGCGGCCCGTCCGGCATGGGCGCGGCAAAGGCGGCGAGAGCGAAGAACGAGCACAGCACGATCACGGCTTTCTTCATGGTGGGACCCCTCCTACTTCGCGACGCGGATGAAGAGCTTGCCGCCGCGGACCGCGGCGTTCGGGGCCTTGAAGCCGGTCGCGCGGGCCTGCGACTGATGGCCGTTCATGTTCTGGCCGTTCTCCCAGATGCCGTTCAGCCGGGTGCAGTTCCCGGAACTGCCACCGCCGCCGATCGGCGGTGGAGGGGGCGGCGGCCCATCCACGGGAGCGGCGACCGCGGCCAAGGCGAACAGCGAGCACAGCAGGACTAAAACTTTCTTCATTGGCAAGTCCCCTGGGGCAAAGGAGAGCGCCCAGGGTGCCTGATGACCCATCCTTACGTCAAGTTTAAGCGTAATTTTACGATGCCAGTCCTTCCGCCAGGGGCGGAACGTGCTCACTCTTCGCGTGGCCGATGAAGAGCTTCACGATCTCGATCCCCACGATCCCAGCGAACAGGAACGGCGCGGCGGGACCGGACGCGGCGGAGAGCGCGAGCGCGACGCCCAGCCCGCCCTCTACGATGTTCAACCCGCCGGTGGCGCGGTCGTAGTCGTTGTCCGCCTTGAAGATCCCGTAGATGCCGTTGGCGATGGTGAGGGCGCTCCCCGCCACCCCGAGCGCCTTCCCCAGCTTCGACGTCGCCTCGAACTTGTCGAGCAGCGACCCCGCGAACTGCGTCCCCTGCACGCCCGCCTTGGCCCCATCGATCGCCGCCTGGAGGTAGTCGCCCTTCTTGATGTCGTTGAAGGTCGAGTACCCCGAGACGAGCGCGGCGATCCCCTGCCCCGCCGCCTTCAGCTTGTCGCCCAGCTTGTCCTTCAACCCCGAGGCGAGGTTCTCCTCCGCCTTCTCCGCGTCCTGCCCCAGCGAATCCGCCAGGCCCTTCACGCCGCCGCCGCCCACGGCGAGGAACGGGATGATGGCGGCCTGCGCCGGGGTGATCCCGTCCAGCTGGCCCTTGTCCTTGAAGGAGCCGTCCGCGTTGAGCGAGATGGTCTTGCCGCCGACGACGAGGTCGATCCCCTTCCCGTCGGCGCTGGTCTTCACGTCCCCCTGCACCTTCTCGCCGGTCTTCGAGTTGGTGGAGGTGACGTGGCGGCCGCGGGAGTCCTCGGTGATCTGGACGGTCTGGTCGCCGGACTTGATGGTGGTGTTGAACGGCTTCTCCTCGCCGTTGGCGCCCACGTGCGCCTGCTCGGTCACCGTGGTGTCGGTGGTCTTCCCGTCCTTGGTGGTGATCTGCTGCCGCGTGTCGTAGGTGGCGATGCCGTTCTCCACCTTGCGCGCGTAGTCCTCGACCCGCTTCTCGCCGGTCCGCTGGTCCTCGGTCTCGCGGTGCTGCGTGGCGAGCCGCCCGTCGTCGCCGTAGGTCCGGGTGGAGGTCGTGCGCTGGAGGAGCTTCGGGTCGTTGTCGCCCGGCTTGCCGATGACGCCGTCGTTGGTGTCCCACAGCTCCTGCGTCTCGCTGACCGACCCGTCCGGGTTGAGCTGGGTGTGCGTCTTCACCGACTCCTGCGCGCCCTTGATCAGCAGCTGCGTGTCCTTGGACTTCCCGTCCGCGGCCTGCTTCTCCACGGTGAAGCTGGTGGGGCCGTCGCCGCCGCTGCGCTCGGAGACGCGGACCTGGCCCTGGGACCAGTGGTGCTCGTCGGCGATGGACTTCTCCTCGCCGGTCTGGGGGTCGGTCTGGGAGATGGAGATCCGGCTCTCGATCACCGGCTGGTCGTCCTTGAAGACGTCGTCGATGTTGCCGGAGATGTCGACGTCCTTGCCCTGGCGCTCGTTGAACTCCGCCACCGCGTCCTTGTGCCCGGTGACCTGCCCGAAGTCGCCGAACTGGAGCGAGGTCTCGTGCTTGGAGACGTCGCCGCCGTCCGAGCTGAACTGGGTCTCGGTCTGGTTGATGCGGCCCGGGTCGTAGGAGGGCGGGTAGCTGTTGGGGAACTCGCGCGGGCTGCCGGGCCACTGCTTGTAGTTGATCTGGTAGCCGTCCAGCTTGAACTTCTCCCCGCCGCCCTCCGCCTCCTTGTACTCCTGGACCCAGTGGTCGCCGTCCTTCCGGGTCTCCTCCAGCTTCACCTTCGGCGGCTGGCCGGTGCCGACCTCGAGGTACGTCTCCCGGGTGATGGTGCTGCCGTCGATCTTCGACTCCCGGTAGATGGTCTTGTCGCCGTGCTTCTCGATCTCCACGCGGTAGTTGGGATCGTTCTGGTGCGACTCGATCTCCTTGGCGCGGTCGGTGAGCTGGGTCTGGGCGTCCTTGACCGCGTTCTGGCCCTCGGTGCGGACCTGTTCGCGCTGGTCGCGGACCTCCTGGTCGGAGACGGTGACCTCCTCCTTCGCCGCCTCCTGGCCCTTGTTGACGGGAGGCGTGGCAGGGGAGGTCTGGGCCGGCGCCTGGGCGTCGAAGCGGTCCGGGGAGCGCGCCGCCGCCGGGGTCGTCGGCGCTGGGGTCGCCTTGGCCTGTGGAGGGGACGGCGGCGGCGCGCTCGTCGTGGGTTGACCGGCGGTAGGGTTCGGTCGCTGCGGGGAGATTCCGTCGAGCATGCGGGGTGCCCTCCAGTTCCTGGGGTACGCACGGGGACAAGGTGCGTTTCAGGAAGGCATTTCCTCCGAATTGTCGAAGCGGGCCGACAGCGCCTCCGCGCGGATTCTGCCAACGCGGCGGCACGGCGCTCTCGGCGGGTGAGAACGGCGCGGTGCACCTTCAACATCGGCGCGCGTCGAGCGTTCTGGAGGAAGGAACTCCTCTCGCTCTCTGGGAAACGGCGCGCTTTACCCCTCGGTGATGGTCGCGTGCTTCATCACCAGGTCCAGCGCCGCGGCCTGCGTCGAGGTCTCCACCAGGCGCGCGGCCAGCGCCTTGTCGCGGGAGAGCTCGGTGCGGAGCGACTCCTTCGGCAGGCGGGTGATCTCCGCCAGCTGGTCCATCCAGCGGCCGAGGTCCGGCTGGACGCGCTCCTCGCGCGCGATGGCGGAGAGCGCCAGGTAGGCGCGGATGCTGCGGTCCACCTCGACGACGACGGCCTCGTCTTCCAGCCAGGCGTTGAGGGCCCCTTGCATCTTCGCGGCGTCGAGGCCCAGCCAGGCCAGCTTCCGTCCCTCGCGGTCCATCCAGCGCCGCCGGATCTCCTCGCGGAGCATGTCCGGCGGCACCTGCACCTGTACCCGGACCGCCAGTTGGTCGATGGCGCGCTCGCGCGTCTCGCGCGCGCTCCACTGGATGCGCTCCTCCTCGGCTTCCTCCGCCAGCTTGGCCATCGCCTCGTCGAGCGTCTTGACCTCCATGCGGGCCAGCAGCTCCGGCGAGGTGTCCGGGAGCGGGGTCACGGCGTTGGCGGCGCGCAGGTCCACGATGTACTGCACGCGCCGGCCCTTGAGCGTGGTGGCGATCTCCACCGAGGTCCCCACCTTCGTCCCCACCAGCTTCTCGGCGAAGCCGGGCAGGTCCGGGTCCGGAGCGAGCTCGATCCACTCGTCGTAGCGCAGCGAGCCCGGGACCGGGCGCCCGCCCGCGTAGCCCAGCATCCGCACCTGGATCTCGTCGCCCAGCTCCACCGCGTCGCCCCGGGCGCGCATCCGGCGGGAGCCGTGCTGCCGCCGGATCGTGGCGAGTCGCGCCAGCAGCTCGCCGGCGGTCATCTGAGGTGCAACCGGCACCTGCAGCTTCAGCCCTCGCCACTCCGGCGCCGGCGCCTCCGGCAGCCGTTCGCTCTCCGGCGCCAGCGCTCGGAAGAGCGGCGACGCAGAGAGCGCGTTGCGGATAGCGAGCTCTGCTGCGATCACCAGAAGGCGCTGATGAGGCCCGAGATGGTGGAGACCCCCGCGCCGATCTGGCTGACGATCGGGATGTTGGTGGCCGCGGCGATGGAGCCGAGCGCGGTGACGCCGGACAGGACCTTCTTCCCGGTGCTCGCGTTCGGGTCGCTGATGGTGCTGTACGCGTTGGCCACGTCCAGCGCGGCGATGGCCACGTTGGCTCCAGGCGCGAACCGGCCCGCCGCCTTGGCGAGCGCGCCGCCGGCGCCGGACTTGACCGCCGCGCGCGCCGCCTGGGCGGCCACCTGGCCGGCCTCGCCAGCGACCGCCCTGCCCGCCGCGCGCGCCACCTGCCGGGAGGCGCCCTCCACCGCCTTCTGCGCCGCGACCTTCGAGGCCGCCTCGGCGACGGCCTCGGTCGCCTTCGGCGCGGCCGCCTTGAATGCGTCCTTGGCCGCCTCGCGCGCGGCCTGGTACTGCGCGACGTTCCCCGCCGCGGTCAGCCCGTCCTTGACGGTGCCGACGGCCGTCTTGGCCGCCGACGCCCCGGAGCCGATCGCCTTGTCGATGTTCTGCTTGCTGGGGTCGTTGATCGCGGCGCCGATGTCGTTGGCGGCCTTCACCGCCGCGCCCGGCAGCTGCGCCGCGTTGGCGATGGCGCCCGCCGTGCCTGCGGCACGCGTCAAGGGGTTGTTGGCGCCCTTGACCACCTTCGCCGATTCCTCGGACAACTTCCACGGGCCGAACTTCTGCTGGCCGGCGGTCGTGACCTTCTGGCTCTCGTTGAGGAGCGTGCTCGCGGTCTTCGCCGTCTTTTCGACCTTGGTCGCGGCGTCGTTCGCCTTCTCGAGGGCGCTCTTCTCCCCGGGCTTCTTGTCGTCGGCGGGCTTGGCGTCGGCCGGCTTCTTGTCCTCCGCGGGCTTGGCGTCAGCCGGCTTCTTGTCCTCCGCGGGCTTGGCGTCAGCCGGCTTCTTGTCCTCAGCGGGCTTGGCGTCGGCCGGCTTCTTGTCCTCCGCGGGCTTGGCGTCCTCCGGCTTCTTGTCCTCCGCGGGCTTGGCGTCGTCCGGCTTCTTGTCCTCGTCCGGCTTGGCGTCGGCCGGCTTCTTGTCCTCGGCCGGCTTGGCGTCCTCCGGCTTCTTGTCCTCGGCCGGCTTGGCGTCCTCAGCGGGCTTCTTGTCCTCCGCAGGCTTGGCGTCCTCAGCGGGCTTCGCATCCTCGGCCGGCTTGGCGTCGTCCTTGGGACCCGCGGCGAGGGCGCTCGCTCCGTTCGAGGATCCCGCATCCGGCCCGAACGAGTTGGAGAACGAGTCCGAGCCCTTCGAGGAACCCTCGTCGAAGGAATCCTTCGGCTGTGAACTTTCTGGCGCGCTCGCGCCGGATGATGCGCCTGTTTCCGGCGCTGACTCCGGGGCTGAAGCTGAATCTACGCCTGCTGATGAATCTACTTCCGCTGGCGGTGAGTCCGGGACAGACGAAGGGCTCGATGCTCCAGACACCGAATCCATGATTCGCTCGCTTTCGAATTTGAGGTGCTCGAGGCTCCAGGACCCCGCAGCGCACCTGGGCGCAAAGCAAACCCCGTTCCCACGCAGGGTCGTCGCCTGGATGTAGTGAAAACACCCTCTTCCCGCGAGAGGAGTGTCTCCGCCGCGTCCTCAGGAACGCGCGCCCGCACTCCACCTGTCCGCGGTCAGGACAGGGGGGCTAGATGTGCAACGGGTGGCCGAGGGTGGTCTCGGCCGCCTCCTTCATGATCTCCGACAGCGTCGGGTGCGCGTGCATGGTGCGCGCGATCTCCTCGGTGGTGGTCTCCAGCCGCAGCGCCACGCACGCCTCCGCGAGCAGCTCCGTGGCGTGCGGCCCCACCAGGTGGACCCCCAGCACCTCGTCGTACTTCTTCTCCGAGACGATCTTCACCATCCCCATGCCCTCGTTGGACATGGTGGCCTTGTGGATCGCGCTGAAGGGGAAGGTGCCGGTCTTCACGTCGTAGCCGCGCTCGCGCGCCTTCTTCTCCGTGAGGCCGACGGACGCCACCTCCGGGTAGCAGTACGTCGCGGACGGGACGCGGTCGTAGTTGATGGGCTGCGGGTCCTTCCCGGCGATGTGCTCCACCGCCAGGATGCCCTCGGACGAGCCGACGTGCGCCAGCATGGGCGTGGGGATGCAGTCGCCGATGGCGTAGACGTTGGGCTCGCTGGTCCGGCAGAACTGGTCCACCTTGATGAAGCCGCGGTCGAGCTGCACGCCGGTCTTCTCCAGGCCCACGTTCTCCGTCACCGGCGCGCGCCCCACCGCCGAGATCAGGATCTCCGCCTCCAGCACCTTGGTCTCGCTGCCGACCTGCGCGGTGAGCTTCACGCCCGAGTCCGTCACCTCCGCCTTCTCCACCTTGGCGCCCAGCTCGTAGCCGATCTTCCGGCGGCGGAAGTACCGCTCCAGCTCCTTGCTGGCGTCCTCATCCTCGATGGGGAGGAGGTGCGGGAGGTACTCGACGATGGTCACCTGCGCGCCCACGTGGTTGAAGATGGACGCGAACTCCACGCCCACCGCGCCCGCGCCCAGCACCAACACGCTCTTGGGGATGGCGGGGATCTCCAGCACCGAATCCGAGTTCAAGATCCGCTGGTGGTCCACCTTCACGCTGGGCAGCGACTTGGGGACCGAGCCGGTGGCGAGGATGACGTTCTTCGTCTCCAGCGTCTGCGCCGCGCCGCCCTCGGGCGTGACCTCCACCTTCCCCTTCCCGGCGATCTTCCCGTGGCCCTTCACCACGGTGACCTTGTTCTTCTTCATCAGGAAGTCGATGCCCTTGACGCCCTTCTCGACCACCCGCTCCTTGTTCTTCATCGCCTGGGCCCAGTTCACCACCGGGTCCTTGAGGTCGATGCCGAACTCCTTCGCTTCCAGGACGTGGCTGTACAGCTCCGCGGTCCACAGCAGCGACTTGGTGGGGATGCACCCGCGGAGGAGGCAGGTGCCGCCCAGGCGCTTGTCCCGCTCCACCAGCGCCGTCTTCAGCCCCAGCTGCGCCGCCTTGATCGCCGCCACGTACCCGGCGGGCCCGGAGCCGATGATCACCACGTCGAACACGTCAGCCACACACGCCTCCTTGTGTCACCCGCGCCTCTAACCTCTGAGCTGAGCGCGATCAAGGATGTTGGGGAGCGGTTGCGCGGGGGCGTTCGAAGCGGTACCACGACCGCCCGTGCCGCAGCGCTTTCCACTCCGCACCATCATCCTGATGATCCTCGCGCTGGCCTCGTTCGTCTGGTTCTACTGGAACATGCACCAGCCGCGGCGGAGTCAGGCCTCCCAGGTGCAGGAAGTGCACGTTCTGGGTGGTGACCGCTGATGCCCCTGGACGCGGTCGTCGTCGGCGCGGGGGTGATGGGCTGCGGGGTGGCGCTGGAGCTGGCGAAGGCGGGCCAGTCCGTCACCCTGCTGGAGCGCTCCATCCCGGGCGCGGAGGCGTCCAGCGCGGCCGGCGGCATCCTCGGGCCTCAGATGGAGGGCAGCGGCCCGGGGCCATTCCTGGATCTCTGCCTGCGCAGCCGCGCGATGTACCCGTCGTTCGCGCGCGACGTGGAGGAGCTCTCCGGGATGAGCGTGGGGTACCTCCCGTCCGGCGTGCTGCGCGTGGCGCTGACCCAGGCGGACGCGGACGGGCTGGACGCCACCGTGGCCTGGCAGCGAGCGGTCGGGCTCCGGGCCGACCTGCTGGACGGCGCCCAGGCGCGCGCGCTGGAGCCGCAGCTGTCGAAGGAGGCGGTGGCGGCGGCGCACTTCCCGGACGACCACCAGGTGGACAACCGGCTCCTCACCCGGGCGCTCCAGATGGCCGCCGCCCGCGCGGGCGCGGTGTTCCGGTCCGGCTACGTGCGCGGCGTCACCTCCAGCGGCGGGCGCGCCACCGGCGTGGACCTGGACGGCGAGGTGCTGGAGGCCCGGTCCGTGGTGGTGGCGGCCGGGTCGTGGTCCGGGCTGGTGCAGGGCGCGCAGGTGGACCCGCGCGTGCTCCGCCCGATGCGCGGCCAGATGGTCCAGCTCCAGACGCGGCTGCCGCTGATCTCGCGCATCGTCGCCAGCCACCAGGGCTACCTGATCCCGCGCTCGGACGGGCGGATCGTCGCCGGCTCCACGGCGGAGCTGGTGGGCTACGAGAAGCAGACGACCGCGGGCGGGCTGCTGGCGATCCTCTCCAACGCCATCGCGCTGTGCCCCGCGCTCGCCGAGGCTCCCGTGCAGGAGCTCTGGGCCGGGCTGCGCCCGTACACCGAGGACCACTTGCCCATCCTGGGCCAGGGCCCGCTCGAAGGGCTGTTCCTGGCCACCGGCCACTTCCGCAACGGCATCCTCCTGCTGCCCATCACGGCGCGGGTCGTCGCGGAGCTCATCCTGGGGCGGCGGCCATCCGTGGATCTCAAACCATTCCGCTATGACCGCTTTCGTCCACCCACCTGAGGCTGGCCGCCCGCTTGTGCCTACTCCATCCCTCCTTTAGTGTAGGACCCCCAGTCACTCTCCAGAGCCAGGTCCAGAGGTCTTGGTACAATCCTCCATCGTGGAAGTCGCCCCGGTCCCGCCGCGGATCCTGATCGTCGACGACGACGAGTCGGTCCGGGACGTCATCTCCGTCCTGCTCAAGGAAGAGGGCTACAACTGCGTGTGCGCCTCCGGGGCGCAGATGGCGCTGGACCTGGCCGCGGCGGAGGAGACGCCGCTGGTCATCAGCGACATGAAGATGCCGCAGCACGACGGGCTGTGGCTGCTGGAGAACTTCCGCCAGCGGTACCCGGACACGTCGGTGATCATGCTCACCGGCTACGGGGACACCGAGGCGGCGGTGGACTGCCTGCGGCGCGGGGCGGTGGACTACCTGCTCAAGCCGCCCAAGCTGACGGACCTCATCCGCGCCATCGAGCGCGCGCTGGCCAAGCGCCGCATCGAGGTGGCCCGCAAGCGCTACCAGAAGAAGCTGGAGCGCAAGGTCCGGGACCGCACCACCGAGCTGCGCTCCGCCCTGCGCGACATCGCCAACACCTACCAGAACACGCTGCTCGCCCTGGTGGCGGCGCTGGACGCCCGCGAGCACGAGACGTCGGACCACTCGCTGCGCGTGGTGCAGTACACCTCCGCCATCGCCAACCGGATGGGCATCGGCGGGCCGGAGCTGGAGGAGATCGGCCGCGGCGCGCTGCTCCACGACATCGGGAAGATCGGCGTGCCGGACGCGGTGCTGCTCAAGCCGGGGAAGCTGACCCCGGAAGAGTGGATGGAGATGAGGAAGCACCCGGACATCGGCTACAACATGATCCAGTCGATCCCGTTCCTCCGGGTGCCCGCGCAGATCGTCCTCTCGCACCAGGAGCGGTTCGACGGCCAGGGTTACCCGCGCAAGCTCCACGGGCCGGACATCCACATCGGCGCCCGCATCTTCGCGGTGGCGGACACGCTGGACGCCATGACCTCCGACCGGCCCTACCGGAAGGGGACCACGTTCTCCAACGCCATCCAGGAGATCAACCGCTGCGCCAACGGGCAGTTCGACCCGGAGGTGGTGCGGGCGTTCAACGACATCGGCGAGGCGGGGCTCGTCCAGATCAAGGCGGAGATGATCGCCCGCAAGCAGGCGCAGCAGGCCTCGCTGGCGGAGGTGGACGCCGCCGCGGAGAAGGCCGAGGAGGAGCTGGAGCAGGCCGCCCAGCGGTTCGAGAAGGCGACCGCGGCCGCCAAGGCGGAGAGCGCGGACGGCGACGGCCTGGACAAGCGCAAGGGGATGATCGCCCGGTCCGCCCGGGACGACGACGAGTCGGACGTCGCATGATCTCCCTCACGGAGGAGGCGGCCTCGCAGGTCCAGGCCGCGCTCGTCGCTCGCGGGCTGCAGGGCTTCGGCTTGAAGGTGCAGATCGTGGGCGGCGGCTGCGAAGGCTTCCTCTACGACCTGCTGTACGTGGACGGCCCGGAGCCGGAGGACGCGGTCTACGAGACCGGCGGCGTGCGGCTGTTCGTGGACGCCCGGGCGCTGAAGGCCGTGGACGGGCTGGTGATCGACCACCAGCGGACGCGGTACGGCGAGGGCTTCACCTTCCAGAACCCGCGCGCCGCGTCGCGGTGCTCGTGCGGCGCCAGCTTCGCGGTGTAGAAGAGAGGGTCATGCTCCCCGCCAGCGCCGAGATCCCAGGAGTCGACCCGCTGCGGTCGCCCCTGTTCGACGCCCAGGGCCGGCTGATGACGTACCTGCGGATGTCGGTCACGGACCGGTGCAACTTCCGGTGCGCGTACTGCTCGCCGGCGCACTGGGGCGGGAAGAAGGACCACCTCACCCCGGCGGAGCTGCAGCGGATCGCCCAGGTGTTCGCGCGGATGGGCGTGCGGCGGGTGCGGCTCACCGGCGGCGAACCGCTGATCCGGCCGGACATCCTGGAGATCGTCCAGCGGCTGCGCGCGGTGGAGGGGCTGGAGCAGGTCACCATGACCACCAACGCCTCCCGGTTGGCGGAGCTGGCGGCGCCGCTGCGGGCGGCGGGGATGGACCAGCTCAACATCAGCCTGGACACGCTGGACGAGGCGGCGTTCCGGCGCATCTCGCCCATGGGTGAGCTGAAGGACGTGCTGGAGGGGATCGAGGGTGCGGTGGCGGCGGGGTTCGGCCAGCTCAAGCTCAACGTGGTGGTGATGAAGGGCGTGAACGACGCGGAGGTGCCGCGGCTGGTGGAGTACGCGCACGCCCGGCGGATGATCCCGCGGTTCATCGAGCTGATGCCGTTCGGGCAGGGCGAGGGCGTCCCCACGCAGGCGCTGATCGACCGGCTGGTGGCGGGCGGGCTGCCCATGGTGGCGGACGACGGGCCGAAGGGGCCGCACTCCGGGCCGGCGCGGTACTACCGGACGCCCACCGGGCACGTGGGGTTCGTCAGCCCGATGACGCAGAACTTCTGCTCCGGGTGCAACCGGGTGCGGGTGGCGGCCAACGGGGACCTCCGGTCCTGCCTGGGCGGGCGGGAGCAGTCGCCGCTCCACGTGATGATCCGCGGCGGGGCGGACGACGCGGCCATCGCGCGCGCCATCCGCGGGTCGCTGGGGCTGAAGCCGGAGGGCCACCGCTTCACCGAGGCCGGCGCCCACGACACGCTGCTGCCGATGATGGGCATCGGCGGGTAGCGCTCACCCGCCCCCACACGCAAGCAGAACTGGTCAGACGGCCATGCTAGATGCGGGGCGGACTGCTCGAGGCATCGAATGCTCAACCTCTACTCTCACCCCTCAGGCAGCGGCTCATTTGAGATGCAAGGAGAGTTGCCCAGCGAGGTAACCCGCCAAGCCGTGAGCACTGCCCTCCGTGTGCTGCACGTCCGGGAAGAGACGGAGTCCGCCGAGTTGCTGAAGTCGATTCCCTTCGTGGTGATGGAAGCCACAAATGACTTCAACGACGAATTCCGTATCCTTCATGCAACGCTGCCGCTCGAGCGATATGAGAAGCTTCGATCAGCACGAGACGAGAAGACCCAAGAGCGCGCATTCAAAGTCATCGCGAAGGTGATCTCCGAATTCGGGCCTTACATTCGGTTCATCACGGTCGACTTGGAGCAGCTGCCTGGGCCAACTCCGGTCACCTTTCCCGATCTGCACATCACCAGTGAGATTGTCGAACGGGCTCTTGCCGATGCTGAGCAACTCCTCCATTCATCCGGCGCGACGAGCGGGGTCGATCGAGCTCACACCGCCCTCCATGGCTATCTGCGAGCAATTGCGAAGGCGGCCTCGCTCCCTGTGCCAGAGAATGTCTCGTCGCCGGCACTGCTCAAATTGATCAGCAAGGGCCATCCAGCGTTCACGACCATGGGGCCGCGTACTGAGGAGATTCTCAACGTCCTCAGATCGCTCGGAAGCATCATCCATGCGATGGACTCGTTGAGAAACCAGGCAAGTGTCGCCCACCCGAACGACTCGCTGCTCCCAGAGCCGGAGGCAATGCTGTTCATCAACGCGGCCCGCTCCGTACTGCACTACATCGACAGCAAAGTGCGCCTCCATGCCGTCGTATAGGGGACGTCCGGCTACGGCTTGCCTCCGACCAATCTCCTGAGCCTCGCCTCGAGCCCGGACTCAAGCGCGCCAGCGAGCCCCAGCTCGCGATGATGCCGAAACGGCGATTCTTTTTGTGCAGCCGCGGCTAGCGCCTTTTCGGCAAATCTACGCGCCGCTTCGAGATCGCCTCGGGACTCGCTGATGCAGGCCGAGATAGCCGCAGCTCTGTACTGTTGAACCGGGAAGGGTTTGTGCGCGCCGAACTCCTCGAGGGCCTCCAGGGTCTCTGTATACAGGTCGGTGCGACCGAGCGCGAGGGCGAGCTCCCCCAACCCGAGATCTGCGTCTGTCCCGACGGTCGGGAAGGCACGTTGGGCAGCGAGGGCCGCCCGGTATGCATCTACAGCCTCGTCATTACGATGGAGGCGGACGAGACATTCTGCCCGGAGCATGTGAGCGATTGCGAGCTCCGTTCGCTCGGGGACGTCCTTCAGAAGTTGATCGAGGAGCTCCAACGCTGGATGCAGGAGGTTCTGGGTTCCAGCATCTTTCAGGCAGACCGCCTGGACCCTCAGGTACTGCGCCTTGTTCCGGCTTGATCGAACCCGGCTTAGCCGGCGCTGGAAGTCCGCTCGGTCCCCTTCGGACCAGCTCTGCCGACGGAACCAATCTCTAGCGGTCGCGCTCATGGGATGAATGCGATCTCGAGCAATCCACTATCGATGTAGCCGTTCAGGCTCGAAGCGATCTTGGTCGTGGAACGAACCCATAGGACCAGCGTCCTGTCGGTCCGCCGGCAGAACTCAAGGTAATCCTCGAGCTGCCGCGTGCGGGAAACATTGAGCGTGTTCTTCACCTCTTCGACCGTAAGCTCCGTCACCCGGTCCGGCACTCGGAACTTCGCGGAGCCGTTGGCGGAAGGGATCCGCACCTTCGGGCCGGAGATGCCGACTCTGCGCTCGCCCTCCTTGCCGACGTTGACCGGCTCCGCCCCACCACGCTTCTGGAAGGTGATCGTGCCGGCGGCGGCGGCGATCGCGAGGCCCCTCACGACTCCCTGGAGGCTCGCGCCGGCGGCCATGGCGCCAGCACGGCCGGCTGCCCCGCCTGCCAGGGCGAAGCCGACCTCACCGCCCTCGACAGCCATTCCTGCCAAGAGGCGGGCCGTCATCGTCAGGGCTTGTCCCAGGCCGACTGCACCCGTGACGATGGAGATGACGTGCGCTGCCTCCTCCAACTGCGCGCCGCCTCGAATTCCCTGGAAGTAGGCATCGATGTATGTGGTGGTCTCGCCGACGATGGCGTCCAGCTCTGGAACCAACTTCGCTGGGTCAGGCGCGATGCGGAACGCCTCTAGCTTGGCGTAGAGCGCGTTCAACCATTCGATGACGCCTTCGTTGAAGCCCAGCCCTCCAACGACGTACCCCGGAGCGTCGTGAAGGGCGTACTGCGCGGAACGGATTCCGGCGAGGTAGATGGCGATGACCCGGAGGGACTGACCTGCGCGCGTGACGGCAACTTCCAGGAACCGGAGCTGGCCGCGGTCCTCGGACTCATGAGCCGACGCCGCGAGCGCCAGTGCCCCCGAGATCCACGAATCCACCTCAGAGGTGGTCTTCGCCAGGTAGTCGAGGGCCGGGTTCCAGTCGACCTGATGGCTGTCGTCCAGGCGCCGCTCACTCCAGACGAGGTTGCGACTCCGCGTCGCTTGAATCTCCTCCCGAAGCTCTTCCGCAGTGCCCCGCAACCCGATCAACACGCCCGCGCAGACGTCGATCTGTTCCGCCGCCGGATGGATCGAGGGCCTCGCCTTCCGCAAAGGGTCGCGCACACCAGCAGGCCGAGGGGCTCGAGCCGTCGAACAGGCAGCCAGCGCCATGATCAGTGCTGCGAACGCGGGTCGCGGGGTCCAGGTCACAACCCGATTTCGCCGCACCTCAGTCCATGAGTCCAGCCGGTCACTAGGACGCGATTCGCCTCCGGTAGCGGATCATCGTCTTCGACGGGTGCGCCGCGCCGAGGCCCACCACCGTGGTCGGTGGCGGGCCGGCGAGCTCGACCTCGTACTGCTGGGACACCATGGCCGCGATGGCCGTC
>Ga0134122_10000566_pt1 | contig 25201 bp, 22 predicted proteins | sample KB302_FD_96461 | JGI IMG/M metagenome (GOLD analysis project Ga0134122, IMG submission 96461) | Terrestrial soil microbial communities without Nitrogen fertilizer from Kellogg Biological Station, Michigan, USA - KB3-0-2 | ecosystem: Environmental > Terrestrial > Soil > Unclassified ...
AGGGCACCGACACCCACGGGCTGAAGGCGTTCCGCCGCGAATCGCTCCTCCCCGTCGTCGCCCAGTGCGTGGTGGACATGGACGTGTTCGCCTCGGAGCTGGTCATCCGCGCCTGGCGCCAGGGCCTGAAGGTGGTGGAGATCCCCATCCAGCTCCACGAGAAGCGCCAGCCCTCCATCCACCTCTTCCGCCGCGTCCCCAACGTCCTCCGGAACGTCGCCAAGCTGGTGTACGTCATCCGCGTCCGGGGAGAGTGACCGGAAAGATGGACCGCCTCGCCTGCGTCTCGGTCGACCTGGACTCGCTCCACCACTACTGCCGCATCCACGGGCTGCCGGAGGACGGCCTCCCCCCCGACCTCGTCTACGCCATCGCCCTCCCCCGCTTCCTCGACCTCTGCGCGGAGCTCTCCGTCCCGCTCACGCTCTTCGCCATCGGCGAGGACCTGACCCGCGAGCCCGCCGCGCGCGCGCTCGCCGGCGCGCACCGCTCGGGCGCGGAGGTGGGCAACCACTCCTGCCACCACGACTACGCCCTCACCCGCCGCACCCGCGAGCAGATCCACCTCGACGTCGCCGAGGGCGAACGCGCCATCCAGGAGATCACCGGGCAAAGGCCCGCCGGCTTCCGCGCGCCCGGCTACACCCTCAACGCCGCGCTCTACCAGGTGCTCGCCGACCGCGGGTACCGCTACGACTCCTCCGTCTTTCCCGCCGCGCCGTACTGGGCCGCCAAGGCCGCGGTGATGGGCGGGATGCGCCTGTTCGGCCGCACCTCCCGCGCGGTGCTGGACACGCCGCGGGTGCTGCTCGCGCCGCGGGAGCCCTACCGCCCGGACCCGGCCAGCCCCTACGCGCGCGGCGCCGGCGCGGTGCTGGAGCTCCCCATCACCACCGCCTCCGGCACCCGCTTCCCCTTCATCGGCACGTACGCGCTCACGCTCCCCGCCCCGGCGGTGCGCGCGCTCTACCGCACCACCCGCGCCCAGCCGTTCTTCAACTTCGAGCTGCACGGCATCGACCTCCTCGACGAGGACGACGGCATCCCGCGCGCGCTCTCCCGCGTGCAGCGCGACGCGCGGGTGCCGGCCGCGCACAAGCGGGCGCGCCTGCGCGAGGTGCTGGGCTGGCTGAAGAATGACTACCGGCTCACCTCGCTCTCCGAAGCGGCGGAAACGGTGGGCCGGACCCCGGACGCGGTGTAAAGGATCGCCATGTTCGAGAAGCTGGGCGACGCGGTGAAGGGCAGGCTCCGGGGCTGGACCGAGCGCATGGTCGCCCCGGACCAGCTCCCCCGGATGACCGCCATCGCCCCCACCCAGAACGAGTACGGGGTGGACCCGTTCGGGTTCAGCCTGGACTTCGCGCTCGCCGCCATCGCCCCGCTGATCTGGCTGTACCAGAACTACTTCCGGGTGGAGACGCACGGGCTGGAGAAGGTCCCCGGCGGCCGGGTGCTGCTGATCCCCAACCACTCCGGCCAGCTCCCGTTCGACGGGGCGATGATCGGCGTGGCCATGCTCACCGAGGCCACGCCCCCGCGCGCGGTCCGCAGCATGGTGGAGAAGTGGGTGCCCTCCCTGCCCTACGTCTCCACGTTCATGGCGCGGTCCGGGCAGATCGTGGGGACGCCGGAGAACTGCCGCCGCCTGCTCCAGGCGGACGAGGCGATCCTGGTCTTCCCCGAGGGCGCCCGCGGCATCTCCAAGCTCTGGTCGCAGCGCTACCAGTTGCAGGAGTTCGGCCTGGGCTTCATGCGCCTGGCGCTGGAGACGAACACACCCATCGTCCCCATCGGCGTGGTGGGCGCGGAGGAGCAGGCGCCCGCGCTGATGGACCTGAAGCCCATCGCCAAGCTCCTCGGCTTCCCCGCCTTCCCCATCACGCCCACCGTGCTGCCGTTCCCGTTGCCGGTGAAGTACCACCTCCACTTCGGCGACCCGCTCACCTTCCAGGGCCGCCCGGACGACGAGGACGCGGAGCTGGAGAAGAAGGTGAAGGTGGTGAAGAGCTCGGTGCAGCAGCTGATCCGCCAAGGGCTCCAGGAGCGGAAGGGAGTCTTCTTTTGAGCCTGGACCGGCAGCGGCCCGCGGTGGTGGTGACCGGCATCGCCGGCAACCTGGGCCGCACGCTCACCAAGATGCTCCACAAGCGGGAGCGCATCATCGGCATCGACCGGCGCCCCTTCAACGGCCGGCCGAAGGACGTGGAGATGCACGAGCTGGACCTCCGGAAGAAGAAGGCGGAGGAGGTCTTCCGGAAGAACGAGGTCCGGGCCGTCATCCACCAGGGGATCATGCACGACCCCCGGATGAGCGCGGAGGAGCACCACTCCTTCAACGTGCTGGGGACCACCCGCATCCTCGAGCTCTGCGCCAAGTACGGGGTGAAGAAGCTGGTGGTGCTCTCGTCCGCCAACGTCTACGGGCCGTCGCCGGACAACTCCAACTTCCTCACCGAGGACGCCCCGCTGATGGCCGCCAGCCGCTTCTCCGGCGTGCGCGACCTGATCGAGGTCGACATGCTGGCGCACGGCTTCTTCTGGCGGCACCCGCAGGTGGAGACGGTCATCCTGCGCCCGGTGCACGTGGTGGGGCCGAACATCAAGAACGCCCCGTCCAACTACTTCCGCCTCAGGCGCCCGTGGATGCTGGCCGGGTTCGATCCGATGATCCAGCTCATCCACGTGGAGGACGCCGCGCGCGCGATGATCGAAGCCCTCCGCCCCGAGCCCAAGGGCGTCTACAACGTGGTGGGCCCGGGCGAGGTGCCGCTCTCCTCCGTCATGCGCGAGCTGGGTCGCGCGCCCCTCCCGGTGCCTCACCCCGTGGCCCGCGGCGCGCTCAACCTCCTGTTCCGCTACCGCATCGCCAACTTCCCCGCGCCGGAGCTGGACCACCTCCAGTACCTGTGCGCGGTGGATGGGTCGCGGTGGGTCAAGGAGGTCGGCTGGAAGCCGGCGTACTCCATGCGAGAGACCATCCGCTCGGTCATCGCAGACGGCGTGGGCCTCTGAGCCGGGAACTGACACGGATGTCGCGACTGCCCATCCGGCCCCTCCGGTAAGCGGGCCAAATTGCGAAGCCTCCGCCGTGGCACCGCCCTTGCTCAAGGAGCGGCCGAGTCTGGGTGTCCCATAGGGGGATGCCCAACGCCCACCGCCTCGGCCGGCCCCGGGACGGTGGGCGGTTTGTTTGCGGGTGTGGGTGTTATCGTGGCGCGCCCATGTCCAAGTCGTTGGTGGAACGCTACGAGCAGATGCTCGGCCAGGACCCCACGTCCACGGTGTTCGTGGAGCTGGCCAAGGCGCTTCTGGAGAAAGGCGATCACCCCCGGGCCATCGAGGTCTGCCAGACCGGGCTGACCCACCACAAGGACTCGGTGGTGGGGCGGGTGCTGTGGGGGAAGGCGCTCGTCAACCTGGGGCGGCCCGCCGAGGCGATGGAGCAGTTCGACGCCGCCATCGGCATCGATAAAGAGAATCCCTACGCCTACAACCTGATCGGCGAGGTGCTGCTGCAGAAGGGCCTGTACCGGTCCGCGCTCCCGCTGCTCCGCAGGGCCGCCTCGCTCCAGCCCAACGACGCGCGCATCCGCGGCTGGCTGGAGCAGACGCAGAAGGCGCTGCAGGGTGGGCCGGCGCCGGTGGTGCCGGACGCCAACGACCCCGACTCGCTGCTCAAGACCGCCAAGTTCGGGACCATCCAGGCCAACGGGTCGTTCACGCCGGACCCGCCGCCGGTGAGCAACGAGGAGGCGAAGGGGTGGTTCGCGGACGCGTCCGCTCCCGCCGCGCCGCCGCCGCCCGAGGAGACCCCGATTCAGGCCCAGGCGCCCGCTCCGGAGGCGGCCCCCCCGGCCGAGCCGGCGCGCGCCTCCGCGCTGCTGGACATCCCGCCACCCTCCGAGAGCGTGGAGGTGAACCTGGACGACCCTCCTGCGCCGGCCCCGCCCTCCCTCACGGCCACGCCGGCTCCACCCCGGCCGCCGCCGGTGCGGCCGTCCGGCGCCCGGGCCGCGCCGCCGGGGGCGCCTGCGCCGCGGGCCTCCGGGCAGAAGAAGTCGCTGCTGGAGGACATCCCGGACCTGGCGCCGCCGCCGAAGATCGAGCTGCCGAAGGTGGAGCTGTCCACCAACGTCACCAAGAAGATCGCCGAGGAGTACGAGCGCGAGCTGCGGCAGCGCGTGGAGCAGACCGCCAAGCAGAAGGGCCTGTGGCAGAAGCACGGCGGGAAGATGGCCGTCTCCGCGGTGGCGCTGGTGGCGGCGGCGGTGGGCGCGGGCGGGTTCCTCTACACGCGCTCGGTCCACCACGGGAAGGACCTGAAGGACGCGCTCGCCTCGGCGCAGAAGGCCATCGCCCAGGACACGCCGCAGTCGTACCAGCAGGCGGTGGACGCGCTGGCCACCGCGCACGAGATGGACGAGTCCAGCGTGGAGGCGTGGGCGCTGGAGGCGTACGCGCGCGCGCTGCGGGTGGCGGAGCACGGCGCGGGCGCGGACGAGCGGGCGAAGGCCCAGGCCGCGCTGGACCGCAAGGGCGTGGCGGACGAGTACCCCGGGCTGGCGCTGGCGGCGCGCTACTACCTGGCCGCCGGGGAGGAGAAGGCCGCGGCGAAGAAGGCGGTGCTGGCCTCCACCTCCGACGCGCCGGAGGTGCACGAGCTGTCCGGCCGGTTGCTGATGGAGCAGAAGCAGGCCAAGCAGGCGGTGGACCAGTTCAAGAAGGCGCTGGACCTGTCGTCCACCGACGTGCGCGCGCTGGTGGCGCTGGGGAACTACTACCGCGAGTTCGGCGACTGCCCCAACGCGGTGAAATTCTACGAGACGGCGGAGCAGGTGTCGCCGGAGCACCCGGAGACCGCGGTGGGCGGCGCGGAGTGCCGGCTGGAGATGCAGCAGGACCTGGACAAGTCGCTCAAGCAGGTGGAGTCGCTCCCCGGAGACGGCAAGCTTCCGGAGGAGCTGGCGGCGCGGCTGGAGGTGGTGCACGGGCGGCTGCTCTCCGCGGCCGGCCAGAACGACGCGGCGATCAAGGCGCTGACGGAGGGGATGAAGGCGTACGGGAAGGGGCACTCGTACGAATTCCACATGGCGCTCGGCGAGGCCAACCGCGCCCGCGGGGACCTGGAGGCGGCCCAGAAGGCGTACGAGGCGGCGCTCAAGGCGCATGGGCGCGAGGAGGCGAAGGAGGCGCTGGGGCGGGTGCTCCTGGCGCGCGACCGGGAGAAGGACTTCCTGGCCAGGTTCGGGTCGGACGACTCGCGGAAGGTGGCGCTGCTGCGGGGGACGGCGTACGGCCGGCTGGGGGACTGGAAGAAGGCGCGCGCCGAGCTGGGGAAGACGCAGCAGGGCGGGAAGTACCCGCCGGAGGCGGTGGTGCAGCTGGCGCTGGCGGACGCGGCGGAGGGCCAGGAGGCGCGGGCGCAGGAGGTGCTGGAGAAGGCGCTGGCCGCCACCAAGAAGGCCAAGTCCGAGGTGCGGGTGGCGCTGGGGCAGGTGTACTGGAAGCAGGGCTCCATGGACAAGGCGCGCGCCCAGTTCAGCGAGGCGCTGAAGGACCCGCTGGATTACGAGGGCGGGTGCTCGCTGGGGCGGCTGCTGGCGGCCACCGGGCACGTGGAGGACGCGCTGGAGCCGCTGGAGAAGGCGGCGGCGCGGAACCCGTCGCACGCGGAGGCGCAGCACGCGCTGGCGCAGGCGGTGCTCCAGGTGGGCAAGCTGGAGGAGGCGCTGCAGCCGATGGAGGCGTGGGTGCAGGACAGCCCCGCGTCGCCGCAGGCCCAGCTGGACGCGGCGGAGGTGCTCTTCCGCGCCGGGAAGCTCAAGGAGGCTGAGGGCGCGGTGACGCGAGCGGCGAAGCTGTCGCCGTCGAGCGCGCCGGCGGCGCGGCTCGAGGCGCAGGTGCTGTACGCCAAGGGCGACGGGCCGGGCGCGTTCGCGGCGCTGCAGCGGGCGAACAAGCTGGACAAGAAGGACGCGGAGACCTTCTGCGAGATCGGCTGGACGTTCCTGCGGCAGGGGAACGGGCAGAACGCGGCGGCGGCGTTCTCCACCGCGTCCAAGAACGACCCCAAGAGCGCCTGCGGGTCGGTGGGGGCGGTGCTGGCGCGCCTGCCCGGGTCCGCCAACCGCGCGGCGGTGAAGGAGCTGCAGACCTGGGCCAAGGACGCGCCGTACGCGCACGACCGCGCGCTGGCGAAGGCGGCGCTGGCGAGGGTGCAGCTGCACCTGGGGTCGACGAAGGAGGCGCGCAAGGACGCCGAGGAGGCGGTGGCGCTGGGGCCCTCCGTGGCGCAGGCGCAGCTGGCGCTGGGGTTGGTGGCGGAGAAGCAGAAGGAGGGGGACAAGGCGAAGGAGGCGCTCCAGCATGCCGTCGAGCTGGACCCCACCAACGGCGCGCTCTACCTGGCGCTGGGCGACGCGCTGGCCAGGTCGGACGGGGACACCGCGGAGACGGTGAAGGCGTACGAGACGTTCCTCAAGATGGGCGGCGCGCCTGCCGACACCGCGCGGGTGGAGAAGGCGCTGGAGTCGTTGAAGAAGAAGCTGGCGGCGGCGCAGTGACGGCGGCGGAGCGGCAGATCGGCGAGGAGCGGTTCCCCCTGGTGCAGATCATGCTGGGGAACTCGTTCCTGCTGTCGGCGATCTACCTGGGGAGCGGGTTGGTGATGGAGTGCCTGCGGCGGCTCCACCCCACCGCGGCCCTCGTGCGGATGTCCGTCGCGATGGACCGGCTGCCCGCGGGGGTGCTGGACGCGGTGGGGCTGCTGGGACCGATCCGGGAGGCGTACCTGCACGAGGAGATCGGGCCCGGGGTGTTGAGGGTGGTGTTCGGGCTGACGACGGTGGCGTTGATCTTCGCGCTGGCGCTGGTGGTGGGGTTCGGGATGTGGGGGGCGATGCAGGTGCAGCGGCGGAGGGCTGGGCGGGTCAGATGAGGCGCACGATTCAGTAGTTCGGTCTGCGGCTCGTGTGCATCACGGCCACGACGGTCACGATGTCGCCCGCGACGAAGTAGTACAGCGCGTACGGGTATTCCTGCATGACGTATCGCCGAACCCAGCGCTTCGCCCGGCGTAGCACGAGATAGACGGACCATCGCTCCGGCGCCTCGGCAATCAACGCCAGACAGCGATTGACCTCCGACTCAAACTCTCCCCCACCGACGCCGGCTCCTTCGCCGTCGTGCCAGGCAATTGCTTCGCGGAGCTCGTTCTTGGCGTCGGGGTGAAGCTCAATGATCGCCACGGCGACGCCGCAGCTCTTCGCGGATCTGCCGCATGACGACATCCAGCGGGATGGTCTTGACCTTGCCGGACTCGATCTCGTCGATCCGGCGAGAGAGCTCCGCCTTGAGCTCTTTCTTGGTCACCCGCACGAATCCCGGCGGAGGGCCGAGCTTGCGAATCCGCTCCCTCTTCGCCCTCTGAGCTGCCGTGAGCTCGCCCTTCTTCCTCGCCATTACCCTCATCATAGCCCCCCTCCCGACACCCTTCACCGCGACCGCCGCCGCTTCGCCTTCGCCCTCGGCGCGGGCTGAGGCCGGTCGCCCGCCGCCCGCGCCATCACCGAGATCTCGATCACCTTCGCCCCGAACCGCTCCCACTTCGCCGGCCCGGTCCCCTTCACCGCCAAGAACGCCGCCTCGTTCACCGGCAGCGCCGCCGCCAGCCCCAGCAGCGTGGCGTCGTTGAAGATGATGTACGGGGGGATCCCCAGGTCCTCCGCCAGCTCCCTCCGGAACCGCCGCAGCTCCTGCTCCGCCAGCTCGCTCCTCGGGTGCGCCCCCGGAACCGCCGACGGCTCCTCCACCGGCGCGGCCAGGGCCGCCAGCTTCGGCCCCGCGCAGGTGTCGCAGCTCCCGCACTCCCGCGAGACCACCTCCTCGCCGAAGTAGCGGAGCAGGAACGCCCGCCGGCACCGCCGGGTGTAGACCAGCTCCGTCATCCGCTTCAGCAAGAGCAGGTTCTGCGCCTCCTGCTGCCGCACCGGCGCCAGGTCCAGGTCCAGCTCCTCGAACGGGACCGGATTCAGCTGGTGCAGCGGCCGCTTGCCTCCCTTCCGCGGGCTCTCCCGGGCGATCACCCCGTGGCGCTCGAAGAACCGGATGACCGAGGAGACCTCCGGCTCCGACGCGCCGATCCGACGCGCCAGCTCCGTCACCCCGCCCTGGAACCCCTCCCCCACCTGGAGCAGGAACTTCCACACGTCCTTGAACACCAGGTCCGGCGGCGAGCTGATCTTGATCAGCCGCTCCTGGGTGAACACGTCCGCGTGGTTGAACAGCAGCACCGCCCGCCCCGGCTTCCCGTCCCGCCCCGCCCGGCCGATCTCCTGGTAGTACGCCTCCACCGCCCGCGGCACCTGCGCGTGGATGACGAACCGGATGTCCGGCTTGTCGATCCCCATCCCGAACGCGTTGGTGGCCACCGCCACCGCCTTGGGCGAGGCCATGAACTGCTCCTGGGCCTCCCGCCGCTCCTCGTCGTCCATCCCCGCGTGGTAGAGGACCGCCTCCACCTTCCGCTTCTTCAGGTCGTCCCGCAGCCCCTCCGCGCCCTTGCGCGTGGAGCAGTAGATGATGCCGCTGCCGCCCTCGGAGACCACCTGCGCGCAGGCCAGCTTCCGCTCCTGGTCCCCGCTCACCTTCGCCACTTCCAAAAACAGGTTCGGCCGGTCGAACCCCGCCACGAACACCTGCGGGTCCTTCATCAGCAGGGACCGGATGATGTCCTCGCGCACCTCGGGCGTCGCGGTGGCGGTGAGCGCCACCGTCCGCGGCGGCCGCAGCCGCTTGCGCACCTTCCCCAGCAGGCGGTAGTCCGGCCGGAAGTCGTGGCCCCACTGCGAGATGCAGTGCGCCTCGTCCACCGCCATCAGCTCCACGCCCACCTCGGCCAGGAGGTCCAGGAAGCTCTCGCTCCGGAACCGCTCCGGCGCCACGTAGAGCAGGCGGTACCGCCGGGCGCGCAGCTGCCGCATCCGCTCCACCCGCTCCGAATCCGTCAGGCTGGAGTTGATGAAGGTGGCCGGGATGCCCCGCGCCTGGAGCTGGTCCACCTGGTCCTGCATCAGGGAGATCAGCGGCGAGATGACCAGCGACAGCCCCTCCAGGAGCGCCGCCGGAAGCTGGTAGCACAGGCTCTTCCCGGCGCCGGTGGGCATCACCACCACCGCGTTCCGCCCGGCGAGCACCGCCTTGATGACCTCGGCCTGCCCCGGCCGGAACTTGTCCAGCCCGAAGTGGCGCAGCCCCTGCTGGGGATCGACCGGGAAAGGCAGGAGCAGCGACTGCATCGACCGCATCATCCGGATTCCAGATCCGGCGTCAACCGGGGTCGCGGCCATCCGGACGCCAGCTCCGCCCCCGTCAACAGCCGCGGCTGGGGCAGGCACCTCATGGCGAGCATGGACGTGTACCCCTCCGACGCCACCACCAGGTGGTCCAGCACCCGCATCCCCAGCACCGCCGCCCCGTCCACCAGCCGCTGGGTGATGTCGAAGTCCATGCTTGACGGCTCCGGGTTGCCGGACGGGTGGTTGTGGATCAGCACCACGAAGGTGGCCCGCGCCACCACCGCCGGCGCGAGCGCCTCCCGCGGGTCCACCATGCACCGGTCCACGCACCCCGAGGAGGCCAGGATGTCCCGCAGCAGCCGCCGCCGGGCGTCGAGCGCCAGCACCCGGAACACCTCGCGGGAGAAGGACGCCATGGACCCCACCCAGCGGGAGATGTCCCTGGTGGTCTCGAGGATGGGCCGCGGGTCCGACCCGCGCTGTACTCGCCGCCCCAGCTCCGCCGCCGCAGACAGCAGGGCGGCGCGCGGGAAGTCGAGGCCATGCTCGTCCGCCAGCTCCGTCGGGTCCCGCAGCAGCAGCGCCCGCAAGCCGCCGCTGATCTCCAGCAGCCACCGCGCCTTCTCCAGCGCCGGCTCCATCTCCCCCCGAGCCCCCAGCACCAGCGACAGCAGCTCCTGGTCAGACAGCGCGGAGGCCCCCAGCGCCAGCAGCCGGTCCCTTGGCTCCTGCGCCTCCGAGGGCCCCCGCCCCTCGCCGCCCACGCCCTCGCTCGCCGCCCCCATCTCCCCTCCCCCGCAGCCGGCCAGGAGCAACCGACGTGCCCGGCCGCGCCCGAGTGACGCCGGAAGCCCGGGCCGTCCACCGCCGCTCGAGGCGACCGGAGAACGGGACGGGCGGGGGCGCTCCAGCTCCCGTCTCAGGCGGCGGGAAACGGCGCCGCCCCGAGCGCATCCAACGCCGGTGCCGCTACCACTTGGAGACGGCGAAGAAGGAGCGGAGCTTCTCGTTCGTCTCGCGCAGGCGCTCGGAGAGCGTGCGGACGAACGTCCAGAGCAGCACGTAGGCGAGGTCCTTGTCGGTGAACATCACCTGGTCCAGCTGTTCGCGGCCGATCACCCAGAGGGAGCACGGGATGTGGGCGATGGCGTCCGCGGACCGGGGGCTGTCCTCGATGACGGCCATCTCCCCGAAGTACTGCCCCTTCTCCAGGATGGCGAGCGCCTCCTCGCCGGCGCCGGGGATCTGCTTGGAGATGCGGACCTTGCCGTCGAGGATGACGAACATCTGCTGCCCCACGTCGCCCTCCTTGAAGATGAAGGCGGAGCCCTCGAACCTCCGCTCGGTGGCGATGGCGGCGATCTTCTGGAGCTGGGTGTTGGTGAGGCCGTCGAACAGCGGGACCTTCTTCAGGATGGAAGCGTCCATGTCTGGTACTTTCCGAGCCCCCTTCGGATAGGAGCATCACCGTGACGAAGAGCGTGCACAAGGTCTGCATCGTGGGATCTGGCCCCGCCGGCTACACGGCGGCGATCTACGCGGCGCGGGCGAACCTGGAGCCGGTGATGTTCGCCGGCGGCCCCGCCGAGCACGACCCGGCCCGCGTCCCCGGCGGGCAGCTGATGATCACCACCGACGTGGAGAACTACCCGGGGTTCCCGGAGGCGGTGACCGGCCCGGAGCTGATGGAGCGCTTCCAGAAGCAGGCCCAGCGCTTCGGCACCAAGATGTTCATGGAGAACGTCACCAAGATCGACTTCAGCAAGCGCCCGTTCCACGTCCAGGGCGAGTCGCAGGCGCTGGAGGCGCGGACGGTGATCATCGCCACCGGCGCGACCGCCAAGTACCTCGACGTCAAGGGCGAGGACTTCTACAAGAACCGCGGCGTCTCCGCGTGCGCCACCTGCGACGGCGCCTTCTACAAGAACATGGACGTGCTGGTGGTGGGCGGCGGGGACACCGCGATGGAGGAGGCGTCCTACCTCACCAAGATGTGCAAGACGGTCACCCTCCTCCACCGGCGGGACACGCTGCGCGCCTCGAAGATCATGCAGAAGCGCGTGCTGGAGAACCCGAAGGTGACGCCCATCTGGAACACGGTGGTGGAGGAGGTGGTGGGGAACGGGAAGGAGATGACCGGCGCGGTGGTCCGCAACCTGAAGACCAACGAGACGATGCAGGTCCAGGCGCAGGGGCTGTTCGTCGCCATCGGGCACGTGCCCAACACGGAGCTGGTGAAGGGCGCCATCGACCTGCAGGAGAACGGGTACGTCAAGACCGTCCCCGGCTCCACGCGCACCAACATCCCGGGCGTGTTCGCCTGCGGCGACGTGCAGGACCACTACTACCGGCAGGCGGTGACCGCGGCGGGGACCGGCTGCATGGCGGCCATCGACGCCGAACGGTGGATGACCGAGCACGAGGCCTGAGCGGTGGGCGACCCCGCGAAGGCGAAGGTGAACGTGAAGACCGCCGCGGTGCACGCGGGCGAGCGGGTGGAGGGGTCGCGCGCGATCCCGCTCTCGGCGCCCATCTTCACCGCCTCCGTCTCGTACTTCGACGCGGCGGACGCGCTGGACGCGGCGCTGGACGGCCAGGACTACACGTACACCCGCATCAAGGGGCAGAACGCGGAGTTGCTGGAGCAGGCGGTGGCGGCGCTGGAGGGGACGGAGGACTGCGCCGCGTTCCCCAGCGGGATGGCGGCGCTGAGGGCGCTGCTGGAGTCGCTGGAGCTGAAGGCCGGCGACCGGGTGGTGATCCCCAACGACGGCTACGGCGCCTCGCTCGCGCTGGTGAAGGCGTTCGCGAAGGAGAAGGGCGCCGAGTTGCACCTGCGGCCGATGACCGCGCCCGGGGCGCCGGGCGAGCTTCGCGCGCTGAAGCCGCGGCTGGTGATGGCGGAGAGCGTCTCCAACCCGCTGCTCTCCGTCCCCGACCTGCCGGCGCTGGCGGAGGCGGCGCGCGACGCCGGGGCGACGTTCGCGGTGGACGCGACGTTCCCCTCGCCGGCGCTGCAGCGCGCGGCCGCCCTCGGCGCGGACCTGGTGCTGCAGAGCACCACCAAGTGGCTGAACGGGCATTCGGACGCGATGGGCGGGACGGTCTCCGGTTCGAGGGCGCGCATCGGCCCGATGAAGGCGGCGCGGGTGCTGCACGGCGCGGTGCTGGGTCCGTTCGAGGCGTGGCTCACCCTGCGCGGGGTGCGGACGCTGCCGGTGCGGATGGCGGCGCACTCGGCGCACGCGGCGTCGATCGCCGAGCGGCTGCGGTCATCCCCGCACGTGGAGCGGGTGCTCTACCCCGGCCTGCCGGAGCATCCCCAGCACGCGGTCGCCCGCCGGATGCTGCCCCACGGCTTCGGCGGGATGCTGGCGTTCGAGCTGAAGGGCGCGGGGCGAGCGCAGGCGTTCCGCTTCCTGGAGAAGGTGGCGCTGTGCCGGCCGGCGCCGTCTTTGGGGGACGTGACGACGCTGGTGATGCACGCGGCCACGGCCAGCGCGCGCCGGATGACGCCGGAGGAGCGGGCGGCGGCCGGCATCCGGGAGAGCCTCATCCGCGTCTCGGTGGGGCTGGAGGATCCGGACGACGTGGCGGACGATCTGCTCCAGGCGGCCGCGGCGGCCATCGGGTGATTCCATGAAGATGGTGGACGTGGGGGCGAAGGAGAAGACGGAGCGGATCGCGATCGCCACCGCGCGGGTGAGGATGCAGCCGTCCACCATCCGCCGCATCCGGCGCAAGGACGTGGAGAAGGGGGACGTGCTGGCGGCGGCGAAGCTGGCGGCGGTGATGGCGGCGAAGAAGACGCCGGACCTCGTGCCGCTGTGCCACCCCATCGCGCTCTCCAGCGTGACGGTGGACATCGGCCTGGTGGGCGGCGGGCGGGTGGACATCGCCGCCACGGTGAAGACGGTGGACCGCACCGGGGTGGAGATGGAGGCGCTGGCGGCGGTGATGGCCGCGGCGCTGACCATCTACGACATGCTCAAGAGCGTGGACCGCGGGATGGTCATCGAGCGCGTGCAGCTGGACCACAAGAGCGGCGGCCGCTCCGGCGCCTGGACGCGCGCCACGAAGTGAGGAGGAATCTGGGTCGATGGGATGCCTCTCGGCCCTGCTTCTCGTGGTTTCCTCCGCGGTCAGCGCCGGTCCGGCGCGTGATCCAGTGGAAGCCGTTCGCCAAGACCCGGATTACGTCGAGCAACGCATCCATGGGGTAGGGCTTGGGGCCTGGGGAGGGCCCATTCGTTTAGATGTGGAGTTGGATCCTGCCACTCGCCTCCCGATTCGAAGTATCTGGATCGACCGCTCTTCTTTGTCGGCAGATGTAGATCCGTTTCTGGGCAAGACAGAGGTTGCCTTGACCGGCCAGATTTACCAGTCAGAGGAGGTCGCTCGCGCTGCAATTCGGGCACTACCCCTTCCCCCGACCCTGCTGATCTACGGCCACTACCGGGGCGAGTTGGGGATCATCTTCCCTACGATCCTCTCGCCGCGGACCGCTCCTCGCGTCACCCAAGCAATCAGGAAGGTTCTGGAGCTCGAGCGGGAAAATGCCAAGACGGCGTCGGTCGTCCTCTTCGAATCCTTTCTCGCGCTCGGAGGGGCGCGCATACCCCTGGCGGCGCCGTTGTCCACGCCGGCTGCCGGGCGGCTCATCTTCGAAGCAGGTCGAGTGGCCAGCTACGAGGAACTGGAGGTCGCAACCCTGCTCGTCCGGGAGGGCCGCACGGTGCGCGTGCTCGCGGAAGGTGCAGAGCGGACCGCCGACTTCCTCGTGGACGGACTCCCCACCGAGCTCAAGACCGTCTCCAGGCTCACCTCGAAGGATATCCCCGGCGCGCTGTGCCGGCGCATCCTCGAAGGAGCCGGACAAGCTCCGAACCTCATCATCGATGGACGAAGACAGGCTGGCCTGACTGCCAAGCTCGCGATGCAAGCGATCCGCCGCGCCTACACCGCCGACAAGCTTTCGCGACTCCTTACGATTCGCGTCTTGGGAGATGGCTTTGACATCACGATTCCTCGCCTTGTTTCGCCGTAGGTCCGCATGGCCGCCGGACGCCAGGTTCGTGGCGGAGCAACTCCGCATTCGGATCGGCAATGAGAAGGCGTACTTCAAGGGAAACATCCCAGAACGCAATGCCATTGCGTGGCTGGGTTATCTTGCTGCCTGTAGCGAATGGGGCGTCATCGATTTTGGGACCCTCGATGAGTTACGTCGCATGCTCCCCGAAGTGGAGGACGATCCGTCCATCCAGATCGCCCTGGGCCGAGAGGACCCGGACGAACCCGTCGAGTGACTCCGGCGCCGCACCAGCTGACCTGAATTCGGACAGCGAGAAGACTCTTGCGCAGCGCTGCGCCGCGATGACGCAGCGCTGCTTCCCGTTCCGGACGACCTGCCTTCCGGTACGCCGGAGCGGCGCGCGCGGTTTTCGTTCTGCTCTCGGCAGAAGCACTGTGACATCCGCGCCATGAATGTGCAGTGGAGTTGTGCCCGCCGCTGCGCATGCTCGCGCGCAACACCCGTGCGTCCCGGCACTTGGCGGAGCGAGCGGACAGGCACGTTCGTTGCCTCAGCGCGCGGCTGACTCACGCACGCCGGTCCCGCCGGGGGCCCGGGCATCACCCTTCCTTCCCGAACCGAGAGTCTCATGACACGCATCGCAGTCCTTGCCGCGCTTGCCAGCGCCACGCTCGTGGCCTGCTCGAATCAGCCCTCCTCCACCCAAGACAAGGCCATCGCCAGGTCGACGTCCGCGGTATCGGTGACACCGAACCACGCCATCAAGGTCTACCCGGCCAAGGAGCCCATCCAGGACCAGTACATCGTCGTGCTCAAGGACGGGAGCGCGGCGGTGAATTCCATCGCCTCCGAGCAGGTGACCGCCTCGGGCGGCCAGCTGATGCACGCGTACGAGCGCGCCCTCCGCGGCTACGTCGTCCGCGCCAAGTCGGACGCGCTCGGAAAGCTGATGGCGGACCCGCGGGTGAAGTACATCCAGCAAGACGGCGTGGTCCACCTGGAGACCACCCAGACGAACCCGTCCTGGGGCCTGGACCGCATCGACCACCGGGCCGGCGTGCTGGACCAGCTCTACACGTACAACACGACCGGCGCCGGGGTGAACGTCTACGTCATCGACACCGGCATCCGGATCACCCACCAGGACTTCGGCGGGCGCGCGCAGGTCGGCCACGACTCCGTCGGTGACGGCCAGAACGGCATCGACTGCCACGGCCACGGCACCCACGTCTCCGGCACCATCGGCGGCGCCACCTACGGCGTGGCCAAGGACGTCAACCTGTTCGCGGTGCGCGTGCTGAGCTGCGAGGGCTCCGGCACCCTCTCCGGCGTCATCGAGGGCGTGGACTGGGTGACCGCCAACCGCGTCCTCCCCGCGGTGGCCAACATGAGCCTCGGCGGCGGCGCGGCGCAGGCGCTGGACGACGCGGTCGCGGCCTCCGTCAACTCGGGCGTGGTGTACGCGGTGGCGGCCGGCAACAGCGCCGCCGACGCGTGCCAGTTCTCGCCCGCGCGCACCCCGGCGGCGATCACCGTGGCCGCCACCGACAACACCGACTCCCGCGCGTACTTCTCCAACTTCGGCACCTGCGTGGACATCTTCGCCCCCGGCGTGGCCATCCTCAGCGCCTGGAACAGCAGCGACACCGCCACCAACACCATCAGCGGCACCTCGATGGCCAGCCCGCACGTGGCCGGCACCGCGGCGCTGTACCTGGGCCTGAACCCGAACGCGACCCCGGCCGAGGTGGCCTCCGCGCTGACCGACCACGCCGGCATGGAGCTCGTCTCCAACCCAGGCGCGGGCTCTCCCAACCTGCTCCTCTACGAGAAGTGGATCGGCGGCACCGGCGGCGGCGACACCACCCCGCCGGCCGTCTCGCTGCTCGCGCCCGCCGACGGCGACGCCGTGAGCGGCGACTCCGTGGCGCTGAAGGCCACCGCCTCCGACGACGTGGGCGTGCTGGGCGTCACCTTCTACGTGGACGGGACGCTCGTGGGCAGCGGCACGGACGACGGCACCGGCACCGGCACGTACACGGCCACCTGGAGCTCGTTCCTCGTGGGGGACGGCCCGCACGCGGTGAAGGCCCGCGCCTTCGACGCCGAGGGCAACTCGGGCCAGAGCGCGGCCGTCACCATCACCGTGTCCAACCCCGGCAACGCGACCTGGGACCCCACCCTCCAGGTGCCGCTCTGCCCGGAGGGCTCCTCGCTCTGTGACACCTCCTCCGAGGTGATCGGCCGTGGCCCGCTGGGCCCGGAGCCGAACACGCCCAACACCGTCTACAGCCAGTGCATCGACGGCCCCTTCGGCTCGTTCCACCTGGACGAGTCGATCGACCGGGTGCGCGTCCACACCCTGGACGGGTCTCCGCTGGCGCCGGGCAAGACGGCGCAGGTGGACGTCACCGTGTGGGCCTTCGCCGACGGGTCGCAGGACGCGCTCGATCTGTTCTACGCCTCCAACGCCCCGTCGCAGGACTGGACGTACGTGACCACCCTCACGCCGGCGACGGGCGGCCAGCAGGTCCTGTCCGCCCAGTTCACCGTGCCGGAGTCCGCCTCCAACTTCGAAGGCGTGCGCGCCAACTTCCGCTACGGCGGCATCCCCACCACCTGCGACGACGGGTTCTACAGCGACCGCGACGACGTGGTGTTCCTGGTGGGCCCGCCCAAGTACCCGCCCGTCAGCTCGTTCTATCCCTCCTGCAGCGGGAAGTCCTGCGACTTCACCGACGCCAGCACCGACCTGGACAGCACCATCGTGGGCTGGGCCTGGGACTTCGGTGACGGCACCTCCTCCTCCGAGCAGAACCCGCACCACGACTTCGTCTACGCGGGCCCGCACACCGTGACGCTGGTGGTGCACGACAGCCAGGGGCTGACCGGGTCGTCGTCGCAGACCGTCTTCCTGATCGGGGCGCCGCCCGTGGCGTCGTTCGAAGCGTCGTGCGGCATCCTCTCCTGCACGTTCACCGACACCAGCACGGCCCCGGACAGCACCATCGTCTACTGGGGCTGGACCCTGGGCGACGGGTACTACTCGTCGGTGCAGAACCCCGTCCACGCCTACGCCGCGGCGGGCACCTACGAGGTGAACCTGTTCGTGTACGACACCCAGGGCTTCTACAGCACCGTCACCAAGACGGTCACCGTGCAGCCCATCCCGATCATCACCCTCAGCGCCACCACCTCCAAGATCAAGGGCACGATGACGGTGGACCTGGCCTGGTCCGGCGCCACCTCGAGCACGGTGGACCTGTACCGGAACGGCCTGCTCCTCGCCAACACGCCCAACGACGGCGCCGAGCGCACCACCGTGCCGAAGAAGGGAACGTTCACGTACCAGGTGTGCCAGCACGGCACCTCGTACTGCTCCCCCACCGCGACCGTGGTGTTCTAGGAGCCTCGCGGCAGTGATGTGCTGGCGCCGCACCTCGCCTTCGACCCCGGCGAGGTGCGGCGCCGTATTTTTGGCTACAAGCGCGGGCATGCAACGAGCGCTGGCCGCGGCGGTGGTGATGGCGATGGCGGCGGCGTGCCGCGGCTGCGACCACCCCGCCCCGGCCGCGGACGCCGGCGTCGCGGTGCCGGACGCGGGCGAGGACGCGGGGCCAGCAGCGGCCGCGTCGCCCGAGGTCGACGAACCTCCGCCGGACGAGCTGGGCGCGCTCCCCGAGAAGCCGGCGCGATCGACGGTGACGTACGCGAGTCGCCGGTACGGGAAGTGCGCGCTCTACGCGGACGACCTCCTCGCGCGCCACCCGGTGCGACTCACCAACCCGGAGGCGGAGTGCCCGTCGTACGCCGTCGACCGGGGCGGGGCGCTGCTGCTCTGGCACGAGCGCGAGCGCAACGGACCGGTCACCTGGGTGCGGTTCCGCCCGCGGCGGGAGGAGGTGCTGCCGCCGCCGGGCAACGCGCTGGACGCGAACGACTACGGGTTCGTCCGCGGCGCGCCGGCGGCGGTGGCCACCGGGCCGCTCCTGCCCAGCCACCCGAAGACGATGATGGCGGAGATGGAGGACGGGGGCATCGAGGAGCTCCCCGTCCCGGACGACATGGAGCGCGCGGTGGTGCTGCGCCTGGACGGCGGCGAGTGGAAGATCATCGCCACCCGCGACTACGAGCCGGGCGACGACGACGACGGCGTCTCGGACCTGCTGGACCCGGAGGACCTGGGCCCGCGCACCACGCGGCACGACTTCGTCGGCATCGGCGAGCGCGAGGACGTGGAGGACCCGCTCCCGCGAGCGCTGAAGGCGCGCACCGGCCGGTTCGACGAGGACATGTTCATCTTCTGGGAGCAGTTCAAGCTGTCCGGCGTCCGGCTGTACCAGAAGACGCACCGCGGGAGCCCGGCGGGCCCGCTCCTGTGGCGCACGCCGAAGGGGACTGTCGAGGAGGTGCCGGGGTGCGACGCCGTGCGCCGCCTCACCTGGAACGCGCCCTGGCTGGCCTGCGACGACCAGGTGATCGACCTGCGCACGCGCGCGGCGCTGGAGCTGGACGAGGCCGACGACGGGCTGCTCTTCGTGCACCGCGAGGAGTGACCGTGGTAGTCAGCCGCGCATGGCCGCCGCCCCGTCCGACCCCCTGCTCGCCTGGCGCTCCGAATTCCCCATCCTCGAGCGCAAGGCCGGCTACCTGATCAACAACTCGCTCGGCGCCATGCCGCGCAAGGTCTACGAGCACCTGAAGTCCTACGCGGACACCTGGGCCACCGAGGGCGTGGTGGCCTGGCGCGAGTGGCTGCCCATGGTCCAGAAGACCGCGGACATGGTGGGGAGCATCGTGGGCGCGCCGCCGGGCACGATGACGATGCACCAGAACGTCTCCACGCTGACGTCGATCGTCATCTCCGCGCTGGACTTCGGCGGGAAGCGGAACAAGGTCGTCACCACCGAGCTGAACTTCCCCTCCGTCATCTACAACTGGATGGCGCAGAAGGACCGCGGCGCCGAGGTCCACGTGGTGAGGTCCCGCGACGGCGGGCTCAACGTCGAGACGGAGGACCTGGTCGCCGCCATCGACGACCGCACCCAGGCGGTGGCGCTGGACCTGGTGCTCTTCCGCTCCTCCGGGCTGATCGACCCCAAGCCGATCATCGACGCCGCGCACGCCAAGGGCGCGCTGGTCATCCTGGACACGTACCAGGGCACCGGCGCGGTCCCCATCGACGTGCAGGCGCTGGGGGTGGACTTCCTGGTGGGCGGGTCGGTGAAGTGGCTGTGCGGCGGGCCGGGGGCGTGCTTCCTCTACGCGCACCCGGAGGTCACCCGGCGGCTGCGCCCGCGCGTCACCGGGTGGTTCTCCGACAAGCACCCGTTCGACTTCCGCTTCGGCGAGGTGGACCCGGCGGAGGACGCGCACCGGTGGATGGGCGGCACGCCGTCCGTCCCCGCCCTGTACTCGGCGCGCGCCGGCTACGAGATCATCTCGAAGGTGGGGGTGGCGGCGATCCGCGAGAAGTCGCTCCGGCAGACGTCGCTGCTGATGGCGCTGGCGGACGAACAGGGGCTGAGCGTGCAGACGCCGCGCGCGGCGCACCGGCGCGGCAACACGGTGTGCGTGGACTTCGAGGGGTCGGAGGACGCCTGCCAGCGGCTGATCGAGCGCGGCTTCGTGGTGGACTGGCGGCCGCAGGGCGGCATCCGCATCTCGCCGCACTTCTACAACTCGGACGAGGAGTGCCGGGCGATCATGGCGGACATCAAGTCGCTGCGGGACTCGGGGACGCTGCGCAAGGTCCCGGGCGGGCCGAGGACCCACTAGATGCGGCTCGCCGTCCAGATGGAGCGGCACGGGCCGCCCGAGGTGCTGGCGCCGGTGGAGCTGCCGGACCACGCGCCGCCGCCGGACGAGGTGGTGGTGCGGTCGGTGGTGTCGGGGGTGAACCGCGCGGACCTGTTCATCCGCTCCGGCAAGTGGGCGGTGATGAGCGGCGTCTTCCCCTACGTGCCGGGGTTGGAGGTGGCGGGGGTGGTGGAGCAGGTGGGCGCCAACGTCACCTCGGTGAAGCCGGGGGACCGCGTCATCACCATGATGCAGCGGCTGGGCGGCGTACACGGAGTGAGACCCGGCGGCTACCAGAGCCACGTCTGCGTGCATGCGGGCGTGCTGGCGCCCATCCCGGACGGGCTGGACACGGAGCTGGCGGGGACGTTCGGGTTGCCGGCGGTGACCGCGGAGCAGGGGCTGCGGGTGCTGTCGGTGCAGCCCGGGGACCGGGTGCTGGTGCAGGGTGGGTCCAGCGCGGTGGGGACGATGGCCGTCCAGATGATCCGCGCCGCGGGCGGCGTGCCCATCGCCACCGGGACCAGCCCGGCCAAGTTCGAGCTGATGCGCCGGTGCGGGGCGAAGCAGGTGGTGGACACGCGCGGGCCGGACTGGGCGAAGCAGGTGGACCCGGTGCACGGCGTGCTGGACCTGGTGGGGGAGGCGACGTTCCGGGAGAGCGTGTCGCTCCTGCGGCCGGGCGGGAGGCTGGTGTTCGTGGGCGGGACGTCGGGAGGAGAGGTGAGCTTCTCCGCCTGGGACCTGATGGGGCCGGTGACGCTGACCGGCTACTCGTCGGAGACGCTGACGCGCGACGCGCTGTCGGATTCGGTGCAGCAGATCGCCCGGTTGGCGGCGCAGGGGGCGCTGGCGGCGCACCAGGTGCTGCGGGTGCCGCTGCGGGAGGCGGCGCGGGCGCACCAGGAGATGGAGTCGGGGAAGGTGGCGGGGCGGGTGGTGCTCACCACCGGGTGAGAGCGTCGAGGTGGAACGCGCAGACCACCAGCGAATGGGTGATCTCGCCCGCGCGGATGAGCTCCGGAATGTCGGCGCGGTCGCGCAGCTCGACCTGGATGTCCTCGCCCGCGTCGGGGCGGCCGCCGTGGACCTTCTCGCAGCCCAGGGCGAGGAAGGAGTGGCAGCGGTTCCCCTGCACGGCGGGGTTGGGGTGCACCCAGCCCAGGGGCTTCACCTCCCTGGCGCGGTAGCCGGTCTCCTCCTCCAACTCGCGCGCGGCGGCGGTGGCGGCGTCCTCGCCCGGCTCCAGCATCCCGCCGGGGATCTCCAGCGTGTTGGACCAGGTGCCGAATCGGAACTGGCGGATGAGCACCACCTGACTGGCGTCGGTGACCGGGATGACGTTCACCCAGTCGACGGAGTCGATGTACACGCGCACGTGGAGGGAGCCGTTGCGCGGATCCTTCACCTCGTCCTCACGCACGCGGAAGATCCGGTAGTCGCGAGGGGTGCCCTCCTTCGTTTTCTTCCAGGGGCGAGGGCCGCTCACGTCTCCGGAGCCTCGGGTCCCCAGAGATTCGCCAGGTCGATCTCGATGGCATCGAACGGCTCCGCGCGCACCTTGTCATCACCTCCGAAGCTCGACACCAAGGTCCAGAGCGACTCGGCGCGCCGGTAGACCTGGAGCGTCTTCTCGAGCGGGTTGATGATCCACGCGTGCTGCACGCCGTTTCGCGCGTACCTGGGTAGCTTCTTCACCAGGTCCAATCGCGATGTGGACGGCGAGAGCACCTCGCAGATCCAGTCGGGCGCCAACGTGAACGCCGCCTCCTTCGGAGGGATCGGCATCCGCTCGCGGCGCCAGCCGGCCAGGTCTGGGATCATGGCGTCGTCGCCGAGGTGGAGCTCGGGTTCGTCCAGGATCCACCACCCACCAGGGCCCCCTCGCCCGAGCTGGAAGGGCCCACCCAGCTCGAACCCCAGCGCGGAACTGGCGATCGCGTGGATGGGCGCCGGCCGAGGCGACACATACAAGGTGCCGTCGACGATCTCGCCGTTCTTCCCTTCGGGGACCGTCTCCAGATCCTTGAAGGTGGCCGGTCTGTCAGATGGGCGTCTCATGGCCTCTCCATCCTAATTCAACAGCTCCACCCGGTGCCGGAGCGCCTTGGCCGTCATCGTCAGCGAGTCGTGGTCCGGCGCGTCCGGCGAGAGCTCCAGGCACCGCTCCACGTCGCGCAGCGCCGCGCGGTACGCCCCCAGCGCGGAGAGGATGGCGGCGCGCGTCCGCAGATCCCCCGGGTGGTCCGGCGCCAGCGTGAGCATCAGGTCCACCACGCCGAGCGCGCGGTCGCCGTCGCCCTTGTCCAGGTACAGCCGCTTCAGGTTGTTCAGCATCCGGTACGAGATGGTCCGCACGGACGCCGCCACCAGCATCGCCGGGCTGAACTTCACCTGCGGCGCCACCCGCTGGAGCAGGTCCTCGCAGCCGGTCTCCGTCAGCAGCGCCCCGCCGTGGAACGGGTCCAGCACCAGCTTGCGGTGCCCGTCCATCTCCCCCGCCACCAGGAAGTGCCCCGGGAACGAGACGCCGAACAGCGGCACCTTCGCCCGCCGCGCCACCTCCAGGTAGAGGACGGAGAGCGTGATGGGGATCCCCACCTTCCGCTCCAGCACCTGGTCCAGGAAGCTGTTCTCCGGGTTCTGGTAGTCCGCCTCGACGGTGCCGCGGAACCCCTCCTCGTCCGCCAGCACCCCGCGCAGGGCCTGGATGCCGTCCAGCAACCCGTCCCCCGCGCGCCGGGCCCGGACGCGGTCGGACAGCACGGCGAGGGCCCGCTCACACCGGCGGAAGTCGAGGTCCGGCCGCTCCAGCGCGGCGATGCCCAGGGCGGCCGCGTCCAGCCGTGGCGGCTCCGCTTCCAGCGCCCGCACGAGCAACTGCCGGGCTCGGCGCGTCCTCACCTGCAGCGGGGTGTCGACCTCGTCCACTCCTGATGAGTAGTGCCGCGACGGGCGGAAAGCCAGCGACCCCGGGGGCGGAGCGTCCACCGATGGCCTCTCCCCGGCGGCGGCGATCTCCAGCTGCGCCTCCGCGGCGGCACGTGCGCCCCGGCGACTCGCCCCCGCGCTCAGCGGCGCCGCCCCTCGTGGCACCCGAGGCACTCCGGAGGTGTGGCGCCCTGGCCCCGCGGATCCCGGCACGCTCGCGCCTGCACCAGCGCGGCCGGGTCGACGTGGGCCTGGTCCAGGAGCGAACGGACCGGGTCCGGGAGCCCGCTGGGCCCGTGACAGCTGGGGCAGCTCCGGGCGCGCGGGCCGGTCTGGTGCAGCACCGGCTGCAGCTCGGCCTGGAAGGCGCGGCGATCGACCGGATCCGCCTCGCCGGACACGCGCGCGGTCAGGCTCGTCGCGCACCCGGGGAGCATGGGCGTCACCTGGCCGCGCCGGTCCACCGCGAGCGGGGGCTCGAAGCGGGCGCGCCGGCTGAGCGGGAAGCCCGCCCGCCCGGGCGTCTCCGCGCGCGCGGGCGGTTGCAGAGGCCCCTGGCGCGCGGCGGCGCTCGCCACGAAGTCGAGCTGCGACCCCCGCGCGTCGTAATCCACGTGGCATCCCATGCACCGCGCCACCGCCGGGACGTGGCACGCCGCGCACGCGAGCGCCGTGCCGGGATGGACGAGGTGCGCGCCGGGCCGGCCCTTCAGCAGCGGGACCGGGAGCTGCTTCCCCTGGAGCGTGGCGAGGAGCACCGCGTCGCCGCTCCGCCGGAGGTTGGCCCTGGCGTTGCCGCGCGAGGAGAGCAGGTATTCGGCCCCGCCCTCCCGCGCGGTGCCGCGCGCCCCGGAGGAGGGGACCGGCGTCCCGTAGCCCACGGGGAGCTCCCACGGGTAGGCGGCGCCGGTCCCGTGGCAGTCCTCGCAGGCCGTCTCCACCTGCGTGTGCATGGTCGTGTAGACGTTGCCGTCCCCGTGCACGTCCGCGGACCCGTGGCAATCAGCGCAGTCGATCCCGCGCTGGTTGTGGATGTCCGCGAACTGCGCTTGCCGGCCGGACCAGTGACAGTGCGCGCACTGCGCTCCGGGGATCTGCGCGGTGATGCGGTGCGCGCTGGGGTGCGCCCGCCCGTTCGCGTCGAGCGGCGCGTCCGGCGCGTAGAGCACGTGGCACGCCGAGCACCCCTCGCCCCGGCTGCGCGCGCCGCCTCCGGGCAGGCCGCGGTTCCACAGGTGACAGCGAAGGCACAGCTTGCGGAGCGAGTCGGCGAGGGCGGCCTTCTCCGGCGACCCGTACCGCGCGAGGGCGGCCGCGTAGGTGGGGACCGCCTCGGTGCGTTCCAGGCGCTGGAGGAAGCCACGGTCCAGCGCCCGCGCCACCCACTCCCGGTAGGCGCTGCCGCCGGCGACCGGGACCGCGCCGTCCGGGTCGTCCATCACGACGTCGGAGTACGGCGACGCCGCGCCCGTGAAGGCGCCCATCGCCTTGGTCGCCTTTCCCACCTCGGCGGCCATCAGGCTCCGCGGAACCCGGTAGGCGTGGCCGGAGCCGGTGGACCCGGTCGGATCGCTCAGCCTCGAGACCACGTTCATCAGCGAACCACCCGCGGGCACCGGGAGCGGCTTCCCCTGGAAGGTCGCCAGCGAGCCAGGCTCGGCGTGGCACTGCGCGCAGCCCAGCCCCAGCCCGGTGACCCACAGGCTGCCGGGGTCGGCGATCAGCCCCCGGTGGGCGGCGCCGAAGGTCCTCGCGTCCGGGTCCCCGCGGTGGCAGAGGGCGCACGCCTTTCCCGGCTGCCCGCCGGACATGGCCAGGAGCGCGGGCTGCATCCGCTCGTTGATCGGCTCGCCGAAAGGATGGCAGCGGAGGCACCCCTCCCGCCCGTTGAGCGCGAAGCGCCGCCAGAGCGAGGGGAGCGCCTTCCCCGCCGGACCGGCCTGCGACAGCGGCAGCTCGGCCAGGAACCGCTCCCACTCCGCCGCGCGCTCGAGGCCGGCGCGCTCCGCCAGCGCCGAGACGTACTGGGCGATCGCCCAGAGCGCCCCGGGGCTCAAGCCCGACCCGGCGTAGGACGGCATGGCCGACCCCTGCATCCCGGTCTGCAGCGTGCGGAAGACGTCCCGCGGTGCCGCGCCGC
>Ga0134122_10000567_pt1 | contig 25190 bp, 25 predicted proteins | sample KB302_FD_96461 | JGI IMG/M metagenome (GOLD analysis project Ga0134122, IMG submission 96461) | Terrestrial soil microbial communities without Nitrogen fertilizer from Kellogg Biological Station, Michigan, USA - KB3-0-2 | ecosystem: Environmental > Terrestrial > Soil > Unclassified ...
CTCCAACGGTTGCGACTGACCGACTCCAGCTTTCGCGTATTTGGCTCGACACAGCATCGCTACTCGTTCGGCCCGACCCTGTCAGAAAGAGAGTTGGCGGCGTTCGAGTCGGCGAACCGGATCGGTCTGCCAAATGACTATCGCCGGTTTCTGGCTATGGTCGGCAATGGTGGGGCCGGCCCGTTCTACGGGCTCGCGCCGCTCAACGCTTATGGTCACGATTTGTCCCGACCGTTCCCGTTTACGACGGCGACAACCGCGCTTGACGAGGAATTGGGGCGGCTGGCGAATTGTTACGATGAATACCCCGGCATCCTAGAGGTCTGCCACCAGGGATGTGGTGTGTTCTCCTATCTGGTTGTCAACGGCCCTGCCTACGGCACAATTTGGGACGGTCGGGAGGATTTCTATCCGACCGAGTTGAGGTTCGGCATCTGGTATCGGCGTTGGTTGGAGCGAGCTCTGCGAACATTGGACAACGAGCGTCTGATCCCCCGATTGCGCGTGGGTATGACGCGCGCGGAGGTATTGGCTGAGGTCGGCGGTGATTGGAGTGCGCGGCCGGCGCTGGGTCGGCCAGAGCGATTTTTCGAGGCAGATGAGATCCCGGCCCAGTTGGTACTCGACGAACGGGACCTGGTCGTCGAGGTTAGGCCGTGGTCATTCATCTCGGCTCATCCATAGTTTCGATGCAGTTGATGATAGGCGTCCCTTCGGCGCCACCGTCGACTGACAAGCCCCGAAACCAGTTAAATCCGCTTGGGGCGTCCCCCCGGTGGCACCGTTGTGTTGCCGCGGATGCATACGCTTCAGACGGAGCCTTTCATGGACCCAAGCCAGCTAGCTTGCGACCCATCAGGCGAGATTCGACCTTGTAGTCTGAGGGTAGAGCCACCGCGATTTGTCGAGCAAATCGCTCCAGTTCGATCTCGGCGGACTCAATAGCGACTTGAAGCTGGTCCGGGTAAACGGCCCAGCGTGCCGTAGGATCCTCCGCGTCGTGTGGACTGCTGATGATCAATCGCGGCGCGCGGTACAGTACCGACAAGGACGGATGGCCGATCCAAAGCGGGTGCCACTCGGCCCGTCTGTAGCCAGCTACTCTTCGCCAGCTAGCAGCGTTGCCGAGGTCTCCACAACAGCCTGGTTCGATCAGCACATTCTGGGATTGGCAGCGCAAGGCGAGGCCCCCATCCAGTGGCAAGCACTCAAGGTCAATGGAAAATCCCGCTTCCGACAGATTTTGGAAGATCAGCTCCAGCACTCTCTCAAGAAGCTCGGGACCGGTGAATTCGCTCGTGGGGACGTGCCATGAGCCTCTTTCAACCGGCATCAAGCCTGTGATCCCTGAATCGGCCAGGGACTGAACCCAGTAGCGATACCATTCCTCCGGCATGTCCTCATAAATGCCAGATGGCGCTGACCGATCCCCCGCCGCAAACCGGAATGGCTCGAGTTTCAAGACCGGGACCAGTTCGATGCCTTCAAGTACAACAACGCTCGGCACAGCATTTCCCTCCGAAGCCTGAACCCTGGCTCGTTCCACACTCCCTCGAAGTGCGGCCTTGCCCCAGTGTTGCCATTCTAGAACGTTCGCGACGTTCGCGCCTGGCACGAGCTGACAATGACGCAGAAATGGCAGTACTCTGCCAACTGACAGGGAAGAGGACGTTGAGCTCGGCAAATGATCGACTTGACCTGAATCAGCCAATCTTTGTCGGTATCGAGGCCTCTTGAACGCGGCTTGCATCCCCACCTCCTTGACTCGGAAGGCACATGTCCCCGGCAAACGGTCAGTCGGCACAGGACGTCTCGTGGTTCTCTGTGTGGAGCATCATCTTTTTAGGTATCGCCATGGCGATATCGTTTGTTCTGTTGCTTGCATTGTTTTTTCCGCTTGGGCTACTGGCCAGCGAACATCCCGTCTATGGCGTATTGAATATCGCGTTAAGCGGCCTCATCAGTGACCAGATCCTACGTCGCAGCTTCGGAGTCCGCCTGATGGCACTTAGATGGCCGACATTGCCGTTGGTCTGGCTATGGTTGTGCGCCATGGTGGTGGCGGCGGTAATCGGCTTCGACGGCCTCAACACGTTTATCAAAAGCATCGCTCCACCAGGTCATTGAGGGACGAAGCCAATGTTATCTGTGTCACGCTGCCTCTTCGCATGCTTGCTCTTGATCATTTCCTGTAAGGTGCTCGCGCAATCGCAATCGCTCTCACCCCTAGAAGAGCAAATGGCCGGGAAGGCACTTGCGGTGGCATTCCTGTATTCGAGCGTGTTTGAGCTCGATGACCTGTACACAAAAATGAAAAGAGCAGGTGGGCAGCCCGTGACCCGGCCGTTCAGTGACTGCTTCTCCATCGTCCATCGCGAGGCGTTCGTGCGCGGCGCGCGGTTGGCTGAAATGTCGGCTCGTTTGGATCGGGGGCTTGCGGCTCAAGGCGTAAGCGGCAATTCAGAAATTCGCAAGATGATGCTGGATTTTGCCGGTCTTGCGAGAGCGTCACGGTTTGTGGCTCTGGGACTGCGAGATCCCCCGGCGCTGGCCGCCGATCAGGAATTTCGTCTGTATCTGAGCTTGGCCCCAGTGATCCGTGCCGCGCTCCCGCAGGCATTGGCAGGATTGAGAATGACCGAGCAGGATATGAAGGTGCTTTTTGCGGGAGTTTTCTACCCTGTGTTTGCTGAGCTGTGTCCATCACTTTGAAGCGCCTACCTGATGCCAGGGTACTGGCCTCTCCGAGCACCAAATCTCGCGCATGGAGGGTGTTACGTTGAATAGGTGCGCGAGGGTGGCGTCAAGCCGGCAACTACATCGTGCGGGTTACCGGCAAGAGGGCAAAACTGGGCCGGGTTTGGCCCACATGCTCCGGCATTCCTGCGCTACTACCTTGCCAACAATGGCACCGATCTAAGAACGGTGCAGGACTACCCCGGCCACCGTGACCCCAAGCACACGGCACGTTACACACGAGTTGCCGGGCACCGGTTCGAGGGGCTGTGGAAGGAGACCCTAAGTGGGAGGCTTGAATGCCAAGCGAATACATGCTCGCGAAGGTCCAACCCGCTTACGCCGGCGCCGCAAGAAGCCAGCCTGCTCACTATCCACCTCTCCCAGCTTGGGAGGATCTACCGCGTGAGATCCGTGAGGCCTTCGTCCGCGTATTTGCGGCCGGGCAATGGAGTGGCTTCCACGAACTTGCAACGGGGGAGGACGATTAATCGTCGCCGAACGCCAGCGCCTGCACCTGTTGCCGCCCCGGCACCATGCACAAGCTCATCGCGCTAACACCACCCCGGCGGTCTCGGGCACCGGAACTCCCGGCATTGAAACGGTCGCGCCAATTGCTCTCGAATGAGGATGTCTCCTACATTCTCCCCGTTACGCTTTAGTATGCCGCATTGGCGCCCGTAGTTGCAGAAGCGCGTGCCTTCGGTCCCCGGCGCACATGAGCAGCGAACCTCCTCAAGAGTGATGCCCCCGGACAGCACCAACTCCTGCAAACGGGCTGCTGCTCGAAGCCCTAAGGTGCGCTCGCTATTGCATTTTGCGCGCGAATTTGTCTCCGGCGTATCGAATCCGACCAGCCTGTAGGTCTTGCCTTTGAACGCAACTGTATCACCGTCGATGACCCGAAGATCGGCTGCACTGATAGTCATGACGCTGCGCGGTCCGGTCACCTTCGGCAAAAAGGCGCCGCCAATAATCAGAGCAGCGATCGCGACCACGAAAGTAATGGCGTACCTGCGCCATCTAGGAGCGCGGCTACGAGGCGTGCGCAGCTTTTTGAGGATCGACCGGACTTTTCCCATGACAACACCTTACGACAGCAACGAAAGGTGTTCGATGCACAGGTGCGGCTCTGGCAATAGGCTTGCGTTTCGCTTGTTGCCCCAAAGCAACGCGAGCCGTCAACGCCTTGGCCGGGAATGACAGCCGGCGTTGATCTAAAGCGGTTTAGAGCAAAGCTACACAAACAGGCGTTCCGTTGGCACGCGCACAATGAGAGGTGGAAAGTTGTGGTAGCCCAGAGCATGCCGACATGATCGGTGTTCGAAGTAGAGATTGCGAGGAGCTTGCTTGCAGTTCTTTGCCACGAAAACTGCGCAGCCTCGTCGGCCTCTGGCGGCGACGGCTTGCGAGGCCGCCCCATCACGCGGTTTCCATGCGGTCTTCGCTGACGGAAATGAGGGCGGCGCCGTCGTCCAGCCACTCCTGCACCAGGCGCGCCGCGTGCTCGGCATCTGTGGCGTCCGCCGAGTGATACGGCGTAGCGCCCCAGTACTCCTCCTCGTCTCCGGCCACGCTGCAGGTATCCATCAGGATTGTCGCCTTCGGGCGCGAGGGATCAGACTTAATCCGCACTTGGCAGCCGTCGCTGGTCTTTACGGTGTAGGTCGTCATTGCTAGCGGCTTCTTTCTGGATCGAAGGCGGCATGGGGCGTGTGCTCCATCAGCTTTTCGCTTAGCACCTTGCCCATCTGATCCATCATGGGGAACATCGGCGGCCACGTCACGCATTTGCATGACGATGTGCGCCGATAGCTCCGTTGCATGAAGCCGACGATTGCTGCGCATGGATTCGCCTAGCGAACCGTCGGGGACATCGCCAGAGCATGCTTATGACATCGTCGCGGCACGCTGATAGCACGAGATGCGCGGCAGAACTGGTTTCCCGCCTCTGCTGCCGTGCTAGGGCGAGCCATCCCGCATCGTAGGAATGGTTCGCCCGCCGTCCTTTCAGAGCAGAGTGGAACTGTAGATGCGAATGCCAGTTAGAAGCGCTCGCATCTGTAGTTGGTACAGTATTTAGCTTGTATCTGTAGCTGCTCCAGGTGGTACAGGATAAACATCACGGCCGTCCGAGGGCGGATGGTAATGAGGGAAAGCCTGCATGCCACGGCTACTGTTTTGGCTTTGGGCTACCGTGGTTGCTATCGTCATCACTCCGATAGTGTTCGCGGTGGGCATTTTCGTTGCCAGAGAGTTCGGTCCATTTATGGCACTCATCCTAAGCCTGATTGCGTGGGCATACGTTGCAGCAATGGCCTACGTCGGCTTTCGCGCAATCGGGGAAATGGTCGGGCACCAGTGACACGGCGCGCAACCTCCGATCCTAAGGCGCATGCGCCAGTATTGCGCGCACCCGTCTGATTGCGCGCGCCCCATCGTGGGGGCCGATCTGCCTCAACCCGTCTTGGCAGCCTCGGGAAACGCCTCGCCAAAGCGCAGGTTCTGATTATTCACATACTTTGCGCTAGACCCATACCCCTCAAGGTACCGGATAGTTTCTGGCGGGTAGTTGCCTGTCTCTCGGCACGCACGAAAGAGCGAATCCACTTCATCGGCAATCGCCACAAGCGTGGACCTTTCGGCTTCCGTCAGAACATCGGTGTTGTCGATGAATGTCATGCAAAACGCCTTCGGGTCATCAGCGTCTCCACTTCCAAAGACGTTCTTCGGCCATTTCACTTGTGTGTCGATCCTCCGCTCTTCTGCTAGCAATTCGTTCCAGCGGGTGCCCTTCGGGTCGCGCATGTCCACCGGGTTCTTCCCAAAGAGGGAGTTCCTTTCCCGCTCCAGGGCTTTTTTCTTTGCTCCCGAAAGATTTCTTATGACGCCGAAGAATATTTGAGCTAGGTCGTGTGCGATTGCGCGGAGATAAATTGTCTTCGCGGATTTGATTTCGGCAGGCGGTACGTCCAGGCCCTGAAGCATGGCCGTTAGCTGGGCTGCCCGTTCCTGTTTCGACGAAAGAGCTTCCCCGCCCCACCTTCCGTCAGAGCAGCCTGTGTAAACATTTGCTCGGCCGACACTGAGGCGATGCGCTTCAATTTTGCAACGATTGCGTCAGCCTCATTAGCGCGCTCGCGCATCTTTGCTTCCAGCTCTAGATAGAGCGCTAGGACAAAGGCCACGATGCTTAAGCGCAACGACACCATTCTTAACGTGACGCACGATTGGCCCCTCCCGTCCTAGCGGCTACACGCAGCTCACCCATTCCGCGCTAGCGAAACCTAACGCATCTTCAGCTTGTCAGGCGCAATAAGGCACCACTCAACAGTACGCTCCGCTTGACCGCGACTTTTGAATAAGCTTCCGCTTTGCTCGAACCACCCCTAGCCACTTCCGACCGAAGCGACGAACACCGACTTTAAACTTCTCGAACCGCATTCCTTCTGTGGGCCGCACCGCATACAGCATGTGCGTGTACCACGTCGCGTATCGTTCCCTCGGCGGAAACAATCCTTTGGCTTCCGGTTCACCCCAATCAACGTGCGGTATCTTCCTCACCGAACCACGGAACTGTTGCTTGTACCGTTGCCTCAGGCGATTACCGTAGTCTATCAACTCGTCGCAGATCATCCGCGGAAACTGAATACTGTCGTCTGTGTACTGGTAAATGCCATCCACCGCGTCACGGTATGTGTTGTCAATACCGTCATGACGCTCCACTCGAAGTCTGTGAGATCGTAGCGCATGATCCAAGCTCCGATGCTTGTCAGCTTGAATCACTGTTCCAGTCCCGTGGCTAGAAAAAATTGAGTGCAGGGCCGTGATCTCGCTGATGGCGCCGTTCACGCATCGGTCGACGTAGCAGCTAGGTGGCTCGTTTCGGTGATGACTTCGCTTAGGGCCTGGAATGGACTCGGACCCTCTTTGTGACGTTCGATGAAGGCGAGGATCGTTTTTGGGAGCATGGTGTTGTTCGGGAAGCTGTGGTGCATCAGGGATGCGTCGCGCAGCAGTCGGATTTGAGTTTCCAAAGGGAGCGCGTCCCACCCCAGAACCAGCGCGCTCAAGAGCCGCAACGCAACCGGCTCATCAGCCATTGCCACCTTTACCGTGCTCTGCAATGCCATGTGCTACCACACGTGCGGTTTTGCTGAGTATCTAAATGCTGGTCAGATCGAGGAGCTTTCCAGAGTCGGAAAGTACCTATGTGCCTTTTCGTGCCACGACCCTCGTCTGGTGCTGCAAGGCCAATTCCTCACCTCAATCGCGGGAACAACACCCTGCACAGGGTTGCCGATCGCGGCGCCCTCCTCACCGATCAGGGGCTGCGGCGTCTGCCAGGCTCTGCACAAACAAGACTGGCACGTCCGCTCAGGGTGGTTCGGCGAGGTCGCCAACCTCAGCGAGCGGTCACTCTGGCGCAGCCTTCGATGAGCTGCCGAGCTCGAAGAGGTCCGCACCGGGTAGGCTTCGGGATCTCGCGGGCGATCGAGCCAGGGCCGAGCATGTGGTTACCCTGCTTGTCGAAGAAGCACAGCCGTAAATTGGCCTCGCATATCCGGGTGGGACGCAAGTCTGGCGCGGGCTAAGCTGCGCCTCCAGCTTTGCGAAATTGCAGCGTCAGCGGGGGTCGCTGCCCGTATGGCAGGTTGAGCATTGCCTGCTGGCGGGGTCCGCTTGCGCCTTGAGCGCGGAACGCTCCAATGGCGGCAGGCCACAGTGCGCTGGCGCGTTGAACGCGGCGCGCGCGATATTTGCTGCTCCCGGGATCCAATCTCGGTAATCGAGCACGGCAAACAGGCCCGAGCCTTCGTCGCCGAGTAGGGACGTAACCGCGAACGTCATCGGACGATCGTCACGCGTGTACCAGGCCCACGCCGCGCGCGGGCTGGCCAAGGGGCAGGAAATGACCCGCGTGGCGCCGTAGGGTGTCAGCGGCGTATTGCCGTCGATCATGGCCTCGCAGCTGCACGGTGCACGCGCCGCCCAATCGGGGCGAATTGTGCCAGGTAGCAATCCGCGGCACGTGGGCGCACCTTGGCGATAATAGGTGACGTTGTATCCGCCGGATTCCAGCATCAACGCGTCCTGCACAAAACTGCTCGATTGCTGTGGAAAGTATATTCGACTGCGCTGGGCAGGAATGGTCCAGTCGTAAAGCACCTCGGTCTGGTAAGGTACCTCATTGAAATCGAATGGTGTCATCAATCCCGTGAGGGCGACCTTTTCTGGCCAACGCGGAAGCGACGCCGACGGACAAGCAGAGACTTGCGGCAGGAGGCGCTTGATCTCATCGCTGGGCTTACCTTCTGCCAGTGACATGGCATTGATGCGTTCACGCGGCCTTTGCCTTGCAGCCTCAGGTATTGCAACTGTGGCCGACTTGCATGCAGCCATGGGTTCCGAGAGGTCGGCGTTCTCGACCTGCTCGAAGCTGATCTGGTAGCTCAGTGCGAATTCGCCCAACACGGCCAACCGGTCGTTGGGAAAAGGAAAGACCAGACGAAATGGCGTCTGGTCCGACGTCTTGTACCAAATCCAATAGCTCGAGGGCCTTGGCTCGATTGGCGTCTTCCACCAATCGACGGCAGTTTCGGCAAGGGGCCCTGAGCCTGCGCATTGCGACTGAGGCTTCAACCAGTCCTGCGGGAAGGGCCGCCAGCCCGTATCACCGAGGTTTTCACAACCAACAATCTGGGGTCCGCGGGACGTTAGGGCATAGGTATGATCACCTTGAACAAACAAGTCCAGCGTACCCCGCTTGAGGCCATAGAGACTGGCCCGCATCGCCTTGAGCGTGCCGTCGTAAGCGAGGTTGCCCAAAACCAGCTGCGTGTTGGTGAACGGGGCCAACAGAAAGGTGGCACGCCATTTCTCCGGCAGCTGTGGGTGCGTTTCCGTTGGACATTTGCTGAGCGTCGGTAGCGGTAATACTGGCGTTTGCGCTCGCGCGCCAGGCACCCAAAAGATCAGCGCGCTCGTCAATACGCTCGCCGTGGCACGTACAAACTTGGTTGCATTCACGATTTGCGCGCCGCCGCCACTGGGTCGAAGAGGCGCCAAGATCGGGCTCGCCGATCTTGGCGCCAACGATTTACGCGTTTCGTTCTAGACTAGTAGCGGCCGCCGCCCCACCACGAGCGGTCGTAGCGTCGATGGGAATAGCCATAGGAATGCCGGTAGGGGCGGTAATAGCCGTAGGAATGCCGGTAGGGGCGGTATCGGTAGTACTGATGGTGACGCCCTCCGCCCCACCAACCTCGACCATCATAGTCGTAGCTCTGAGCCACGGCCGGAACGGTGGTGGCCAGAATGACCGCAGTCGTTACTGCTAGCCCAATTCTTTTCATCGCTCATCTCCATTGCTCATGGGCGCAGCATCGGCGCCGAATGGACCTGTTTCTAGAAAGAACAAACTGCGATGCGGCTTGTTCCCCCACGCGGCCGCGGCCAAATGCGCAATAGGAAGTTCACAGAGCAGTTGCCGTCGCTCAAAAACTCGTGAGCATGTCGGCATGTGGTCTGCAGGCAATGCGGCGCCGCCTGGCGCCAGCATACGACCAAATTTCAGCCAGGCTTCTCGACACTCGGCCCGTCTTCGGCGCTCTGATAGACCGGTTTTTGTCTTGAATGACGAGGCTTATAGACTTTTCCAATACAGTTTGTGAGGACGATGAGACAACTGCGTGATCGGTTGACCATTTCTTCACTCGTCCATTGCCGATAGGAAGGCCATGAAGCCGCGACCGAGCGGCGCGGTGAGATCCAGGTGCGGCTTGTCCAACACCTTGATGAGAGCGCCGCGGGCATTGATGCGCTCAATGAGGTGGATGCCATCGATCATCGACCTGGTCGCTCGGTCCCATTCGGCACCCACGAGTATCGCCTCACGCGGAAGCGATCGTCTCTGCGCAACTGGGGAACTCACCGTTCCCTGGGTTGTTAAGTGTAGCGGATGACACGCGGCACTAACGATGGAGCGAACGATGCGAACCATTTGGCTTGGAAAGCTCGCAGTGCTAGCCGGGCTCGCGCTATTTGCAACCTCAGCGATCGCCCAGAGTCAGAAGGACGGCCAAGATCAGTCGCAGGTAAAACAAATCAAGCTCACCGAAAAGCAGGTCCGGGATTTCATTTCGGCTCAGAAGCAGCTCACGCCGCTCGCGAGCAAGCTTGAAAGCGCAGCCGACAAGCCTGACCCGGCGCTTCAAAAGCAGGTCGAGCAGATTACCAAGAGTAACGGCTTTTCAACGCTTGATGAATTCGACGACGTGGCGGCCAATATTTCGTTGGTGCTCGCCGGGCTTGACCCACAGGGACAGTTCACGGAGCCTCCGGACCAGATCAAGAAGGACATCGACGAACTCAAGCAAGACAAGCAGTTGTCCCAGAAGGATAAGGATCAAGCTCTCGCGGAAATGCAAGAGGCGTTGAAAAGTGCAGCGCCGTTGCAATTCAAAGAGAACGTTGCTGTGGTGAAGAAATTTCAAAAGGAACTAGACCAAGTAACTCCACAGGAAGCAGAGAAGCAGGAGCCCGCGAAGAAATAGTCCTCGTCTCGATATCGGATGAGTTTGGACCTTTGAGCTATGCAAGCCGGAGCCTAGACGCGCCTGCGTCCCGGCAGTAGGCCGCAGGTTGCGCACTCCGGCGCCGGCCTCGCCCCGTGCGCAAGCGGCGACCACGCCGGCTCGCCACGCCGGCGTCATGTCGCTTTTGATGCCGCTTATTCAGGGGCTCATGGCCGCGAGTGCGAAGCTCCCGCCCAATGAGCAGACGCGGCGCGTCCAGAAAGTGCTGGCCGCGTCTCATGCTCGGTGAGCAGGTAGAACTTAATCGGTTGCAAACATTGCGCCCGCCCTGCCTGTCCGTCAACGGTGCCGCGCGCCTTCTGGCGTTCCTACGGCCTCAAAGCAAAACTCCCCTTAATTACTCCGCCCACGCATGACGTGGTGACGGCGACCTGACCCGCGCCGGTACACTCCGTGATGCTGACACGCCAACGGGCCGCACTGACGTTGGCGTCCAACAAATTGGCAGGGAGATCGCCCCGGGCTGCCCAGCGAGCCAGTCCGTTAACTGAGCCTCTACAGACCGATCAGCACATCGATTGCGATGCCGTTCGTGAGCCGGAGGCGACCTCGATTGTGCGGAGCAGCAATAGCTTCATCGACTTCGTCCCTCGGCACTGAGGTCCTAGCACAACCTCAGGAGATTTCGAGCCACGTTTTGGCGGAGTGCCAACAAGGTGCGACGACAAGAGTGGGCGACCATCTACTGCAATGCCCGGGAACCCTGCCCCGTCACATCGAATTGGATCTTCTCGATCGTGCCGGTGAACGGGAATGAGCCCTTTGACTTGTAGTCTGGGCTGACTGGCGAGATGGAATCTCGTCCGATCTCGAACGGCTCGATGCCTTGCCGGACCATCGCTGAGCCGACGGTTCCCTCACCGGTCAGTCGGCCGTTCACGAATAGCTTTACCGTCGCGCCATTGTTCAAGGTGCCACCCGGCTTCAGGCCCATTGAAGCGTACTCGAGCTTGACGACAATCTTCCCACTGGGGAGCGGGTCCTTGGCCTGGACCGTGTTATGCTCGAAGTCGGCAAGGCTGTAGTGATAGGTGAGTTTCCCTTCCTTGACATACAGACTCCATCCACCGTTTAGGCCGCCGGCGGCCGCGATCACTCCCTCGACTTCCTTGTCCGGGATTGTCAGGTCAGCGGTGATTGTGTGCGAGTTCGGATAAATCACGGGGCCGATCTGCTCGGGCAGGCGGACATTGTTCCCGTAATACGTCCAGCTCGTCTGCAGTGCCCCCGCAGTCCGATTGCGCGGATCAATCCGCTCTGAGAACCTTGGGTCGAGTGGAAACACGTCGTACTTTTCCGCCTCTTCGAGAAATAGCGCTTGGAGCCGCCTGAGCTTCTCCGGGTTCCTGGCCGCAAGGTCGTCGGCCTCGCTGAAGTCGTCGTCGATGTTGTAAAGCTCCCACGGCGCGTTGAGGAAATCGCCCTCACGTCCGAGCACGTTCCATGGCACCCCGAAACGGCTGCACGCAACCCAGCCGTCGTGGTAGATGGCGCGGTTGACGAACATTTCGAAGTACTGCGTGATCCTTCGGCTCCTGGTCTGCGCGTCGTCGAAGGTATACATCATGCTGACACCCTCGATCGGCTTCTGCCCGATGCCGTTGACGACGCTCGGCGCGGTGACATGAGCCGCTTCCAGGATCGTGGGGACGATGTCGATGATGTGGTGGAACTGGGTGCGCAGTTCTCCCTTTGCCTTGATACCGTTGGGCCAGTGGACCACCATCGGGTTGCGGGTGCCGCCGAAGTGGCTAGCCACTTGTTTGGTCCATTGCAGCGGCGAGGCCATTGCCCACGCCCAGCCCACGGGAACGTGTGGTTCGGATTCCGGATCACCAATCTGATCGATTCGATTGACGATTGCGGCCAGTCCAGGATTGTATCCGACCAGGCTAGCGACCTCGCTGAAGGTTCCTTCAAGGCCGCCCTCGGCGCTCGGGCCATTGTCACCGACGATGTAGAAGATGAGCGTATTGTCCAGCTCTCCGGCCTGCTCGACGCTAGAGATCAGTCTGCCGATTTGATCGTCGGCATAGGCGAGATAGGCCGCGTAGTTCTCCATCAGACGGGTGTACACGCGCTTGGAGTCGGCCGGCTGCTCGTCCCAGGCTGGGATCTCCAGCGGCCGGGGCGTGAGCTTGGTGTTCTGGGGAATGACTCCCAGCTTTTTTTGCTCAGCAACCGTGATCTCGCGCTGCTTGTCCCAGCCGTAGTCGAACTTGCCCTTGAATTTGTCCCGCCACTCTTTTGGAGCGTGGTGCGGGGCGTGGGCTGCCGCAGCCGAGTAGTACAGAAACCAGGGTTTGCTCTTGTCGCCCGCGCGAGTATTGCGGGTCCAGGCAATGGCCTCATCGGTCATGTCGGCGGTGAAGTGGTAGCCTTGATCCGGGGACTTGGACTGCGGGACTGAAGCGGTATTGCGATAGAGCACTGGATACCACTGACTCGTCTCGCCTTGGTTGAAGCCATAGAAGTAATCAAACCCCTGGCCCGTGGGCCATCGGTTGAACGGGCCGGCCGGACTGATCTCCATCTCCGGTGTGTTGTGCGCCTTGCCGAACATGCCGGTCGCGTATCCGTTCGCCCGCAGGACTTCAGGGACCATCGCGGTGCTCTGGGGGATGATCCCCGTGTAACCTGGGTACCCGGTGCCGAGCTCGATGATCACACCGGTCCCGGCCGAATGGTGATTGCGGCCTGTCAGCAGCGCCGCCCTTGTCGGCGAGCAGAGCGCGGTGGTGTGGAATCTATTGTACTTCAATCCGTTCTTGGCCAACCGATCGAGCGTCGGCGTGGGCACCGGCCCTCCGAACGTGCTCGTGTGCCCAAAGCCCACGTCATCGAGCAGGATGACGAGCACGTTCGGCGCGCCCTGTGGTGCCTTGACCGGCGGCGGGTAGCTCGGGATCGAATCCTTGAGCGTTTCGCCGATTTTGCCCTTGAACTCGGGATCGGGTGTAGGGATCGACAGCGACGATTGGGCGTGAGCGAGCGTCGCGAGGCTGATAGTCCCGAGGAGGATGGCGATACGGGCGCTGTTCAAAGTCATGGCTCCGCCCTTTGTGCTTGAGCGATAGATGACATGGTCTGGAACACGCGCTCGCTCTGCAAGCGCGTAGCGAAAGCCGAATGCGGCTGCATTGGCCTGCGGACCAGCAAAATTTTCGTAGAGAGGCAGATTAGGGGCTATCAGGACAAACCCTCACAGATCCAAGCAAAGGATCCCAATTCCTGAAGCAATGTACGGTCACTGCAGCGCGCGACCGCCACCACCCTCCGGCCTCAGCTCCACCATCACCTTCCGGAGCGTGCCGGTAAATTTGAAGGGAGGCGTGTAGCTGAATTCGATCGGTGAGCCGGTGTCCTCGCCGATATCCTGCCCCTCGGCGAGCGCGTATTTGAACGGCGTCGTCTTCTCTACGCGGCCTTCGCCGATCTTTCTGCCGTTGGCGAAGAGCGCAATGATGCCACCCTTCGCTACGCCACCACCATCGTATTTGAAATCCATCGCCAACGTGACCTTTCCGATCGGCACGGGCTCGGTAGAGACGACGCGATAGCGTTCAAGGGCAACGTGGTTGTGCAGTCCGACGAGTTTGCCTTGCTGGATGTAAAAGCCCCAGCCACCGGTGAACCCCCCTTGCGTGAAGATCATGCCTTCCGCGCCGCCGGCTGGGATTTCCGCCTCGGCGGTGATCGTGAAGGACTTGTTCTTGAGGTCGGGCGCGGCAGCTTCAGGGAGTGCCGCCAAAGGAGTCTCATATACGAAGGTCCTGCGCCTTGCCGCGAGGCTTGGTTTGCCAGTCAGCTCGACCGACATGCGCTCCGGGCCTCGCCAGTCGAGAGGCAGGATGTTGTTGCGCGCCGCCTCGGCCCACCACAGGTCCTGCAGCGTTCGGAGCTTGTCAGGATTTGCCGCAGCGAGGTCGTCGGCCTGGGTGAAGTCGTGATTGATGTTATAGAGCTCCCACTTTGCCTTATCGATGTCGAAGCCGGTACGAACTGGCTGCCACGGAACAAAGGAGAGCGAGGAAGCAAACCAGCCATTCTGGTAGATGCCGCGATTGACACCCATTTCGAAGACCTGAGACTTGCGGCGGTCGGCGGCCACGGCATCGGCGAACGTGTACGACAGACTGATGCCTTCAATTGGCTTCTGTGGCGCACCGTTGAGAACATCCGGCGCATGCACGCCAGCCACGTCCAGCAATGTCGGCATGATGTCGATGACGTGGTGGAACTGGCTGCGCAGCCCGCCTTTGTCGGTAATCTTTGCCGGCCAGGAGACGATCATCGGGTTGCGCGTGCCACCGAAATGCGAGGCCACCTGCTTCGTCCACTGAAATGGGGTGTTCATCGCCCAGGCCCAGGCGGATGGAAAGTGATTGAAGTGCTTCGGACCGCCAAGCTCGTCGATGACTTTGAGGTTGTCCTGCCACGTCTCCGAGATGCTGTTGAAAAAGGCGTTCTCGTTGGTCGAGCCTTCGAGGCCGCCCTCGGCCGACGAGCCATTGTCGCCGACGATGTAGATGATCAGCGTGTTGTCCGCGTCCGGAAGCTTTGCCACAGCATCGAGCACGCGTCCGATCTCATGATCAACATGGGCACCGTAGCCGGCGAAGACTTCCATCATGCGGGCGTAGAGGCGCTTCTGGTCGGCATTGAGCGGATCCCAGGCCGGTAGGCCGGCCGGGCGCGGCGTGAGTTTGGAATTAGCTGGAATGACCCCAAGCTGCGTCTGTCGTTCGAAAGTCATCTCGCGGTAGCGATCCCAGCCGATGTCGAACTGGCCCTTGAACTTGTCGATCCACTCCTTCGGCGCCTGGTGCGGCGAGTGAGTGGCACCCGGGGCCACATAGAGGAAGAATGGCCGATCTGGGTCGATAACCTTCACTTTCTGCATCCAGGCGATCGATTTGTCGGCAATGTCAGTGGAGAGGTGATAATTGGGATCGTTCGATCGCGGCACGCGGTTCCGGTTCTCGAACAGGATCGGCTCGTATTGGCTCGTGTCTCCGGAATTGAAGCCGTAGAAGTAGTCGAAGCCGAGACCATTGGCCCAGCGGTCGAATGGGCCAATTTCACTTGTTTCCCAAACAGGCGTGTTGTGGTTCTTGCCGACCCATCCGGTGGCATATCCGTTCTGCCGCAGGATTTCCGCGACCGTTCCGGTACTTTTCGGAATGATACCTGTGTAGCCGTCATATCCCGTTGCCGCTTCCGTGATGCTGCCGTTGCCGGTCATGTGGTGGTTGCGGCCGGTGAGCAAGGCGGCCCGTGTCGGCGAGCATAGTGCCGTGGTGTGGAAGCGGTTGTAGCGCAGCCCCTGGCTTGCGAGCCGCTCCATGTTGGGCGATGCCACGCCGCCGCCGAACACACTGAACTGTCCGAAGCCGACGTCATCGAGCAACACGAGCACGATATTCGGCGCACCTTTGGGTGGTCGCACTATCTGGGGAAAAGTGGGAGGGTCTGAGTCTTGATAGGTACGGCCGACCTGGCCTTCGAAATGAAAGTCGGGGCGTGGCAGCGCAGATGCGGCTGGAGAGGACGTACTTTCCGCGACTGTAACGTTCATCGCGTCGGCTGCGGCAAACAACACCAGGGCGCTCACGGTCGCAAGCAGGCCTCTTGGCATAGGCTTCTCCCTGAATTACCAGCTGGCGTGAGCTGCGCCGAAATGCGGGGTCAGCACACACGGATGGTGACGCGGGTAATCGTCGAGATGCATCAGGCAAAACCAGGAGGGTTGGCCTCAATTTACCTCGCCGGCAGGTGCACAGGCGACCAGGTGACGTCAGCTTGTTTCGATGACACAAGCCGCCCGCGATGAGCCCGTCCTCGGAACGTAAGTGATTGGGTTGCTGCGACGTTGGCGCCAGCAAGCCGCGAGACTGGCCGGAGATGACCGCGTGGCAGCTCCGCAACGGCCTATTGAACGAATCAGAATAGAGATGGGCACTTATTCTGCGCAACCTGCAAACAAGGAGCGCACATGCCTACTTGGTCCGTTGCTTATCGCTCATTGGTCGCAGGATGTTGCATGGCGGCTGCGAGCGCCGAGGGCTATGCCGGCGAATACGGCTTCTCCACCTACGGACTGGGCGGAAGTGCCTTCAGTGCGGGCGTCACGCCGCCTGCCGGCATCTATGTGACTAACCTGTACGCCTACTATCAGGGCGATATCAATACGACGATCAGCTTTGGCGGCGTGACCATCAATGCCGGCTCCGAGGCCAAGGGCTTCACCACGGGCGTCAATCTCCTCTACGTGCCCGAAAGGAAGGTCTTCGGGGGCAATCTCGGATTGGCCGTGACGGTACCGGTCGGTCATGTCGACGTCGAAGCGAACGTCACCATCGGACCCCTAACGGCCGCCGCAAGTACGGCAGGCTGGGGTCTCGGAGACATCGTTCCCAGGGCCCAGCTAGGATGGCAGAACGGTGACTTCGCGCATACTGTCTATCTCCAGGTGGTGACTCCCACAGGTTTCTGGAAGGCGGGTTTTGAGCCGATCATTGGATTCCACCGTCCCGGAATCGATGCCGGCTGGGCGTTTACCTGGGAGCACAAGCCCTCGAAGCTCCAGTTCAACGGCACTGCGGGCGTCACCTTCAATTTCGAGAACACGGAAACCAATTACAAGAGCGGCGACGAGTTCCATTGGGAGTGGGCGATTGGGCGTGAGGTTACCAAAGGTCTCGTCCTTGGGATTGTCGGCTATGACTATCGCCAGCTCGAACACGATTCAGGGCCCACGGCGTTCGCCAGCACCATCAAGGGGCAGGTCGACGCTATCGGCGCTGGCCTCAGCTATACGACGGTGATTGACAAGACGCCTTTCATTTTCAACTTGCGTCACTATCAGGAGTTCAACGGCAAAGATCGCTTTGAGGGTAACTCGACGCTTGCCTCTGCAACGGTGCGCTTCTGAGCGCGAGCGCCCAGCTCTATTGGCCTCAGTGCTAGGTTGCGCTTCCCTACCATTTTCTCACTTCCCTTTGTTCGGTGGCCTCGAGCGTTACTAATAGGGCGGAATATAGGGATCCGGCGTGCCCATCGCGATCAGAGGATGTTTCTTCACGCTGGCTTCGAATTCGCCGACCATCTTCAGAACCGGACCAAAAATCCAGCTGTCGGTGCTGACCTTGTCCTCGTCCTCGCGAGGGTTTGTATAAAGGTTGAACAGAAGCGGTATCCCGAGCTTGGTCGGCGGCGAAACCATTGTGTCCTGCCGATAGAAGTGCACTTTGAAATTGCGCCACTTCACCGCCTGAAGGCGGTCCGCGCACCAGATCAGAATCTCTTCGCGGGCCGACTTCTCGGTCTTCCCCATGAAGAAGTTCGACTGATCGACGCCATCGATCGGACGGTCCTTCGGCACATCCGCGCCGACGATGGCCGCCAGCGTCGAGAACAGGTCGACGCCGTGAAACGATCTCGTCACTGACGCGTCCGGCGGGAATCTGGCCTGGCCAGCGGATCATGAACGGCACACGGATGCCGCCTTCCCACGCGGTGAAGTATTGGCCGCGCCACGGCCCCGCCCAGCCGTCCCACGGCTTGATGAACTCCGGCCCGTTGTCGCTCGCGAAGACCACGATGGTGTTGTCGCGAATGCCGAGGCGATCCACCGCATCCAGCATCTGCCCTACATTGTGATCCATCTCGGCTGGCATGTCGGCCCAATCGCCGTTGCCGGTCTTGCCGGCAAACGCCGGATTGGGCAGCGTCGGCAGATGCGGCTGCCGTCAGCGTGGCATACGTCAAGAAGGGTTTTCGCGCTTGCGACTGACGCTCCATGAGGGCGATCGAGCGCCGCGTGATCTCGGCGTCGATCAGCCGGCGCTGCTCGATGTCGTATATCTTCACGTTGCGGCTTTTCTCGCCTCTGCGCCCCTCCATGATCTGCTCGGGCGGCATGATCGTCGGCGAGTACCCGACGGAACCGGGCCACGTCGCCTCATCGGTCGTGCGCGGGATGCCGTACCATTCATCGAACCCCTGGTCGTTGGGTAGGCGGCCACCCTGACTGCCGAGATGCCACTTGCCATAGAGCGCTGTCCCATAACCAGCGGCCGACAACGATTTGGCCATCGTTACTTCCCATTGCGTGAGGCCATCCGCTACTCCGCCAAACGGCACCGAGTGGGTACCTGAGCGGATCGCATACCCTCCAGTCATGATGCTGGATCTGCTCGGCGTGCATTGCGCCTCCGTGTTCATGTTGGAGAGTCGCACGGACACGGAACTGAGGCCGCAAGAGCTGGGTCTGGAGGACTGTACGATGACCGAGTGGCAGGGCTGCAACGTAGGATTGAACGAATCAGACTACAGATGCGAATTCATTTCCAGCGCAACCTGCCAAAGGAGCGCACATGAGCACACGATCCTTTGGGCGACATTAACACTACGATCAGTTTTGGCGGCGTGACCATTAACGCCGGCGCCGAGGCCAAGGCCTTCACCACTGGCGTCTGCTGCGACGTCGACATGGGCGACGGGTATCGTCACACCCAATCCGAGATTGCCGCCGAAGACCTTCCTCTCGGGCACATATAGGATATTGATGCCCGATGAAGTGTCGAAAAGAGATTAGGCGATGCGAAGCGGAACGCAGGGGCGGAGCAGCCCGTCGTAGATGAAGGTCCTGTAATGGGGCCGGAGCAAGGGGGCTGCGTTGTTCAGCCGAGACCATGGGCCAACAAGCAACACGAGTTATGGACCTTCGTCGCTCTATACCTACACGCTCTGCCGCGAAGCTAGGACGAGCGAAGCCGGTTTGTATTGAGGGCCAAGGTCCCGACGCAGCAATTAAACGGCGACGAACATTAGGGACAAATGTCCCGATCAGTGCTGGTTGATGAGCCTGCTGGCCCTGCCGAGGCCCGCTTCTCGAGCGAGCACGATGGCCTGACAACGTTGCTCAACGCAAAGCTTATCGAAAACCCGGGTGATGTGGTTGCGGACCGTTTTCTCCGACAGCTGGAGGGACGCGGCAATCTCCGAGTTGTTAAGACCCTCAGCGATACCTTCGAGCACCGCACGCTCGCGGGAAGTAAGTTCGTCGAGCGGCAATGCATTGCCGTTGGTGACGCGGACACATTCCGGCTCTGCGAGAAAGTCTCGCACCTGCGCGACCAGTTCCGACCACGCCGGCTCGTCCGCGAGCGGCATGTGGTTTTCGCTATCAAGCTGAACGAAACGGCACTGGGGAATGAGCCTCGCCAGCATTCGGCCTTGTTCGATCGGTGCGACCACGTCGCGTTCGGGATGCACAATCAAAACGGGACACTTGATCTTGCGCGCCGCTTCTCGCACGTCAATGGTCCAACCTGCTTCAAACAGGCGGACGGCAATATCTGCAGACGTCGCTGCTCGTTGCTGGTCGCACCACGAGCGTACATGGTCCGCTGACCCGCCGGGCTGAAAGAGCGAGGCCCATACCCGTACGAGGTCATGATCCTCTTGTCCCCAGCCGACCCGCGTGAGATCGCCCCATACCCGCGCCTTATCCACCTCACTTGGCGAACCTGTCCGCCGCAGTCTGCCTTGGGCATAGGTACCGTAGAGGACGAGGCGGCTTACCCGCTCGGGATGCCGGACCGCATATTCAATTGCGATGGGCCCCCCCCAGCAGGTCCCCACCAGGGCAAAATGCCGGAAGTCGGCCGCCTCGACCACACATTCGAGATCGCGCACCCAGGTCTCGAATGAGAGGTTCTTCGTGGTCCGGTCTGACAACCCGCAGCCCCGGGAATCGTGGCGCAATACCTTGTGCTCACTCGTGAAGGCGTCGAGCCATGGCCGCCAGGCCAGGCTGCGCCACTGATGCTCGAGATGTGTGACCCAGGTAGCCGACATCACCAGCGGCGGGCCGTCCCCGCTCACTGCATATGCGAGCTGCACGCCGTCGTAGGTAGTGCAGAAACGGATGTTCTGGCGCATGGTGGCAGACCCCGTTTAGGACCCGAGGAAATCCTACCGCTGCCCAGACCGCGGCGCACCTCATTATTGTGCCTCTGGGACCCCAACTGATGAGAAATCTTCGTAAATTAGTTGGAGTGGAACCGGTTATCGACGTCGGTTCCAGTGCAGGTTCTCTGACGCCCGATGGCCGGTTTCGAGTTATTTCGACCGTCGAGGAGATCGCCGAGCCAAGAGCCATCGCGCGCTGAGCAAGGGTCGGCGGTTACAAATACGGCGCTGGCCCCGAAGACTGCGCGCTGGGCGCCCTGACGATTGAACCGAGCACGGCTGCTAGCGCGCAGCCCGGAACGTCAGGTTGATGCGCAGGCGCCCAACGGTTGCGTGATAACCCTCCTTCAGCACTGGTACGCCGTGGTAGCAAAGGCGCGACGGACCACCCCAAACGGCAACATCGCCGTGCCTAACAGCGAATGTCTTCACCGGGTCGTTGCGCTTGAGGCCGCCGAACTGAAACTTCGCCGGCAAACCCAGCGATACGGAGACGATCGGATGGGCGAAATTGCGCTCGTTCTTGTCCTGGTGAAGCGACAGGCGCGCACCAGGCTCATAGCGATTGATCAGACATGCGTCGGGGCGGAACTCGCGATAGCCGGCCTCCGTCGCCGCGGCAACCGCTAGATCGAGGAAGCAATCCGGCATGGCAGGCCAAGGATTGCCTGTCTCGGGATCTATCTGATCATAGCGATATCCTGTGCGATCGCTGACCCATCCGGCCACGCCGCAATTGGTCATGGCGACGGACATCGTGTAGCCGCCGGGGGTGACCAGATGCCGGAACGGAGATGTCGCGGTGATGTCGTTCAGCGCCGCCAAGAGCTCCGTTTCAACCGGAAGTGCCGCGCCGCGCAGGAGCACGGCTCCTTCCGCCATGATCTCCTTTGGCGGGTCCGGCGGCGCAACGAATTCAAACAGATCGCAGATGGCACACCTCCTCAGAAGTCGTCGTGAGCGATGGTAGCGCGCCGGTCGAATGGCCTGAACCGAGCCCACGCCCAATCCTCATCGATGGCCTTCAGGACGGCCACGGCCGCCGCGTAGCGCGAACATGCCCATTCCACTCCGAGCCGGGGGCCGCTGGACGTGACGGCTGCGGGCCCGCCTTCCGGCAGGCTTCCCGGTCGAGTAAAAGGCGCCTGCGTTCGACGCCCCAGGCATATCCCGAGTGCGAACCGTCTTTGCGCTGCACGCGGTGGCAGGGAATGGCGACGGCAAAATTGTTCGCGGCACAGGCAGCGGCGACCGCGCGTGCCGCCTTCGGGGATCCGATACACCGCGCGATCTCGGCATAAGAAGCGGTCTCGCCAACGGCAATCTCCTGCAGCGCCCGCCAGACACGATGCTGGAAGGCGGTGCCGCGGACGTCGAGGGGAAGGTCCAGGCCGATATTGGGTGCCTCGACGAAGCCGACAACCCGCGCGACCAGAGCCTCATAGTCGCGATTGGCGCCAATGAGGTGCGCATTCGGGAAACGATCTTGCAGATTGCGAACGAGCTCGTCCGGGTCATCTCCCAACAGGATCGAGGCGACGCCCTTTGCGCTCGAGGCGACCAGGATGGCGCCGAGCGCGGTCTGTCCGACGGCAAATTTGATCTCCTCGTTCCTGCCCCCGGCACGGTATTGCGAGGGGGTCATGCCGAGCATGTCCGTCGCGTTCTCATAGAACCGTCCGCTGGAATTGAAGCCGGCATCGTAGATCACCTCGGTAACGGTGGTGCCGGGAATCAGTCCTTGCCTGATCCTCTTTGCCCGGTTAGCGGCGGCATATGCCTTCGGTGTCAGCCCAGTGGTAGCCTTGAACAGGCGATGGAAATAGCTCGGGCTTCGGCCGATCGCGTCTGCCAATTTCTCCAACGGCGGCTCTTCTTCGCTGTCCTCGATGATCCGGCACGCCTTCGCTATCAGGGCCGCATTTTCCGATTCGAGCGAAGCTCCGTCCGGGTTGCAACGTCTGCAAGGTCGGAAGCCGGTTGCCCTGGCGCTTTGCAAGGTGTCGTGCAACTGGACGTTCCAAGGGTTGGCGGTGCGCGAGGGGCACGATGGCCGACAATAGACGCCCGTCGTTGTCACCGAGTACCAGAGGCGGCCGTCGACTGTCTTGTCACGCGCGACTATCCGTCCCCATCGCGGATCATCTGCCACAGGCGGGGGCAGTGAGTTCAGGGTCTTGGTGGGCGTCAGTGTCATCTTCTTACATTCCTATTTGGCCCTATTTGGCCCCATTTGGTGTCGGCGAGACGATGCCGGCAAATCCCGCCAACCACACTCCGATCCTTGCTTTCGAATTCGATTGCCCGCAGCCGACGGGCATCGGGGATCCAACGATCGAGGAGAATGCTGGGCAGCGCCACCCGATTTCCGACCGCCCGCCGCAAATTTCTTTCACAATGGGGAATTTAGGGGCGTCGACGAGGCAATGTTCCGTTTCCTGCTTCACAAGCCGATATCGAGGCGGTGATCCCAGGCGAAGGATTGCTTTGAGCCGATGAGGTCCGCGCGGGGGCGTGCGGACCTCATCCCGTGACTTTGGGCGCCGGCAAGCGGCGGGCTGCTTCGGTCAGGCGGCTTTGATCAGGCCCAGTTGGGTCAGGGCGGTGACACCGTCGTCGAGGCCGATCTCCTCGACGATCTGGCCATTGATGACCTTCAGCACCGTGGTGCCGGTGAAGTGCATCTTGCGGCCAGTTGCGGCTGGGAGGCCGCCGATCAGAAAATCATTGAAGGCCGGACCCGCGTGGGTGCCGCCACCTTCCCATTGACCGACGACGTAGTCACCCTCGGCGATCAGATCCGCCGTGCCCCAGAAATTAAGATCGGGGAATGCGGCACGGAAGGCGGTCATGAACGCCTTGATGTCGTCGCGGCCGCGCCGCGGTTCATGCAGCGAGTATTTGAGCAGCATATTCGGTGCGGCGATCTCGTCGATAACCGCGAGATTGACGCTTCTGCCCCAGAATTCGGTAAACCAGCGACCGACAACGGCCTTGTTGTCTGCTTCCTTACGCATTGGAATGAGTCCTCTTGAATTGCCTTGCGAGGATCACCGACCTCGGTCGACGATCTAGGCGAAACATTAGGCTTGACCTGCGAGGCTCAAACTCCGGTTCTTACCTTGGAATCGAAACTGCGATCGTGACGGCGATGCTCCTGGGCAGCGAAGCCTCAACACGAAGCCGACGCACCCCCACCTTGCAGCGAACTGAGGCGTTCCCGAGCGCCACGCCGCGACGTCGCCCGCGATGAGGACGCGCAGGCCCTTTGCTGCAGCGCCTTGGCCTCGGCACGAGCCAAGACGGCCTCGAAGCCTTGCTGCACCGCCTTTTGGCACCGGCAGCTGCACCCTACAAACGGTGATGGAACTTCGTCGTTGCGGGGTGACCGTGGCAGCCGTTTGCAGGATCGCGTTCGGCAAACCAACGCGGCCATCGCTCCACTCAGACCAATGCCAGCGGAGCGCGCACCAATCCCGGCTCCCGGCGACGGTGGGCATCACCGAGGCTCGCGGAGGGTGTTTCCAACGCTGCGCCCTTGACCTCGAGAGCCTCCACAGTCCTGCGGGGGTGAATGACCTAACCTTACTTCGGCGACCAGCCATAGGCCTTGGCGCAGGCGCCGCCCATCAGCATTGCCCGCTCACTGTCGCTCAAACGGTCGGTCTTGAGGAAGGGCTCGACGGCCCGCTCATAGTTGACGACGGCGAACGCGCGCGTCCAGTCGGTACCCCACAGGCAGCGCTCGAAACCCCAAGCATCAAACACACGGGCGAGCGGGTCCCAGATATCCGGGAAGGGATAAGGTTGTTGGGACAGCGTGCAGGCACCGCTGACTTTGATCACGGCGTTCCGGCGCCGGGCGAGGTCCAGCACCTTCGGCAGGTCGGCCCACGGCTGCGGCGGCGCGGGCGGCGTGCGCGGCTGCATGATGCCCAAATGGTCGATGATGAACCGCGTGTCGGGATGACGATCGATCAGCGCCGCGCCGTCGTCCAGGTTGCCCCAGCACAGCATGTTGACGGGGAAGTCGTGGCGAACGGCGGCACGCAGGATCCGGTCAAGCCCCGGGTCGTCCGGCCCGCGCTTTGCCTCCTTCGGCAGCATGATGCGGATGCCGACCGTGCCCGGCGTCCGCTTCCATTCGGCAATAGTATCGGCCACCGCCGGATCATCGGCGTCGACCGGCTTGACGAGGCCAAACCGGCTGGGATGGGCGCGTTGCACTTCCACCGCATAGCTGGCGTCGTAGCGATACATGGAAAAGGCGGAGATAAAGATCGCGCCGTCGACGCCGACCTTGTCCATCGCCGCCACCATCTCGTCCCCCGTGACGTGATCGGGCCAGTTCGGCACGCTGTGCCAGGGTCGCTTCGGCGTGTTGGCCTCATAGGCATGGACCTGGGAATCGATGATCGGCATCGGGCAAGCTCCTCTATGCTCTGCGAGTTTGCTGTCGCAACTCGACGGATTAGCTTCAGGGTGGCGGCTAGCTTAGGCGCGCCGGGTCGGGCCGCACCGGCAAGTGGTGCGGCCCTTCGATCTCAACGTCTAGCTGTGCCAGCGGAACTGCTGGGGCTTGCGGGCGGAGCCTTGCGAGATCACGACGTTGACGAGGGCGGGGCCACGGAAGTTCATCGCCTCGTCGAGGGCGCCGCGCAGTTGCTTTGGGTCCTCGACGAAGAAGCCCTTGCCGCCGAACGCCTCCATGATCCTGTCATAGCGGGCGCCGTAGATCAGGGCGTTGGGCTTCAAGTTGAACATCGGGTTTTCCGGGATCTCGGGCATACCGGGGCCGATGCCGCCATTGTTCAAGACCACGATCTTGGCCGGCAGGTTGTAGCGAACCAGCGTCTCCATCTCCATGCCCGAAAAGCC
>Ga0134122_10000569_pt1 | contig 25172 bp, 28 predicted proteins | sample KB302_FD_96461 | JGI IMG/M metagenome (GOLD analysis project Ga0134122, IMG submission 96461) | Terrestrial soil microbial communities without Nitrogen fertilizer from Kellogg Biological Station, Michigan, USA - KB3-0-2 | ecosystem: Environmental > Terrestrial > Soil > Unclassified ...
GATCTGTCCTGGACATCTTTACCGAGTAGACTCTCATGCACTGGCCGTCGCCGCGTGGTCTTCGTCTTCTGCGGTTTGTCGGTGCCATCTGCGATGGCACAGGCCGAGCACCGCCGAACACCGTCACGAACCGGCGTAGTTCCGACTTGAGTGCTCTCGTAGATCGTTCTGTGCGCGGATTCTCCCGTAGGTACCCATCAACGGCTTCCATGAACAAGGGGCCTGTGGCCGATGCCGCAGGCTTTGGCAGTGGGGCAGCGTGTGTACTGTGACCGTTGATCTGTTGTCGTAGGAGTGGCGTGTACTCTTCACCCTGCCAGCGCCGTGACTCGATTCGGGTGTACTTATACTTCGCCATGAGCAGCTTCCGGCATAGTCGCCAGAAGTCCCTGCTGTCATGGTCGATGGGGAGCCCCGCCGTCTTCAACAACTCATCCGCAATCGACTCGACACGCTGATAGTCGTTGGCCTGCATATCTTCCAACGCCTCATCCTGCATGATCGACAGGCCCTCGAGCTGTGCTTCCATCTGGTTCTCACTCATGCGACCGGCAGTCACACGGCAGTCTTCGGCGTACTCCAACTCCGCATCGAGCCACTCAGCCACGAGCGCATTACGTTGGTCCTCAGTCATGCGGTTGCCCTGTTTGCAGAGTGTCATGTAGACTCGTTGTGTCCGGTGGTCCCAGTCTGCGGCCCGTCGCTTTGCTTCGCCCTTGTCGAGGCAAAATAACGAACGCCACACCTCACGGCGACCGTTCAGTAGGTTCCGCAGTTCTTTGGGGACGTAGGAGCGATAGTAGAAGGACTTGCGATCAGGGACAAAGAAATATGACATTTTGAACCTCCTGTGGACGGTCAAACCAGGAGGCAAATGTCAAAAATCGTAGCAGTAAATCGTAGCTCTCACGCCATGCGAATCGAGGCGTGGCGACCCTGCGGCCTGTGTTTCCACAGGGTTGCGTGGGTTTTGGCGGAGAGGGTGGGGATCGAACCCACGGTCCCGTTGCCAGGACAGCAGTTTTCGAGACTGCCCGATTCGGCCACTCTCGCACCTCTCCGCTAGGTAGAACTCGCCTCACGCCGAGGTAGGGTTGCTGCCACAAGTAGCATCGCTGCGATCGGCTGTGGAAGCTTAACGTGGGGCAGTTGATTTTTCAATCCCCTGAACTGGGAACGCATCAATGAATCCTGGCACAGCTGAGCCGGTCGTGGCCTTTCCATCGATTGAAGGACTCACGACGGCAGATCATTCGCTACCACTCAGACTGGCCGGCCGGACTGTTCATGTTTGGGGCTTCTCTCTCGATGGAAATGCCGCTGTGTTAAAACGCTGTCGTGCCTGGCTGAGCGAGGAAGAGTGTGGAAGGGCTGCTCGGTTCATCCGTCAGGAAGATCAGATCAGATACAGCCTCGCACATGGCAGTTTGCGGGCTGTGCTGGCTCGCTATACCGGGCTTGATCCAGCGGCATTGCGCTTTCAAGCCGGCGCGAGCGGCAAACCAGTTTTAGTGGATCAGGAGGGGAACCAGCATGAGCTCCGGTTCAATCTATCCCATTCTCGCGGGCGTATGCTCATTGCGGTGACCTACGGACAGGATGTCGGGATCGATCTCGAAGAGGTAAGAGACAAGGCCGATGTCGACAAGCTCGCCGAACGGTTTTATTCGCCCTTTGAATATCAGGAGGTCATGAGCCGGTCCGGACTTGCCCGAGTGCAGCAGTTCTATCGCTACTGGGTGGCCAAGGAAGCGGTTCTAAAAGGTCAAGGGGTTGGTCTTCTGTCACTGCGTAGCTGCGAGGTCTTCACTCCAGCCGATGCGACGGGCTCGCAGATATGTCCATCCGACGGGGCGGATCTTCGGTCAGGATGGATGATTCGATGGCTTGCCTGTGGTGGTGGATGGCAAGGAGCAGTGGCTCTCTACGGAAAGGATTGGAACGTGAGCGTACAGCTCGCGCTATCGGAAGGTTAAGATTCAGGCTAAGGGTGAAAAAAAGGATTTGCTTCAGGAAAGCGTGTGATCGAGTTTGTTCGTAGGCTGCCAGCGGCTTCCTCGTGCTACTGGGTCCGTAACTGCTGAAAGAACTGTTTGAGCAGTGCCTGGCTTTCTTCTTCCAGAACTCCTCCTGCCACCTCGACACGGTGATTCAAGCGGGGTTCATTTGTGAAATCCATCACCGATCCACAGGCGCCGCCCTTGGGGTCTCGGGCACCGAAGATCAGACGGGGAATCCGAGCAAGGATGATGGCGCCAAGGCACATGGCGCAGGGTTCGAGAGTCACATAGAGAGTCGTGTCAATGAGCCGCCAGCTGCCGAGGGCTTTCGCTGTGTCACGGATGACGATCATCTCGGCGTGGGCGGTGGGGTCTTGCCAGGTTTCACGATAATTGTGGGAGCGGGCGAGTATCGCGCCCTTGTGGACGAGAAGCGCCGCTACAGGAATTTCTGAGATCGCCGTAGCGCGGGCAGCTTCGTCGATCGCCGCCCGCATGAAGGTCACATCCTGATTCTGTTCGTCTGTCGGCACGATCTACGAGCGGCTCAAGAGATAAATCTGTCCTGTCGGCTGTGGGCTGCCGCCTGAGGGCTCAAGGCTGACAGCAAAGTTCTTCGCCTCATTGAAGGTCGGTAGCTTTTTAACCAGAAGGCGAGCAGTTTCTCCGGCATTCATGCGAAATGTTCCAATGCCCACCGGTTTGTCGTGAACAGCCCATAGTTGGTAGGTCGTACCAGCGGGGCATTCCGGGAGGTTCACAGAGTACAGCCAGACGTTTTGCGTTCGGGAATCGTACAGCAGGAATCCTATGGCTTGCTTCGCCACGTCCGATCCGACGAGAGACACGGCCTTAATATTGGGAATTCGAAGCAGGGTGGCCAGCTCGTCTTGCGGAGTCGCGATAGTACGACTTCCGTTGCGCTGGGTCAATTGTGTACGAGTCTCTTCTAACTCAGTCTCGCGCAGCGCTAGTTGTTCCTTGGCCACCGCTATTTCGTGCGTTCTCCGCTGCAGTTCGTTGCGCAATTCATCAAGGGTTTTGGCCTGTTCCTTGGTCTCTCGCTGCGCAGCGGTTAGCGCTGCCGACTTGTCCTTGAGCGAGGCTTCGAGTTGGTTCATGTTCGATGTATCGAGAGAACGTTGTGTCGAAACATACCAGGCGAGTAGCCCGACGACCACCACGACCAGGGCTGCTGCGATGCCAAGAGCCCATGGTAGTGACGACGATTTGGCAGGGGTCACAGGAGGAAAGAGATGGTCCATCCATTCACCCGGTTCCAAACTCTGCCGGACCGGTTCGACCTTTGGCGGCAGTTCCACTGGAACCGGCGCCGGGCCTCGCTCAGCCATGATCTTGGATTTGAGGGCCTGTGGGGGCTTGATCGGACTGAGGCTCAGCGGGAGGAGCGCAGCGATGGATTGATAGTCTTTCAGAGCAGCATGACAGGCGCTGCAGCCGGAGAGTAAGTGGGCTTCCAGTGCCTGCCGCTCGGTTCGGTCCAGGGCGCCTGCGGCATATAAGGGAACTGATGCTTCAAGTTCTTCGTGTGTCATTGCAGGTCACCAGTGTTCCGCCACTGCTGGAGAACCTCACGGAGTTTGGACATCCCAAGTTTGATTCTGGTTTTCACAGTACCGAGCGGCTGGTTCAACCGCGATGCGATCTCGGTATGGGAGAGTCCTTCATAGTAGGCCAATTCAATCGCTTGTTGCTGGGCCTGGGGTAATCCCTCCACAGCCGTTAGTACCGCAGTACGGAGTTCTTGATCGGCTTTCGTTTCAAACGGACTCGGGCGGTCCTCGGTTAGCTGCGCTGCAGCCTTGGCTTCCACCGACTCCGTCGCATGATGGCCTCGCGCGGTTCTGGCGCGTAGCCGGTCTAGGGCTCGGCTCTTGGTGAGGGTAATCAGCCATGCGATCGGCGTTCCCCGCCCGACGTCATAGCGAGAGACCTTTCGCCAGACTTCGAAATAGACGTCCTGCAAGAGTTCTGCAGCCTCCTCGTGATTTCCCAAGATCCTCACTGCCAGCGTAAATAATAGCGTACTCGACTGGTCATAGAGTTCGCTAAAAGCCTGGTGATCACCTTTAGCCACGCGGGCCAGTAAGGTCGGATCAATCGTAAAGGTGGCTTGCTGTGAGGGTGTATCCATAACGAACGAACGTCAGACGGTAACGAAAATCCAGGATCGCCACATGCCCGCCACGACTATAGCATCCTACGGACGGAACGGGCAAAAGGATGTGTAATTCATCAGGGATGCTGAAAAAGGGAACAGGAAGTAGCCGAGGCTGCCCTTCTTGTTCGCGGAAAAGGGGAAGGGATGGAGCCTGATGATCTTCTGTGCTCGCGCAACGCGCGGTCGCTGACTCCCTCGCTCGGGCTAATGGCACGTCTCGGCGTGCCAGTGGGTGGGCGGGTGAGAAAGTTCCGCGCAGTGGAAGATCAATCAGCCCCCATTCCTGGAGAGAGAACGAGCAAGCTTGGAGGGAATATCCATATCGTTCGACGCCCGCAGTAAACAGCAGCCTCGGCTACTCCCATAAAAAGAGGTAAAGAGAATTAGAGAGGCTGCACTCAACGTGTGCTGAAGATTTGTCGAAAGAACGGCTCCAGACCAGCCTCTCGGAGTGATTGGCGGAGCAGGAGAGATGCTGTAGCCGGATCGTATTGTGCCACGCACCAGGGGCCCAGCCGGACGACATAACTTGCTTGCTTCCGTCTGTTGGACGTATCAAGAAGGTCGGCCATGTGCCGAGATATTGGGAATGTGAGCGAGGCGGTCTTGGAGTGAGAGGGGAGTGATCGGAGTGGTACCGGAGTAAGGACATCGACCGTGGTTATCCATCGGAGTAGCACGGCCAGAAGATGCTGGAAAATGGAAAGTCTCGCGAGGGCATGAATAGTCCTGATGCCACATCGGATGACCACTGCCCGCGCCCGAGTCTTGAGGCTATGTTGTTCTGAGGCGGATACTGCCGGTAGTCCTTCTCCGAATGACAGGTAAGTGCCCTCGCGCAGCACTCCCGTAACTATGCCGATCACAGAGCTTGGCGGGACGATCTCGCAGCTGCTTTCCGTTGCGTCGCCTCTGGTCAGGAGGATGCCTTGTGAATCGATAGAGGTAATGCGGTGGCAGACGAGCAGAGAGCCATTTCGAAATACAACGACCGAGCCAATCGTCAGAGAGGTCGGAGGACTGAGTTCAAGCCTGTCGCCAGCCTGAATCGTCGGTGTCATGCTCGACGAGACGATACGAGGGACAACCGTGTTGCTGAGGAGAGGTAGTTGAAGGTCTTCCGGTAAGTCCTGCACGGCAAAACGGCCATCCAAACTGAACAAGGACAGGAGCTGGATCATGAGTATGTCCTCGCTCTTTGGTCCGCGAAGAGACGGATTACTATGCGGACGAGCAAGATGTGTCCCGCTTTTGCGAGTTCCCACCATCTGGCGATGGTGGTCTGCCGAGGTCGCTTTGCACGGTCACTTCCATACCGATAAGCCAGGAAGAGCGAGGAGGGGAGGAGGGTGTGTCGGAGCCAGGCGAGCCTGCGCCCGGGCGGTTGTGTGAGCCACAATAAGAAATGGCCCAGTTCGGGAAGCGGCTGGGTCGTCACTAATCGTCGGAAAAGAAACTCCAGTGCCTGTTCAGCCATCGTCTTCGGCGCGAGTTGCTGGATTACGATAGAAGGAATATCGATGGTCGCGTTCGACGATGCCAGTTGGCGAAGGCCATGGTAGAAAGGAATCTTGAGATGATGCCGGATCGATTCCTCGACAAGCCCGGGCCAATGGAGCGGTTCCTTCCGGATCAATAACTGGAGATCGGTGAAAAAAGAATGGGAGAGGTATCCTCGATGAACCACCGAGTAGGCGATTAAATAGAGCAATAGGTCGTCGGATGCCAGTTGCATGCCCGTGATTTGACCAAGCTGTCTCGTACGCGCTCGTTTCCATAGAGCGGCAAGGTCCTCTTCGTCAAGATACCAGAGCTTCGAGATCAGATCCAAAGAGAGTCCGGACTGAGGCGAGAGATAGGCAGGGTTGCCATCGATCTGTTGTGTAAATCCTGCCTCAAGCAATAGCCGGTGAATGGCAGGAAGGTCCTGCTCATGGACCAATAGATCCACATCAGAGAGGGGCCTTGTCCCCCGCACTTCGTAGAGGCGCGAGATCAGATCAGCCCCTTTCAGAAGGATACAGTCGATCCCCGCCTGCTCGAAGGTTAGGCCGATAAGCTCATACTCATCAAGCAGACGTTTGTTGATGAGGCTGACCTGTATATAAGCGTCAGCGAGGTCGACGAGGGTCGAGGAGGGCATGGGTGTTATACTCCAGTTGCGCCCACTCCTTAAAGTGCGGGAGGCAGGAACTCATATCTCCTGTTTCAAGCCACGCATCGCTCCGGCCGAGGCGGCAGTGAGGCCGTAACTGACAAGTCGGACATTCGTACCGGTCATTCGGGTGCGCTTGATCGACGGTCTGCTTGAGAATTTCCCAGCCTTCTTTTACCGTGCCGATGCGCAGATCATAGCGTGGGATGGGGAAAGCGGTGCAGAGATTCATTTCCCCGTAGGGAGTAATCGCAAAACGGCTTTGCCCGCAGGCGCATTCGATGAAGGATTGCCGGGTGCATGGATATTCTTCTTGGATGTCGATCCATCGATGGGGGAGCATTTCTTGATCGATACGGACTTTTACGTCGGGGGCAAGTCGATATTGTAACGGCGTTTGATCGCCGGTGACAGAAGACATGATCTCCAAACAATATTGGAATTTCATCCGTAGGGATTCGACCAGCTGCCGACAGGCCTGGATTTCATGGTGATTGATGGTGGTCACAGGCATCCGAACGACGACGGGCAACGAGGCAGCGGCAAGATTGAGCAGCCCCTGTCGAAACTGCCGATAGGAGCCTGGGACCGCGGTCATCTGCTCATAGACTTCTTCTGTTGCGCCATAAATCGAGACATTAATTTGGCTGACCGCCGTTTCATGGAGGAGATCCGCGAAGGATGCAGTGATTCGGGTGGCGTTGGTCATGAGATGAGTCATCAACCCCTGCCGATGTGCATGTCGAAGAATGTCACCGATGTCTGGGCGGATGCTTGGTTCGCCTCCGGTAAACGTGATGGTGAGTACGCCGAGATCGGCGATCTGATCAAGGAGCGCACAAATCTCTAATGTCGTGAGTTCATGGGACAGCGCACGATGGGTCGGATTGTAGCAATGGACGCATCGCAGATTGCAGCCGTAGGTCAACTCGAAGGTCACCCCTTCCGGCCGTCGGCTTTCTGCGGCCTTCGCGGAAAGATTCTGTAGAAAATGATCCGATGATATTGTCTTCATGAGGTTCCGACCGCATGAGGTCGTTGAGCAAAAATAAAGTCCACGATGTCGGGAGATTTCAGAGGCGCAAGAGCCCGACAATCGACGTGCTGGACAAGATCCCCGACGACCTCCATAGTCGTTAACATGGCTCCGCGGTCCCAGAGTGGGAGAAAGCTCTGGCGTAGGAGCTCTTGTGCCACGGCACGTGGGGGCATGGAGGACATGGTATGTCTGCCCGTTCCGTGGCTGATGCAAAAGAGTTGAGTGAGGGGGCAACTTTTATTGGCGGCATAGTTGCCGGATCCTACCCAGGGAGTCCCGTGAATCATGAAGCGGCCAACAATGTCTCTGATGATGATGCGTTCGTCGCTGAGAATGCGTGCTCCCCGTTCTGAGAAGAAATCGGCAATTGTCGATTTGCCGGCGCCTGAGGCCCCAGTGAACAGATAGCCCTGCTCGTGACTGGATAGACCCGCGGCATGGAGGAGGACTGTCCCCTCACGAGCCATATGCGACAGGAGGCAGACCTCAACGAGCGGATTGAATAGATGCATCGGACACCATCCGACTTGACCCATCTGTAGCTCCGGAAGGATCCAGGAGCACACCGACTTGTAGTCGTCAGATACCAGCGCGCAAGCTCGTAACTGATGCGTGTTCGGGCTTATGCTTTCAATGACGAGTCCATCGTCGGACTCAAAGAGTTTCCACAGTCCATGGGCCGCATCGAATCGGAGTGGTCCCCTGGGTAATTCGGGCAGATGCGAGGCCACAGTCACCTTCACATTTATGTCCGGATGTGAGCCAGGTTGGGTCTGGAACGATTCAAATGGAGGCATTGGCCACGCGAGCCGAGGGTGGTTCTCCGGTTCGTCGATGCTGATTCGGTAACCACCAATCTCAAGATCAATTTTCATGGTGCTCTTTGCTTGTGCTATGAGAGGCGAGGGCCGCTATCACGGCATGCTGGACCCCCAACGTTCGATTTTTTGCAGCCTCCCGGGTCGCCTGGCGGCTGACATTGTCCATTGGCTCGACAACCATTGACGAGTGAATTGGCGAGTGCGCTCATGGTCGTCAGGCTGCAGGCCGAGAGAATGGCCTGCTCCTGGTTCAGTTCAACGCGGAAGAGTTGCGGTGGGCTGTACGGTTTCTTCTCAGTCATGGTGCGCCTCCACCTTCCCGTGGATTCTGTGTAATGGGTGAATCAATGTCCGATGCAGTGTAGATTGGGCCCGCGCAAGAGCAACGTCACAGTCATAGGGTATGGGAGCTTCGGCTGCGCCAGATTCCCAGCGCGCATCGGAGGGCTTCTTATCGCAAAACGTGTGGATGTTGCAGGTGCGACAGGGCGATTCCCCTTGGTACCGCAATTCTCGAATGTCCCGGAACAGGATCTCAATGGCGACACTCAATGGGTGTGTTCGAAGTGACAGACGCCGTTCGTATTGCAGGGTACAGGTGCCAAGTTCGCCCCAGGCATTGATGTGGATGGTGTCGCTGCCACAGCCGCAGCGATAAAGTCTGTCTGTGGTAGGAGCGAACAAATCGGCGGACCTCCTGCAACGTTCCTCGTCTCCCTCGGTTTCCAGTCGATCTCCATGGAGCGCAAGCACATCATTCGGAGCCGCTCGATAGCTGAGCGATGAGAGATCGCCATTGAGGCGGGGCGAGAGGGAGGTGGTGAACCCGAACTCCTGCCCGAGGGACTCTACAAATTGCCTGATGGCCGGGATCTCGTCCCTGTTCCAATTCATCGCTTTCGTTTTCAGCGTGAACGGCAGGCCGCTCTCTCTCAACAGTTCAAGCCCGCGAGTGAAGGCACGGAAGGAGCCTGGAACTTGCGTGAACCAGTCGAACGGTTCTTCTGTCACGGAGTGGCATGAAATATCGATAGTAAAGGGCGGCATCTGCTGGAGCCGCTCAATAACGGCCTTCGTAAAGAGCGTGCCATTGGTGTAGAGCTGAAGCAGAAAACCTTTGCGATAGGCAGCTTCGTAGATTTCGAAGAACTGAGGGTGCATAAATATATCGCCGCCTGTCAGGTTGAGCCAGACAATGCCGATTTGGTGCATGTCAGCAAGCAGTCGATGGATTTCCTCGAGCGTCAGTTCACGCGGAAAGTATTCTTTGCTGTTGTAGGGATCTGTGTAGCAATGACGGCAATGAAGGTTGCAGCGATAGGTCAGTTCGAGTTGGGCCTTGATTACGCGCTGCTGCGATGATGCCTGCTCGTGTACTCGTTGGCTGAAGTCGCCATACTCGATGGTTGGAATGGTTCTCTCGTTAGGCATGGTACAGTGCTGGTTGAATAAGGACCGGGTCATTGAGCGTTTTCCAGTCACAGGCGAAGCCAGGGAGTGCTTCGAAAAATCCTCTCTGGAATGAACCGGCTCGGAGATCATAACTTTGTTTGCGATTACCGGAGCACAGTTGTAACTGGCCATAGGCATCAATATGGAATCTGTGCATGCCGCTTCGACAGGGCGCCGGTTCCATTGAATTATGTTGGATAGCATCTCTCTGGAGATCCGGATCCTGTCCGTTCAGATCTGCAAGGTCCTGTTCCGATAGCGCATATTGAAATGGGCCTGTCCCGCCGTCAAGCTCCGGTCTCATTTCCTCACCGAGCTTGTAGCTCACCGAACCCAGAGATCCGACATGCCGCTTGATGTCGAGGATCTCTTCTTGATTCAGCGTCATCGCTGTGCTCTTGAGAACCAGCGGAATCTGTCGTTCGAGAAGGAGCCCGATTGCCTGTAGACATCGGTCGTAGGAGCCCTGTCCTAGGGTAATACGTTCGAAGGTCTCGCGCGTTATGCCATGCAGGCTGATTTCAATGCAATGGGGCCGCAGCGTGGCAAACCGATCCGCGTGCGCTTCCGTGATCAGGGTCCCGTTTGAAAAGACCGTGACCAGAAATCCACAGCGAATGGCATGTTCGTACAGTTGAAAAAAGTCGGGGCGGGCGAGCGGTTCGCCTCCGGTGAGGCAGAGTTCCAAGGTCCCGGCCTCAGCCAGCTCTTCCATGATACGGAGGATATCCTTGGTGGCGAGCTCCTGACGGATTGCGTCGGGACGATTGAGACAATCGGTGTAACACATGACACAGTGTAGGTTACAGCGGCAGGTTATCTCCCATTGGCAGGAGTAGGGAAAACGCTCGGGAAGGTGGGTGAGTTTATCCTGTACAAGCATGAGTCATCTCGCTACCTCTTCGACTGCCCGGATGGAAAGGAGGTCGTCAAGCAGCGATGTGAAGTCCTTTGCCAGCTGGTCTGATCCAACCTCATATTCGTTGCAGAAGTCAGCCATGATGGCTTGCGCCGACCGCTGGCCGTCGATCCGGTTCCAGAGTGCGGCCCCGGTTTCATTCAACACATAGATGCTATTAGCTTCGGTTAACGTTCGTCGGATAGGGACCAGAATACATTCGCCTGCTACGTCACGCTGTACGTAGTCTGGATGCCTGCTGTAGATGGCCGTTGGTGTCATCGGTAACGCTAGGATAGCAAATCCTCCGTGGCCCTTCTAGCGCTATTTGGGGAATGATCAGTTCCAGAGCTGTGTATGTAGCAGGCTACCGGAAAACTCTGTATATGCCGCTAGGCGCGTGATCGCTTCCCTTTTATCCGGGCCATGAGACCACTGCATATCCTTCATGCCAGGACATGTGGTTGACCCTGGCGCCTGCATCGCATAGCTCCGATCTGATTTCTTCTTCATCGACGAAGGCATGTAGGAAGTGGTTCTGGGAACAGGTGTCGCCAAATTGATACGACTGATTGGCTCCAGGAAGCCTGATGAGCCAACAATTGAGCCTGTGAATGAGCCGCTGGGTAAGTGTGTCCATTTCCCGGGCGATCAGGAAGTTGAGCACGAGCAGCCCGTCTTCGTTCATGCATGGACGGAGGCTTCGAAGCCAGGTCTGCCGTCGCTGCCGGCCGGGGATGGAACTGTACATGATGCCGGACATGAAGACGCAGTCGACTTGACCAATGCCGATTGGGATTGCCAGGAAATCCGCTTGGGCGAAGAGGGGTTGCGGGCCGTTGGCCGTGGCTTGCTGAGACGCGACGCCCAAGCTTTCACGGTTGATGTCGAGGCCTACGACGGTTAAGCCGCGTTGTGCCAGGGCGATAGATTCGCGCCCCACGCCGGCTCCAAGCACTAAAATGGTTCCGGATTTTATCTTGTAGCGTGCGAGCACGTCTTCCTCCCAGCTCTCGAGAGCCCACTCGTAGCAGGTTTCAGGGGAATGTGCTGCCACATCCCTGTAATTATCGTCGTAGTGATTGCGGATCAATTCGGTCAGCTCTGTTGGCGACAACAACACTGGGAGCGTTCCTGTGAGGAGCTGTTGAATGCGGAACAAGAGCCCGGCCATCTTCTCGCAAATACGGACGAGCAAAATGATGAAATGAGCAAACAGTGGCACGAACCGATCTCCTTAAGGCGTGCGCTCCCTATCTATTCCCGTTCCCGGACGGCTTTTCAACCCCTGCCAGTGGGTCGTCGATGTGCGTTCAGAATTTGCTGAGCTGCTGTGCGATGAGGGCTGCCCCTTCGGCTCCTCCGGTTGGGGAAGGCGCCGGCCACGAGGGCGCTGGCGAGGCCCAGACTTGCTGTAAGCCAGGCTCCCACCGGCCCCGCACAAAGTCGGCGGCCGACAATTCGACGCCGCGTCCGTAGCGATCTAGATAGTCGACCAACGGAGGTTCGTCGGCAAAGTTGTACCGCCGGACGTACAGGAGGGGTTGTTGAAGTTCAACCGCCTCTATTATTGTGCCGTAGCCCGGTTTCGTCATGATGATATCGACAGAGGCCATCAATGATTTGAATGAGAAGGGGAGAGAGTGAGTCGAGACGAATCTGGTGCTATCCGGCAGTATGGGCCCATCGAACAGAAATCGATAGCCCGTGAGTTGCTCAAGATTGGCAAATGGAAGGGAGGTGATCGGAATCCCCCCAAATCCGACAAGCACAGTCCGTTCGCCTGGAGACAGAGCCAGCACGGTGGCGAGCTGTCTACGAGTCGGAGCAGCCGGCTCGGCGATGGGGCTAATGTCGTTGATGAGCTGAAAGACATCCATCTTCGGGGCAGGGGTGATGCGCAGGGCTATATCGGCTTGCGCGTAACTCTGACGAATTGAATGAAGGAGTCCCGCTTTGTCGATGGAAGGAGGGGCAACGAAATCCGACAGAATCAGATCCCATGTGAAGCTCGCCAAGGCGACGGTGGGAATCGCTGCGGCCTTTCCAGCCGAAAGGGCCAGATAGGGCGTATCGGCAAGAACCACATCAGGCCGGGCTGCCTTCATCGCGGTCACTTCCTGCTGAAGCCGGTCGTCCCATGTCGCGTGGAATCGCTCGTGCTCTCGCCAGGTCGCTTCCACATCGATTGTCAGAGGTCCATCCTGGACGCAGCCGATGTCTTGCTGGATGGGGCTCAGCTCCCAGGGAACCATGAGACGATTTTGGAAGAACGAGGCAGGGACGGTGGTTCGCAAGATGGCACGCAGTCCGGGAAGGAGTCGCCCGAGGGCATTGAGGACGGGCACGACCTGCGCCGCATGTCCAAACCCATGTGCAGAAATCGCAGCCCAAATCAGTGGCAAAGCGAGGTGACTCTCACGGGTTAGCAGAATATTGACAAACTACCTGAGCGGGACAACTACGCGAGATTTACAGAGTCACCGACTCTGACCCATTTACTCGCAGGCTGTTCAGAAAGGCCGTCCAGCAAGGCCGCAGCAAGCGAAGAGGCGACGCGTACTCCCTGCAGTACGTTGAGCCTCTTGGCGCGGCGAGAACGCCGCTGGCGGACTTTCTCAACAGCCTGTTAGCTGCTCGAGTAGCCCGATTCCATCGGGGCAATACCATACATGAGTTCCAAGTCGAACTCCTCGACCAGTTCGTTGAATGCGCCAGCACCCATGTCGGATCGAACTTCGCTCATGACCAAATCGATGGCCGGGGCGGCATGTTGTCCATATTGTGTTACGGCAGAATCAATGCGTTTTCTGGCGTCGTCGAGATTCATAACGAACCCCCTTGTCTGAAAACTTGCTTATCCAAGTGCGTGCAGCAATTGTTGCAGCTCCGGTACGAGGTCCTGTCCACCGTTCGATCGGCCCGATAGAGCGGCATTAATGCCAGCCGTAAGGACCGGTTTGGCTTCATTGCGTTTGCCAAGTCCGATGAGCGCCCGGCCCAGGGCCAGATGCGATGCCACATGCGTCGGGTCAAGCTGCGTCGCAACGGTCAGGTGTTCGACGACTTCTTCGAGATTGCCGCCTTCCTGAAGAAGTTTATTCCCGAGCCCGAAACGGCCGAGAAAGCCACGCGGGTTTTTCGCGACCATCTGCCTGAACGAATCAAGGTCCACGCCGGCCTCCACCAGATTGTTGGGTGCATGATAGCACTTCGTGCGTCGTTCGTGAAGCGTCGTTCCTCACTCGCTGGTCGCAAGATCACGTCAGGCGTTACGAGCTTTGATAGAGCTATTGACGAAAAGGCTCTGTTATTGGTTGAGACACAGGAACCGCACGTGAGGGCGAGCGGCGAACTCCGACCGACACAGTGCGGATCGGGCCGCCAGGTGGTTGCTCCTTGTTCGCAAGGTAGAAAGTTGAATCCTGAATCACCTGATTGAGTAGTGAGGATAGACAGACCTCCGTGACTTGACCTTTCAACTGCTCGATGATTTCTGGATTCGCGCCGAACAGATGGTAGTGGGCTGATCCGGTAGATGTCGCGTGGTACTGCTTGATCTGGCCGTCCCAACGTTCCATTTCAAGCGACATCTCTGTGGCATAGTCGTAATTGAGGGAGATGAATGGCGCCAGCGTGAACATCGACGCGCCGATGATAAAGCCCCGCAAGGCAGCCTGGCCTGCATGGGGCTCCACAACATTGTCGATCGACAAGTGTACTGTGACGCGAGCCTGGTCCGCAGAAGGTTGAGAATGCCCAGATTGAAAATGTTGAGAGAACAGGCGCGTCGCTTCGATGGCGCCGAGCACCTGCCGTTCAAGAAGGGCAGGTGGCGCGATCGACGAGCCGTTGTGGGTGACCCGTATCGTTTCAAGTAGCAGAGGCACTCGATCGTCGGTGGCCACTGTGGTGTTGGTAGTCGGGGTGGTTTCTATGGGCGTAGCGAACTCGATCCAATGGGAACAGCCGGCTCCGAGGCCCAGAGCCATGGCGAGGGAGATACGGATCAAGGATCGTGAAGGGAGCTGGCCCATCGTCTTGCCTCCTCCTGAGTCAGAAATAGAATGAAAAGCCGACAAGTGGTAGGCTCGCATTGAGTCCGATATTTGGGTAGCTCGTGCCAGCATTGGATATATGCTGAAAGCGATAGCCGACGTTGAGCGCGGCTTGATCGGTCAGGAAATAGGAAACCCCGAATCCCGCCGACAGTATAAAGTTGAACTGCCCGGACTCTTCTGGAATTTTTCCGGTGAGATCGCTCCAAAAGGGACCTCCCGCGAATTCGGCATAGGGCCGGATACGATCCCCTGCGACGAAGCTATATTTGATTTTCGGGGTGAAGCCGACGCCGTGCGTGAGAATCGGTTCCTGGAATTGGATGTAGACCATCTCAGCCCCGATAGAGACCTGCCCCCGGTACCAGCTGCTCCCCAGCGGATCAGTGATGGTGATCATCCATGAGGGCATGAAGGCCGGACCCTCTTGTTTTGTCGTGTGGTCCTCCGTGAGACGATGGGGAAGTATATAGCCGACGGCGAGTCCCACTTCTTGAGTGCCCACGGTGATGGTCGGCGAGATCTCAGCGGCATACAGGAAGGGAGTTGTCATGAGCGACCCAAGGGCCAATGCTGTGAGGACTCGATTAAGAAATGGCATGAGCTGTCCACGTCACTCTCCCTGTCGGATTGTTCGTAATGAAAGTTGAGGGGTACAGGGTGATCCAACGCTAACAGAGGATATGTTTCTGTCCAGACATATGCGGAATTTGGCCTGATCGAAAGTGAATGATTGCTGGACAGCGGTTGAGGTAGTTCAGAAGGCCGTCTTCCTCGTCCATTGCTCGGAGATCCTCGATCGCGGTTTGATATGTCCTGCCGGATTCAATCAAGAAAGTGAAAACAATGTTCAGATGGCGGGATCTGCCGTAGGATAATCTGGGCGTTCATCTGGATCGCGTTGGCGAGTCGGCTGCCATGCCAAATCTGCAAATTTTGTCAAAAGACGATACTGCTATCGAAGCGACATCTGTAGATTATTCTACGACGAGGCTTGTGGTGCAATGGGTGGTCGGCACGGTGCTGGCTTTCCTCATTGGATCGTGGTTGGTATGGTGGGCCCTCGCTCTACAGCGGCAATTTGCGGAAGAGGAGATCCGGGGTGCCTGTCAACGTGTGATGCCCGAGACCCTGGAGCGCTGCGTGGACACTGTAATTATTCAGCGCGGAGGAATACGACGATGATCCGGTGGAGTCGACGGGCCTTCGTCATGGTCTGGTGTGGGTGGCTCACGATCGGAGGCCTGGCAGGCACGGTTCAGGAAACAGCCGCGCAGGATCCCCCCACAGAATCACGACCGAAGTACGAAATCGAAATGGGAACATGGATCAGCAAGGGATATATGCGCTGGGCGCACGATGCTTCCTCCGTTGCCGGCTTGGGGGATCCGACGTCACAGCTTACCTATAAAGATGTCGGAACGAATGTTATCGAACTGACGGGGCGGGCATGGCTGACGCCCCGATGGTTCGGGCGCCTCAACGTCGGCGGCGCTGCCATTGGAGGTGGGAGATTGACCGATAATGACTACGGTTCAGTCGGTGGCCAGAGATTGTTTTCGAGTACCAACAGCGACTTGTCAGGTGACAGTCTGTGGTACCTGAATGCGGATGGGGGCTTTAGGGTCGCTGAGTATCCGAACCATCGCGGCTGGCTGGATCTGTTTGGAGGGTTTCAGTGGTGGTATACGAAATTTCACGCGACGGGACTGATGCAGGTGGCCTGCGACAATTCGGCTGTCCCTCCGTCGTTGGGACTCACATGTAGTCCGGCGGGAACAGTGACGAATCAAGGGGAAACGGTTATCACCAATACTGCCAATTGGTATTCGCTTCGTGCCGGTGCTTCTACGGAATATCGGCTGACCCGTCGAGTAAGCGTGGTGGGCACTGCGGCGTTTATTCCGTTGAGCATCATCGATAATAAGGATACTCATCGCCTGAGAACTTCAGGCCCCAATGCGCTTCAGCAGGATCCGAGTATCTCGATATTAGGATGGGGAGTCGGGGCTAATGCAGATGCAGGATTACGACTGGCGGTGGTCAAGAACGTTTTCGTCAATGTCGGCTACCGTGTCTGGTGGAATTATGCGATTGACGGGAATGTGACAATTCACGGCGTGAATGCCTCTTCCGAATTTCCCCTCACCCAGTTTCAATCCATCCGCCAGGGAATCACGGCCAGTCTTAGCTACACATTTTAGTAGGATGTGGATCACGGCACGCGTCTAGCCAGACGCACATGTCTCACGCATACAGAGTGTGACCCTTAGCGGCGACGTCCTGACGGCAGGGTTTCTTCTTCGTATTGGGCAAAGAGCCGCTTGGCGTCCGGATGGAGATGACTGGGATGGCCGTGAGGGATTCCGACGGTGCGAAAGAGCGGGGTGAGTTTGCCGTTTGGATGCAGGTAGCCGGCCCGAAGCGGGACGGTGCGCGTACTGTGGCGGATCAAATGGCAGGGAGTCGTTCTGATCGAGGTAAGCCACTCGGCAATATCATGCGGGTTGCCGATTGAGGCAGAGAGCAGCAGCAGCCGCGCTTGACTTGGGCAAAAGATGATCGTCTCTTCCCAGACGACGCCCCGCTCCGGATCCGCGATATACTGCGACTCGTCCAAAATGACAAGACCTAGCGTGTCCAGCCGGATATCGATCTCACCGCTTCCTGCGTCATAGAGCAGATTCCGCAAAATTTCCGTTGTCATGATGAGCAGGGGTGCTTGCCCATTATCACGGCGATCCCCGGTTAGAATGCCGACCTGGTCCGGACCGAAGATTTTTGAAAACTCCGTGTACTTCGTATTCGAGAGGGCCTTGAGAGGAGACGTATAGATGACGGTCCGGTTTTCCGCGATGGCACGACGAGCCGCTTCGACCGCGACATAGGTCTTCCCGCTTCCCGTCGGGACGCTCACGACCACGTCGCTTTCTTTTAGTTTAGTGATGGCGTCTTCTTGCCAGGCGTCAGGAACAAAAGCCTGTTGTTGCGGCACCCCCAGCCCTTCCAGCCAGCTGGAAAGGGTAATGGCCGGTTCATGGGAGTCCTGCTCGGCCGGCTTATGTGCGGTGTGACGCGGTTGCGTCGGAGGCTTCGGTTTCCGCTCTACGGGGATTCGGGATGGGGATAGAGCAGGGCGAGCTTGGCGTTCGCCGATCAAGGTCATCAGGTCGAATTCAAACCCTGTCCGGTTCTCAGCGGAATGGCGCAATAAGACTTCAATCAGGCGGCGTTTACCTGCGCGAAAATGTCGCTGCACGCGCCCTCGTGCGAGGCGGTGCAGGAGGGCGATTGGTTGTTGTGCCAGGAGTTGTTCGAGTTCTTGGGTCGTCATTCTCTCTCCGTTAGGCGTGAATCGTAAAGCGCGAGGCGATGGATGCCGCTGGCGTCCACTCCATCCAAGCTAACCCCTTACCCGTGATGCCTTACCCCTTACGTCAGTACTCATGGCAATTCCTCCAACACGCCACGACGGAGGGCAGCGATAGCCCGCGAGGCTGTGTCTGCCAACCCCGGGTGTGTGTCCCCCAGCTGGTGCAGTTGTGACAGAAATTCCAGGGTTCGTGCCAAGAGACGATAGATATCCCCCTCAGCCATCGTCGTGCTTTTGCAAAGACCTATCCAGGTGAGTGTGGGATCGCCGATCCACCGTTCTGTCACGGCGGCAACGTCGGCCCGCAAGAGAGGGGGGTCTTCATGCGGCGAAAGTGCTGTAGCCAGTTTTCGGACTTGCCCGAGCAATGAGCCCAATCCGGAACTGACTCGGGGGAAAGCGCCGGGTCGATCGTCATCATGCGCGATGCTCGACATCACGGCAGCCAGCATCGCGGGATCGGCTCCGTTAAATGCCTCAGCTCTGATCAATTCCGCAATGAGCAGTGAGTGGTCGATGCGAATGAGCCTGGCCCATTCGCCGTCAGGGGTAAGGCGTGCCGTCGGCGTGAGATATCCGAACTGTTGCAGGACGTCGATCTTTTCCTGAAAACGGTGCCAGAGACTTGTGCGCAGGGCCTGGATTGATTTGAGATGGCGCTGCTGCTCCTGCCGAAGCTTAGACGCGCGAGGGTAGTCCGCTTGACAGGCGGAACGAGAAGGGCAGGTTGGACAGGCAAAGTCACCGAGAGACTGTATGATGGCGTCTGGAATCGGCTCATCGTTCTTCGGAACCAGAATGGGAAGTTCCGGCAGCCTACCTGGTAATTCTTGCAGGTGACGGAGTAACTCTCCCACGCTTTCCGGTGTGCACCAGGGATAGACAGGCGCATCCACGCAGTCGAAGACACGGTCAGATACTTCGGTGACTGTGGAGGCGGGAGATTCGGTAATGCCTCCGTCCGGACGCAGTGCCGTAATCATCGGGCTCTTCTGTCCCTTGCTGCGATATTGCCGCAGGACCACTCCGCGGGTGCGGCCTAGGCTTACCACGCGACCGGGGGTGAGAAAATGAAAACGTGCGGCGACTTCCGGTGGCTCGTGCCTCCTGATGGGGGTACGATGCGACTTCTGTCGGCGGACCTGGTCGAAAGTCTGCCACTCTGTAATCCAGTCTGTGCAGACGCGCGGCCCAAAGGGTTCCATCTGATCGTGCAGATCGTCCAGTTTCTTTTCCAGGACCTCGGCGCGCTGGTTGAGCTGAAATTGGGCAAAGCTTTTGGCAAGAATCGGTTGGATTTGATCTAGCGGGTGTGCCTTCAATAGATTCAACACCATAGGATAGCTGATGAGAAATTGGCTGTTGATCGCTTCCGGATGGCCGGTGAATCCTTTGGTCAGTATATGGAGATCGATATATGGCGAAGGGGTCACGATGGCGAAACCGACGAGATCTTTCCCCCGGCGTCCCGCCCTGCCGGCAATCTGTTGCACCTCGCCGATCGTCAAGTCCGTGAAGTCGCGAGACTTACGAATGCTGGACTGCGTGATGATGACCGTCCTGGCAGGAAAGTCGACTCCGGCGGCCAACGTGGTTGTAGCGAAAACAGCATCGAGGCAGCCATGCCGCATCAGTTCTTCGACCGCGATCTTCCATGAGGGAAGGTGTCCTGCATGGTGCGCTGCCACCCCGATGCGCTGGACGGTCGGAATGAGCGGGTGCTCAGCGATGCTGGGGTATTGGGCGATGACCTTATCCAATACGGCGGCAATCGCTTGCTGACGAACCGGTGGAAGGAGGCTGTGGCTATGGTCGAAGGCCTGCATCGCTTCATCGCATGCGCGGCGCGACGTGAGGAATACAATGGCGGGAGTCAAGTGCTTGTCGCGGAGAGCGATGATCAGATCAACCGGATGAATCGAGGGAGGCATGCAGTTTCATTCCCTTTGCAATCACGACCAAGCCGGATTCGGTGACCGTAAATCGCTGGGCGTCGGTTTCCCGGTTATACCCAATCTCCGAGTTAGGCGGGATGATGACGTCCTTGTCAATAATGGCCCGCCTGATCCGGCTGTGGGGGCCGATGACGACATTTTCCATGATGATGGACTCACGCACATCCGCATTATCCTGTACGCGGACGTTTGGTGAGAGCACTGAGTTTTGTACCCTGCCTCCGGAGAAGATGCAGCCGCCACAGACGATGGAGTCCAGAGCTACCCCCATCCTGCCGCCTTGATAATCTTGCGCAAAGACGAATTTAGCCGGTGGATATTGACCTTGGTAGGTTCTAATCGGCCATTGCTGGTCGTAGAGATTGAAGAGGGGATCCACCGCGACGAGATCCATGTTCGCTTCCCAGTATGCGTCCAATGTTCCGATATCCCGCCAATACTTCACGTCTTTCTTATTCGCATCGACAAATTTGTAGGCGTAGACGCGACGATCTCGAATCATTTTTGGCATGATGTTTTTCCCGAAGTCGTGACTACCGCCTTCCTGGGCGTCGGCAAGCAAGTACTCTCGGAGGATATTGGTGCGAAAGAGGTAGATGCCCATCGAGCCAAAGGCATGAGTCGGGTCGCGGGGGATCGACGGCGGGCGCGCTGGTTTCTCGACAAAGTCTGCAATCCGGAAATCCTCATCCACGCCGATTACGCCGAATCGATGGGCATCATCGATCGGAATATCGATCGCGCCCACCACGGCATCGGCGCCTTTGGCAATCAGCCAATGAAACATTTCCATATAGTTCATCTTGTAGATATGGTCGCCGGCGAGGATGAGCACATAGTCCGGTTGTTCGCTGTCGAGTAGAAAAAGGTTTTGATAGACTGCGTCGGCAGTGCCTTGGTACCATTCTTCACTGATCCGTTGCTGAGGTGGAATCGAGGCGATGAATTCGCCAAGCTCGCCGTTAAGGATGTTCCAGCCAGTGCGGATATGACGGTCGAGCGAGTGGGATTTGTATTGGATAAGGACCGCGACTTTTCGAAGCCCGGAGTTGAGGCAATTGCTGAGTGTGAAGTCGATAATACGATATTTCCCGCCAAAGGGGACTGCCGGCTTGGCTCGATGCTCGGTGAGAGGGTAAAGACGCTCGCCCTTCCCGCCCGCCAGCACCATGGTGAAAATATTTAGCATTGTCGCGAATTGTAACAGGACGTTGTGGAAATAGAAAGAATGCAGACTCGTTGACATCGCGAGGATCTGAGATGATACTAGGCTGGACGGTAGGGAAGTAACGTTGAGTATTCGAATAAAGGAGCAAGCATGAAGCGGGATGTACTGGTTACATCGCTTGTGAAGCAGAAGGCGGCTCAGAAGCCGGTTTTGCACAGCCGGAAAGATTCGCTCTGGCGGTTAGAACACCTTGAAAGCCAGATGGCAAAGTTGTCCGAATTGGTTCGTGAGCACGCAGAAGATGTCGATCGGTTGGTGCGCATTGTGGCTGAAGACCGTGACGTCATCCGCCGTCAGTTGTTGCGCAAGCACCATGAGCAAGTCCGGGTTCGCAAACATCTCCGTGACTCCAATTCCAAGGTGGGACTCGACTTCTAATTTATTTCATCGACATATCTGCCGCGTTCGCGAACGCGCTGCTGCGACGAGACTTCCTCGCACATCGCTTGTAAGCGTGATCGACCTCGTGACCGAGGCGATCTGCAGTCAATTCTCAGCCTTCAGTGGTTGAACCGCACAGCCACCTTTCAGTCTTCGTGCTTCCCGACGTTCATGAAGTATATTCTGGAAGAAATCCGTGCTGGTCTCGTCTCGACAATCCGTCATGAATCATCTGGGCCATCGTGGCAGGGCGATGGTGACGGAAGCGGCGGGGATTTTGGTAACATGGTCTATATGAGAAGAAAGTGTCCTTCGTCGCAGGGTGACGAAGAGTTGAGTGAGAGAAAGGGGATGATCGTGCAGCAACGAAGTGTCTCTCGGTGGGTAATCGCCCTGATGTCGCTGACGTTCGGAATGGCTCAGACCCTATGGGCTGAGCCGATAGAAAAAGGGTGGGCTATCCCGGTTCAGGTGCCCTACGAAGCGCCGCCAAAGGGGCAGGATCTCCCGGCAGAATCCGTCCCACAGAATACGAAGTCGCTGACTCCTCAAGAGATTCAAAGGGCTGAAGCACTTCTGCCGTTGCTGGAGGGTGCACAGGAGTTTTGGGCAATGGGAGAATTCGTGCATCTCGGCGAGCCAGTCGTGCCGGTCCTGGTCAAAGGTCTGACTATGCCAGGACCGCGCATTCGGTATAACGCGATCGAAACAATTTCGATGCTGAAGGCCACCTCGGCAGTTCCGCCCCTTGTGGCAGCAGCCAAGCAGTTGAACGAAATCCCGCGGGTGCGCGAACATGCATTGCGGGTAGCCGTCCGACTGGATTCGGCGAAAGCTGTAGACGCGATCGAGGTGATGGCAAAGGACCAGAATTCATCGATTCGGAAGGCCGCTGCGTTTGAAGCACGGTATGTCAGAGAAAAGGCAGTGGTCCCGATCCTGATCGGAATGATTGCCGATGAGGAGCGGTTTGTGGGAATTTCGGCGGTACAGTCGCTTTGGATTCTCACGCGACATGAAACGGAGTTTCACGATTGGGAGGCATCGACGAAACAAGAGCGCCAGGAGTGGACAACTGAGTGGATAGAATGGTGGAACGTCCAGAAAGATAGCTTCGAGATGTTCGATCCAAAACGCCCTGCGCGTGGGCGCTAGGAGCGCGGGCGCGGGATTTTCTCTCGGTTTACCTGTCTCGCGTGGCCATGTCTTGCGAGCGCGAAAAATGCTGTGTTATATTTTGTTGGTTCCCCATCGCGCCATACTCGTCGACTAGAGGATTGTAGGTATCCGTTATGCCCACGCTCACGATTGCGAAGCTCGGTAATCCGATCCTGCGCCAGGTTGCGGCCAGGGTCGATCCCCGCGACATTCGAACGTACGACATGCAGCAATTTATCGACGATCTGCTTCAGACGATGTTGGCTGAACCAGGGATTGGGTTGGCAGCGCCTCAGGTATCGCGCTCGATTCAATTGGTTGTGATGGGCTGTGAAGGGGAAGATGGATTTCCGCAGACCGTGCTCATCAATCCCAAGATTATCTTCTACGGTCCGGAACTTGTCGAAAACTGGGAGGGTTGTCTCAGTGTGGATGGACTGCGGGGAAAAGTCACGAGGCCGTCGGTCGTAAGGGTCCAGGCGCTGGACCGTCAGGGCAAATCGATGGACTTCGAAGCGACCGGCCTCTATGCCGTCTGTATCCAGCACGAGATGGATCACCTCATCGGCAAAGTGTTTTTGGACCGGATGACCGATATGTCCACGCTCACCCAACTCCCGGAATTTAACAAGTACTGGCAACACGATCCCATCCCCGTAATCTAACTCACCCTCGTGAAAACTCTGCTTCGTGTGCTCCAGTATCTCCGCCCGCACCGCTCAATGGTGATCGGTACCTTCCTGTTCGCAGGGTTGGCGACGGCGTTCGAACTGGTCCCCCCCTGGCTGATTAAAGTCATCATCGACGATGTGATTCAGGGCGGCCAGACCCAGTTGCTGCTGTGGGTATTTCTCGGACTGTGTGCCGCCTATGTGCTGAGGAATCTCTGCGGATCTATGAGGATTCGGTTAAATAATGGGTTGGAGCAGCAAGTCGTCCACGATTTGCACGTCCAGGTATTTGCCGCACTGCAGCGGTTATCGATCAAGTTTTATGAGAGTCGTCCAACAGGCGAGATCATGTCACGGGTGTTGAACGACACGGAGCATATGCAGCGTATCTTCGTCGACGGGTTGGAAGAAATCATTACGGCGGGGCTGACGCTGATCGGGATCATGATCATGCTGTTCATGCTCAACTGGAAGTTGGCTCTATTGGCGCTCGTGCCTATTCCTCTGTTGGTCGTCGGCGCGGCGCTCTTTACCAAACGAGTTCACGGATACTATCGGGTGATCAGAAAAGGATCCGCGGAGCTGAATGCATTGTTGCAGGACATGTTGGCCGGCATCAGGGAGACGATGGGTTTCAATCGCCAGTCCTATGAGCAGGAACGATTTGATCGGAAGAGTGATCGTTGCCGCCAGGATACGTTGAAGGCCATGTATCTCTGGTCCTACTACTCCCCTGGCATGATGCTGATCGGAAGTCTGGGCGGCGTCATGGTGCTCTGGTTCGGCACAGCCGAAGTCTTGCAACACCGTCTTTCCGTGGGCGAACTCGTGATGTTCATCTCATATCTTGCGCTCTTCTATGTCCCGATCAATCAGATCCACTCTGTAAATCACATGCTCCAACATGCGTTGGCTGCAAGTGAGCGGGTGTTCGAAGTGCTCGATCTCGTTCCAGAGGTCCAGGATCGGCCTGACGCGATCGCGCCGGCCGCTCGGTTACGGGGAGCGGTCGCCTTTCACCGCGTCGGGTTTTATTATCGAGCCGATGCGCCGATTTTGACAGACGTGACAATATCCGTTCAGGCGGGGGAACGCGTTGCGCTGGTCGGTCCGAGCGGGGCAGGAAAGAGCACGACACTCAAACTGCTGATGCGATTTTACGATGTGATCCAAGTTTCCGTGCCCATCGACGGATACGATATACGCGATCTGCCCTTGCCCTTTCTTCGAAGCCAAATCGGGTTGGTTCAGCAAGAGCCATTCTTATTCAATGGGACGGTGAGAGAAAACATCCTATATGGAGATCTATCGGCCGGGCAGGATGAGATTGAGATGGCTGCAAAGGCGGCGCGAGCCCATGACTTTATCATGGCTTTGCCGGAGGGGTATGACACCTGGATCGGAGAGCGTGGGGTCAAACTTTCCGTCGGGCAACGGCAGCGTGTTTCGATTGCCCGTGTCATTCTGAAGGACCCTCCGATCGTCATGTTCGATGAGGCCACCTCCAACATCGACACGGAAACTGAGGTCAAGATTCGTGAGGCGCTTGACGATCTGACGAAAGGGCGGACGACGATCATCATTGCCCATCGACTCTCCACCATCCATGGCGTTGACCGCATCATTGTCGTAGACCACGGGCGTGTCGTCGAAGACGGGACGCACGAGACGTTGATCGGCCATGAAGGGGTGTATGCGCGATTGTACGACGCCCAATTCCAGGTTTAGTCAGGACGCTGAAAAAGGAGGCGGGGTAGCTGGGACGATCCCCGTGCTCGCGCAACGCGCGGCTTGAGAAAGC
>Ga0134122_10000570_pt1 | contig 25152 bp, 18 predicted proteins | sample KB302_FD_96461 | JGI IMG/M metagenome (GOLD analysis project Ga0134122, IMG submission 96461) | Terrestrial soil microbial communities without Nitrogen fertilizer from Kellogg Biological Station, Michigan, USA - KB3-0-2 | ecosystem: Environmental > Terrestrial > Soil > Unclassified ...
GCCGACGCGCAGCCGGTCGACGGGCTCGATGGTGGCGAACAGCTTGACGAGGTGCGTGCGGTCGCCGAGCAGCAGGCCGCTGCGGTTGTCGGTGATCAGCACGCCCGGGCCGTCCTGGAGGATGGACGAGTTGAAGAAGAGCTGGTCGGCGTAGTCGATGTCCCAGTTGCCCTTCAAGCGGCTCCAGGTGTAGCTGGCGCTCACCCACAGGTGCCGGAAGCGGTCGTCCACCGGCCGGCGGTTCAGCTCCAGCGAGGCGGCCGTGTACTTGCGGTAGGCGTCCGGCAGTTGAGAGACGTGGAAGGGGCCGTTGCCGAGGCCGTCGGCGCTCACGTCCTCGAAGATGTTGTTGACGTCGCGGTACATGCCCCAGATCTCGGCCGACCAGACGGAGCCGAGCGGCCGCGCGTAGCCGGCGAGGAACTCGTCCGTGTACATGGGGTCGAGCCCGGGATCGATCTTCTTGTTCTGGGTGTTGGCCGCCGGCACGTTCGAGAGGAGAACGCCGTTGGCGTCGAAGGTGGCCCGGGTGGTGAAGATGCGGGTGGGCGAGGCCGCCCGGGTGAGCGACTTGTTCTCGGTGTTGGAGTAGCGGCCGAAGTTGAAGTAGAGCTTGTCGCCCCGCTGCACGCTCGGGACGAAGGAGATGCCGAGCCGCGGCTGGATCTGCTGATCCCAATCGAAGGTGAGGATCTTGACCCTGGTCTTGGTTCCCGGCGTGGCTCCCAGGCCCTCGCCGAAGTACTCGTCCTTGTTGACCAGCACCCCGGCGGTCACGGTCGTCCGCTCCCCCAAGGTGATCTGGTCCTGCAGGAAGGCGCCCCAGACCTCGGCACGGCCGGTGTGCGGCGGCTGAGTCGAGACGTAGTTTGCCGTGAACAACTGCGTCGTGGTGCTGAACGAGATGCTCCCCCAGCCGTTCGCCACCCGGTCGAGGCGCTCCTCGTTCTTGTCGTAGGTGATGCCGCCGCGGAGGTCGTGCCGCGATCCGCCCCAGGAGGCGAAGCGCTGATAGGTGAGCCGCGCCTCGTCGCGCTTGAAGTCCTGGAAGTTGTTGAGGCTCCCGCCGCCCACGGTCTGACCCGCGGCGGTGGCTCCGCCGACGATGTGGCCCGCCGCGGTGGTGAAGGCTCCAGCCAGGTCCGGGCGGGCAGCGTTGAAGGACGGGCGGTAGCCCAGATCCGTGATGGGGAGGCTCGAGTTCTCCTCCTTGTTGTGGTTCAGCTTGAGCTCGGCCAGGCTGTCGGCCGTGAGATTCCAGACCCAGGAAAAAGTCCCCAGCAGGTAGTCGGTCGAGTCGGTGGTCGCCACGCTCGGATGGGTGTTGGTGCCGATGCCGGCGTTGCCCGTTTTCGTGTCCCGCGAGCGAACGGAGGCGTTGAGGAAGTGGCTGGGCAGCGGGTTGGCGGTGACCTTGCCGAAATACTCGTCGGTGTCGCGGTCCGAGTCCGGCACCGCGCCGAGATTGTTCACGCGGTCGGTCGTGGTCGACCGCGGCAGGGTCACCGAGCCGTAGAACCAGAAGTGGTCGCGCGCCAGCGGACCGCCGAGCGCGCCGGCGAGCAGATTGCGGTCGACCTTGTTCTGGATGGTGGCGATCTTGCTGTCCGACACGAAGCTGGACGGCTGATACTCCGCGCGGACCTGGCCCTTGAATTCGTTCGTGCCCGACTTGGTGACGGCGTTGACCAGCATGCCGCCGGCGCGGCCATACTCGGCGGTGATGCCGCCCCGCTTGATGCTCGCCTGGTCGATGTCGAGCTCCGTGATGTCCGGCAGGATGTCGCCGTAGTGGGGGTTGGTTACGTTGATGCCGTCCAACAGGTAGATGTTGTCCATCCGCGAGGCGCCGGCATTGGGCGTGTTGTGGCCGTTCTCCGAGACCCCCGGCGCGAGCTGGAAGAGGCCCCGGTAGGTTCGCGGCACCGGCAGGTTCTCGATCTGCTGGTTGGTGTAGTTGGACTGCACGTCGCTCGACTTGACGTCGATCGTCGGCAGCGCCGCGGTGACGGTGATCTCCTCCGCCACCGACGGCTTGATCTCCAGCTCGACCTGGGTGTCCTTGTCCAGCGCGACGACGGCGGGGCGCTTGGCGCCGCCCATCCCCGTCAGCTCGGCCGACACCTCGTAGTCGCCGGGCGGCAGGCGCAGGATGCTGAACGCGCCCTGGTCGTCCGTGACGGCCGTGCGGCCGGTGGGCAGGAGCGGTCCGCTCGCCGTCACCGTGACGCCGGGGAGCGCCGCGCCGTCCGCGCCGCGGACGACGCCGGAGATCGATCCCGTCTGCTGCGCGAAAGCGGCCCCTGCCGTCGCGAGAATCAGGAGCAAGAGCCAGAGGAACGGTTGAAGTTTCCGGACCATGCGAGCCTCCCTCCAGTCGTCCGCCGCCCACCGCGGGCGCGGAAGCATGTGTTCATTTCGAGCCCATCGATCGTAGCACGGAGGTGACGGGAGTGTGACAGGGGGAGCCTCGTGGATCGGCGTCGTGCCTCTCCAAGCACCCGCCTGGACGAAGCCGTACGACGATGCTATGCTTTGTACGTACAAGGAGCTCACCCCATGGACGCCAAGCTCACATTGAAGCTGGACAGCAAAGTGATCGCGCAGGCCAAGGACTATGCAGAACGGCGAGGCGAGAGCCTCTCCCGGTTGGTGGAAAGCTACTTCGCGGGACTCACGCGAGGAAGATTTCAGCCTGAGGAGCCTTCTACAGGAGTGGTCGCCGAGTTGGAAGGTCTGCTGGCTGGCTTGAGGATAGAGGACGAAAAGGACGGGTACGTCGATTACCTGATCAGGAAGCACTCTTGAGCTTCCGAGTCTTCGTCGACTCTGACGTCATTCTCGACCTTCTTCTCTCGCGTGAGCCCTTCCTTCCTGCGGCGAGGGCGTTCTTCCAGTTGATTGAGAAAAGAGGAATCGAGGGGTATGTTTCTCCGCTGACTCTCTCGAATCTTTTCTCCATCTTGCGGAAGGGCCTGTCGGGGCCCGAGGCCATCGCAGCTCTCCGCAGGCTGAGGCTCCTCCTGCGAGTCCTCCCGATGAACGAGAGGCTGATCGACCTGGCGTTGGCCTCCTCCATCAAGGACGTCGAGGACTCGTTTCAATACTATGCGGCCAAGGAACAGGACCTCGACGCCCTCATCACGCGGAACAAGAAAGACTACCCTGCCGCCGGCCTGCCCATCTTGAACGCAGAAGAGTTTGTCGCTCTATACCGCTCCCAGGATCGGTGAGGCAGGGGACTCGAACGCGTTCGCGACGTGCCCGTGAGGGCTGGCTATTCCTTATACATGCTCAGGAACTGCGGCGCGTTGCCGGGGCTCGCCACCATCCAGGCCGTGTAGCTCGCTAGCAGGTTGATCTGCTGCGCCGGCAGGTCCGTGTTGGACGTGCCGTAGTGCGGGAAATAGTTGAACGTCGTGGGGTTGCTGAACGGGTTGAGGAGCGCCTGAACGCCGGGGCTCAGCAGATCGAACCAGCCCTGGTCGCGGTTGGGACAAACCCACAGCACGTTGACCGTGCGCCCTCCTCCCTTCACTCCGAACCAGGAGTTGTCCAGCACGGCGAGGGACGTTTGCTTGTAGAGGGCGCTGCCGCTGTTCGCGCCGCTGCCGCTCGCCGTCCACAACCCCCGGATCACGTCGGCCAGCCGTGAGGACTCGAACACCTGGCTGTTCTTCCCCTGGGGAAACGAAGGGTTGGGATCTCCCTTGTAGAGGACGTAGCCTTTCTTCGGATCGTAAGGCTGATAGCCGAAGAGCGGCGGGATGTTCGCGGTGATGATCGCCCGCGTGTTCGGCACCTCCTGGCCGTCGGCGCCGATCATGCCGAGGTCGGCCGCGGCGATGGGCGTGGCGGAGTTGATGAACGAGATGATGTTTTCGACGTCCGAATAGGAGAGCATGCCGTTGACGCCGCTGTTTTCCAGGTCGCCGCCGTCCGCGAAGCCGCTGGGATGGGTCTGTGGGTAGGGCTGGACGCCCGCCACGGGCCAGTACTGATATTGGGGGATCAGTCCTTGGAGAGTCCGAAAATCCGCTTTCAAGCCGGCCAGGTCCTCGGGAGTTGACAGTTTCAGGCGCGGCTCGAGGTGCTTCGCGATGCCGGCGAGGTCCTTGCCGATGTCCTCGGCCAGCCGCGCGATCACCTCGAAGTGGCCGAAGCGCTTCGCGAGAAAATCCCAGATCTTGTCCGCCCGCTGTTCCAGGGCGCTCAGGAACTGCTGCACGTCCTGCTCCCATTGAGCGAAAGTGTTCTTCAGGGCGTTCGCGAAGGCGGCGCTGCTCGCGCCGACGATGTCGGCGAGCGCGAGCTGCCGCTGCTGGCTGACCGTCACGCCTTTCCCTTCGACCGCGGTGGGGTTCGAGCTGAAGGCGAAGGAGGTGACGCCGCCGCCGCCCGGCGCGCGGCCGTTGGCGTCTTTCCCTATGGGCGAGCCCACGACGCCGGTCATGAAAGCGGTGGCCTGCACCGGCGCCAGTTGCTGATAGTTGGTATTGGGCTCGCTCAGGAAGATCGACGTGTTGCAGATCGGGAACGGCCGGCGGTTGCGGTCCTGACCGCTCGCGACGAGGTGAGCCGTCTCGCTGCGGAGCTGAGGATTGGGGCCTGTGACCGCGGATTCGAGAGTCGCCTGATCCCAGGAGAACAGCGACTCCGGCAAGGCCTTGCTCTCCGGGTTGAAGAGACCGTACGGAGCCAGGATGTGGGCGCCGATCAAGGCCTGCCAGAGGAAGTCCATGGGCGTTTCGAGGAGCTTGTAGAGCAGGAAAGCCTCGACGGCCAGGGCCGGCATGGAGAAGAGATCCGAGCTCACCGTATTGCCGACGTTGCCGGCTGGCAGCTCGTCGAGGGTCTCGGCCGGCGAATGACCGGGTGCCGCGGTCGGAACGAGCCGGCCCGGGTCCGGCACGTACTCGTTCAGGAAGGCGCTATCGCTGGTGCCGGCGGTGAGGAACTCGAACGTCATGCCGAGCCACGAGCCGCCGGAGACGGTGGAAATGGCTTTTGTCTGGCTCAGCAGGCTCCGGCCGTTGAGCTGCGCAGAAGCCAGGGCGCGGAGCTGGCCCATGGCGGCCGTGAGCGCCCGCGAGCCGCCGCCGCTCAGACAGATCCCGACGTTGCCGGGAGTATTCGGGAGCGAGACGAACTGCCCGACCGTCAGAGATCCCGAAGTTTCCGTAAGCTGCGCCTTGAAGCTGCCAGAGACACCCGCCATGAGAGGCCCTCCTCTTGCGAATCTGTAGTGTTGCTTGTGTGTCGCAGAATATCGCAAGGGCTTGGCGGAGGCCACTGTGGGGCGGCAAGAAAACCGGGGCGCCCTGACCGGCACGCCCCGGGTGGACGCGTCCTTACGTGCTGCATGCTACGTCGCGGGCTCCGGTGTGCCGGGGCCAGCAGAGGGTTGCTGCTTCCGCGAGGCTCGGGCTTTTCCGCCCTCCCCGCTTGATGGGCGCGCGGGCGGGGAAGTCGCCTTATTCCCCGGAAAGACAGACGCCAGGCACGAGGACGGACAATCCTCCCGCCTTGAGGATGCTGGCTACGTTACCCACCACGTCCATACCTGCCATGTCCGCGCCCAGATCCCATTCGACCGAGCCGCTTCCTGGCGATGCATCGCCCTGATCCGTCACTCCCAGGAGGGGGAACTGGAAGGCCGCACTCAAGTCAGCATGGACCGTCCCCATTGGAGCGCCGGCCGCACTGATCACTTGACCTGTCGCGGCCCCGAGACTGCCCGTTCTGCCGTCGCGATCGACGTAGAAGACGATGTCGGTGGAGGACCCCGGGGGCTCGCCGTTCAAAAACCGGACGTTCCACTTGCGGCAGATCTGGGGCGGCGAGCGGTGAAGGTCGGTGTCCACCAAGGCGCCGCCCGAAGCCAGCCCTGAGACTGGATCGACGCGCACGAAGTCGCCGCTCAGGATCCGTGCTCTGTGCGCCGGGTTCCCGGTTACCCCTACGCGGATGTAACCCTTGCTCAGCCCCTGGAGCTCCGGGACGAAGCGCAGGTTCTCCGTCCGCGTTTCGTGGGCATGAAGCCGGCGAGGTGCCACGCGGAAGGGCGAGGTGCCATCGGCTGACCAGAATTCGTAGTCGATGTCGACGTCACTCTCCGATTCGTTGCGGACGGCGAGGAGAGTGGTAGCTCCGACCAGCTCGACTTCGAAATAGGGAACCAGCAAAGGCGGCTCGGGGGCGAGGTCTTCGGCGGCCGGAGGCCGCCGGCAAAAACCGGGCACGGCCACAGTGGAGCCACCCTCGGCTCTGTGGACAGCCGACACGTTGCCGACGACGCCCTCTCGAAACTCCCACTCGATGGCGCCGAAGCTCGCAAGGAGCGGCACCTTGGGTTGCATCGGAACAGGATTATCGAATCCTTCCTGCGTCGTGCGCCGGAAGACTTCTCCTGAGGCATTGACCAAGACTTCCTGTACAAACTGGCCGGCCTCGTTGTAGACCTTCCCCACCGCCAAGGGTCCGGAACCGTCGCGCTCGAGGGTCTTCGGCACGAAGAAGAAAAGCTCCGTATTTCCCTTGAAGGAGCCGCCGTTGAGGAAGCGGACGCTCCAGTGCCGGCACAGCTCGGGCGGTAATCGTGACGTATCGGTCGAGAGGAGAGGCTGGCCGCTGGCATGTCCCTTCGCCGGCTCGATGCGAATGAAGTCGCCGCTCGGACGCGGCGCCGGCGGCGGCGTCAAGAGAGGCGTCGGGATACTCACTGCGCACGTGGTGTTCTCGCAAGCAGCGATCGGAATCGGCGAGATGTCGACATGACCCTCGCTGATTCCCGACCCCGGAAAACGGTCGCGCAAGCTGCGAGTGAAGATCTTCTTCCCCGGGAGGCATACATGCTCACAATTCCTGGCGCTCGGCTCGCCGGTGAGGAAATAATCCACGCGGAGGCCGAGAGGCGATCCGGTGGGATTCCTCACCGCGAGCAAGGTTGTATCGTTCGCCGCGCCGGTCTTGAAAAACGGCAGGACGAGAGGGGCTGCGCTGACGACGGGCGTCTCCAGGAGCGAGCTGTTGTTGATCGAATTCGGATCGGCATCGGGATTGGGAATGCTCGCCTTGTCGAAGAGCGGCTGGAAAGAGGCAGGATCCACCTGCACCGTGAGAGCAAGAGACTCTTTGGCCTCTTTCTGGAGGGTGAAGCTCTGACAGCGGACGACGCCGTTACTCAGCAGAGTGTCGCAAGGCGGCTCGAGGGCGGGACTCACCATATCTGGCGGCTTGTCCTCGACGATGACCCCCGTTGCGTCGCTCGGCCCATGGTTGACGGCCTCGATGGTGTACTCGAGGAGATCGCCCGCCACCGCGGCTTCCACGGCGGTCGTCTTGGTCACGGAGAGATCCGCGTCGGCGGCATCGGCCAGCGTCGTTATCGCCTCCGCCGTGTTGTTCGCGCACCTGGGATCGATGCTCAGGCACCCGATCGCTGCCTTGGCCCGGACGAACCCCCGCGCGGCCGAGGTGTGTGTATGAATCGTAATCGGTTGGCTGGCTCCGGCTAACAGGCTGGCCAGGGGACACTGCACCACTATGGGTCCTGAGCCGGTTGGCTGGCAATCTTGAAAAGAAGCCGAATCAAAGGAGCTGCCAGGTGGCAAGGTGAGGCTGACATCCAGGTTGGCGGCGTTGGATGGACCGTTGTTGGTGGCGATGAGGGTGTAGAGGATCTCCCGGCCCTCGCTCAGGTCCACAGGGTTGGGGGAGCCGCTCAAGCGCACGGCGAGGTCCGCTTCCTGTTTCACCGCCGTGGATGGAGAGCTGCCGGTGTCATTGCTTCCGTTGGGGTCGGCGACGCTCTCGACGGACGCCTGGTTGGAAAAAGACCCCGTGGCTCCGGCAGGTACCTTCGCGACAAAGCGTGCAAAGTAGGATTGGTGCGCAGCCAGGGCCGGCACCGGGCAAACGACGGCGCTTGGGTCTTGCGGTGACACCTCGCACTCGTCGGGCGAGGCCACGAAGGTGAGTCCCGCAGGCAGCGTGTCGTGAATCGTGCCGCCGGGAGAGTCGGACGGACCATGGTTTTCGACCTTCACTTGGTAGGCGAGGTTGGCGCCGGCCACGGCCGCGCCGGTTTCGACGAAGTCAGAGGTCCCGCGGGCCGTCTTGGTGACGCTGAGATCGGCCTCGATCCTCACCGTTGTCGCCACCGTGTTGCTCGTATCGTTCGCCGGGTTCGGATCGATCTCGACGGCCTTGATGCTGGCCGTGTTGGCAAGGGCCGCCGCCAGCTGGGAAGAGGGGACGTCGACGACAAAGCTCAACCGCTTGGCGGTGTTGAGATTGCAAGTCTTGTCCGCGGGGATGGGACCGGTCGGGCAGGTGACTTTCCGGCCGGCGCTTTCGGTGCAGCCGGCCAGCGGGCTGCTCAAGCGGATTCCTGGAGGCAGGCTCGCGAGATCGTCCGTAATGGTGGCGCCGGCCGAATCCGAGGGGCCGAAGTTGCAGACGGCGAATTCATACTTCAGGCCGGCCGTCGCGCCCGCAATCACCTCGGACGGGGCGATCTTCGTAATGGAGAGATCCGCGTTACGGATGACGGGAGTCGTTGCGATGGCTTTGATGGACAGCGGGCCAGTCTCGGCGGCGCGAATCACCTCGGCGGTGTTGGTCACCTCACTCCCGTCGACGACCGATGGCTTGACCAAGACGGTGATCGACCGAGGTTCGGTTTTGCCGGGAAGGATCCGCGGGATGGTGCACGTCACCGTCCTTCCCTCGTGCGGGCAGTCCGAGGAGACGAAGTCCACCGCCTCCGGCAAGGTGTCTTTGACAACTACCGTAGTGGCGTCCGAAAAGCCGGCATTGTTCACACTGAGTGTATAGGTTAACGGCTTGCCGGCGATGGGTATTGCCGGAGAAAGCCGTTTCGTGATGGAGAGGGCGATTTCGGTTTTGACGGTTGTGGTAATTGTCTTTTGATTGTCCGCCGGTTTCTGGTCCCCTTCGTTCGCTTTCGCCTCCGCCATGCTGACGAGCGTTCCCCGCGTCCCTGAGCCCACTTGTACCTTGATCGTTTTGTCAACATGCGAGCCGACCGCCAGGCTTTTCAGGCGTGGGTCATCGGCGCTCTTGCACTCCACGGTGTTCGCTCCGACTTTCTTACAGCCATCCAGCGAGAGGATGGTGACCCCTCCCGGAAGCGTCTGTTTGAGCACGACTTCGGCGGCAGGCAACCTGCCGTCATTCCGGACGGACAAAACATAGGTCAGAATCCTGCCGGCTGTCACGGTTGCCGGCGAGCCGCTCAGGCCTGCCACTAAATCGGGCACCGGGTTGGTGCCGGTGACCGTGAGTGTGTACGTTCCGCACGCGCCGCCGTTGTCGCGGGCGTCGATGCTGAGGAAATAGATTCCCGGATCGTACTTGAATTTGAACAGGTTCTCGTTGGCTGAATTGATACCGTCGACGCTTCTTTTGCAGGAATTGTCTCCACAAGGTTTAATCAAGGCGAGAGCCAGGTCTCCGGTAAGCACCTCCAGGTTGAATTCCACCTCATTACCTTCATGGAGCGAGACCATATAGATGGCCTCCGGCTTGGTATATTGATTGCCGCTGATTCTGCAACCGCCATAGCTCGTCACGGAGTTGCGTCGTAGAGCACACGTATCGCCGCTCAGGCTCAGGCTTTGGGGAGGAATCGGAAGGACCTCGATCTGGGCGGCTGCTCCCGAGGCGGGACATCCCGCGGAGGGCGGCTGCGCCCACGCGGAAAGGGTACAAAGGAGGGACATCTGCAGAGCGACCGTTGCCGAGAGGATTTCTGAATGTCTCATGAGACTTCTCCGGATCAGTAGCGCAAGCCGGCCGAGAGAGCGACCACGCTCGCTCGGTCGGAATGATCGATGGCGGCGTCGAGCTGAAGGCGGCGTAGCGCCAGCCCCACGCCGGCCGTATAGTGCATCTGATCTTTGCGCTGGCGGAACACGGCTCTGAAGCCGGGATTGTCTCCTTCGAACCGCAGGCTGTGATCCGGCTCGTACCAGCCACCGGCGCGCAGGGTAAGGACAGGCCAATGCTTGAGCAGGGCGTACTCCATGCCGAGATGAAGCTCGCCCGTGTCGTCGATCTCGAAACGATTCAGCTCCGGATCGGGAGCTTTCGGAGACGCAGGGTCTATCTGCGGCAGATGGGTGAGATCGAAGATATCGACGAATCCCCGGAGGAGCTCTGAGTAGCTGATGCGGTCGTAGTCGAAGGCCAGGCGAAACGCGTCGCTTGGTCGGAAGGCGACGCCGACGCCCCAGACATCCGGCACATGAAAGCCCGCTGTCTGCGCCACCGGCGGGAAAGGCACCGCCTCCGGAGACTCTCCAGCCTCACTCCGTGTTTTGAGAGCGAAATCAGGTCCCTGCCGATAGACACCTCCCGCGCTCCACCGGCCCTGCGAGCCTTCCCAGAGGAAGCCGGCGGCGAAGCCCCAGTCACTGTCCTTCCCGGCCTGCGACTGACGGTTGACCAATCTGGCGTCCGTGAATTGGGGTGGCTGATCGAGAGGCTTCTGCCGGAACCGCTCGGCGAGCGAGTCGATCGCGAAGTCAAAGTAAGAAATCGTCAAGCCCAGAGACACTCCCTGACCCAGCCGACAGGCGGCGGCGCCGCCATAGGCGGTGATGTCCACGTCCATGCGGTTTTTCAGCGCCGCAAGGCGGCCATCGCGTTCCCCCGGGATGCCAAAGATCCCTTGTTCGGCGGTTCTCTCGAGAAAGGCGCCCTGAGAGGAGAAGTCGGCCTCGAAATTCACCAGCTCGTGGCGGTAAACAGCGTACGACCAGCGGTGGCGGGGAACGACATAGGAAATGAAGGAGAGGCCCGTGACTCGGTTCTCGGCGCGGCCGTCGCGGAGGCCTGCGATTCGATCCTGTCCTTCATTTGTCCGGAGCTGGCCCGCGATCCTACCGAGGTCGGTAAACAGGTGGGTATAGTTCCAATGGCGCAGCTCGACGAGAGACTCCGGCGCGGCGATGGTGGTAAGCCCCGCCGGATTGGTGTACGCGGCGCTGGCATCGAACGCGAGCGCGAGGAACGCGCCGCCGAGCGCGAGGTTTCCAGCGCCCGGAGTGGAGAAATTGAACTGCACGCCGGCGTTGGTCTCGAGATTGGTCTGGGTGAGAAGCGGGCGGGAGCAAAAAGCGGCGACGACAGTCAGCGCCAAGGCGAAGCTCACTCTCCGGTGAGGCAAAACCATGGCTAGTGCCCTCCCTGCTGAAGCCAGCAGCGCCATTGCTGACACATCGCCTTCTCTTCGGGGCGCTCCCGTTTCTTCTTTTCGCAAAGGGACTCGAGCTCCTTCATCCGCCGGCGTTCGAGCTCGAGCTCCTTCTTCTCCTTAGGGAGCTGCTTGAGCTTCGACTGATCGAGCTGTGCACACGCTTCCTGATAGCAGCCGAGTTGGAGCAATGCGTCGGCGAGGCGGAAGCGAGGAAGATAAGGAGCGGTCCATCTGCCGGACGAGACGGTGGTCGTGCCGTCCTCTTCCCAGACCTGCAAGGCGTCCCACATCTTCTCCGCCGCCTCTTTCCAATCTTGCTGTTGAGCGGCTGAGAATCCCTCGCTGAAGTAGGGATGTCGCTGTGGCGGCTGCTTGCTTTCCAGTTGGCGGCGGCAACCGCCAGTCAGGGTATCGAGGTCGTGAGTTCCGTCCTTGTCCCTCTGGGGTTCGCCGACGCAGCTCGAGAGATAGAATTGTCGCAGGGCGTTCGGCAGATCCTTGAGATGGTAGTGGCATTTGCCGAGGAAGTAGTAAGGCAGATAGGAGTACTCGAGGAAGGGATTCGGCCTGATAGGCCACGCTCGCTCAGGAGCGGGACAGAATTGCGCGGCCTCCTCGAGGCGAGGAATCACTTCACTGCAATGCTGATCGTAGTGCCGCATGCCCGACAGAAAAGCCTCCGCGGCACGTTCCTTGTCGCATGTGCTTGGGCCGGTGGCAGCTTCGCTGCAGAAGGGCAGAGAGAGTGCGAGGAGATACATCCACACGGAGAGAGCCAAACGCCGGTTGGGTATCATGAGAGTAACCCTCGAAGCAATTGGAATGCAGCGCTGATCGTGGCGATCAGCGAGACAATCGACTTGAGGAGGTCGGCAACCAGGGCGAGAGTCACGCCCTTCTTGCCGTCTCCGCCGCCAATGCCCGGCTGGCTAAGGGAAGGCGACCATCGGCTGCGCAGTGAGTTTCCAAGGAAGGCGGAGGTGGCAAAGGTTAGGGGTTGTCCGACGATGAAGGTGAGGACTGCCAGGCCGACGAGAAACCGCGCTCCCGAGAAGCTGGTGAGCATCAGCCATACGAAAGTCAGATTCAGAATCCCGAGAGCGATCCCCGATAGAAAATAGGCCCGCGGGCTGCGGCGACTCCAAACCATGCCTATGAGAAGTCCCAGGAACGCGGGAGGAAGGGCGATAGCCAGGATGTAAGGCAGACTTCGGCTCTCCACCGGCGGCTTGACGGTGACGAGAAAGTAACCGGAGGTGAAGATGATGCCGAGTATTACGGTAACGGTGGCAGCGAATGCATGGGCTGGAGCCGTGTCGGCCGAGCGGGGCACGGTTGCCGCGCTGTACGATTCGACCTTCTTTTCCATTTCGTCCAACCGCGCCAGCAGAGGCTTCATCACGCTCAAGTCGCGGCCGCAGTAACGGCAGACGACCGCCTCGTCTTTGATCTCTTCGGCGCAGTAGGGACACTTCATAAGCGTGGCAAGCCAGCCCTGGATGGCTGCAGCCCTCGCGCAGGCTCGAAGCCGAGGGAGCAGGGTTCCCTCGGCAGGAAGCTTGTGCTCTTGAAGGATTGATTATAGCACGGCTAAAAGAAGGAGAGAAGATGCGCCAGAGGTATAGAACCCTGACAATGGGCTGGAGGTGCGGGAAGCGCTCAGCCGCCGCTCTCCTTGAACGCCACCCGCAGGCCGTCCGGGTCGTGCGTCTCGAACATGAGGAGGCCGTCGTCGTCCTTGAGCAGGCCGCCGGGGATGTTCTTGTCGCGGAAGAAGATCTCGTCGAAGGCCTGCTGCGCGGAGGGGACGAGGAGGACGAGCCGCGCGTTGGTGCGCGGCCCTTGCGGCTCGAAGCGCTCGTCGGTGAAGCGGGGGTCCTGCGCGGCGCCCGGGCCTACGACCTCGATGACGGCGGAGCCGGCCTGGAAAATGGCGCCTCTCGCGTCCTCGCGGTCCCAGCTCTGAAGCCGCGGCAGCGCCAGGGAATCGCCGTAGAATTTCAGCGCACGATCGAAGCGCTGGGTGCGGATCACCACCCGAAACTGCCGGATCTCCATCGCGTTCCTCCCTCTGGTGCGGGTTCATCGGCCGCGGGGGGCGGCGCAGCAGGGTTTACCACACTCGGCGCCTTCCCTTCCAGGGCGTTGGTGCGGTGGTATCCTCTCTCGCGTGAAAGACCGTCGTATCCGCGCTCCTTTGGCCCTCCTTTTTCTGCTGTTGCCGGTGCTCGTGGCGGCCCAGGGCGAGCGGCCGCAGGTGCCTCCGGCGGCTCCCGGCGCGGGGGGACGTGTCACGGTGGTGCTCGAGGGCCGGGAGATTCCGGTGCCGGTGACCATCAACCCCAGCGGCCCGATGTTCGGCCTCACGCCGCTGGTGGATGCCCTCGGCGGCAAGCTGACGACCGACGAGTCGGGGGAGAGCGTGACGCTGCGGGTCGCCGAGAAGGACGTGGTGCTCGGCGCCGGCAACGCCATCATTACCGTGGGCGACGCCATCTTCTCGCTGTCGCAGCCGCCGGCCCTCGGCGACGGCGGGTTGCAGGTGCCGGTGGACTTCCTGCGCAAGACGTACGGCGACCTCCTCGGCTACGCCTTCGAGTGGCGCCCCGAGACGAACCGGCTGACCATCGCCCGGCGCGGCAGCCGCGAGATGGGGGTCTCGCTCGACGTGGTGCATCTCCAGGGGATGACCACGGTGGTGCTCCAGTTCTCGGAGGAGCCCCGCTACCACATCGACCGGCAGCAGCCGGGGGCGATCGTGGTCCAGATGCTCGCCGACCGGCTCACCCCGCCCGCGCCGCCGAAGGCGGTGCAGGACCCTCTGGTGCAAGGCGTCACCATCGAGCCACAGCAGATCCGCATCCAGCTCGCTCCGGCAGTGCAGGCCGAGAGCTATATTCTGGAGAACCCGTTCCGGCTGGTCTTCGACGTGCACCAGACCGCGGCTGTCGAGATGCCTACGGCCCCGACCGCGCCGGGCGAGGGGCCGGCGGGGATCCACACGATCGTCATCGATCCCGGGCATGGCGGCGTGGAGACGGGAGCCATCAGTCCGAGCGGTGTGCCGGAGAAGGAGCTGACGCTGCAGCTCGCCCGCGAGCTGGCGGCGAAGCTCGCGCAACGCCTGGCGGTGCGCATCGTCCTCACCCGCAACGAGGACGCCAGTCTGGACCTCGACACGCGCACCGCCATCGCCAACCAGAACAAGGCGGATCTGTTCGTCTCGATCCATCTCAACTCCTCGCTGGGCTCCGGCGCCTACGGCACGGAGACCTATTTCCTGAGCCCCCAGGCGACCGATCCGCGGGCCGCGCGCGCCGCCGCTGACGAGAACGCCGGCGTGGCGGCCACCGCCCCGGCGAATGACGCCGCCGCGCAGCAGGACCTGCAGCTCATCCTCTGGGACCTGGCCCAGGCTCACCACATGGCCGAAAGCCAGCGCTTCGCCAACATGATCCAGGGCGAGCTGAACCAGACCCTGCAGCTCAAGGACCGCGGCGTAAAACAGGCTCCCTTCCGGGTGCTGATGGGTGCCACCATGCCGGCGGTGCTCGTGGAGCTCGGCTTCCTGAGCAATCCGGAGGAGGAGAAAAAGCTCCAGGACGCCACCTACCGGGACCAGCTCGTCGACGCGCTGGCGCGGGCCATCGCGCGCTACAAGGCGCTGGTCGAGAACCAGCCGGAGCCGGCGTTGCCTTCCGCGGGTCAACCGGCCGCGCCGTCGCAGGCTCCTCCAAGCCAGCCCGGCGCGCCTGCGGCCGCAGCCCCGCCCAAGCCTCCCGCGAATAGCGCCTCCGCTGTAGGGGCGCCCCTGCGTGGGCGCCCTGGGGGGACAGGGCGGCCACATAGGGCCGCCCCTACAGGAACGCCGGCGAACATGGGTAGACGCGGATGAGCCGCCGCGCGGCGAGTTTCGTTCTGGGCTTCGCGCTGGCGCTGCTCGCCGGCGGCGGGCTGTGGTGGTGGCTGGCCGGCCGCGGGCAGCGGCCCTTCGGCGCCGCCGGGCAGGAGGAAGCGGCCCAGGCCGGCGAGCACGTCGGCTTCAATCTCTACTTCCCCGCCGCCGGCGGCGACCTGCAGGCCGAGCCCCGCGAGCTGCAGGTCGCCACGGCGCCGAAGGACCGCATCCGCAAGGTGGTGGAGGCGCTTCTCGCGGGACCGCGGACTTCTGGCCTCGCCCGCCCGTTTCCGGAGGGGGTGACGCTCGGCAGCGTCCAATTGGGTGGCGACGGCGTCGCTTACGTCGACCTGCGCTGGCCGGACCACCAGGATCCTCCCCCCAGCGGCTCGACGGAGGAGATCCAGCGGGTCTATAGCATCGTGGACTCGGTAGTCCTCAACGTGCCCCAGGCGTCCCAGGTCGCGCTGCTGTGGAACGGCGTCCAGCGGGAGACCTTCTCGGGCCATCTCGACCTTTCGCGGCCTCTCGTGCCGGACCGCGCGCCGGCCGCGGCCGCGCCAGTCCCTGCGCGATGATCGACGCCATCGGGGTCTTCGACTCCGGCGTGGGCGGGTTGACGGTGGTCTCGGCGTTGCGGCGCCGGCTGCCGGGAGAATCGATCCTCTATCTGGGGGACACGGCCCGCCTGCCCTATGGCAGCAAGTCGCCGGAGACCGTCACCCGCTACACCCGGCGTAACATCGAGTTCCTGACCGAGCGCGGCGTCAAGGCCGTGGTGGTGGCCTGCAACACGGCCTCGGCGCTGGCCCTGCCCGACCTCGACATGCAGGAGCTGCCCACCTGGGGAGTGATCGAGCCGGGAGCGCGCAAGGCGGCCGCAGTGAGCCGCGGCAAGGTGGGGGTGATCGCCACCGAGGCCACCGTGCGCTCCGACGCCTACCCCCGCGCCCTGCGGCAGATCCGTCCCGGCCTCGAGATTCTGAGCCGGGCCTGCCCGCTCTTCGTGCCCCTGGTGGAGGAGGGGTGGCACGACGATCCGGTGACCGAAGAGGTGGCGGCGCGCTATCTCCGGCCCCTCCTCGCGGCGGGGATCGACACCCTGGTGCTCGGCTGCACGCACTATCCGCTGCTCGTCCCCGTGCTGCAGCGCGTGGCCGGTCCGGACGTCGCCCTGGTCGACTCCGCCGAAGCGGTGGCCGAGATGGTCGCCGCCGGCCTCGCCGAGCGGCATCTCGAGGCGACGCATCCCGCCGCCCACCATTTCTGCGTCACCGACACCGGCGAGACCTTCACGCGCATCGCGCGGCGGATTCTGCAGGATCCGGCTTTGTCGCTGGAGTGGGTGGAGGTGGTGTAGAGGGGAAGAAGTCTTGGGTCTTGGGTCTTGGCCAAGACCCAAGACCCAGGGCCCAAGACCCAATCAATGCCCTTGCGAGACGACGCCGCAGGCCCAGCGGTCGCCGGAGTTGCCGGTGGGCTGGGTGGTGCAGTCGTCGGCGCCGGCGTGGAGGATGACCGCCTTGCCGACCACCGAGGTGGCGCCGGAGAGCGAGATCAGGTTGGTGGTGAGGTCCAGATGGCCGGTGCCGTCCGCCGCCACCTCGATGTTGCCGAAGTCGCCCGCGTGCCGAGGATCCGTGGGAGGGCAGGCATGGGGCGCGCCCGCGGGATTGAAGTGGCCGCCGGCCGAGGTGAAGTGCTTGGCGGCGGGGTCCTCGGCGTGAGCGCACTGGCCGTTCTCATGGAGATGAAGGCCGTGACGTCCCGGAGGAGCGCCCTTCAAATCGGCCACCAGGTGAACCCCGCCGGCCACCTGAGTGAACGTGACGGTGCCGGAGAAGCTTGGATTCCCCGGCGCCGCCTCCAGCTTGGCAACAGCGCTCGGGGAGGCCGCGGGCTTCGCGGTCGCTTCCATCTGGTCCTGAGAGGCCGCATCATTGGTCTTCGCCTTGACGACCTGGGTGCCGCAGGCGAGCAGGGTGAAAAGACAGATGATCGAGAGGATCCACGCGTTTCTGAGGCGATTCATATCTCTCTCTCCTCCTTGAAGGACTCCTTCGTTTCACAGCAGGCTTTTGAGCTCCATGTGGACGTCGGCCAGGTTGCGGGAGATCACGATCTCCACCGGCGTCGCGTCCGGATCGCGCGCCAGCCAGAGGTCGAGCTTGCCTTTCCATTTGCGGCGCCCGGGCATCTCGATGCCGCGGATCGAGTAATGGCGCACGTCCATCTTTTTGCCGGCCTGTGCCTTGCGGCTTTCGACGTCCAGCGGGATCACGATGACGGGGTAGATCTTGCCGTCGGACCAGATCTCCATCCGCCGCGGCTTCTCCGGCGGGTTCTGCCGGATGGCGTAGATGCCGGAAGCGATGTCGAGCACCCCATCCTGCTCGATCGGGGCGGCCTTGGACTTGGTCTCGCCGCGCCACGAGTAGGAGCTCCAGGCCCGGATCGGCTGCAAGGTGTGGGTGTCGATCTCCGAGCCGTAGCGGAAGTACTCCCCCTGGCGCGAGGCGTCGGAGGTGATGGTGAGCTCGCTCCGCAGGCGTCCGCTCGCGTCCGTCTTGAAGGTGAGCGAGCCCTCGCCCTGCTTGGGCAGGAACAGGCCGGCGATCGTGCCGACGAGGTTGCGGAGCTGCCAGCGATATTGGAACTCCTCGTTCCGGCCACGCCCCTGGCCGGACGCTTCCGAAGGAACGATCAGCAGGCAGGCCAAGGCGGCGGCGAGGAGAATTTTGCGAAAGCTCATGGCTTGATCCTTGCGCCGCGGCGATCATGAGCTCCGGAATCCATCACGGCAGAGAATCTCCCGCCGCGACCGGACGATGCCCGCGGATACGCATCCCTTATAACAGAAGCAAGCGGCCTGCCATGCCCGGAAAGGGCAGATTGTAGGAAAAACATCGAGCCCCCACCCCCAAACCCTCACCCCTAGCCCTTCTCCCGCCCTCTCCCTTCCCCCTCACCGGGAGAGGGGAAAAAGACAGGGACGGGCACGGACGGATTACGGACGAGCACGGACGGATACGACAGCATTGTCCTTGTTTTTCTCCCTCCTCTCCCGGTGAGGGGGGCCGGGCGGGGGGAGGCAACGGTGCGCTACACTCCACCGGCCGTCGCAAAGGAGATCCCCGATGCCCCGTAACCCCCTGCTGAACGCGTTGGCGCTGAGCCTGGCCGCCTTGTGGCTGGCGGTCCCTGCTGCCGCGGCCGAGGTGCCTTCGCCGGAGAGCTTCCTCGGCTATCGCGTCGGGGCGGACCGCAAGCTCGCTCCCTGGCCGAAGGTCGTCGAGTACCTGCGCCTCCTGGACGCGGCCTCGGACCGCATCTCGATCGAGTCGGCGGGCAAGTCCACGCAGAGCAACGACATGCCGGTGGTGGTGATGACCTCGGAGGAGAACCAGAAGCACCTCGACCGCTACCGCGAGATCGCGCGCCGGCTGGCCAATCCGGACGGCCTTTCAGAAGATGAGGCCCGGGCCCTGGTGGCCGAGGGCAAGACGATCGCCCTGGTCACCTGCTCGATCCACTCGACCGAGGTGGGCTCGACCCAGATGGCCATGGAATTCGCCTACGGCGTGGCCACCACCAGCGACCCCAGGATGCTCTCCTGGCTCGACGACGTCATCTTCCTGCTCATGCCCTCCATCAACCCGGACGGCCAGGTGATGGTGGTGGATTGGTACGACAAGCAAGTGGGCACGCCCTACGAGGGCGGGCCGATGCCGTGGCTCTACCACGTCTACGTCGGCCACGACGACAACCGCGACTTCTACATGCTGACCCAGAAGGAATCGCAGGCGGTCAACGACCTGCTCTACCGCCGCTGGTTTCCGCAGATCTTCCTCGACGAGCACCAGATGGGCTCCACCGGGCCGCGGATGTTCGTGCCGCCGCAGGCGGATCCGCTGGCGCCGGAGGTCCACTCGCTGATCTTCCGCCAGGCCGACCTGCTGGGGACGGTGATGAGCATGCGCCTCGAGGAGGCCGGCAAGCTCGGCGTGGGGAGCGACATGATCTTCGACAGCTACTGGCCGGGCGGCACCCGCAACACGGCGTGGTGGAAGAACGTCACGGGGCTGCTCACCGAGGTGGCGAGCGCCGACGTCGCCACTCCCGTGTACATCGAGCCGGGAGAGCTGCGCGGCGAGGTGAAAGGGCTGCCCGAGTACAAGCGGCAGTCGAACTTCCCTTCGCCCTGGCCGGGCGGTTGGTGGCGGCTGCGGGACATCGTGGAGTACGAGCTGGTGGCCACCCGCGCCTTCCTGGAATCGGCCTCGCGCTACCGCGAGAGCCTGCTGACCAACTTCTACCGCATGGCCCGCGAGGCCACCGAGCGCGGCGCCAAGGAGCCCCCGTACGCCTTCATCATCCCCGCGGACCAGGACGATCCGGTGGCGGCGGCCTTGCTGGTGGAGCTGCTGCTGCGGCACGGCGTGCGCATCGAGCGCGCGGCGGCGCCGTTCACCGTCGGCCGGGCGGCCTGGGCCGCAGGGACGTATGTCATCCCCGCCGCCCAGCCCTACCGGGCGTTTCTCCTCACCATGCTCCGCAAGCAGCGCTATCCGGAGGTGGTGCCTTATCTCGGCGGTCCGATCATGGCGCCCTACGACGTGACCGCCTGGTCGCTCCCGCTCTCCATGGGAGTCGAGGTCGCCGAGGCCGAGGTCCCGCTGGCCGCCACGGCCTCGCTGGCACCCATCGACGCGCCGGCCTGGCCGGGCGGCGAGGTCGCTCGCGGCGTTGGCGGCTACTTCATCTCCCATCGTGCCGACTCGGCGGTGATCGCGCAAAACCGTCTGCTGGCGGCAGGTAAGAAGGTGTACTGGCTGAAGCGGCCGCCGCAGACGGCAGGGGGCGAGGTGGGCGATCTTTACATCCCGCCCGGGGAGATCACGCCGGAGGCGATGAGCCGGCTGTCCGGCGAGCTCCACGTCCCAATCGTGCCGCTCGCCGAAGCGCCTGCAGGACCCGCTTTCCGGGTGAAGCCCGTCCGGGTGGGACTCTACAAGCCCTGGATCGCCAGCATCGACGAGGGCTGGACCCGCTTCCTCCTGGAGCGCTACGGCTTCGCCTTCCAGAACCTGGCGAATGATGCGCTGAAGGACGGCTCGTACCGCGGCAAGGTGGACGTGATCCTGCTGCCCTCGGTGGCGCCGAACCTCATCGAGAAGGGGGAGCCGGCCGCCGCCGAGGCCCGCCGCTTCTGGGAGCCGCTGCCACCTCCTTATGCCGGCGGCATCGGCACGGCGGGCGGGGAGAAGCTCAAGAAGTGGGTGGAGGAGGGCGGCGCTCTCGTGGCCCTGGACGACTCGACCGGCTACGCCATCGATCTCTTCGGGCTCCCCGTGCGCAACGTCCTGGACAAGGTCCCCGAGGAGCAATTCCACGTCCCCGGCTCCATGCTCCGCATCCGCATGGATCCGGAGCACCCCTTGAGCTATGGCATGAGCGCCGAGGAAGTCGCCTACTTCGCCGACTCCCCGGCCTTTCAGACCAGCCCGCCGGACGCCCGCTTCGAGCGTCGGGTGGTGGCAACCTATCCGGAAAACGCGTCGGACATCCTGGTCAGCGGCTACCTGAAGGGCGGCGAGAGGCTGGAGAGGAAGGCCGCCGTGGTCGACTACAAGGTGGGCAAGGGCCGCGTCGTCCTGATCGGTTTCCGGCCGCAGTACAGGGCGCAGCCGCACCGCACGTTCAAGCTGCTTTGGAACGCGTTGTATGTGGCGGGGCTGGAGGAAGAAAGTCTGCCTTAACGGGGCCGCTCTGCCCTTCGAGACCTCACCCCCTGACCCCCTCTCCACTACGTGGAGAGGGGGAAAAAACAAGATCGCTTCAGGGCCGTTTCCCCCTCTCCAGCTTGCTGGAGAGGGGGCCAGGGGGTGAGGGCTTCGAAGGGCAGAGCGCGCCGAATTGGCAAGGAGCCTTGAACCGGGCTCAGTCTCTGCTCTCCAGCACCTCGCGCACCTTGGCGGCCAGCTCGCGGCCGCTGAAAGGCTTCTTGAGCAGCGGCGCGTTGTCGCTCGCGATGTGGGTGCCTTCGGTGAGGCCGGCCGGATAGCCGGTGGCGAAGAGCACCCGCATCTCAGGGCGCTTGAAGGACAGACGCTCGGCGAGCTCGACCCCGCTCATGCCCTCCATCAGGATGTCCGTCACCATCAGGTGGATCGGCCCGGGATGGCTCTGGCTGATCTGGACGGCCTCGGCGGCGTCGGCGGCCTCCAGGACGTTGTAGCCGCGGTTGGTCAGGATCTGCACCAGCGGCTTGCGGACGTTCTCCTCGTCCTCGACGAGCATGAGAGTTTCCCAATCCCGGCCTTGGTTCTGGCGGTCGGCGCCCTCGGCGTTGACGGCCTCCTCGGCGCTGGGCAGGAAGATGTGGAAGCGCGCGCCGCTCCCCGGCTCGCTGTCGGCCAGGATCTGGCCGCCGCTCTGGGCGACGATGCCGTAGGCCGTCGAGAGCCCGAGGCCGGTGATCTCCATGCCGCCCTTGGTGCTGAAGAAAGGCTCGAAGGCGTGCCGGCGGACCTCGTCCTGCATTCCCGGTCCGGTGTCGCTCACCTTGAGGAGCACCCAGTGGCCGGGCTTGGATTTCATCGGGTGGTTCTGGCTGCCGGCGGCCACGTCTTCGTTCATCGTCTCCAGGACCACCCGGCCGCCCTCGGGCATGGCGTCGCGGGCGTTCGAGACCAGGTTCATCACCACCGGCTCGAACTGCTCGGGATCGACGGACACCCGGTCGAGATCGGGGTGGAGATTCATCCGCAGCTCGATCTGGTCGCCGAGGAACCGCCGGATGCGGTCCTCCATGCCGGTCAGCAGGTGATTGAGCTGCACGATCTTGGGGTGAAGCACCTGACGGCCGCTGAAGGCGAGGAGCTGGCGCGCCAGCGCGGCCCCCCGCTGGCCGACCTTCTCGACCTCCCGCAGATGCTTGCGCGCCGGATCGTCCGCGGAAAGGCGGGCGAGCGCGAGCTCCGTCTCGCAGGCGATGGCGGTGAGCAGGTTGTTGAAGACGTGGGCGATGCCGCCCGCGAGCCTGCCCATGGCGTCCATGCTCTGCGCCAACGCCGGGAGCTCCTCGTTCTGCCGCGCGATGCGGCGGGTCTCGGCCGCCCGAGCGGCGCTCTTTACCTCCGCGGGGCGCAGTTTTTCCACCGGCCGGACCACCGAGTTGTTCGGGTGCTGTGTGCGCATAAGGGGTTCTTTCCTCGGATTACCACGCTATCGACAGATGATCGGCGAGTCGTGTTCTCCCTCCACCTCGCCGTTCTTCCTGAGATATGCAGGTTTCGATCCAGGTCCGCCGGCCGAGGGGCAGGTCCCGGCTCGCCGATTTCGGCTCAGAACATTCCGAGCTGCAGGCGTGCCGCTTCCGACATCATCGAGGGATTCCAGGCCGGGTCCCAGACCAGCTCCACGTCGGCGGAGGCGACGCCGGGGACGCCCTCCACCTTGCTCTTTACCTCGCCGGGGAGAGAACCTGCCACCGGGCAGCCGGGGGACGTGAGGGTCATCTTGATCTTGACGGCGCCGTCGCCCTGGACGTCGACGTCGTAGATGAGCCCCAGCTCGTAGATGTCGACCGGGATCTCCGGATCGAAGACGGTCTTGAGAGCTTCGACGATCCCGTTCTCGACGTCGGAAGGATCGGTGGAAATGGCCGTGGCGGTGGGATGGGTGGCTTCCTGGTCCATTGCGAGCTCCATTCTATTCCGTGGACACGGGTTGATCCTTCTCTTCCAAAGCCGCCAGCAGGGTATGCCACACCAGGGTGGCGCACTTGACGCGCATCGGAAACTCGCGCACGCCGCTGAAGACGGCGAGCTTGCCGAGCTCCGGCGCCCCCTCGCCGGCTCCCGTGGTGACCAGCGCGTGGAAATTCTCGAACAGGGTGCGGGCCGCTTCGACGGTGCGGCCCTTGAGCGCCTCCGTCATCAGCGAGGCCGACGCGGTCGAGATGGCGCAGCCGGCGCCCTGGAAGGAGACGTCGCGGATGCGGCCGTCCTCGAGGTCGAGGAACACGGTCACCTTGTCGCCGCAGAGAGGGTTGTACCCTTCCGCCTGATGGTTCGCCTCCGGCAGGGGACCGAAGTTGCGGGGCCGCCGGTTGTGATCGAGGATGACCTCCTGATAGAGCTCGCGCAGCTCGCTCATGCGAACAACTCCCGCGTCCGATGGAGGGCGGCGGCCAGCGACTCGACCTCCTCCGGTGTGTTGTACAGCGCGAAGGAGGCGCGCGTGGTCGCCGGCACCCCGAAGCGCTCCATCACCGGCTGCGCGCAGTGATGGCCGGCGCGGACGGCGATGCCGTTCTGGTCGAGCACGGTCCCCACGTCGTGCGGATGAATTCCTTCCATGTTGAATGACAGGACGGCCGCCTTCTCGCGCGCCGTGCCGATGATCGTCAGGCCGGGGACCTCGGCGAGACGCGCGGTGGCGAGGGCGAGCAGATCGCTCTCCCAGGCCGAGATCGCGGCACTGCCGAGGGCGTCCAGATATTCCAGCGCGGCGGCGAGGCCGATCGCTCCCTCGATGAACGGCGTCCCCGCCTCGAAGCGGTGGGGCGCCGGCGCGTAGGTGACCTTCTCGAAGGTGACGGTGCGGATCATGCCGCCGCCACCCTGCCAGGGAGGCATCTCTTCCAGCAGCTCCGCCCGGCCCCACAGCACGCCGATGCCGCTCGGCCCGTAGACCTTGTGGCCGGAGAAGGCGTAGAAGTCGCAGCCGAGGGCCTGGACGTCCAGCGCCAGATGCGGCGCCCCCTGCGCGCCGTCCACCACGACGACGGCGCCGCAGCGGTGGGCCATGGCGGCCATCTCACGGATCGGATTGATCGTGCCGAGAGCGTTCGAAACATGGGCCACCGCTACGATGCGGGTGCGCGGCGAGAGGAGCCGCTCGAAGTCGTCGAGCCGGACCTCGCCGCAGTCGTCGAGCGGCGCCACGCGCAGCACCGCTCCGCGCTCCTCGCACAGCATCAGCCAGGGCACGATGTTCGAGTGGTGCTCGAGGCCGGTGATCAGCACCTCGTCGCCGGCGCCGACGCTCTTCCGTCCCCAGCTCGCGGCCACCAGGTTGACCGCCTCCGTGGTGCCGCGCACGAAGACGATCTCTTCGGCGCTCGGAGCGTTCAGGAAGCGGCGGACGGTCTCGCGCGCCTCCTCGCGCGCCGCGGTCGAGCGCTGCGAGAGGGTATGGACGCCGCGCTCGACGTTGGCGTAGTAGCCCTCGTAGCAGCCGGCGATCGCCTCCAGCACCGCCCGCGGCTTCTGGGCCGAGGCGGCGTTGTCCAGATAGACCAGGGGGTGGCCGCCGACCTCGGCGGCGAGGATGGGGAAGTCGGCGCGGACGCGGTCGAGATCGTAGGCGGGGGCGACGGTGTCTTTGTGGATTGCCGCGATGCTCATCACACCGCCTGCCTCACCACCTCGCCTTTTGGCAGGCGGGCGAAAAGGAATTCCTCGAGATCGCGGCGCACCGGCTCGACCTTGATGCGCTCCACGATGTCGCTCGCGAAGGCGTAGGTCAGCAGGCTGCGCGCCGCCTCCTTGCCGATGCCGCGCGAACGCAGGTAGAAGACGGCGTCGTCGTCGAGCTGGCCGACGGTCGAGCCGTGGGTGCACTTGACGTCGTCGGCGTAGATCTCGAGCTGCGGGTTGGAGTTGGCCACCGCGTCGCGCGACAACAGCAGGTTGCGGTTCGACTGCTTGGCGTCCGTCTTCTGCGCGCCCTTGTGAACGTGGATCAGGCCGTTGAAGATCGACCGCGCCTTGCCGTCCAGCACGCCCTTGTAGAGCTCATGGCTCGCGCAGTGGGGCTTGGCGTGCTCGACCCGCATGTGGTTGTCCACGAACTGGCTGCCGTCCAGCAGATAGAGGCCGTTCAGGATGCAGTCGATCCCCTCGCCGTCGAGCACGGCGTTGACGTCGTTGCGGACGATGCCGCCGCCCAGCGACAGGCTCTCGGACGCGAACACCGCGGCGCGGCCCAGGTGCAGGTGCGTGCCGGACACGTGGTGCGCCGA